>Ga0193743_1002606_pt1 | contig 12548 bp, 14 predicted proteins | sample L2c2metaG_FD_143038 | JGI IMG/M metagenome (GOLD analysis project Ga0193743, IMG submission 143038) | Soil microbial communities from a riparian zone of the East river system, Colorado, United States - L2c2 | ecosystem: Environmental > Terrestrial > Soil > Riparian zone | place: USA: East River... | reverse complement strand
GGTCTCGCCCTTGCGCACCGACGAGGTGGCGACGTCCATGTTGATCACGTCGGCGCCCAGCCGCTTGGCGGCGACCTCGAAGCTGGTCCGAGTTCGCGTCGAGTTTTCGAAGAACAGGTTGATGACGGTGCGGCCCGACAGGAGGTCGCGTCGCTTGTCGATGGATCGGTTCTGGTCGATGTAGCTTTCGGAAAGGTCGAGCAGGCCCGAAATGGCTTCAGGCGCAAGACCCTCGATGCCGAGAAGGTGGGGCAACCTCGGCACGCCCATGCGTTTTCTTGTCACTAAAGCGCGACGTTAAGCACGCTGGTGCGGTGCTCGCAAGGCGGCGATTTGGTGGATAACCGGAGCGCCGCCGTTTCACACCAGCCGCACGTCCGAACACGGACACACCAGGGCAGGTCCGCGGGGTGCCAGGAAGTCCGACCAAATGGCGTTGTGATGCTCGATGATCTTGGTGGCGGCGAGATGCGGCCGATCCGATGTCGTGTGGCCGTCCGACGGCACGGTCGTCGGATAGCCGCGCGCCAGGGCGCTGCGCACAGTGGTGTCGACGCAATAGTCGGTCGCGCAGCCGGTGACGATCAGCCGGTCGATCGACCGGGCGCGCAGGAACTCCTCGAGGTCGGTATCCAGGAACGCATCGCAGGATTTCTTGCGGATGATCGCATCGGCCGGGCCGACCTCCAGCGCGCCGAGCAGCTTCCAGCCGGGCAGGTCCGGGTGATGGGGATCGCCCGGCGGGCCGTCATGCTGGATGAAGACGACCGCACCGCCGGTCTCGCGCACCGTGCCGGCCAGTCTGTTCAGCCGGCCGACCAGCCCTGCCGCATCGTGCCGCGGGGTCGCCGTGCCGAACGAGCCTTGTTGCATGTCGATGATGAGCAAGGCGTGGGTCATCAGGTGTTGCCTCCGCTTCCGGGCCGTGGACCCGTATAGCGGGCGCGCGGCCGAATCAATACGCCGTGGGCGGCCTGTTCCAGTGCGTGAGCAATCCAGCCGACGGTGCGGCCCAGCAGGAAGAGGGCGAGCGCGGAATCCTTCGGCAAGCCGAGCACGCGCTCGACCGTCACCGTGGTGAAATCGACGTTGGCCTTGCGGTCGATCAGGCGTTCGGCGGCGGCCGCCAGCCGTTCGGCGAAGGCGAGTTCGGGCGAGTGGGGCACGGCCTCGCGCAACAGAGCGAACAGGGTGGCGGCCCGGACGTCGCCGTCGGGATAGAGCAGATGGCCGAATCCGGGAATGTAGATGTGGTCGCGCACCCGCTGCGCCAGCTCGGCGTCGAGGTCGACGGCCTTCTTAAGGTCGTCGAACAGCGCGGCGACCCGGCGCGTCAGCCCGCCATGGCGCGGGCCGTTCAGCGCCGCCAGCCCGGCCATGGTGGCGCCGTAGAGGTTGGCGCCGGTCGAGGCCACGACGCGGGCAGCGAAGGCCGAGGCGTTGAACTCGTGATCGGCCGACAGGACGAGAGCAGCGCGCAGCAGTGGGGCGTGCTCGGATGGCACCCGCCAGGCGGCGGCGAGCTGCTCGTGGACCGGAAGCGGGGCGGGTGGCCGGGCCGTCACCGCCGCCGTCAGCAGCCGCAGGACGCGGACGCCGGTTTCGAGCATCGCCGAGCGGTCCTCGACCCAGCTCGGATGGTCGAGGGCGGCCGCCGCGGGCAGCAGCACGAGGCAGCGATCGACCGGCGAGAGCGTGGCCGCGGCCAGCCACGCCCGGCGCAGCGCCGTGGTCATGGGCGGGATGTTGTCGGCGGTGAATGGCTTGTCATCGCAGTCCCACAACAGGCGGGCGATCTCCTCCAGGGAGGCGGTGCGCGCGAGGTCCGTGGCGTCGAGGCCGCGATAATAAAGGCGGCCATCCTCGATCAGGGTCAGCGCCGATTCGAGCACCGGCGTGCCGAAATCGAGCGCGTGGTTGGCGATCGATTCGGCCTTGCGGCCGACATCGCGGCGGCGCTTCAGGCGCGAGATGTCGTCGGCGCGGTAGCGGCGCTCGCGACGGCCGTCGACCGCCTCCGAGCGCAACAGGCCGCGGCTGACATAGGCATAGAGCGTCGCCGCCGACACACCGAGCCGTCGCGCCGCCTCCCGGGAACTCAGCCATTCATTCGACATGAAGAGTATATTGATCAATATAATCAAGATTGACAATGTATTTCGGCAATCCGACGGTGCCGGCGACACTGGGAAAGGAAATCCAATGCTGCAGACACGGGTGGATAGCGGCCTCGACGGGGTGATCGTGGCCGACACGGTGATGAGTGAGGTCGATGGCGAGGCGGGCCGATTGACCGTGCGCGGCCATGCCGTGGAAGAGTTGATCGCCACGCGCGGCTTCGAAGGCGTCGCCGCCCTCCTGTGGGAAGGCTACGCAGAAGGCGGCGGCGAGGAGGCGGCGGTGCGCGACGGCTTGGCGGCAGCGCGCGTGCAGGCCTTCGCCCAGGTGCCGAAGCTGCTGGCCGCCACGCGCGGCCTCAACCCGGTCGAGGCGCTGCGCATCGGCATGGGTATGCTGCCCGACAGCGAGAGAACCCCGCATCACTTCCTGGTCTGCGGCGCCATGCCGGTGTTCCTGGCGGCACTGCTCAACGCTGAGAAGGGCCTGGCGCCGATCGCGCCGGATCCCACGCTCACCACTGCGCAGGATCTTTTACGCATGATCCGCGGCCAGCGCGCCGGCGTGGTGTTCGAGAAGGCGCTCGACACCTACCTGGCGACCATCGCCGACCACGGCTTCAACGCCTCGACCTTCACCGCCCGGGTCGTGGCCTCCACGCATGCCGGCCTGATCTCCTCGGTGCTGGCGGCGCTCTGCGCGCTCAAGGGTCCGCGGCATGGCGGCGCGCCGGGCCCGGTCCTCGACATGCTGGACGAGATCGGCGAGGCCTCGCGCGCCGAGGCCTGGTTCGACGACGCCTTCGCCAAGGGCACCACTCTGATGGGCTTCGGCCATCGCATCTACAAGGTGCGCGACCCGCGCGCCGACGTGCTGAAGCACACCGTGGCCACGCTGCCCGCGACCGCCGGCCGGCTGGCCTACGCCACCGCGGTCGAGAAGGGCGCCATCGCCGCGCTGCGCAAGCACAAGCCCGGCCGCCGTCTCGACATCAACGTCGAGTATTACACCGCGCTGCTCCTGGAGGCGCTCGAGGTGCCGCGCAGCGCCTTCACCGCCTTGTTCGCGGTCGGCCGCACGGCCGGCTGGTGCGCACACATCTTCGAGCAGGAAAAGGGCGGCCGCATCATCCGCCCGCAGTCCAACTATGTCGGGCCGCGACCGCAAGAACGCCGCTAGTCGTCGCGCACCGCCGAGCCGCGCCAGGTACGCGCCCGCGTGCCGGCGGCGTCGAACACCCAGACGATCACGTCGGCGCCGGCCGGCGTGAAGCGGGCGTTGAAGTGGCGGCGCCAGAAGCTGCCGTCGGCATGGTTGAACAGCGCCTCGGTGCCGAGCGAGTCGGGGCGGACGATCAGGTTCGCCGAGCGCGGCGCGGGGCGGGCCTCGGCGCCGATCAACGCGGCGAAGCCGCTGACCAGCGGAGCGAAGCGCAGCGTCTCGCCCTGGTAGGTGGTTTGCATCGGCCCACCGTCGATGCGCAGCCAGACGACGGCGGAGCCGTCCTCCGCACGGACGGAGAAATAGACGGCAAAGGGCGCCGCGCTGTCGAAATCGACATGCGGATGCTCAGGCGGCGGATAGATGTCCTCGAGCGGGATCGAACGGTAGAACCGCACGGCGCCGCTGTAGCTGCCCAGCCATTCCGGCCACAGGCCCGATTGAGCGCGCGTATCGGGCGCGATGAGGAGCGTGGCGCCGGCGCCGAGGAACTGGCGCCGCGCCATCATCGGCTTCGGCCTGCCACCACGGTGAGGTCGACCGTGACCTCGTTGGCGACCTGGCCGGTGCCGGCCCATTCGTTCTGGCCGACGCCGAAGTCGAGCCGCTTCAGGTTGAGCCGGCCGCGCGCCGTGGCGCGCAGCCTGCCGGGTTGCGCCGGATCGTCGGCGACGGCCAGCGTGAAGGGCAGCACGGCGTCGCGTGTGACATCGCGGATCGTGAGCTTGCCCTGCGCCTCGTAGCGATCGCCCCCTTTGGCGGCGATCGCGGTCGACACGAAGCGCGCCGCAGAGAATTTCTGCACGTCGAGGAAGTTGGGGCCCTTGAGGAGGGAATCGACGTCGTGGTTGTTGGTGGTCACCGGCGGCGTCTCGATCTTGATATCGATGTGCGCCGTGGCGAGCGCCGCAGGATCGAGGACGATCTCGCCCGTCCAGGCGGGGAAGCGGCCGTTGACGAAGGCGCCGATCTGGGAGGCGGTGAAAGTGAGCGAGCTGGCGCGCGGATCGATGGTCCAGGCATCCTGCGGTCCGGCGATCGCGGGCGACGCCAGGAGCAGGAGAGCGAGGATCGGCCAGGAGCGCATCAGGGTCCTCCGAACGGCCACATGCGGCGAAAGACGCCGTCGCGCCGCAGCAGATCGTGATGCACGACGGCACCGACATGAAGCGCCAGCACGGCGATCAGCAGCCGCGACAGAATATAATGGGTCGTCCGCAGGGCGTCGAACAGGGCGGGGTCGCGCGGCACCAGGTCGGGCAGGGGAATGTAGCCGAACCAGAAGACGCTGACGCCGGCGGCCGAGCTCATCAGCCAGCCGCTGATCGGCATGGCGAGCAACAGCACCAGCAACGCCCAATGGGCGATCGGCGCCAGCACCGCCTGCCAGCGCACCACCGCGGCGGGCAGCGGCGGCGGCGGATGGCGCCAGCGCCACAGTAGGCGGCCGGCCGTCAGCACCAGCACGACCAGCCCGACCCATTTGTGCCAAGTATAGGCGTAGAGCTTGGTGAAACCGAGCGGCAGGCCGGTCATCCACAGCCCGACGCCCAGCATGCCCAGCACCGCGAGCGCGGTCACCCAGTGCAGCGCCTGGGCGGCGGGATGATAGCTCGGCTCGGCCACGCGCCCGTCCCGGCGGCGCGATCTCAGCGCCACGCGTCGGTGGCGATGACGATCTCGACGGTGTCGCCCACCATGTCGACATACTTGGTCATGCCGAATTCGGAGCGCTTGATGGTGCCGACGCCGCGGAAGCGGGCGTAGCGCGCCCCGGCCGGCGCATCGGACCGGCGGTCGGCCACCGTCACGTCGAGCGTCATCGGCCGCGTGATGCCGCGCAGCGTGATGTCGCCCTCGACCTTGAAGGCGTTCTCGCCGGTGCGTTCGATCTTCTTCGATTCGAAGATCATCTTGGGGAATTTCTCGACATCGAAGAAGTCGCTGTCCTTCAGCATCGCCGTTTGCTGGGTATCCAGCATCTGGATGCTGTCGGTAAAGACCACGACCTCGACGCTGCTCTTGGGGACCTCGGCGTCGTCGACACTCATCGCGCCTTGCCAGTGCTTGAAGCTGCCGGTGGTGCGAAAGATCTTGGAATCGCCGATCGCGAAATCGATCGTGCCGTGGTCGGCGCCGATCGAGAGCTTCTCGGATGCCTGGGCCAGTGGACTTTCCAGAAGGAATGCGAGCACGAGGGCAAAGACTCTAGCCGACACGAACACGCTCCTCGTAAGTTTCGAAGAACCGGCGGCCCGTGCCGCGCTGGTTTTCATAGATCGAGCCCTGGTGGTCGGCGGCCGGCAGCGGCATGCGCACCGGCGCGGGCACCACGCGCGGCTCGATAGTGGGCTCGCCCAGCACCATGCGGCCGTTGAACTCCTCGAAGTTCGCCACACCCATCAGCGGCCAGGCGTCGGCCGCGGTGTATTCGTGCAGCAGCAAACGGCGCTGGCGGTTGGAATGGTTGAGCGCCGAGCCGTGCACCAGCCGCACATGATGGATGGTCATCGAACCGGCTGGCCCCATCAGCGGGACCGCCTTGGCGAAATCGAGGTCGCAATCGGCCGGGTTCATCGCCCCGCAGAAGCGGCCGTCGGCGTGATGGTCGAAGGTCGGGCCGCGATGCGTGCCGGGCAGCACCATCAGCGGGCCGTTGTCGATGTCGCAGTCGTCGAGATAGATGCCGGTCGCCAGCACGTCGTCGTTGGTGTGGGGATAGAATGCCCAGTCCTGGTGCCATTCGACCGGCGAGCCGTAGCCCGCCGACTTCATGTTGAGCTTGCCGCCGTGCTGGCGGATGGCCGGCCCCAGGAGCTGCGCCAGGATCGACGTGATCGCCGGATCGCGCGCCAGGGCATGGAAGAAGGCGTACCGCTTGAAGATCGTGGGCTTCAGCCGGCGGACCCGCGGCAGGGTGGCGCTATGGCTGGGCTCGAGGTCGTAGAGCTCGTCATTGGCGGCAACGCCTCGCGCCTCGTCGACGATGCGGTCGGTGAGCGCGCGCAACTGGCCGAGCTGCTCGCCCTGGATCAGGCGAGGGATCACCAGATAGCCGTCTCGGCGATAGGTCTCGATCTGCTGTTCGCTGAGCATGCGAAACCATAGCACGAGAGCCCGGCTTCACGGATAATCACGCTATGGCGATCCGCGCCCTTTTTCCGACACTTGTCAGCAAGGAGTCCCTGATCGGGCCGGACCAGCGCCGGTTCGAGCAGGATCTGGCCGACGAATGCCGTTCGCTCGCCGCATCGGATGCGGCCGGCCGGCGCTGGTCGGCGCGGCATTATCTCGGCGGCTACACCTCCTACGGCTCGCTCGACCGGCTGCATCTCGTCTCATCGCTGTTTGCGCGGCTGCGTCGGCGCATCGATCCACGCGTCAAGGCGTTCGCCCGGGCGCTGCACTACGATCTGGCCGGCCGGACGCTCGATATGACCGATTGCTGGGCAAACGTCATGCCGGCGGGTGCGGTGCATTCCCTGCACCTGCATCCGACCTCCTTCATCAGCGGCACCTATTACGTGGCCGTGCCGAAAGGCGCGGGCGCGCTGAAGTTTGAGGATCCACGGCTGGCTCTTCATATGGCGACGCCGCCCCGGCGGGCCGACGCGCCGGAGCGCTTTCGGCCGTTCGTCAGCCTGCCGGCCAAGGCGGGCGACCTCGTGCTGTTCGAGAGCTGGCTGCGTCATGAAGTGCCGCCGGCACGCTTCTCCGGCGAGCGTATCTCGATTAGCTTCAACTACGCCTGGTCTGCCAAGGGCGCCGCCAAGGATCGCCGCTGATGGAATGCCGATGAGGCTCCTTCCCCCTCTATTGGGTCTGCTGCTGGCGTTGCTTGCCGGGGCGGGTTCTGCACTGGCGGCCGATTGTCCGCTCGATCTGGGACGCGGCACGGGCTGGGTCGTGTTCTCCGACCATTACATGATCGCCTTCCGTCCCGAGCCGATGCGCATCGAGGTCGGCGAGCCGTTCGCGCTGCTGTTCAACGTCTGCACCAAGAACGGCAATGCTGCCGAGCTGGTGGCGGTCGACGCCCAGATGCCGGAGCAGAAGCGCGGCATGACGGCCAAACCGGCCATCGTGCCGGCGGGCGATGGTCGCTATCGCGCCGAAGGCATGGTGTTCGACAGGTCCGGCCGCTGGGAGCTCGCCATCGACGTACGCGCCGGAGAGGAAAGCGAACGCCTGACCCACGAGATCATCCTGAAGTAAGGCGTCATCGCTGGGAGCGGGCCACTGCGCGCGGAGTAACCTCCGCGCAGTGGCGCGCTCCCAGCAAAGACCTAGCTGCGCAGCCGCGCTAGTGCACTCTCCAAAATCCACGCCGCCGCGGCCGCGTCGACTCGCTCAGCCCGCTTGGCGCGGCTCATGTCGTAGTCGTCGATCATGCCGCGCGTGACGGCGGCGGTGCTGAGCCGCTCGTCCTGCCAGACGACCGGCAGGGCGGCCAGCGCCGGCGGGCCATGGTTGGCGATGTTGGCTGCGAACTGGCGTACCGACTGGCAGCGCGGGCCCTCCGTGCCGTCCATGTTGAGCGGCAGCCCGATCGCCAGCGCCTTGATCTCGTGCTTCTTCGCGAGCTCGGCCAGCAGGGCGAGATCGGCCGCCAACTTGCCGCGCTTCAAGGTCGTGATTGGCGTCGCCAGCATGCGCAACGCATCCGAGGCGGCGACGCCGATCGTCTTGCTGCCGACATCGAGCGCCATCAGGCGGCCGTCGGGCACGAGCGCCTTCAGTTCCGCGAAGTCGACAATCGCCATGCCTCAGACCGTCTTGCCGTCCAGCCAGGTGGCGGCATCGTCGGCGACCCGCTCCCAGCCCGGCTGGCCGACCACCCAGTGACCCTGATTGGGATATTCGAGGTAATCCGAAACATGTGCGAAGCGCGCAGCCGTGCGGCGCACCACGCCGGGCGGCGTCAGCCGGTCCTTTTCGGCGGCGACGAACAGCAGCGGCACGGTGACGAGCCGGGGATCGATCGTCGTGGCCTTCTTGTCATCGAGCCAGGGCCACGCCATCTCGAACAGGGCGCGGCCCGAATCATGCACGAAGCCTGCATGTCGTTCGCTGCCCTCGCGGGAATCGGTGGTGTTGAAGGTGTGCGACAACGCCTCGCCGAGGGTCGCGCGATGTGGCTTGCGCCACCAGCCCCACTGCATCTGGATGCGGGCGAAGGCTGCGAAGTTCGAGGGACGGATCGCGATCACGCTGGCTGGCGCGGCGGGCGTGAGCAGCACCCCGGCGCGCGCCAGGCCGCGCGCGCACAGCAGCAGCGCGATCAGCCCGCCCATGGAATGGCCGATCACGACCGGCTTCTCCGGCAAGGCGCGCAATTCGCGCTCGAGATCGGCTGCGTAATCGCGCAGGCTGGTGACGCCGAGCGCGCCGGGCGGCGCGTGGGGCGGTGCGTCATGGTGGCGTAGCGCAGGCGCCAGGGTTTGCCAGCCACGCGCCTCGAGCCGCGGCCGCCAATTCCGCCATACGTCCGGCGTGCCCCACATGCCGTGAATGAAGACTGCCAGCTTGGCCATCGTCGAGGTTATAAGGCGAGGGGCCGTCGCGGTCGACAATGGCCTCATGACAGGGGTTTCAGCCGGAGTAAGTTCATCAGGTGACCGATACGATCTATGCCCTGCTGGCGATCGCCATGGTGCTGACGGTGGTGAGCCTGCTGGTGCCGCTGGCCGAGCGCTTCCGCCTGCCGCACACCGTCCTGCTGGCCATTGCCGGCATGGGGCTGGGCTTCCTCGGCTCGTGGATTATCTCGACCGGTACCAAGCTCGGAGCGTTGGGCGATGCCTTCGTCGGCCTCGACAAGCTCGAGGTCGAAACCGACATGTTCCTGCCTCTCTTCCTGCCGCCGCTGCTCTTCAACGCCGGCCTCACGATCGACGTGCGCCGCTTGCTCGACGAGGTGTGGGCCGTGCTGCTGCTGGCCATCGTGGCGGTGCTGGTGTGCATCGCCATCGTGGGCGGCGTCGTCCATCTGGCGACCGGCATGGATATCGTCGTCTGCCTGCTGCTGGGCGCCGTGGTGTCGACCACGGATCCCGCCGCCGTCATCGGCATCTTCCGCGACGTCGGCGCGCCCAAGCGGCTGTCGATCCTGGCCGAAGGCGAGTCGCTCCTGAACGACGCCGTCGCCATCGCGGCCTTCGGCCTCTTCATCGGCATCCTGATCGCGCGCTTCGCGGCCGATCCGGGGGACGCCGGGCTCACCGCCGATCCGGCCGGTGCGGTCATGGTCTTTCTGCGCGAATTCGTGGGCGGACTCATCTATGGCTACATCATTGCCCGCATCGCCATGCTGCTGCTGCCTCGGCTGGGCGAGTCCGACGCTGCCATCGCCTCGGTCACGGTCAGCCTCAGCTATCTCAGTTTCCTGGTGGCCGACCGCTACTGGCACGTCTCCGGCGTCGTTTCGGTGGTGATGGCCGCCCTCACGGTCGCGGCCTACGGTCCCACCCATCTCCATCCGCGGCAATGGGCGGCGCTGCGCCAGCTGTGGGCCCAGCTCGAGTTCTGGGCGAACTGCCTGATCTTCGTGCTGGCCTCGATGGTGGCGGCCAACGTGTTGTTGAACATCACCTGGCTCTATGTCTGGGGCGTCGCGGCCGTGACGGTCGGCGCCTTCCTGGCGCGAGGGCTCGTGGTGTTCGGCATGTTGCCGGTGCTGGAGAAGATCCATCTCGTGCAGCCCGTCGACAAGCGATACAAGGCGATCCTGGTGTGGGGTGGCCTGCGCGGCGCCGTCACGATCGTGCTCGCCATGGTGGCCGCGGGTGACCAGCGCCTGCCCGACAACATCCGTGAATTCATTGCGCTTTCGGCCACGCTGTTCGTACTGGTCACCCTGTTCGTGAATGCCACGACGCTCGGTCTGGTCATGCATGCCCTCGGCCTGGACAAGCTCAGCCGCCTGGAACTCGCGCTGCGCGACCGTGTGCTGGCCCTCTCGCGGGTCAATGTCGAGCATCACCTGCAGGAGATCATGCGACGGCGCAATGCGCGGGTCGAAGGCCTCGCCGTCGACCCCGCCTCGGCCGGCGATGCAGAAATCGAATCGGTGCCGGCCGAGCTGGCGCTCGACCTCGATGAGCGGGTGAAGGTCGGCCTGGTCACGCTCTGCACGCGCGAGAAGGAGCTCTATCTCGAGCTGTTCGAGCAGCAGATCCTGTCGCGCCGCATGGTGGCCGTGCTGGCCGCGGATGCCGACCGTCTGATCGACGCCGTGCGCGACCGCGGCGTCGAAGGCTACGAAGAGTGGCTGCACGATATCTCGCGCCCCGACGCCGGTTTCCGCGCAGCACTTTGGCTGCACCGTCGATTGGGCTTCGCCTGGCTGTTGACGGAACGTCTGGCCGACCGTTTCGAGATCCTGATGGTCACGCAGAGCGTGTTGAGCGAGCTCGCGGCGTTCAATGTCAGCTCCGTTGCCGACTTGCTGGGACCTGACGCGGAGGTCAAGCTCGCCGCGGTGATCGAGAATCGCCAAGAGGCCGTCGACAGCGCCCTCAAGGCGCTGTCGCTGCAGTATCCGGGCTACGCCGAATCGATCGAGGCGCGTCAGCTCGAGCGCGCGGCCGTTCGCTTCGAGGCGGCGGAATATGCAAGGCGGCTACAGGAAGGCATCATCAGCCGCGAGGTCTACAACGACCTGCGCCAGCAGCTCGCCGAGCGGCGCAGCGCCATCGGCCAGCGCCCGCCGCTCGACCTCGGCCTGCAACTGGCCGGCATGATCTCCCGCGTGTCGCTGTTCGCCTCGCTCGATCGCAAGGCGCTCACTGAAGTCGGCAAGCGGCTGCGCGCGTTGGTGGTGTTTCCCGGCGAGAAGATCGTCGCGACCGGCGGGCCGCCGGACGCCATGTATCTCATCGCCGCGGGCGAGGTGAAGGTCAAAGCCCCGACCTTCGAGGTGACGCTGAAGGAGGGCGACTTCTTCGGCGAGATGGGCCTGCTCACCGACCAGCCGCGCAACGCCGACGTGATCGCCGACGGCTACTGCCATCTGCTGGTGCTCTATCGCAAGGATTTCCGCGACCTGCTCGACAAGCGTCCGGCCGTCCGTGCCGAGATCGAGGCGGTGGCCGCCCGCCGCATCGCCGAGACCGTCAGCGAAGCCCAGGCCGCGTCGTAGGGTCTTTGATGTGGCTTTAAGGGTCCCTCGCTGCGCTCGGGATGACAGTATTCGTGATCGATCCAGTAAAGCTGTCATCCCGAGCGTAGCGAGGGACCTTTAAGGCAAACGGGAGGTTGGTTGCCTGCGCAGGGCAAAACGGCTACCAACCGCGCCATTCAAGCGTTTTGGAGCAAGAGTCATGTCGCTCGACAAGGACACGGTGGCGCGCATCGCGCGGCTCGCCCGCCTGAAGGTTGCCGATGAGGAGCTGGCGCCGCTCGCCGGCGAGCTGTCGGGGATTTTCGCCTGGATCGAGCAACTGAACGAGGTCGACACGAAGAATGTCGAGCCGCTGTCCTCGGTCTCCGACGTGACCCTGCCGATGCGCGCCGACAAGGTGACCGACGGTGGCATCGCCGCCAAGGTGCTGGCCAACGCGCCGGGTGGCGCCGTCTATATCGATCCCGCCGACAAGAACGCCGGTGGCTTCTTCACCGTGCCCAAGGTGATGGAGTAGGCAATGGCGGCTCTCACCGATCTTACCATCGCCCAGCTCACGACCGCGCTTGCCAAGAAGGAGGCGAGCGCCGTCGACGTGGCCGATGCGCACTTGAAGAAGCTCGACGAGCACCGGGCGCTCAACGCCTTCATCACCGAGACGCCCGACAAGGCGCGCGACATGGCCAAGGCCTCCGACGCGCGCCGCGCGAAGGGCGAGGCGGGCCTGCTCGACGGCGTGCCGCTCGCCATCAAGGACCTGTTCTGCACCGAGGGTGTGCAGACCACGGCCGGCTCGCACATCCTCGAAGGCTTCGTGCCGCCCTATGAGAGCACCGTGACCGCCAACCTGTGGAAGGCCGGCGCGGTCATGATCGGCAAGACCAACCTCGACGAGTTCGCCATGGGCTCGTCCAACATGACCAGCCATTTCGGCGGCGTCGAGAATCCGTGGAAGAGGAAAGGCGACAACCGCAAGCTGGTGCCCGGCGGCTCGTCGGGCGGCTCGGCCGCGGCGGTCGCGGCCTACATGGTGCCGGGCAGCACGGGCACCGACACCGGCGGCTCAATCCGTCAGCCGGCGTCGTTC
>Ga0193743_1002604_pt1 | contig 12550 bp, 10 predicted proteins | sample L2c2metaG_FD_143038 | JGI IMG/M metagenome (GOLD analysis project Ga0193743, IMG submission 143038) | Soil microbial communities from a riparian zone of the East river system, Colorado, United States - L2c2 | ecosystem: Environmental > Terrestrial > Soil > Riparian zone | place: USA: East River... | reverse complement strand
CCACGTGGGGTCCGCGTAAGAACCTGGGGTCCCTGTTCATGTCAGGTAACAATCTGGCTAAGAATAAAGCAGAATTACTCACGCTTTCAAGCTCATGGGATTTTCTTTCTCAACTGAACTTAGCTTGTAGTCCCGTAGTTAGTCTTCCCTCTGGTATGAACGAGACTGTGTCTCTGCGAGATTTGCTAGTTCACCTATCTATTGCTCACATCTAGCGACTACATACAACTTGGCGTTTATTTTGACGAGGCAAAACAGAAGTCATTGATGCGATGTGATGTTTGCCAAAAAGTCCTTATGTTGGGTGCGACGAAGTCAACATCGAAATTGACGAGCCACCGTGCAGGGAAATATTGTGAGAAGCGAGTTGAGAGGCTGAGAAGGGCTCGAGAGGTTGAAGAGACAGAGGCTGAGGCAGAAAAGGCTGTTGCCGAAGTATTCTATGGCACTTCTCGTACGTCCCAAAACTCCAATATAAGCATGGTCGAGGAAGAGCAGATGGGAGTTGAGCTCATGCCTAATGAACAATGGCGCACTTGAAGACCCCATGGATGACCCAATGAAGTAGATGGCGATGAAACCTCGGATCCTTCTGGCTACAGAAATCGAGCCATCATGTAGTGCATCCGGCGGCCCTCTAGTTCCAAGATGCTGATAACAAGTCAAGAAAATATAGATAGATTTTTCAATACAGAAACATGGCCGCATAGCGCCCAGACGGAGGATAGGATTAACGATAATTGTAACGATAATATCTATGCGACGCTTATCTCTCCAACACATGTCCTTGGAAGGAGGGTTTTCCCAGAGGCTGCTGGAATCAGAAGGTCAGTTATAAACACTGAGGCAATACGCGCAAGACACGAGTCGTACCCTAGCGCAGATCGTCTTTCTTACACTCGTGATTTCAAGTTGGCATTAGGATATTGTAGAATATCCCATACTGATTACAGACCTTGTTCTTATATTTTTTATCTTGCTACTTAAATGTGTTGGACTGAGGTCTCTTCTTATTGGGATATCGAGTGTTATGTATATAAGTGTTGTATGAAGTATCGTTTTTTCGTATCCTTGCAGAGGCGCCGTCTCCTCTGAGCGACAGGACGTCACGTGGCTACGCGTTCTGTTTATATACTAATACTATAATATAGATCGCTTCGCCATTTTATCGCCTCAGTTGTCACCTTCATCTATTCCTGACACTGAGGACTTACGTTATCATTCTCGTTACCTACTCATACTTCGTTCTATCTAACTCGCTCCCTAGCACGCCCTGTCGTGTCTAGGTAATATATTCAGTTCTTTACTATCCTTCGGACTCGAGAAGGCCCTCAGATAATCGGACTCTTGCACTTCTGCCACGCTTCAGATTTTTCTGGCTATCTCCAAGTGCCTGCAGGCAAACAGCAGGCAAACGGTAGGCAAGGTTTCCACTGCATTAGTTAGATTGAAAGGGCTCACTCTCCTTCCTCTCTCCACATCCATCATGCCCGACATAACCGTTCTCAACGAAACCCCGAACAACCTCAACGTTGCCTTTCGGTTTGTAGCACCAACGAACTGGACGAATACCCTCACGCCGGGAAATACCTGGACTACGCATCTTGCGTCTGCTCCTTATACCATCGAAATTCGCCTCGATCATGAAAACAACCGATTTTCTCCAGAAAAATCATGGGCAACAGCTGGCGATATTACCGGGGGGTGGTTTGCTGGTGCGGCAAGTGTTACATTGGGGGCACTTGCTCTGAGTAGCGTAACGGCCATTATCCCAGGGACCCAAGCTGCCATAGCGGCTGCTTCGGTACCTCTTATGAAACACGCAATTGAAGGTTTGTTGATCCCACGTATCGTCTACAAATTAGTGACGGACTTTTGTCGCCAGCTGGAGCAAGGTTTTCGCGGAATGCGAATGGAATGGTGATCAGCGTTGGCGGCGTCTGGATCCCCTTCCATAACAAGACGTATGCCGTTCGCTTTGATGAAAAATCGGGTTACACTCTATGGGACGTGGACCAAAATGTTAAATTGTAGACTCAATAACAATGCTGGTAATTTAAATCCTTCTCAGGCTTCAGCTCGGTGACCTGTTATTTTTCTGCGGGTGTTAAACTTCTCTTGTTAGGATTGCATGCAGTGCGGCCACATTTTCACTGCTCACGCCCCCCCAAAAAATGCTGGCATTATCCAAAATTCCGTCTTTCTTAGAAGAAGTTATCTTAGTCCCTCACATTCATTCATAGTATATCCTCTGAATGCGCCAAATTGTATATTTAACTATTCTGGCAACAATCTCACATGCTCATTGTTTTACCTCTTTCATCTACTGTATACCATTTCGGTCAATACATCTGTTACCTGCCACAGGGCCTGCGGTCCTGGCTGAAATTCGGTTTACCACTGGATTGGTTGGGTTGTTCTGACTAAGAAAAGAAAGAAAAGAATTGAAGGGTTGAAGGTACTTACAGGAAACCTCAAACAGAGCAGCAGAACTGGTAAAATGCTGTTGAATACTGCCCATTTCACTGCGAAATAGTGTTATTTTTTTTCTCGCACACAGAGGCACGGTAGTACGAATGGCGGGAAGTGCATGGATCATTTTTTTTCCAACTGGATTTGAAATTTGATCATCTGTTCGCTACGGTTTTGCAAGATTGTATGAGATAGACAGGATAGACCTACTACATATACTGTTATCTTCAGCTGCAGTTGGGCTGTAGTTGGAATTGATAGTGTTGTGCAGGCCCGGTCTCAAAGCCGCAAGCCAACCCGAGCGGGCTGCAGGTAGCCCAGCCGTCTCCAAGCTGCAACTCTGGCTTGGCCAGGCCTATGGCTCAGGCTTCATGTTTGGGAGGCTGTCAGCTTGGGCTCAAGCCCTGGCTTTGGGTGGCTAAATAATTTCAATTATATGTTTGGTTGCAACTGTACAGTTCCGGTTTATGTTACTTAAAAAGTACATTTTTTTCGTTGATGTAATGATTAATTTATTCATAACTATTACTAACAAGAACGGGCTGCACTGTCAATGGGGATGAGATTCATGACCCAGGCTGCGGCCTAAGCCCAAGCCAAGCCCAAGACAACCCCAGGCTGTGTTGACAGCTCAGGCTTCAGTTTTGAGAAGCCTGAGCTGTCGAAAGCCAAGCCAAAGCTGGGGTTTGCAGGCCGAGCCGGGCCTGCACAACACTAGGAATTGTATGTGCATTATGACTCAAAACTTTGAAATGGACTCTTGGATGGGATACAGTGTGGCAGACAAAGTCATGTTTGATTGTGGTATTAGTAAGTAAGTAGTATGCAACTGAATATTAAGATGATAGATTCAGATAGAACTCCAGATATAAAGCTAATAAGTAATAAGTGGTTTAATGAATATGAGGCAAATATGCAAGTACTACTTGCAATGAGGTGATATTAGTATCACCGTGACAACATGATAGCTGGATCATGGCAGCACTGATATGACCTAGATTTGCATAAGCATGGTTTTTGTGACTTTTGTCTATTATTTCAGCATAAAATAATAAATATTGCACCCAATCCAAGGGGGTAGTGGAATGTGGATCCCAAACCAAGGGTGGGTCCGGCCAAAGGCCAAAAAAAAAAGGGACCTTGCCAATTTTGATGGCGGAAGCAGTCAGTGACATGCCTGTAGGGACTTTGGATGCTTCTGCTAGAGTTCAAGATGTGTCCTAGTTGTTACTGTAGTTACTTTGCTTGCTGCATCAGAGAATGAAAAACCCTTTTGAGCTCCTCATCGTCCCTTGAACTCCTCAAGAAAATAGTATGGCAAAGAAATCATGGTAATAATTTTTACAAAATGCAGATTGCAGAACTGGAAACTGAGGGCACTGGCTCCAGGAACAAGAATGAATTTATGATGGACAGCAGGCTTTATTGTCCAGACTGTGCTACAAGATACATGTCGGTACTGGTGGCATGAGCAATCTCAATGCACATCAAGACTTGAAAATATGCAGAGAGAACAAGGCTGCTAACATGTTACACCCAAAAAAGAAAGATAAATCACTTTTGAGCTTTTTTACCTGAAAGCCTGTGCAACAAAACACCCCTCGAGTTATCTTGCCTCCACTGGTGCATGCTGCCCCCATCCTGCATGAAAGTACTTGCCATTCAACAAGTCCGACACCCATATCTGATGGAGTTGAGGTCATTGGGGCTGATCAACCGTTACCAATTTGTGCCTTGTAACTGGACATGCCCAAGCTGCAAAATGAACGCTATGAAGCACCGTTGATAGGTTACTTATGTCAAGAATTATGTCAGATAGTCTCTTTATTAAATAAAAAAAATTCCAAAAACATATATGTGGAAAAAAATACTCTATCAGGAAGGTAGGGGTGGGGGGTCAGGCAGGACTCTGAAAAAAAAAAGGCGAGTATAGGTCTATTTTCCACGTTCCGCCACCCCCTTGACCCAATCTGTCTAATACAACTGATAAAATAAATAAAAGAATTATAGTTGTATGTCCTACCACTGATAATTAAACCTATTACTGTGTGACTTACAGAGGATTATTATTCATTGCTATAAAATACATGTCTGGGTTAAAACCATGAATTCTGTGAAAACCCTAATAGACTAGACACAGGAACAGTATAAATAAACAAAGGACAAATATGTGAAGTCATGTGGTGCTAAGGGACTGGGCATAATTAATTGTCATTAATTGTCTAAAGTCTAAAGGTCTAAAGGAATGATGAACTGATGTATAGGCAATCTTATGATTGGTTGTGATTGGATAAAAGTGATTGGAAGAAGCAATCAATTAAGAAGCGCCGTTGCAACAAAGAATGAGTTTGTCAGCCTTTATGATCAAATTAATTAGGGTTAGAGTTACTAAGTTTTCATCAAAAATGTGTCCAAGTGCACCTAGGGCGATGTTTTGAACAAATTTGGGGTTCTTGAAGGGAGATCACATGTCCCTCACCAAATTCAAAATTATGAATCTACAGGATGGTACCAGGAACTACTGGGAACCACTGGGAATATTTGTGGAGCCATGCTAAATCTGTAACATGTGTAAATTTATAAAATACCAGACAGACATTGTAAATAGGTAGAAAATTTGATTCTTTCTTTTCCCCCCTATTTTCAGCTTATTAGAGCTTGTCATCGGAGATGTTGAGCTTGAACAACTGTGTGTGAATGGTTTTGGAATTTAATTTGAAGTTTTCTCTGAGTAGTGTGAGTTTTGGTGAATTTTGTCTAAGTCACAACAGAGGACAAGGGTCCTTGTGTGTGTGCAAATTTTGTGAAGTCACAGCAAAGTCTTAGAGGCTTGTGTGTGTGCATTTTGGACTAAGTCATATCAAAGCTATTGTACTTGTGGTGCACATTTTGTTTGGAAATCAATTGGAAGAGTTTTAGAAACTTCTTGCTAATTGTTGGAGTGATCCATAAATTACAAAACTATACTTAAAAGTTTTATCACACTTTTTAAAACTGATCCACATCATTGTGTTGATTGTGTGTTGCATATTAAGTGGATTTCACAAATTTTGAATGCTTAAACTTCCCAGGAAACCCTTATACACATTTTTACAAACTTTACTAAGTGTTGATTGAGTTGTGTGTGTGTGGGTTGTTAGATCTCATAAACACATATTTTCTCAATTTATTCAGTGTAGTCCTTTCAACAGTGAAGAATTGACTGAGTTATGGTCAAAACAGTCTTAGATTGTGGTTTTGATCATAGCTCACTCAATACTTAACCATTTTGGCTTTTTTTGGCTTGTTTTGAAGCTCACATGTAGGTTCCCTATCCATCATACCCATATCCATAACCATACCTGTTGCTACTCATGCCAGTGATCTGTGCAGTTCCCTAAGTTCAGCTAGGCCTAAGGATGCCTTCTTGTATTTTCTTAGGTTAAGTTCATTGAGAAAAGTCTATTAAAGACTAACTAGAGAAAAGTAGCAAACCACCAGGGTTTATATACTTGAAAGAACAATGAGAAAACTTAAAGAGAAAACAATGAAAGTAAATAAAAGTAAAAGAGCATTGGTTGTTCAAAAAGGCAAATTATAGGTAAAAGTGAAAGTAAAAATAAGAGTCATAACATAAGGTTCTTGAGAAAATTGTACATCAACACAATGCTGTTGAAATATCACATGTCCGTTTGATGAACGAGACTACATTGGTCACTAGACACAAGGCAGGGACCAAGATAGAGTGGAGATACACAATCAAACCAATGGGGATTACCATCACCAAAGGCCTAGGATATATACAAAAGATAATGAGGCTGTGTAATAAGGCAGTGCTATAAGATCATCCTAATATTAGTCAATATATGCTTACTCATGATGATGCAACATGATGTGATTGGTGCAACATATCCCAACACATGCAGGCTGAAAATTGTAAGGTCAGTAAATGTCTAGAGATACAAAGAAAGGGAACACAGCAGATCATGTGTACCAAACAGGATTTTCACAATCAAAAATAAGTTTGTCCAACAGAAATCTATTATGTGGCTCCTGCACATCAATTTTACTTTTGAAATTTGAATGCACAATGCAAATGCCTGGAAAAATAATCCTCACCTGGCTGGCACCATGGTGCTCCTTGTTGACAGTGGCTTTGCATCTTCCTTGTCAGGTAACCAATACTTTCTGGTCTGTTACAGGATATCACCAAGTGCAGTTTGTTGTTTGGTTTGTATTTGGTTCTTACAGGCTGCTCAGGAATGCAGGACCCTTCTGCAAATTTGGCTTCTTGTGAATTATGGATGTGAAAGTGTTGACCATGACAATGATGCAATTGATAATTGTTCCTAGTATTTGGCAGTTGAGGAAAGGCTGAGGTTTACATAAAATAATAATGGGTTGTCTGCTTTTACTCTGCTGCTTATTCAGTGGGGGTGTCTGGGATTCTATGGCTCTTGTAGGCTTAGTTAGATTAGGCATTGACTTTTTACACCAGTTTCCCTCCATCTCCCTTACTACTTCTGTTAGGGCAACTGCAGCTGCGACTTAGTTGAAATCTAGCAGGGGATCCTAAATATATATATAAACATAATATACAACAGGAAAGTGCACCTAGCAGGGGATCCTAAAAGAAAAGGATAAAGCCCTGTTAAGGTGGGATGCATGTCTATATACCAAAAATGGGAGTTGAAATAATAAAATGATGAAAAAGATGAAGAATGGTGAAAAGGTGATAGGAATGCAAAAGGTAGCTACATCACGTGACTGCAAAAGGTTGCTACTCATGTGACCATCGGACTCCATATCAGAGCTGTGAGTGTGCTCTGTCTTGAGTTAGTGACAATGAGGAGGGATGTACAGAGTTGACGGAGCGTTGTCGGAGGAAACATTGGACGAAGTGGAGCATCCCCTAACAATAGGCCTGCAACATGGAACATGTGTGGAGCTTGTGGGGCTCTAGGTGTGCTGCAATGAATAGTGTGTGGTGCTGGTTGACAATGCCAATGATAAGAATGATGTTTTTTAGGTGGTAATGGTATAGGGGATGAATTCCAACAGAGGTCTGATATAAGCCTGATGAGGCTGGCTGATGGTAAAGGTTGTACTGAACAATGGGTGAAGTGGCCATCATTGGAGACTCCATTGGAGCCACCCTATGATTGTTCTTTCAGAAAGAACGTGACCACACATGTACCATGACACAAGCATCAAAAGCTCATCCTGGGTGCCATTCACTTCCTAGCCCATTTCATCATCTTAAAACACCTAGGGTGAGCGCCTGATGCTTGTGTGTGTGCCATTAAATCCCCAGCCCATCTCTATCATCATACACCCAGGATGAGTGTTTGATGCTCATCTGGGTGCTATTCAATCTCAAGCCCATCTCCATCACCTTAAAACACCCAGATGGGCATCAAAAGCTTGTCTGGGTGTTGCAGGTGCTGTTGACCCTCCAGCCCATCTCCTTCACCTTAAAATACCCAGGACAAGTATGATGCTTGTCCTTGGTGCTGCGTTGGCCAATCGTGGTTTAGCGCCTCCTCTTCGCATCTCGTGGGTCAGGATTTTAAGGACCGACATCTCCCCATTACCACGGAGGGCACTATGTTCCGCAAGAAGCTAGAAGAAGTTGTCAGCAACCGCCTTGCATCCTTTGCTGGTGGCTCTGGATATGAATTTGAGGCTGATGCCAAGCCCTTCAAAAACCTTTCCCAGGGACCAAGTTGCCAGCAATATACTCAATGTCGTTATGGAAACCCTGAGACTCTCAGCGGACGTGTTGGAATACAATGGTCAAGCTACTTTTGCTGAGGTCAGTGTCCTCTATTTTTTTGCACCTTCCATCACTTGCTGAGGGGCTTATGCTAGCTCGGACTGGAGCTATGGTCACCATGGTCATGAACAAGCCCAACTGTCAACTCAATATGGGCCTTCCGTTGAATATGTGTCGCACTTCTTATGTCGAGTAAGTTAAGATTCTTCGACTGCTCGTCCCTCAAGCAAGCCTATCGCTCGTACTGAATTGAAGGAAGATATCATTGTCTAGGCCGTCCGCCTGCCTGGAGATATTGACAACGCGGAAGGCCTGTGGAAAGCGCAGGTCGACCAACGGGGCGATGTCCATGGCCCCAACTCCGGAAGCTAGATGGGACCATAAGAGCTTTAACGGATCTATCGATTCTAAAGAACCTCCAGCTCCAGCTCCCTGTGACGTCATTCGTTCTTCAGTATACATATTTCTTCAGCAGAGGTTTTCCATGTTTCCTCCAACAAGTTGGAAATTGCTTTAGAAACGTCAATATACCCATTTCAAAGATTAAAGGCAGTGATATGGTTGTTTTTGTTGCTGTTGGAATGGATGAAGGAAGGCTTCATCAAACTCTTGTTTGCAGATAAGTGTTGGAGAGGTTCGTGTCTAGCTCCAGGGATTTTGCAAGTGTCATCTGACGTTTTCTCCCTTGGCTTCTGCTAGATTCTATGGGACAGACAGGTATTGCTACAAGCACAACTTGCAGATGGACTAGCTTGTGAGCAACCTCTTCTTAAACGACTGAACTGAATACTTAGACATTTGTGTTTTAGCCTCCTTGACATACATGTTCCTCCTTTCACTGATGACACCGCCTACAACCCCGGGCTGACCATGGTTTATATCTGTTATCAAGTCATATTCAGCTGTTCAATTCTTTCAATCGGGTCAAGGAGAGTCTGCAATCATCTGTGGAGCAAACACACATACATGGTATGTTGTTCTCGTTTTCTCCGTGTTCTCTTTCCTTAAGCTAATCATTATCAAATGTTTTTGTCTGCCTAGAAGATGATTTCAACCAACTCTCAATGTGCTACAGTCACAAAAGAAGGTGATGGGTACGTTCACAACAGGTTGTCGTACGATCCCTTTCAACTCCCACCAGATATTTTCCTTCTGCCGGTCTGATTCTGAAGACCAGAAGTACAGTTACGCGCGACGGCGACAACATTCTTGCTGTGGTTAGATGACGGATGTCGATAGCAAGTTTCAAGGACTGGCCACTCCTAAGGTCAAAGCCCAAATTTCAATGCAACTTTTGCTCCTGAGTACGTGGTAGTTACTTGTAATGTTACGGAATTACTGCTTACCTGCATTTATCTAGTTTCATCAAAGCTGCTTGACACATTATTATTCTTACTGATACTCGAATAAAAGTACCTTCCTTGGCGACCTCATTGAGATTGAGGTACGGAGTTTTCCAGTCATCTCGTGGACCTGAGAACCCTTTTGTTGTCGGCGCTGCTAAGTCTCGTGACGATGGTTTGCTTATGTGTGCTTTGTCCCTGGTGCTGAGCTGCTCTTATCCATGGACAGGGCAGAGATGCCCCTGGTAAACTCCTTACCTTTCACAGTGATCATTTTTCTCATTGAAACAAACATATTAGTTTCTTTTCCAAGTCCTAACACCTGCTTCGATACATTAGTAATACCTTAGATAACAAAAAAATAAATCATTTGTAATTTAAGCACTTTTTTGTTGGGTGAAAATCAATCATCTAACAAGAATGATAGGTTTGCTGTGAGATTGACAATCCTAATAAGAACTGAGCGCCAATAGTGAGGAAATTAATCACCAGATGTAAATCTTTTCAAGAGCGGATTATTCTATTGTATATATATACATATTAAGATTTATCAAGAGGAAGAGCAACAAAGCAAGGATACTCGATTCCATGCAAGGGTATTGGTCCAAGAGCAAAATGGTGAAGCAATTTGTCACTATTCACAAGAGTATATCTACTGAAGTAACAATCCTGATAGATTTTTCCTGCAACTGTGTGGAAGCGGCGAAAGTTGTCACAATTTCTATGGTCCTTTGGCAATGGCTGATACTGGTTGATGATGAAGAAGGTTTGTGTTCGAAATGTATCATCCTTTTGTATGCGAGTATGTGAGAAAATTCCTTGGATAGAGCCTACCGAAGTTGAACCATCCTGTTGTCGATAATATACATGGCTGTCAGCTGGAGATGTTGCCTCAGTTCGAAATGTTTCACCCAGGCGCGATATTTTTTGTCTGATGTAGGCCTTTGGAGAAAGTGTGAGAGGATGTGAATCTGGATCGTTCACACCAACCCAGGCCTTCAGGTCCAAGTACCATTCATTTGGGAGCATTTTCAGCTCATGGATTTCCCAAGTTACTTCCTCCTCTGTTTGTCGAAATGTTTCATCAAATGTGAAAGAGTCGCTAATGAGCATGCCACGAATATCTGACTCAAAGCAATGCTCCCACTGTGTATTAAGTTCATCAAGCTCTGGTGATAGTTTGTGCGGTTTAAAAAGGGCACGTAAATTTTGACCCATGCAAAACTTCTTCAACATGGTATGTTCCAAGTCTCCTGACAAACATAAGAAAAGTGAGTGATAGGAAAAACATATCCTTAGCATACTGCTCACCAAACTTCATGTTTGTCGGTATTTTCTGCAACAGGTAGTTGTATCGTTCAAATGCAAAGCAATGCCATCCTTGGGTAGGGCCGAATCGCTGGAGGAATGTTTGAAAATGAAGGGCCAAGTGCTGATAAGGTGCAATAGTCGCCCCAGGATATAGATCAAGAAGAGTTGTCAAGTATTGATGCATATGAAAGGTATATTGGGCAATTCGCTCAGGTGTCATACAACGCATTGAAGCCAATTTGACTGCTGTGACTAAGTGCATGAAGTTATCCAACATACGTCTGTCCTGGCTTGTCTCAGGCTCCGAACCCCACAGGCGAGTGAGGGTGAACACCAGGTTGATGATACAGAATGTTCTCCACTGATCAGCAGTAAATTTACCCCTCTTCGCAACACCTGGTTGACGGGGTGCAGGGGCAACCCATGACGGTAATTGAAGCCACTCCATGTCAGCGTGGATTTCTGAAAGAGTTTGACGGCCAAGAACTTTGGTACCCTTGGCCTTTTTCTTGTTCGTTTCAGAAACCCCAATAATGCCACCATTAACATCGGTAATGCCAACTTCAAAGCACTAAAGTGTAAGGCTTGTATAAGAGCAGAAGTGAACTCTAGGGCATGAGGACTCACCCAGCTTTCTAAATGATTTGCTAGTTCAGGTATGGTAAAGTTTTCTTTAATTTGTACTCCTTTCAGCATGCAGAGGTGTCTCAGGAGAGCTTTGCAAAGCATGGAAATTTTCTTCTTTGCTCCCCATTGCAGAACGCTTAAACCTGCTTCAACTTCTTCAGGTGTAGGAGGATCATCCACGGGCCTCCTTCCTCCTGCCTGCTTCAAGTTAGGAGCCACCTTAGCCTTTGGTGGTGGTTTGCCAGAGAGCTGACTAGTGGGAAGGGTTTCAACTCCATCATCAAGCAAGTTACCATCCTGATCAAACCAACCCCTTGTAATCCGCTGGCAAGAGCAAAGAAACAATAAGTGTGGCTTTGCCTGCCATAAAATGTACTCACATAGTGTAAAAGATTCTTGATCAACTGCTTCTTTTTCCCTCCATAGGATAATGACCCAGTGGCTCGACTAAGTTCCTTTAATGCATTGATCTTTAACCCTCTGAGACTGTCCTCGGAACCACTTCAAAGAATTTCACGAGCATGGCACATTTCTGAGTAAGGCCCATCTCCATCATCAAAGTCTACACTCATACCCCAAATCTGACAGACATGGCGTTGAAAGATGCGCAAAAAGAATGCATGCATAGAGTCGATCATGACAAACCGGGTAGGATCCCAGTAAGGCAGTCAGAGTAACTCAGACCACCGTATACCATACTCTTCATACAATTCTGCTTGCTTCATTTCAGACCGTGCATCTCGCCATTGGGTAGCTATATCCCGATGTTCCCCCACACTCCGAGAGGTCCAGGACCCATAGTTGAAATTGGTGATGTCTTCAGCCTGCAATGTATAGAATGAGCAGAAGTTGTGGGAAGAATGACCGGCAAACCCAGACATCTGCCTTGCTGCTGGAAGATCACAGATGAGGGGAACAACAGCACCATGTACAAGACGTCCCTGTGGATACTTTGTCGTTGATGTGAGGAAGAATCCATGTGTCCAAATTCGTAGGAGATCATCCACAAGGGGAAGTAAAACATGGTTAATTTGCTCCTTGG
>Ga0193743_1002602_pt1 | contig 12558 bp, 8 predicted proteins | sample L2c2metaG_FD_143038 | JGI IMG/M metagenome (GOLD analysis project Ga0193743, IMG submission 143038) | Soil microbial communities from a riparian zone of the East river system, Colorado, United States - L2c2 | ecosystem: Environmental > Terrestrial > Soil > Riparian zone | place: USA: East River... | reverse complement strand
GACAGACCGGTGTTGGTGTTGAACCACAGAAATTTGTTCGGTGTGTCTCCGGGTTCTCCAAAGTTGATGTTGGAGTGCGTCGTAAGGCCATCTGGACGCAAGATGTACGCCTGGCCTGGATGCTGCATGCGCACCTGAGGTCCAACAAATGCGACACTTTTGCCCTCAATTTGGCACCAGACCTCCTCTTTACCGGGAAGGTGCGGATGCGGTTCGCCAAGCGTCATCGGGAGGATTTCGACGGTGATGATGCCTTGAACCGTGGCGAGGCCGTTCCTGCTGTTGAAGAAGCTGTGAGTGATGTGAGCCCAGTGCCCCCCCGCTCCTGGACTGGTAAAAGGTGACTCGGTGGCTGGTTTGCTATGCGGTAACTTATCTTCGTCTTTGATCACGAAGGACGACAAGGGTTTGAATCCCGGGTAGGTGGGGTCGCCGATCATGTAGGTCGAGAGTTGGGTCTCTCCTGTGTTATGTAGGGTGAACTCCAGGCCTTCCGGCACAAGGATAGCGCTTCCCTTGTGGATAGGTTCTGTCTTACCTCCAGCTGATATCTCACCCTCACCCTCCATGACATAGAAAAAGATCTGCAGTCCATTCAGGATCGAAGGAGTAGTCCGACCTCCTGCCGCGAGCTTGGCATAGGAGAGAAATCTGGCCTGCTCCAGGACAGCACCTGGGAACGGTGGGCTGAGATTGTCGCCCGAAGTAAGGATGTTGCGCACGACAAGGGAACCGAACATGGCCTGCGGCTCGGAGTCACGCCAGTCGCCGAAGTACATGTTGAGGCGTGTGTCCTGAGGGGAGAGCTTGGTGGGATAGATGATATCTCTCGGTCCCGCGAAGTGGTTGCCACCAGAGGCATGAGTCCAGACCTGGCCGGGCACAGCTGCAGGCGGGGCAGTTGGCGTTTGCGCAGAGAGCGATCGAGCGGCAACGATGGCGAGCAACGCTATTGAAGTTCCTGATACGGCTCCTACTTTCCTTCTGTTACGAAATTCGTTCAAAATAATTCCTCCAAATTTAGAAATTGTAGATATACATCAGTGCGCAGAGATACCTGGGAGCTTGAGATACTCCGGATGAACGGTGACATGTTCGTTCTTTTCGTTTTCGAGGATCTCCGCAAAGATAGCATCGGTTTCATTCTGGGGCGGCCGCACCGCATTCCTGTCTTTGACGGTATGATCTTCGCGTGTTTGCTGAGCAAAGGTGACGATCTTTGCCCAATTGGCGGGAGGAGGGAAGGTATACGGTCCAGGCGATTTACCCCCCATCTTTTTGTAAGGCCAGATTATCCAGCCGATGTTATTTTGGTCAGCCTGATTGATATGCGTAATTAGCCACTCTGGCGACCTCTCCGCGTAAATCTCAGAGAAGAAGATCGGCACTTGATATTTCGAGCGGAAGTCCAGGTACTGCTTAAGAAACTCCGGACCCGGAGTAGAGTTGTAGCTGTGATAGCTGTAGACGCTATTGTCATCGAAGGGCTTGCCGAATTCACTAAAGCGTCCACGTGCCGGTTGCAGAATGAGCATGTGTTTGGTATCGACCTTGCGGATCGCCTCAGTCAGGCGACGGTACTCCGGCTCGAGGAGGTCTTCGAGATAGAGGTATCCGGTCCAGAGCAACGGCTCGTTCAAAAGGTCGTAACCGAGGATGATGGGCTCGTTCTTGTAGTGGCGAGCGATTCGTTGCCACGCTTTATTCACATAGGTCTGCATGCCGGCATCCTTCAACAACCACGGATATCCAGGCCCATCGTCGCTTGCCTCACCGGTTGTGCCGCCGACGCCAGACTCCAGCATCAGAATGACGTAAATATGCTCTTCGCGGCACCACTTCACAAGTTGATCGATTAGTTTGAAGCCCTCGTCATCATCGGTCTTAAGGTACTTCGTATGGAGCGGAACCCGGATAGTATTGAACCCGTCCTGCTTTATGCGATGAACGTCCGCCTTGGTTATAAGATTCTGACGCCACTGGTAAAGAAAGTTCTGCGCATGAGTCGGTCCCAGCAGATCTTCAAAGACAGCCTCAACATCCTTCTGATACGTGTTGACACTACCGAAATGCCAGAAATAGCCCTCCAGCACCATCCAATTGCCGATGCTGATCCCATGGATCGAGAGCGGCTTGCCTGAGGCGTCTACGATCTCCGTTCCTTTGGCTCTTACGAATTGCGAATGGGCTGCCGGAGTTATCAGCAGAGGCAGCATGAAACAAAGGACCGTCAGGCGGCGAAGCAGCACAGAATTTCTCCCTGGCTCGTCTTGTACGAAGTTGTTGCCGTAAGAATGCGTTCTATTATGACAGTTCGTTGTAGTGGCAACTGCAGGGAGCGTTGCTTATTATTTCCCGCGATGTTTCGCACTATTTCGCTTGTCGATGGTGAGGAAGAGATGCTTAACTGGTTCGCTTGGACAGTAGAGGAGATTTTTTTTGAAACGGAACTATCGCCTGGCCATCGTCGCGATTGCAGCTCTTTCGTTCTCTCTCCCCATTGCAGCACAGTCTGATTGGACGGCCTACGGACACGACGCAGGCCAGACGAAGTACTCCCCGCTGGACCAGATCAATACCTCAAACGTCCACAAGCTGACCCAAGCGTGGGTGTATCACATGAGCCCGACCGATCAGGCTGCACCACCGGTCTCTCCAGCGGCTAGCAAGCCTATCAAGCGTCTGTCACAAGCCACTCCGATCGTTGTCGACGACATGATGTATCTGGCCACGCCGTATAACACGGTGATCGCCCTGAAGCCGGAGACCGGTGAACTGATCTGGACCTACAAGGTGGAGTTGGGGCGTCCCCAAGTGCGATCACTCTCCTACTGGCCCGGCGACAAGGTCACGCCGGCGTCGATCTTCTTCGGGACTAGCGATGGCCGCCTGATTTCTTTGAATGCGAAGACCGGTCAGCCCAGTGCTGCGTTTGGTGAGAACGGCGCCATTAATCTCAAAAGAGGGATGAATGAGAACCTGACACCCACGGGTCAGCAGAGTGAAGAACGCCGCTACAACATGACGTCTGCGGCTTCCATCTACAAGAACCTGATTATTACCGGTTGCGACGTGCAGGAGTCCCCCGCGAAGGGGCCATCCGGAGACGTCCGTGCCTGGGACGTTCATACGGGCAAGCTGGTGTGGCGGTTCCACTCGATCCCGCGGCTGGGTGAGTTCGGTCACGATACATGGCCTGCGAATGATAACTGGAAGGGCCGCTCTGGAACGAATGTATGGGGTTTCTCGTCAGTCGATACTGAGCGTGGACTGATCTTCTTGCCCTTTGGCTCACCCACGTTCGACTACTGGGGAGGCGATCGTGCGGGCGATAATTTATTTGGTAACACGCTGGTCGTGCTCCATGCGGATACGGGAAAACTTGCCTGGCACTTCCAGGCCGTTCATCACGACATCTACGACTACGATCTGGAGTCCGCTCCGGTGATGATCACTGTAAAGCGCGATGGCAAGAGTATCCCGGCCGTTGCTCTCACCAGCAAGGCAGGTCTTATGTTCATTCTGGACCGCCGCAACGGTAAATCGATCTATGGGGTGGAGGAGCGGCCAGTTCCGCAGAGCACGGTAGCTGGGGAGCACTCTTCACCCACACAGCCATTCCCGCTAAAGCCCGCTCAGCTTGGCCGAGGAAGCTTTACGCCTGCGGACCTCTCCACCGTCACTCCGGAGCACCATGCATTCTGTGCGAATATGCTGGCGGCTGAGGGTGGTATGCAGAGCGGCCCAATGTTCACGCCGTACGGGTCGAAGCTGACTATCGTCTTCCCCAGTACCATCGGGATAGTGAACTGGCACGGCATGTCCTACAACCCGAAGCTTGGCTATCTATTCGTCAACACCAACGAGATCGGCAGTGTGGGCAAAGTCGTGGCCGCTGAGCCAGGGGCCGAGCCTCCATACGAAAAGGTAAGTCCCTGGGGAATGTACGCGGAGTTTTGGGATGGGAAAAAATACTGGCCTTGCCAGCAGCCTCCCTGGGGGCAGTTGTGGGCGATCAATGTAAATACCGGTGACGTCGCCTGGAAGATCCCTTTTGGAACCATTCCCGAGCTGGACGCCGAAGGTATCCACAATACAGGATCGGTAAACTATGGCGGATCCATCTCGACTGGTGGCGGCCTGATCTTCATTGCAGCGTCCAACGATCAGCACTTCCGGGCGTACGGTGCGGCGACAGGCAAGATGTTGTGGGATATAAAAATGGATACAGGAGCCTATGTCACACCTTCGACCTATTTAGGAAAGGACGGAAAACAATATGTCGTTATAGTGGCCACTGGAGGCAGCTTCTTCGACCGGACATCTGGAGATTCGATCCTCGCCTACACACTCCCTTCGAAGTAGATGGTTCTGTCGAACTGATCTCTGCATTGTTTACCGTTGCAGGTAAGCCGAACATCCTGAATGACTCACGAGGAGAATCTATGACAAGCACGATGATCGCGGTCGTTCTACTCGCTGCGACCACGCTCTCGCCTCTGGCGCACGCACAAGGGCCGGAGGTGGGAAGTAACGGCTACGTTGACATGTACTTTGGTGATTGGCACGCATCCACGCCCCAAACCGGGGGTTCGTTGACAGAGCACGCCGTCTTCACCAAGGGCGACCCAATGAAGCCCACCATCAAGGGCGCTATTCTCCGCTACGTCGATTCGTATGTCTTCGCCACGCTGGCGCCTGGTGACTCATCGCCGTCCGACACCCTCTCGGGTAAGCAGCAGATCTACTACTTCACCTCCGGCAGCGGTATTATCTCGGCCGGCGGCGACTCGGTTCCAGTCTCTCTCAATATCGCGGTGCTGGTACCAGCCAACCTGGCCTTCACCATCAAGAACACGGGAAAGTCCCCTCTTGGTGCTTACATCATCACTGAGCCCGTTCCCGGCGACTTTCACCCGGGTACCAGGCTTGTGGTTAAAGATGAGAACTCGATCTCTATCAGTACTACCCAGCAGGAGTGGTCGCGTGTCGTCAAGCCGCTCTTCACCTCTGCCGATGGTTTGGCCACCATCTCTCGCGTCCAGACGGTCACTCTGGATTCCATGACCATCACCCGACCCTACGTAGGCACGATGCCAAATGCCGAACAATTGTGGATGCAACTCTCAGGCACGAGCATCACTTTCATCGGGCCCTTCCTTCGCCGTCAAACCCCTGGTATGGCGTATGAGCATCCTCCCGACAATCTTGCTCCCACCTCCAGCCTCAACTACTCGGAGGACAGTGAAGTTAAATTCCTCCTCGTAGCGACCGACGGCAAGTAAACCTCTCCCGAATTGTGGAGAAGAGTAGTCAGGAGTTTAAACGATGCTTTGTTCTTCTCGTGCGCGGGTACGCTACGCGCTTATTATCGCGGCGATTGCCCTCATCAGCCGCGTTATGCCAGCACAGACGCCGCTGGCTCCTATGCCGCCACCCGCTTCATCCACCTGCGAGAACGTGCCCCACTCTGATCATCCGCATGCCCGGATCACAAATGGCCCGATGAACGCTGTCGTGTTCCTCCCGGACGAAAAACGCGGCTATTACCGCGCGGCACGCTTCGACTGGTCTGGCATTGTGGCTTGCGCCTCCCTCAACGGGCATACTTTCTTCGGTGAGTGGTTCGACCGCTATGATCCCACGACGAACGATGCAGTGACGGGGCCCTCTGAGGAGTTTCGGGAACCACTCGGTTACGATGATGCGAAACCCGGAGATGCATTCGTAAAGCTCGGCGTTGGCGTGTTGAAGCGGATCGACGACCAACCCTATAAGATTGGCACGCCGTTTCCGATTCTGGACCACGGGAAGTGGACCACAAAGATTCATAGGAACTCGATCACCTTCCGCCAGGAGCTTCACTCCTCGCTCGGGTATGACTACCTTTACGAGAAGGTGCTTTCACTGGACGAGAAAACGAATGTATTGCACCTGACCCACAGCTTGAAGAACATCGGAACCAAGCCTCTTTCTACAACCGTCTACGCCCACGACTTTTATATGCTGGACAACAAGAAAACTGGGCCGGGCATGCAGGTTCATCTCCCCTTTGTCCCGGTGCCTGCCAAACCCTATCCTGAAACGGTACGGATCGAAGGCACGACGATCAAGTGGCTGGCCGAGATGCAACCCCATCAATACGCGAGCGGCGAGATGAAGGGTTACTCCGATAGAGTTTCGGACTTCGACTTCACTTTTGAAGATACGGCCCTTGGCATCGGAGTCGAACAGACCTCCGATTCACCGCTGGCGAAGATCTTTTTTTGGTCGACACCGAAGACAGTGTGCCCTGAGGGCTTCATCGGCATTCATGTCATGCCAGGCCAAACCCAGGAGTGGAGAATCAACTACCGTTTCTTTACCAGGTAATACAACCGAATACTTCACCTCAAGATCTTGCCTCAAACATGGCGTGACCAGCCCGCCCACCAGTTTTTTGGCTGCCACGCTGCACGGTAGGGAACCGACTGATCGGGGCTAAGGAGATGCAGTCAGTCGAAGGGGGCCGATCTGATGGCTCACTCGTTTATCTACTTCCGATACGCGAGTGATGGCAGTTGATGGACCTGCGGTTAGCAATGTTTAGAAACTCGCTTTGACAGGTTGAGGAAAGGAGTTGTATCTATAAGCTGCTGAAGTTTATGGCATCTTTGGGTTATGAATCATTTTGTTAGCTGAGAAACGAGGCAAGAGTCCTGAGCAAATCTCCAGATACAGCTAAATCCGAACAGGAAGTGCTCTCGAAGACTGTGCTAACGGACCTTCGAGCAGTGGTCGGTACGAACGGAATTATTGTGGAGCGAAATCAGCTCCAGACGTACGAATGCGACGGTCTGACCGCTCTTCGTACTCTACCTGCTGCGGTAGTACTGCCTCGCTCCAGAGACGAAGTACAGGCGATCGTCCGCATCTGTGCTCAACATCGCATCCCCTTCGTTGCCCGCGGGGCCGGCACCGGACTCTCTGGGGGAGCGCTTCCAGCTGCGAACGGCATCGTCATCAGCTTCGCCCGCATGAACCGCATTCTTTCGGTCGATATTCCCAACCAGCGCATCACCGTCGAACCAGGTGTCATCAATACCCATGTCACTCAGCGCGTCGCGCCTTCAGGCTACTTCTATGCTCCTGACCCATCCTCCCAGACCGTCTGCACCATCGGTGGCAATGTAGCCGAAAATGCGGGGGGAGCCCACTGCCTCAAATACGGCTTTACTACCACCCATGTGCTGGCTCTGGACGTTATTCTCCCCAGCGGAGAGTTCGTCCACTTTGGCTCTACTACAGTGGACGCTCCCGGCTATGACCTCACCGGAGTCTTCGTTGGCTCTGAAGGTACACTCGGCGTCGTTACTGCCATAACCCTGCGCATCGTCAAACGTGCCGAGACAGTACAGGTACTCCTCGCCGCTTACAACTCCATCGCTGCCGCTGGCCAAACCGTCTCAGACATCATCGCCGCATCCATTCTCCCTGCCGCGATGGAGATAATGGATCGCCTTTCGATAGAGGCCGCCGAGGCCTCCGTCCATCCAAATTACCCCGACTGTGAGGCCCTCCTTCTCGTCGAACTGGACGGTCCCGTCGCCGAGGTTGATCTCCACATGCAGCAGGTTCGTGAGATCTGCCGGGCAAACGGCGCCTGGGAAGATCGGCTCGCCCAAAGCGAACACGAGCGTCTCCTCGTCTGGAAGGGTCGCAAAGCCGCCTTTGCCGCAGCAGGCCGTCTCGCACCCAACTATATAGTTCAGGACGGTGTTATCCCTCGCACCAAACTACCGATCATTCTGGAAGAGATCGGGCGCATGGCCTCCGAAACCGGCCTCCGCGTCACCAACGTCTTCCACGCGGGCGACGGTAATCTTCACCCTATCGTTCTCTACAATGCCTCGATTCCCGGACAGGAGGAGATAGCCGTTGATCTCTCCATTCGTATCCTTCACCGTTGCGTCGATCATGGAGGATCCATTACGGGGGAACACGGCGTCGGCAAGGAAAAACAGCAGGCCCTCGGTTACATGTACTCCGAGCCCGACCTGAACACGATGCAACTGGTCCGTTGTGCCTTCGATCCCCATCAGATTGCCAATCCGGACAAACTCTTTCCACGCCCTCGACTCTGTGGCGAGAAATCAGGTCCTTACATTCCTCACCCACTCGAAGTCGCGGGAGTAGCAGAGTATTTCTGAAACACTCGTGGCCGCATATTCAGCAGAGGAATTAAGAGATGTCTTCAACAATGCCCGATTCAACCAGCCTGCAGACCTTCGCCGATGATCTGGCCGCAATCAGTGGTCTCGAACATCTTCGTGTTGATGGCGGCGCCTTCAGCATCGCTCCCGCAAGTACCGAGCAAGTCGCAGCAATCCTTCATTGCGCCAATAAAGGTGGCTTCTCTGTCGCTCCCATTGGGGGTGGCACGAAACAAGGCTGGGGCAACCCCATTCGGCCTTCGCTGCTTTTGCATACGCACCGCCTCAGCACTTTGCGCGAACACACATGGCAGGACATGACATGCACTGTCGAAGCCGGTTGCGTATGGTCTTCTATGCAAGCCTCTCTTGCGAAGCACGGTCAATTCGTCGCTCTGGACCCCCTTTGGCCCGAGCATGCAACGATCGGCGGCATCGCCGCCACCAACGACTCTGGAAGCCTTCGACTGAGGTATGGCAGTCTTCGCGACCTCATTATCGGCATGACCATCGTACTTGCCGATGGCACGATCGCTCGCTCCGGTGGCAAAGTCGTTAAAAACGTTGCCGGTTACGACCTCCACAAACTCATGACCGGAGCCTTCGGCACCCTCGGAGTCATTACGGAGATTACCTTCCGTCTGCACTCCATTCCCAGACACGTGCAAAGCTTCACTATCTCCTCGCTTGACGTCGAGCCCCTCGGCAAGCTCCTCCTGAAGCTTCTTGACTCCCATCTCAGTACTCAATCGCTCCAACTTCGCTCCACCAACAGCGGATTCTGTCTGGACGTGCGATTGGCTACCCTTCCAGAGGTCATTCACGATCAGGCAAACTCCTTATCCCAAATAGCTCAGAGCGTTCAACTGGAAGCATGTAATTCGGACTTGGATGTATGGGACGCGAGGCAGCAACACCTCGGTCGGACAGAGCATTTCGTAGTCAAAGCCACGATGCTTCCCTCCGATATCTCGCGCCTCACCGCAACGATCCGAGCTCTCGGCGGAACCTCAGTAACGCAGGCTGTAGGCATCATGACTGCGAGCCTCCCTATCGCTGCATCCAGCCAACTGGAGCCTCTTCGCGAGAAGCTCGAAGCCATCCACGGCTCACTAACCATCCTCCGTAACCCCGTGAACGCAACGATGGCTTTATCCAGTTCACCGGCAGACACCCTCCCGCTCATGCGCGAGCTCAAGCAGCGCTTCGACCCCAACCGCACCCTTAACCCTGGTCGCTTCCTTGGTGGAATTTAAAATGGGAGAGCTTACACAACTTCAATCACACAAACCATCGAGCTTTGACTCCCACCATCCGCCCGATACCGCGCTGATTGATGACTGCGTCCACTGCGGCTTCTGCCTTCCGGCCTGCCCCACCTACGTTCTATGGGGCGAAGAGATGGACTCTCCCCGGGGACGCATCTACATGATGAAAAAGTCCACTCAGGGTGAAGCTCCACTCGATCAGCGCTTTCGACTGCATATGGATAACTGCCTTGGTTGCATGGCCTGCATGACCGCCTGTCCCTCGGGTGTCCAGTACGACAAGCTCATCGAAGATACCCGCGCACAGGTAGAACGCAACATTCCTCGACCCATCGCGGACACGCTCTTTCGCAAACTTCTCTTCGCGACCTTCCCTTATGCCAGCCGCCTGCGTCTCCTCGCAGTTCCCCTGCTCGTCTACCAACGCTCTGGATTGCAGACGCTCGTCCGCGCCGCTGGTGTTCTACGTTTTCTCCCAAAACGCATGGGCGCAATGGAATCGCTTCTCCCGCGAGTTCCTGCCAACTTGTTCCGTCGTCTTCCAACCCGTATTGCCCCCACCGCTGCACCGCGTCGCCGCGTCGGTATGCTCTCCGGCTGTGTCCAGCAGGTCTTCTTCCAGCACGTCAATGAAGCCACCGCGCGCGTCCTCGTCGCCGAAGGTTGCGAGGTTGTCATCCCGCAATCGCAACCCTGCTGCGGCGCCCTTATGGTTCACTCAGGTCTCGAAGACGATGCAGCTCATCTCGCTCGCCAGATGATCGCCGCATTCGAGTCCGCCAATGTAGACACCATCGTCATCAATGCCGCGGGGTGCGGCTCGACGATGAAAGAGTACGGCCACATCCTCCGCGACGATCCTGTCTGGGCGGCTCGTGCGGCGGCCTTCAGTGCGAAGTGCAAGGACATCTCCCAGATACTCTGCGATCTGCCTGCCCAGGCTCCGCGTCATCCTCTTCCTATGCGCGTTGCTTATCACGATGCGTGCCACCTTCGTCACGCTCAGGCAATCTATGAGGAGCCACGCCGACTCCTCTCCACCATCCCTGACTTGGAAGTCATCGAGGTCGAAGAGGCCAACCTGTGCTGCGGCTCCGCTGGTGTCTACAACCTCCTGAATCCAGAACCCGCCGCTCAGCTCGGCGACCGCAAAGTAGAGAAGCTGCTTGCTGCCAAGGCAGAAGTTCTTGTCTCGGCCAATCCCGGTTGTCTCTTACAACTCATGAGTGGTCTTCGCAGACGTGGATTGCAGACGATCCCCACCTTTCACATGGTGGAGTTGCTCGATGCCTCCATTCGCAATATTTCACTCGATGCACTCAGAAAAGAACGGACCATGTAAAGCTATCTTCAGATGTTCTTTGTGGAACACGGCTTCAAATCATGGGGAACCCCATCAAGGGAAGCGATCGGTGAAAATGATGAAGGAACTGACGAGAAGAGTATTGTTGCTCTTCATGGGATTGACCGTTGCAGCGCAGGCAGAGGTAACGAAGGCCGTATGGGGGCATATCTCAGATGGGACGTCGGTGGAGATCTACACCCTCAAGAGTAAAAACTTAGAGGTTCGTGCCGCGAGTTATGGTGCTCGCATAGTGAGCATCCGGTCGCCAGACCGTGACGGGAAGATGGCAGACGTCGCCCTGGGATATGATTCGTTGCAGAATTATCTCGACGACAGGACTCATGTCGGCACTGTTGTAGGTCGCTTTGGCAACCGTATCGCCAACGGGAGTTTTTCCATCGATGGAAAGACCTATCACATTCCGTTGAACAACGGACGCAACGCGCTTCATGGCGGAACGATTGGCTTCGACAGGTACGTATGGACGGGACACCAGGTTCCGGAAGGTGTCGAGTTCACTCTGGTGAGTCCCGACGGAGATATGGGATTTCCTGGCACGCTAACCGCTAAAGTGCGGTACACGCTCAAGAATGACGAACTTCGCATCGACTACTTTGCCACAACGGACAAATCGACCGTTGTAAACCTCACCAACCACTCTTATTTCAATCTAAACGGCGATGACCGTGGCAACATCCTCGGCGAAGTGGTGATGCTCAACGCAGATAGATTCACCCCGGTAAATAGCGAGCTGATTCCTACTGGAGAGCAAGCTGCTGTAAAGGGAACCGCTTTGGATTTCCGTCACGAAATGGCAATCGGCACTCGCATCAACGGTGCTGATGAGCAACTTAAATTGGCAGGGGGATATGACCACAACTTCATTCTCAATGGAGCCCCAGGCCAGCTAAAACTTGCAGCACGCGTCTACAACCCCAGGAGCGGACGGGTTCTTACGGTTAGGACCACCGAGCCAGGGGTCCAGTTCTACTCAGGCAATCACCTGGATGGGACGTTCATTGGCCGTTACAAGACGAGGTATGTCATTCACTCGGGGTTCTGCCTCGAGACGCAGCACTTTCCCGATTCGCCGAATGAACCCAGCTTTCCGACGACGCTTCTGAAGCCGGGACAAGAATTGCACTCGACGACTACATTTACCTTTACTGCACGGAAATAGGGCACACCACGTTTCGCAAGTCCGCACCACAACTTTAGGGCCTTGCGCTAGGTAGTCTTAGTTCGGGATTCCAACAATTATCATCGATGCCTCAGGGTCTCCGCTCCATCCACGGCCGGTTAACTGACTCCCACATTCTCCTAAAGGCTAAAATGCAACTGTGGCCGGCTAACGTCGCAGGACCATAGATTCATCCGTCTGTTGCAAAGACAGGAAAGGCACACCTACGTGAAGGCACTTGTAAAAAGCCGCGACGAACGCGGCCTCTGGCTCCAGGATGTTCCCGAGCCCGAAATGGGCATCAACGACGTCAAGATCCGCGTTCTCTACACCGGCATCTGCGGCACCGACCTCCACATCTACGAGTGGGATGCATGGGCCAGCAAGACAATCCCCGTCGGCCTCACCATCGGACACGAGTTCGTCGGCGAGGTCGTCGGTGTAGGGTCAAACGTAGCCGATGTCACCATCGGCCAACTCGTCAGTGGCGAGGGCCACGTCGTCTGCGGTCGTTGCCGCAACTGTCTCGCTGGCCGCCGCCACCTCTGTGCCCACACCCTCGGCGTCGGCGTC
>Ga0193743_1002600_pt1 | contig 12561 bp, 6 predicted proteins | sample L2c2metaG_FD_143038 | JGI IMG/M metagenome (GOLD analysis project Ga0193743, IMG submission 143038) | Soil microbial communities from a riparian zone of the East river system, Colorado, United States - L2c2 | ecosystem: Environmental > Terrestrial > Soil > Riparian zone | place: USA: East River... | reverse complement strand
GACGAACATCGACGCCGGGTACGAGGTCCCCAAGGTCATGAAGAACCTGGACTTCGCGACCATCCAGGGGTACGACTTCCACGGCTCCTGGGAGGCGACCGCCAACCAGCAGTCGGCGCTGCGCATCCCGTCCGGCGCGACCTTGCCGGACTTCTCGCTGGCGACCACGACCGACGCCTGGATCGACCGGGGCGCGCCGCGCGACAAGCTGGTGGTCGGCATCCCCTACTACGGCCGCGGCTGGACGGGTGTGACCGGCGGGCGCAACGGCCTGTTCGGCACCTCGACCGGCGGAGCCGCGCCGGCCACGTTCGAGGCGGGCTACGAGGACTACAAGGTGCTCAAGACGCTCGCCGGCACCGACGGCTACAAGGTCTACCGCGACCTGCGGGCCGGCACCGCGTGGCTCTACAACGGCAACACCTTCTGGACGTACGACGACCCGGCGGTGCTGCTGCAGAAGGCGCTGTGGATCCGCAGTGAGCGGCTCGGCGGCGCGATGGTCTGGTCGCTCGACGGCGACGACGACAACGCCACCCTGACCAGGACGCTCCACCTGGGATTGTGGACCCCCTGACCTGCATAGCCGCTCGGCGCAAGTGACTCGCCGTTCGGCGCGTCGGTTCCGTGGAACGTCGAGAACTGTCGCACCGAACGGATAACCTCCGGCCGTCTATGACCGCAAGGCATCGCGAGGCCCCGCCTCGCGATGCCTGAGGACGCTGAATAATCCAGCATCCATGACGGCCGGAGGTTTGTCATGAGTGATCAGGAAGTGCGCGCCGAGGGCGCGCCCGCGGTGGCTCGCGCGAAGGACAAGAGCCCGTGGAACTGGTTGCTGTTCCTGCCCATCGTCGTCCCGCTGCTCACCCCGCTGTTCAACCATGACTCGCCGCGGGTGGCGGGCTTCCCGATGTTCTATTGGCTGCAACTGCTGTTCATCGTCCTCGGCGTGTCGACGACCACGGTCGTCTACCAGATGACCAAGAAGCGGCGGTGAGCACGATGGGCGACCACGTTACCGAGATCGTCGTCTTCGCGTTCCTGTTCCTGCTGGTCAGCGGCATCGGCTTTTTTGCGGCGCGGTGGCGCGCGCCCAACGACATGGGCCACCTCGACGAGTGGGGCCTGGGCGGGCGCAGCTTCGGCGGCTGGGTCACCTGGTTCCTGGTCGGCGGCGACCTCTACACGGCCTACACGTTCGTCGCCGTGCCGGCCCTGCTGTTCGGCGCCGGTGCGGCCGGCTTCTTCGCCGTGCCATACACGATCATCATCTATCCCCTGGTCTTCCTGGTCCTGGTGCGGCTCTGGTCGGTCTCGCACCGGCACGGGTTCGTGACGCCGGCCGACTTCGTGCGGTCGCGCTTCCAGTCGCCGACGCTGGCGCTGCTGATCGCGATCACCGGCATCGTCGCCACGATGCCCTACATCGCTCTGCAACTCGTCGGCATCGAGGCCGTGCTCAAGACGATGGGTGTGACCGGTGACAGCGCGGTGGCCCGGCACCTGCCGATCATCATCGCGTTCGCGATCCTGGCCGCCTACACCTACCAGTCCGGGCTGCGGGCGCCGGCGCTGATCGCGTTCGTCAAGGACACGCTGATCTACATCGTGATCCTGGTGGCGATCATCTACCTGCCCTACAAGCTGGGCGGCTGGGGCTCGATCTTCGACGCGGCCCAGAAGAAGTTCGACGGCACACCCAACCCCAACGACGGCATCGTGCTGACCGCCGCCAACCAGTGGCAATACATCACGCTGGCGTTGGGCTCGGCGCTCGCCCTGTTCCTCTACCCGCACAGCATCACCGGCGTGCTGGCCGGCCGCAACCGCGACGTGATCAAGCGCAACATGTCCGCGCTGCCGGCCTACAGCCTGCTGCTCGGCCTGATCGCGCTGCTCGGCTTCATGGCGATCGCCGCGGGCGTCAAGCCGCTGCCCGGCGCCAAGGCGGGTTCGACCGACAGCAACACGGTGGTGCCGCTGCTCTTCGACCTGCATTTCCCGGCCTGGTTCGCGGGCGTCGCGTTCGCCGCGATCGGCATCGGCGCGCTGGTGCCGGCCGCGATCATGTCGATCGCCGCGGCCAACCTGTTCACCCGCAACATCTACAAGGAATACCTGAAGCGTGACGCGACGCCGGCGCAGGAGGCCAGCGTCTCGAAGATCGCCTCGCTGGTGGTGAAGGTCGGCGCGGTCGCCTGCATCGTCTTCCTCGACCCGCAGTTCTCCATCGACCTACAGCTCATCGGCGGCGTGATCATCCTGCAGACGCTGCCGGCGGTGGCGCTGGGCATCTACACCCGGTGGTTCCACCGCGGCGGCCTGATCGCCGGCTGGGTGGCCGGCATGGGGCTGGGCACCTGGATGCTCTACCAGATCCCCAACGCCGCCACCGGCCGCCAGCACTTCGGCGGCTCGGCCTTCCCGCTCGAGAAGTTCGCGTTCATCGACTCGAAGACCACCGTCTACGTCGGCCTGGTCGCCGTCGCCGTCAACCTGGCGGTCGCGGCCCTGGTGACGCTGGCCCTGCGGGCCGGCAAGGTGCCCGACGGCGGCGACGACACCAACCCCGACGACTACTTCGCCGACGAGGGCGACCCGCGGGTCTCGGTGCCGGCCCAGCCGACCAGCACGGACTCCGACCTCGACCCGGCACCGTCCCCGAAGGTCTGATCGCAGGACAGCGGCTCGGCTCCACCAGGAGCCGAGCCGCTCTGTTAAGGTCACGCCATGTTCCTCTCCCGTGCGTAGGACGCCGCCGCTCCCTAGCTGGCCTTGGCGTCCCTACCACCCTGAGGAAATCCCCCAATGCCTTCGCCCTCGCGGGCGGCGTCCTATCGCGCCGTCCTCGCCACTCCGCATGCGCTGCGGGTCTTCGCGGCGGCCCTCGTCGGCCGCCTCTCCTACGGCGTCGTCTTCGTCTCGCTGAGCGTCGCCCTGACCAGCGCCACCGGCTCCTTTGCCCTGGCTGGCGGCGCGATCGCGCTGTTCGGCGTCGGTGCCGTGCTCGTCGCGCCGCTGCGCGCCGGGCTGATCGACCGGCACGGGCCACGCCGCACGCTCCCGCCGATGGCGGTCGCCTATGCGGGCCTGCTGGCCGCGCTGGCCGCCGCGACCTGGCGACCCGGCGCCGTCGGCGGCTGGGTGTTGCTGCCGCTGACCGCGGCGGCGGGTGTCTGTTCGCCTCCGCTCGGACCGGTCATGCGTACGTTGTGGAGCAACCTGCTGCCCGACCCGGCCCGCCGGCAGCGGGCGTTCGCCCTGGACACCGTGGCCGAGGAGCTGCTGTTCGTGACCGGCCCGGTGCTCGCCGGGCTGTTCATCGCCGTCGGCAAGCCCGCCTTGGGTGTCGCCACGAGCGCGGTCCTGGTGTTGGCCGGGACGCTGGCGATGGTCTCGTCCCCGGCCGCCCGCGACTGGCCGGCGCCCACTGACGCCGCTGCTCCGCTGCGCGGCGGCCGGGCGTTGTGGGACCCGGTCCTCGTGGTGGGCGGCATCGGCCTGGGGCTGGGTGCGATGGGCCTGCTGGTCGTCGCGTTCGCCATGCGGCACGACCAGCCGACGGCGGTGGCCTGGATCGAGGCGGCGCTGGCGGCGGGCAGCGCGATCGGCGGCATTGCCTACGGCGCCCGCACCTGGACGCTTTCGCAACGCACCCAGCTGCCGCTGCTGGCGCTTGCACTGGCGGCGGTCCTCGTCACGGCCGGTCTCGCGCCGGGCGTCGTCGCGCTGGCTGCCGCGGCCGCGCTCGCCGGCCTGTTCGGCGCTCCGGCGCTGACGACCGCGTACCTGCTGGTCGACCGTGCTGCCCCGGCCGCGGCCCGCACCCGGGCCGGGACCTGGGTGAACAGCGCCTTCAACGCCGGCTCGTCCGGTGGCACGGCGGCGGTCGGCCTGCTGATCGGCCGGGCGCCGCTGTCGGTGTGCTTCGCGGTGGCGGCGCTGCCGCTGTTGCTGACGGCGACGGCGGCGCTCGTACCCACCGGTCGGCGGGTTCGGGTCACCGCTTCGTGATGGATGCGCCCGGTCTCGCGGTGGCCGGGCGCCTTTAGCCTTCCTGGCGGTTACACGAAGGCGTGGATCAGCAGATAGATGCCGATGCCGGTGCCGAACACGACGATGACCACCTTGAGCACGTCGCTGCGCAGGCGCCGGGCCAGCCGCGCCCCGAAGTAGCCGCCGACGATCGCCGCCGGCGCCAGCACCGCGACGGTCGCCCAGTTGACCGGCCCGAAGAGCCCGAACACCACGACGGTGGTCAGCCCGACGGTGGCGGAGAGGAGGTTCTTCACGGCGGTGACCCGGGCCAGCGTCTCGTCGAGCACCAGCGCCAGCCCGGCGACGAACATCACGCCGAGCGCGGCGCCGAAGTATCCACCGTAGACACTGCCGACCGCGACCATGCTGTGCAGCATCACCTGCTGCCGGCCGCGGCTGATCCGAGCCGGATGCCCGACCACCTTGCGGAGCTGGTCCTGGAACGCCAGGACGGCGGTGGCGCCGAGCACCAGGAACGGCACGACGATGTCGAACGCCGCCTCGGGCGTGATCAGCAGCAGCACACAGCCGGTGATCGCCCCGGCCACCGCGGTCGGCAGCAGCGCGAAGGTCCGCCGCTCCTGGCCGCGCAGGTCGCGGCGACTCCCGTACACGCTGGCGAAGTAGCCCGGACAGACCGCGACGCTGTTGCTGACGTTGGCCGGCACGGGAGCCAGACCGACCCCGAGCAGCGCCGGGAAGGTGATCAACGACCCACCACCGGCGATCGCGTTCATCAGCCCAGCAGCCAGCCCGGCGGCGAGCAGCAGAACGGCATGGGTGAGATCCATAGACCTACGTCCTCCGAAGCCAGGCCGCTGCCGCGGCCTCGCTCCGTCCGGTCATGGAGGGCAGAATAGCGCCCCGCTAGAATGGACCGTGACGGACGAGTCGGCTGGGCGGTCGCGTCGATGACCCTCCGGGGTCGTCGCCGAGGAACGTCCGGACTCCGCAGGGCAGGGTGGTTGTTAACGGCAACCCGGGGTGACCCGCGGGAAAGTGCCACAGAAAACAGACCGCCAGGTCGTTTCGACCTGGTAAGGGTGAAACGGTGGGGTAAGAGCCCACCAGCGCACCGGGTGACCGGAGCGGCTCGGTAAACCCCACCCGGAGCAAGGCCAAAAGGATCGTCCGCGAGGACGATCTGCGCAGGCGTTCGAGGGCTGCCCGCCCGAGCCTGCGGGTAGGCCGCTCGAGCCTGCCGGCAACGGCAGGCCTAGATGGATGGCCGCCACCGGCCGCCGAGAGGCGGCAGGAACAGAATCCGGCGTACAGGCCGACTCGTCCGTCGCCACCCACGGCCCGATGCCGGCGGATCCTGCGGCCCCGCAGGCGCATAGGGTCGCCGGCATGGCACTGCGACCTGTTCAGGTGAACATAAAAGCTCTTGACCACCCGGCGGTCGGCCGGTTCTGGGCGGAGGCGCTCGGCTGGAGTGTTTCGAGCCGCGAGACCACCTACGTTGGACCCGTCGGCGACGTCGTTTGGCCGGACCCGGTCGCCGTCTGCGTCGATGTCGTTGCCGTCCCGGAACCCAAGACGACAACAAAGAACCGGGTTCATCTCGATCTCGCCACCACCTCTGCGGCCCATCAGGCGGAGTTGGTCGCGCGCCTCCAGGCTCTCGGTGCGACGCCCGCCGACGTGGGCCAGGGCAACGTGCCGTGGACGGTCCTCGCCGACCCGGAGGGCAACGAGCTCTGCGTGCTGGAGCCTCGGGAGATCTACCGGGACACCGGGCCGATCGCCGCGGTGGTGGTCGACTGCGTGGATCCGCGGGCCATGGCCCGGTTCTGGGGTGAGGCGATGGACTGGACCCTGCATCGGGTGACCGACGATCATGCGGTGTTGCGCTCCGCCAAGGGTGTCGGCCCGTATCTCGAGTTCCTCCGCACGCCCGGCGTGAAGACCGTGCCAGACCGCGTCCATCTCGACCTGCTGCCGTACCCCGGTGACGACAAAGCAGCGGAAGTGGCTCGGCTGCGGGCCCTCGGCGCCACCGACCTCGACCTCGGCCAGGGCGACGTCCCGTGGACGTGCCTGGCCGACCCGGAGGGCCACGAGTTCTGCGTCCTCGCCCTGTCCTGACGCGGAGCCTTAACGACACCGCGACCGCCTATGCGGCGCGCGGGTCCCCGCCGAATCGGGTGACGAACTCGTCGTCGCCGATCCGACCGGAAAACAGCTCCCGGATCGCGGCTTTGTCGAACACCGGGATCAGTGCGTCATGCCGCGTTCGATCGCCTCGATGATCCGGGGGCGCAGTTCGGCGGCGCTGATGATGGCGTCGACCGAGCCGACCTCGACCGCGCGCTGGATGCTGTGCACGCGGTCGAACTCGGCCGCCACCTCGCCAAGCTTCTCCGCGCGGACCGCGGAAGCGACCTCGGCGAGTTGCGCGTTCAACGCCGCCCGCTCCGCCCCACTCGCCGCCGACACCCGCCGCTGCAGATCGGTGACCCGCGCGTCGGTCGCGGTGCGGTTGTTGACGTCGCCGGAGAAGACCACCGCCGCTGCGGGCGCACCGCCCAGAACGGAGGCGAACGAACCCTCCAGCGCCAGCACCGTCATGTTGGGGTTCAACGCCTTGGAGAAGACCACGAAAGCGCCGCCGTGATAGCGGCTGATGACGCAGAAGACGATCGGGCCCTTGAAGTTGACGATCGCCCGGCCGATCTCGGCTCCATATTCGAGCTGCAGCTTGCGCATCGACTCCGGGGAACCGTCAAACCCCGAGAGGTTGGCCAGCACCACCAGCGGGCGGTTGCCCGACGCGGCGTTGATGGCCCGCGCGGTCTTCTTCGACGAGCGCGGGAACAGGGTTCCTGCCGTGTAGGTATCCGGGCCGTCGGTGGGCGGGAAGCCGCGCCGGGGCACGGACCGGGACTCGATGCCGATCAGGCAGACCGGCCAGCCGCCGATGTGCACGTCCTGCACCGCCGAGGTTTCCGCGTCGGCCATGCCGGCCCAGCGTTCCAGCACCGCGTGGTCCTGGTCGGACAGAGCGCGCATCACCGTGCGAATGTCGAACGGCTTCTTCCGATCGGGGTTGTGCGTCGAAGAGAAGATCTCCCCCACGGTGCTGAAGTCACTGCCGGCGAGCTCGTGCGGGAACGACGAGACGTCGCGCGAGAAGGGGTCGGCAGACGAGGCCCGCCGCGGCCCGGCCTCGCCGGGCACCACGTAGGTGTGGTCGTAGTGCGACATCAGCACGTCGCGCGCGGCCGGCAGGTTGGGCGCCCAATACTGCGCCTGGCCGTTGGGGCCCATCACCCGGTCGTAGCCGCCGATGCCGAAGTTGTCCTCGGCCGACACGCCGCCGGAGAAGTCGAGCGACTGCTTGCCGGTCAGCACCATCGCCGAGTCCGGGGTCATCACCAGGATGCCCTTGGTGTGCATCAGCATGGTCGCTTCGGCGTTCCAGTAGGGCTGGGCGCCGACCGTGATGCCGGCCACCACGATGTTGATCTCGCCGCCGTCCTGGGTGAAGGTGACGATCCGCTTGAGCGCGGCCGCGACCCAGTCCATGTTCTCGGTGCCTGAGCTCATCGAGATTCGCGCACCCGCTGAGAGAGCGAACCATTCCAGGGGTACGCGCATCCGCGCGGCCAGGTCGAGGGCGGCGATCACCCGGGCGCACTCCGGCTCGGACAGCGCGCCCAGCGCCTTCGTCGGGTCGCCGAGCAGGACCACCCGGGTGACGCCCTCGGGGTGCCGCTCGGTCGGGGTCGTGACGACGCCGGCCACGATCGCCGCCGTGTTACGCCCCTTCGGCCGGTCGACCGGCGCGAGCACCCGAGAAGCGTCCAGGTCGTGCTCGACGAACGTTCCGGACCGCCCGGCGAGCAACGAAGTCAACTCGTAGGGATAGACGTTCCCCCGCCGCGCCGCCCGCAGCACCTTCTGCCGGTAGTCGTCGAGCGGTCGCACCGGCTCCATCGACGGCTTGTCGACGTGCACCCGCGCGCCGTTGCCCGCGTCAAGGGTGATCCGCACCGCGACCTCGGCCAGCTCGCCGGCGGCGGTCCGCTGGCGGGCCACGAACTGGACCTCCTCCAGGCCGGCGCCGGCCGTGGTCGGCAGGATGCGCTGGACCAGGGAGTTGAGCTCGTCGGCGGAAAGCTCGGTGGACGGCCAGACGTACATCATCAGGCGGTTGGTGTCGTAGCGCTTGTTCTGCGGCCGCTGCGCCTGGATGTTGCGGATCGCGTCGAGGCCCGCGGTGATCGCGTCTTCCAGCGCGGGCAGCGCGACCAGCCGGCCGTCGGCCTCGCGCAGCGGCGTCAGGTCGCGGACCTGGCCCATCGCGATCAGCCGCTCGTCGGCCGGGTTGCTCCGCGCCACCGCTTTGAACAGGTAGATCTCCTCGTCGGCGGACGGCAGCCGGGTGAGGTCGAACTCGCGGAGCCGGTGCAGTTGGAGGCGCTGCGCGATCTGCGGGTGCAGGCCGCGGATCAGCCGGTCCTCAACAAAACCGGCCCCGTCGGGCCGGAAGGTGAAGTGGTGGTGCATCACCGCGCCGGTGGTGCCGGCGATCGTGGTGGTGATCCGGCGGACGCCCGCGGCCAGCGGGCTGGCGGCGAGGAGCTCGCCGAGCCGCACGGCCACCGCGTCGGCGTCCGGCTGGTCGTCCCACATGACGTAGAGGTCGGCGACCAGCGCACGGTCGGCGACATCGGCGGCGAAGCTGCCGACCGCGCCGATGGCGGCGGGCAGGGCGGCGATGTCGACGGCCGTGGTGACGACGCGAGTCACGCCGCGGGCGCCGGTGTGCTCGGCGGTGACGAACCGGCAGCCGGCGATCTCCTGCGCGGTGACCGGCGACAGGCCCCGGTTGCCGTAGTAGCGGCGGGTCAGCACCTCCAGCAGCGGCGCGTGGTCGCGGCCGGGCCGGCCGATCCGCTGGCCGATCAGCCGGACCAGCGGCTCGGCGCTGGCGACCATGGCCTGGATCCGCTCGGCGCGGTCCGGTGCTTCCGGGTTGCGGTCGAGGTGGCGCAGGTCGGCACGGACCGCGGCGTAGACCTTGGCCCGGTTGCGGCGCAGCAGCGGCTGGGCGAACCAGCGGAACACGACGCCGCGGGACAGGTCGGACACCGTCGGGAAGCGCACCTGGGTGGCCTCGACGAGGTGTTCGAGGGTGAGCCCGGCGCGCTCGCGGAGCGCCTCGACCGGCGGGGCGCCGGCGATCCACTGGCGCAGCAGCTCGGAGACGATCGCGACGTTGCGGCTCATCTGCTGCTGGGCCAGGAAGATCCGGAAGACCGCGGCCTCGAGCTCGGGCGTGCGGTCGAGGCTGGTCACGCCGTAGTGGCCGAGCACCTTGGTCAGCCGGGCCTGGAAGCTCTCCGGGACGCCGGCGCGCTCGACGTCGAGGCTCTGCAGGTAGCTGTGGAAGCTCTCACGCGGGCTGTGCACGTGGCTGTCGGACTCGACCTCGAGCTCGCCGACCGGCTTGTTGCGGCTCAGCTCGGACAGGTCGGCGAAGACGGTGAACAGGTCGAGCTCGCCGGCCAGCGGCCGTTCGCCGAGCGCGGCGCGGGCGGTCAGATAGGCCGACAGCACCCGCTGGTGGCCGTTGGGGTCGATGTCGAAGCCGAGCAGCAGGCCGCGCAGGTCTTGCAGGCCGCGCTCGACGCGGTCGGCCGGCGACTCCGCGAGCTGGGCGGGCAGGTCGATCTCGACGGCGGTGGCGGCCTCGGCGGCCGGTTCCGCGGGGTCCTGGTCAGCCAGCGGCTCGAGGCGCATCAGCGGTGCGCCGGTCTCGACCTGGCTGCCCACCGACACCGGACATTCCCGGACCCGGGCCCGGAACGGCGCGCGCAGCACCGTCTCCATCTTCATGCTTTCGAGGACGAGGATCGGGGCGCCCGACTCGACCTCGTCGCCGGCCGACACCGGGGTGGCGACCACCAGGGCGGGCGCCGGTGAGCGGACGACGCCGCCCTCGTCGCGGCTGATCCGGTGGGTGACGCCGTCGACCTCGACCAGGTGGATCGGACCGTGGGTGGCCGACACGAGCCGGAACCGGCGGCCGTTGACGACGATCTGGCCGGTGTGCTCGTCGTAGCGCTCGACCTCGACGTCGGCGGTGGCGGCACCGGAGAGGTCGACCCGGAAGCGGCGCTGCCCGACCCGGGCCACGCTGACCCGGTAGCCGGCGCCGCGCAGCTTGAGGTCGAGCGGCCGGCCCGGGTCGTGGTGCACTTGCGGACGGCCGCCGTGCGCGGTGGCCAGCAGCCGCTGGCGGCTGATCTCCTCTTCGTCCTGGTAGGCCTCGATCGCGGCGGCGGCCAGGGCAATCGCGGAGTGCCGGTGGTTGACCAGGCGGCCCTCGGCGCGTACCCGGTCGATCCAGCCGGTGTCGGCACTGGCGTCGACCACCTCGGGCTGGTCGAGCAGATCGAGCACGAAGCTCTTGTTGGTGGCGCCGCCCTCGATGATCACCGTGGTCTCGGCCATCGCGCGGCGCAACCGCCCGAGCGCCTGGGCGCGGTCCTGGCCGTACGCGATGATCTTGGCGATCATCGAGTCGAAGTCGGCCGGGATGGTGTCGCCTTCGCTGACGCCGGTGTCGACCCGGATGCCGGGCCCGGCGGGCAGCACCAGCCGGGCTATCCGGCCCGGCGCCGGCGCGAAGTCGCGGTCGGGGTCTTCGGCGTTGAGCCGCGCCTCGACCGCGTGCCCCGCCTCCGCCGGCTGCGGGCCGGTCAGGCTGCCGCCGTTGGCCACGTGCAGCTGGAGCCGGACCAGGTCGGTGCCGGTGGTCAGCTCGGTGATCGGGTGCTCGACCTGGAGCCTGGTGTTGACCTCGAGGAACGCGAACTGCTTGTCGCCGGGGTGGTAGAGGAACTCGACGGTGCAGGCGCCGCGGTAGCCGACGGCCACGGCGAGCCGCTCGGCGGACGCCTTCAGCTCGGCGGTCTGCTCGCTCGACAGGACCGGCGAGGAGGACTCCTCGATGATCTTCTGGTTGCGCCGCTGCACCGAGCAGTCGCGCACGCCCAGCGCCCAGGCGGTGCCCTGCCCGTCGGCGATGACCTGGACCTCGACGTGCCGGGCGCCGGTGACCAGGCGCTCAAGGAAGACCACGCCGGAGCCGAACGCGCGCAGCGCCTCCTGGCTGGTGCGCACGTAGGCGTCGGTCAGGTCGGCCGCCGAGGCGACCATCCGGATGCCGCGCCCGCCACCGCCGGCGGTCGCCTTGAGCATCAGCGGGTAGCCGATCTCGTCACCGGCGCGCAGCGCGTCGTCGAGGGTGGCCACCTCGCCGCGGCTCCACGGCGCGACCGGGACACCGACCTCCTCGGCGATCAGCTTGGCGCCGATCTTGTCGCCGAGCTTGCGCATCGCCTCCGCGCTCGGCCCGACGAAGGTGACGCCGAGCTTGTCGCACAGCTCGGCGAACGCCGGGTCTTCCGCGACGAACCCCCAACCGACCCAGGCGGCGTCGGCCCCGGTCTCGATCAGCGCGCGTTCGAGGACGGCGTGGTCGAGGTAGGGGCGCGCCGAGGCGGGACCGAGCGGGTAGGCGACGTCGGCCTCACGGACGAAGGTCGCGGTGCGGTCGGCGTCGGTGTAGAGCGCGACCGTCTCGATCCTTGCCCCGGTTTCCCCCGAAAGATCCCGGACCGCGTGGATGAGCCGCATAGCGGCCTCTCCACGGTTGACGATGGCGACACGACTGAACACCGGCTGAGCCTCCCATAGAAGACGACGTCCGGGTTTCGGACCGCCGTCTGCACCTGTGCATACCCTGCTCGATTACCGCCGGGTATACCAATCTCCCGCACCGCGCATGGCAAACCCTGCTCGTTGTGGAGACCCCACAAAAGTGATGCGACGTGACCGCAAGGCAGCTTGCCGCGGAGCGGCAAGCTGCCTTGCGGACGGGAGGTGACTCAGCGGAGGTGGGAGGTGTCGTTGACGGTGCGGACGGCGACGCCGCCGTCGGGCCAGTAGTCGACGGTCGAGGCGCCGGCCGGGTCGAGGTAGAGGCGGTGCAGGAAGCCCGGCCCGCCGGCCAGCGCGTCCTGGAGGATCAGTTTGATCGGCGAGACGTGCGAAACGGCCACCACGGCGCTGGACGGGTACGCGGACAGCAGCGCCGACGTGGCCCGGCGGGCCCGGGTGGCCACCGCCGTGAAGGACTCGCCGCCCGGCGGTGCCACCGACGGGTCGGCCAGCCAGGCGTCGAGCTCAGCCGCCCACCGGGAGCGGACCTCCGCGAAGGTCAGGCCCTCCCAGTCGCCGAAGTCGCACTCGATCAGGTCTTCGTCGATCCGGACCGGGACGCCGCCGAGCTCTTCGGCGATCGCCTGGGCGGTCGACACGCAGCGCGCCAGCGGCGAGCTGACCACCGCGACCGCGTCCGGCACGCGGGCCGCGACCAGCACCCCGGCCGCCGTGGCCTGGGCCTCGCCGATCGTGGACAGCGGCACGTCGCCGCGGCCGGAGTAGCGGCCCTGCGCGGTCATCGCCGTCGCGCCGTGCCGGACCAGCAGCAACCGGGTCGCGCTC
>Ga0193743_1002597_pt1 | contig 12573 bp, 13 predicted proteins | sample L2c2metaG_FD_143038 | JGI IMG/M metagenome (GOLD analysis project Ga0193743, IMG submission 143038) | Soil microbial communities from a riparian zone of the East river system, Colorado, United States - L2c2 | ecosystem: Environmental > Terrestrial > Soil > Riparian zone | place: USA: East River... | reverse complement strand
ATACGAGAAAGCCTGAGTTCCCAAACATAACGCTGCAAAGGCTAAGCTTGCCTTCCACTTCATGCTGGTTGGCGTGAGAGACGAGGACACGAACTCCAGCCTTCACACAACATTCCAAACTGACCGGCACATGAAATCAATGATGGCCTGACACCGGATGATGCCGAAGACTCTGACGGCGCTAATCGATTGCGCCCTTTGTCATTAAGTAGTTGAAGTCCCAAGCCTTGATGCCTCCTAGAAAGTCAGTATTTGAGCTCTTATTCCAGAGACGATTCGCATTCCAATTGTTATGGAACAGTCGTCGACGAAGAACAACTGGAGTGAGAGAGCAGGAATCAACCAGTATCGCAAGACAGGCGGCACCTGTGACCCAATTTCTTTCGACGCAACCCCCTCCACCTCCCTCTGCTAATGCAAACGAAAGGGCTAGCTTATCACAGTCCCAGTAGGGTTTTCCTCTTCCATGACCTATTGCAAAATTGGACCTGACGTGCCCAGGCAGTTTGGTTCCATTGGTAGCTCGAGGCCAGAAGCTCCACCCATGGTCAGTGTCCGTAGTGTGCTCGTGATCATCGTGATTGATTACTGCCCACTTAGGACTTGTCTCCTATAAACACCAATAGCCCAATGTCTCTGTTTCAGAGTGCCCAAGCTGTATACATGAATCACCCGACGATTATCATGGCCAATAATGTAAATGTTATTCTAACTGCGTAAGAGCGTCTTGACAGTCCGATAATCCTTCTAGGCCCACAATGTGCCCAATGCTACTGGAGATGAACACCCGACGGCCCGAATCCTGGTGAGTGTTTATAATCTTTGAAGCTCATGATCTTTCGCCAAAAGCTAGTTCACAGAATGCACTATCTGAGAAACTCCTGCCACGTGCTCAATTTGTAGAATATGATGCGACGTCGTCTCCTGCTCCACGTAACGCGTGTACGAGGAACACTCGCGACGCAATCCTCGACACGCTGCAAGTCTGGGCGAATGATAAGACGACTACAAAGGTATATTGGCTCACTGGGACGGCTGGAATTGGTAAAACGACAATTGCTTACTCATTCAGTGAAATCCTCCGTACAAAGGATTCCCTTGGTGGTACCTTCTTCTCTTCTCATCTCCGGGTTGATACCGGTGACGTTCGTTGCATCATCCCCACCATCTCCCTTCAGTTGGCTGGGTATCTTCCCTCTCTGTCCCGACTTATCCTAGAAGTAGTGGAAGCCAATCCTGACTGCTCATCTTGGAAGATTGGCAAACAATTCCTGAATTTTATTGTTAGACCATTCGCTGCTGCGTACGGGGCTACCAAAGAAGTTGTTGTCCCAGTGATTGTCCTTGATGCTTTGGATGAGTGCTCTGACCACTCCCTTGTGGCTGAGTTGCTTTCTATGATTCTAGAACATAGTACATCTCTTCCAGTCAAGTTCTTCATCACCAGCCGTCCAGAAATAGTACTCAAGGATCAACCCCGGCCTTATTCAAACTTCATCCTTCACCATATCAATCCAGTCCCATCTTCTGGCCAAAGTACCGGTATGTTATATCTACCTTATTCCAATAGCCCGATCTGAAATTCCGAAAACCGACCCCGAATAGAAGTAATTTATGAGAGGGTAAGTCGACGAGCAGAAGTAAATCAAACCAAATTATTTTATACCGCATGTAATCAGGGTCAGTCTCAAGTTTCTTCGCAAAGTCAGGAAATTCCACTTCAAAAAAGTAACGACATCTATGCACGACACCTTGAACTGAAGGGACGAGGGTTTCCTTTATGGATTCCGGAGCCGAACCGTCGTCTTCACATAGGTTACAGAAGGACAGGTATTCGTATTGGCGATGTTGGCATTATCAATCATTCTGGAGGATTTTCCTTCCTCTTCAATATATGCCTTCCTCACGACGACCCTGTGAACCCACAAGTATTGCCAGAACATTTTGCTCCGATTTCGCCCCCAGTCGAGGCTATCGACATTGAAGAGTTCTTAGTGTTCAAAAATGATAGCCATCTCGTCAGTGCTTCATCACGAGCCATGCCTGATATTTCGTACGTCACATTATTCATCCATATTTATATGAACTGAGAGTATTACATCCAGTGGTATCGTATTCGAATCATCTGCTTCTGAAGGTGCTATCTTGACCATGCCTCGAGGGGCTAGGGCCGAAAATCTGGAAAATTCTGTAAGGTTCAGGGAATATGCAGCCTCTAACGTCGCCAACTGGTATAAGTTCGTCAATGGTCCTCGCGGGCGTGAAGCTAAAAACGGCGACGTACGCCTTGTTGTTGGTTTTGATAAAACTACGTCTTGGGGTATCGCAACTTTTGCCAATCACGCAAAACAAAACAACTGTCGTCTTAAATTCGGTCCTACGGATGGAGCGAGTTTGACGACCTCGGCTTGCACTTATGCGTGGGAATACTCTGGCGTTGCCGATGTCAAAGCAGGACCCGACTCAAAGGAGAATGATGAGTTGAGAAGGGACACTGATCCTCCAGATGTCCAATTCGAAAACCAATGCCTTTTTGTGCGCACTTTGAATGTTACCCTTGCGGATGATGTCTGGGCAGGCATACACTCCAATTTAGGTTCTGTTCATGCTGACTCCCAAAACAGCCTGTATCAGACTCGTCACTTTGATTCCAATCGACCTCATTCAAACAATCCTGGTACTAGTGGTGGTTCCAAATTTTTACCCTCTCAAGGAGTGCAATCTGCAACTCGGAAAACTGCGGGTTCTTTTCATGCAGTTGACATTGTGTTGGATGATAATCCAGCAATGTTCATTTCTGGCCCTCATGAAAGCCTTGTTTGTCTGGTCTCTCAGAGATGTTAGTACATCATTTCTAACTTCTTTTTCTGATAGATGGTCCATCCATCCAAAGTTCTCAATGATATCTTGTTGGCAAAAGTACATTGTCTTATCCCATTAAGTCTTAACTGCTGATGATGTTGACTGCTTCTAGTTCCCTACTGCAAGGATGGCAATCACTCATGATGATGATTGGTCTTCTGTTATCACCCAGGCAAGCAGAACAATATTTTTTTAGTGTATCCCTCTTGATGTTTTGTTTGGTATGGTAGTATGATATTTTGCCAGATCTGCATGAAGTGATTACAAATATTTTGGCCTCTCGGAAAGTTTATGCAGAGAATGGTCAGATTAACTATAATGTTACATGTATAGAGGCCTAACTCTTATTATCCATTAAAGGTGTCATTTTCTTGCAACCAAAAGAAATACTGAAGAAAGAAATCCTGGATGAAGTAATTGAAGGTTCTGCTTCTGTGAACCCTGCTCAAGGTAACAGCAATCTTTCCCATTTAAAATTGTTTATTTTTTCATTTGCTCATCTTTTTTCCTCAGTGAACAAGGTCAAAATGGAAGATTTAGCAAAAGCTGAAACACCATTCAGTAAGGTATGCAATCAAGATCATGTCCGATGATATATGCTTTTCATGTTCTCTCCATCTATAGAATACCATGGACATCAGGAAGAAGCTATTCAGTGCAGAACCTCCAGACACTCTTGCAAGCATGGAAAATCTAGCGAGCACATGTTATAGTCAAGGAAGGTGGAATGAGGCAGAGCAGCTTGAGGTTCAAGTCATGGACATGAAGAATGAGCTATTTGGTGCAGAACATCCAGACACTCTGATAAGTATGGGAAATCTAGCAAACATATACAGTACTCAGGGAAGGTGGGGTGAGGCAGAGCACCTGGAGGTTCAGGTGATGGAGATGAGGAAGAAGCTGCTTGGTCCAGCACATCTAGACACCCTCATAAGCATGGGAAATCTAGCAAGCACATATAGTAACCAGGGAAGATGGAATGAGGCAGAGCATATAGGGATTCAAGTCATGAAGATGAGGAAGAAGCTGCTTGGTCCAGCACATCTAGACACCCTGACAAGCATGGGAAATCTAGCAAGCATATACAGTAATCAGGGAAGGTGGAATGAGGCAGAGCAGTTGGAGGTTCAAGTCATGGAGATGAGGAAGGAGCTGCTTGGTCCAGCACATCTAGACACCCTCACAAGCATGGGAAATCTAGCAAGCACATATAGTAATCAGGGAAGATGGAATGAGGCAGAGCAGCTAGAGGTGCAAGTCATGGAGATAAGGAAGCTGTTTACTTCAGAACATCCAGACACCCTCATAAGCATGGGAAATCTAGCAATGACATACTGTAATCAGGGGAGGTGGAAGGAGGCAGAGCAGCTGGAGGTTCAAGTCATGGAGATAATGAAGAACATGCTTGGCACAGAACATCCATCCACCCTCACCAGCATGGGAAATCTAGCAAGTACGTACCATAATCAAGGGAGGCTGAATGAGGCAGAACAACTGGGTGTTCAAGTCATGGAAATGAAAAAGAAGCTACTTGGTGCAGAACATCCATTGACCCTCACAAGTATGGCAAATCTAGCAATGACATACAGTAATCAGGGAAGGTTGAATGAGGCAGAGCAGTTGGAGCTTGAAGTTATGAATATAAGGAAGAGAGACTGAGCACAGTGGCAATTAAAAATATTAGACAGGAATAAACTGATCATATCTGAGGAACCAGTAATACAATTGTCAAAGTATGGAGGTATTTTTAGTCTGTTTATTCTTCTCACATGAACTATGAGTCTTACAGGTATCTACCCATTAGTACAGAATATAACTAATAATTTAATTATGTCTGTCTACTCAGGAAATCATAATAAATAGCTAGTACCTTAGTCATTGGATCCAGAGATTGTGACTGAATATGTGATGAGGCATAGTTGTCTGATGTCAGTTGCAGATTTAATTGATAAGATATGTATAATCTAATACTTCTTCCATCCACTGAGTTCTGCCAGTAGTTACCTTACAGTCCACAGGACCAAAAGTCTTGTATCCAAAATAAGCCTCATGATGTAGCAGTGTAATCATGTCACAGCTATCAGATAATGATTTGTAGTCTTTTCGTTATTTGACTACAAAATTTTTAGTTGCCAGACTTCCAGACTAAAACCATAGAAAACAGGTGCTCTGTGTTGTTTGTGAATTCTCAAGGCTCAACTTCACTTATAAAATGTGAAATATACAGATAATTGACCATAGACTAAACTTTGTCTCAAAGAAATTGACCAGTATACCAAGGCTGGTAATATAAATTGGACAAGGTGAACCTTTACACTGCCCTGAGGAATGGAACAGAATCAATTTTAGGTCTGAGGCAGGAACTATATGGCAGGATTTCAATTTGCATCCAAAACCCTTATCTGGGACTTCACTCAGTGATTGACTTTATTCAGTCTAGGCCTGCTTCAGACACATCAAAGAGATCCAGAATAAATTCTGGCAACTCAATCTTCTTCCTTGCAAAGTAAGGTATTGCTCTGTGTCATGGTCCATGCTTGGTCACGTTCTTTCCAAAGAACAATCAAAGGATGGCTCCGACGGAGTCTCCGATGATGGCCGCCTCACCATTGTTCAGTGCCACCATTTACCACCAGCCACCCTCATTGGACTTATATCAGAGCTCTGTCAGAATACTTCCTCCACTCCGATACCACCAACAAACCTACATTCTTATCATTGTCATTACCAACCAGCACCATGTGCCATCTACCGCAGCACAACCAGAGCCCCACCATGCTCCACACATGTTCCATGTCTCAGGCCAATCATATCGCACATGCACCAGTTCTTGAGGTCATGGGTTTTGGTCACCACAAGGACTTGCGAGGATCTGAGTCAGCATCCTTCGGCACCCTTTGGAGTACAAGTCATTTTGTTATATGTTCCATTCTACAACCATATGCTCTCCTAACTATCTCCTTATATGCTTATGTCTTTCTCTGTATAAATACTCCAGTTTGTTGTATGCATTTTGCTAGTTCGAATATCAACTTAGCAACCTACTTCTCTTGACTCGCTCTTGCCTTCGTTAAGCTTCTTCTCAGCTCGACTCTGTACTCTCCTACTCCATCCAGACCTCCAAAATTTGAGGCATCCATCAAGTGAGCGGCGCAACCTACAAGTTGAAGCCAACGCCTCACACAACTTCGGACCCAACATCTCCATCCAAATTCCAAGCTTAACACTCTGAAAGTACCTGATTCTGCTGTAAGGCAGATCCATCCATTTCTGCAAGTACATAGGGACCCCCTAGTGATCTTGAAATCACAAAATCATTTAGGGAAATGCAAGGCTTGTGTTAGGGCAACTGCAGCTGCAACTTAGTTGATCTAGCAGGGGATCCTAAATAATATATATACATATAATACGACAGGAAAGAGCAGCTAGCAGGGGATCCTAAAAGAAAAGGATGGAGTCCTGCTAAGGTGGGGTGCTTGTCTATATACTGAAAATCAGAGTTGAAATAGTAGAATGATGAAAAGAGTGATAAGAATGCAGAAGGTAGCTATGTCATGTGTCTGTTGGACTCTGCTATCCGAGCCATGAGTGCACTCTGACTTGAGTTAGCGAGGATGAGGAGGATTGTACGGAGGCAACAGAGCGATGTTGGATGGGACAGAGCATTTATCAGAAGAAACATTGGACAAAACAGAATGTCCCCTAACATCCACCCCCTCTTCAAGGCAGTGACGCCTTGACACTGAATGGAAAGGAATGGAGCAGAAGTCGACTGCACAGATGTGATGAGCAGAACTGGGGTGCCTCCAGTAAAAATCCACAACTAGTTCCAGTGCATGAACATTATCCCAAGGTTCCCAGGAGTTGTGTTCAACACCAAAACCCTCCCATTTGACCAAGTAACAAAGTTTCTGGTTGACCATCCTACTATCCAAGATTCCCTCCACCACCCACTCTTCCTCTCCATCTACAATTTCCAGAAACAGAGGAGGAGTCATCTGATGGCCAGGAATGGGATCTGATGGAGCCAATGACAATTTGACCACATTGAAGATGGATGAAGTCGAGCCATCAAGGGAGGGAGGCAGAGGCGGTGCACACTGTTACCAACCTGTGTGTCAATTGGAAATGGTCCCAATTTCCAGTGAGAAAGCTTCCGTGATGGTCGAGTGGTCTGGATGTTGCTAGCATCAAGGAAGACCATATTGCCCACATGAACTCCAGAGCCAGGGTCCATTTCTGATTGTAATAGAGCATCATGTCATCCTTTGACTTGGCCAGAGCCACCTTCACTTCCCTTAAGGTGTCCTTCATCCAGTCCTTGAACTTGTTCACAGACTCCACATGTGACCGTGGTTGATCCGGTTCAAAGCCCATTCAGGAAACATGTCCAGTGTCAAGGAGGAAAGGAGGATGTTGGGTGGAAGAATGAACCTGGTTGTTGTACTGGAATTCTGAAAATGGCAGTAGCCTGACCCAGTCATCTTGTCTTTGGTTGGTGAAGAGTCAGAGATACTGTTTCAGTTCCTGGTTGACTCATTCTGTCTGTCCATCTCCTTGAGGGTGGTAGGCGGTGATGGCTGCCAACTTAATTCCGAGTAACCGGTAGAGTTCCCAGGTGAATTCTGCTACAAATTGGGGACCTCTATCAGAGACGACTTTCTGAGGGAGACTGTGATGTTTCCACACATTGTTGAGGAAAAGGTGTGTGGCTCCGGCGGCAGAGATTGTAGTGACAGTGGAAACAAAATGTACATGGTTGGTGACAGAATTGACGACAACCATGTTGGAATTGTGCCCCATGGATTCTGGTAGCTTGACAATGCTTCACCCTCCCTCCCTCCTTCCACTCCCCATCCCCTCCATCCATCACATGACCTATACCAATCATATGACCTCCTGTAGACAAGTCATCCATGTTCATAGCTAGAGAGACATCAGATCTTGTATTGTCCAACCCAGCTATCAGCTCAGGACTTGGCTTATCGCATTTCTCAGCCTTTCCAATAATATCACAAATAGGCTTGAATAAAGTTTTTACTTGATATTCAAGAATCTCGAGCAATTATTTGGACCAAACCCTTGTCTAAACCCTGCTACCCTTCAACCCCTCAAATATCCTTACCCTTACCCTCCAAAACCCTGACCCTTGGCTGGGATCAAGGGTAGAGGAGGGTAAGGGTCAGATTCAGTGTGAGTTCATTCACCCCAGGGTTACCCCTGCTCATCACTATCCAGCTCTATTATTTAGCAGATGCTGCTTCAGAAGACAGAGTCTATGGACCTGGATGTCAGTTATATCCTGGGCTTTCTCCCTTTGGGACCATTATGAATTTATGATTCTAACAAGTACGCCCAGGTGAGTTTGTGTCAGGGGGTGTTGGGATCATAATCCCAGACCAAGGGCTGGTTGGTTGGTTGGGCCATCAGGCCCTTAAAAAAAAATTGGAACCTTGCATTTTTGGCTCAAAAACAGTGTAGATCTCAATGACACTCTTTTATGGCACTAGTAGATATTATACATACTGATGTGAGAAATTTTCAGAATGGCCCACCAAGGATTCATCAGATAAAATAAAAATGTTCAAATAAGATCTATTCAAATACCTAACAGGCACATGGAGGCATTATATCTGCCAAGTTTTATGCAGGTAGCTGAAATTAAATTCAATAGGGCATTTCACAGTAGCCCAACTTTGGTCCAACTTGGCAATCAACTTTGGTCCAACTTGGCAATCAACTTTGGTCCCGATTTTGATCAAGTTGGAAAATGCAAGTTGTTCTGATTTGCCAAGTTGGGATACAAATTGGACTCCAGAGTCCAATTTCAGAGTCCAATTTGCATCCCAACTTTGATCCCAACTTTGTCCTTCAACTTTGACCTCCAACTTCATTGCCTGTGCCCTTTCCTGCCATCATCCCTTACAACCATGTGAACAAGATGCCGAAAGCTAAGAAAGCTCTCACAACTACAACTGTCACATCAAAGCAAACCAAGAAGGTGACCACTCCTGCCACTGCCCAAAGCCACCCAACATCAAGTGGGTGAAGCATCCAGAGTGGACTTGGTCCCTTGTCACCTATCTAATTGATCACCCAATCTTCTGTGCCAAACTCTTTTCAGACTCTACTGCTGATGCAGCATGAGAAGGTCGTCCAAAAGCTCAAGTGAAGAAGGGAAAATCTTTCCAGTATGCAACACTCACCCAGTACATCTTTGAACATGATTCTGTCCAGGCCAATGGATATACAGCAAAACCCAAAATGTACCTCACCTCCATTGAGAAGTTCAACAACTACCAATTGGCTGAAAGTGCCTGCCTTGAGGAAAGGTGCAAACACAAGTATGACCTCAATATGGCCCAAGCTAGCAACAAGCACCTCAAATATGAATTCAAGCTCAAGAATGCTGAGGCCAAGTGCCAAGATGATGCAAATGGCATCATCTGGGCCAGCACCATCATGTCAGTCCTCGGTGTTGTCAGCTGGGGTGGGCAGGATCATAATGGATAATTTGTTGATATCTCACTCAATTCTTAACAGAAAAATTAGAAAAAAAATATGTATAAAAATTTTGGTTTGAATGGGTTCAAACCCAGTTCTCAAAATAAAAAATCATAGAATTGAGAACCAAACTGACAGCCCAAAATACGTGGACCAAAATGAACTGAACCTGAACCGACGGTTCAGTTCTTTTGGTTCTCAGTTCTTGCATCAGTTTGGAACCAAACTTTGGCATCACTAGATGCAGAGTGTCAAGCAAGGCTGAAGGAACTTCAGCTCAAAATTCAACTGGCTCAGCTCACAAATCCAATTGGACATGTTGCTCAAGTCCCTTCAGTGCAGATGAACATCTACAGTAACCCTGTTTTGACCCCTGTCCAGCTGTGTCCACCCTTGCTGCATACAACACTCAAACTCCTCTCTATTGTCTGCAAGTGCTGAAAATTCCTCTGATATTTTGTTGGCAAAGTCTCCTGTCATGCCTTTCAACCTGCAAGCACCATTTTCATCCCCCAGCTTTGGATCATTTGGGGGTGAGACTGACATAGGTTGCTTGCACTATTGTTAACAATCTATTGGCCTTTGTCAACAGGCCATTGTGCACAGTACCAATGATTTTATTACAATGCTATTGTAATTGATTGTCAATGGCCTTGGATTGTAATTGATTGTCAATGGCTTTGAATTGTGACTGATTGTCAATTGAATAAGTTAATCACATAATCTGCTTCAGAAAAATCTATGGTTTCTTGTGCATTTTAGCTCACTGCTGAGGTCATTTTATGGCTTCTATGAATAACTTAGGTTAGGCTAGGATTTGATTAGGGTTCAGTTAGGGTTCAGTTAGGGTTCAGTTAAGGTCCAGTTAAGGTTAGGAGGTAAATTGACCAATGTTGGTTTACAATGATTTACAATGATTTACAACCAATTACAATCAATTACAATAGCATTGTAATAAAATCATCAGTACTGTGCACAATGGCCTGTCGACAAAGGCCAATAGATTGTTAAAAAAGGTGCAAGCCACGACTCAGACTGAAGGTACATCTATGTCAGAGGATTCCTCAAGTGATGATTGGATGAATAGTGGAAATGATATCTTCACAAATTAAAACAGTTTCAATGATATGTACAGTAGCAAGTAATTACATGAGCTCTTTGTCTTCAAGGTATTCAAAAAGATCTTTTTTCAGCTTCTCTCTCATCCTCTGCCCTCATGTCCCATGCACCACCTCAGCTGCCAATTCATCTTCAATGTTGTTAGAAGGAGCATTGGATCTGGCCTGCACAAGCTCTTGGATGGAGAGGGGATCTTCTTGTCCATGTTCAATCTGGAAGATCAGTGTGGATAATGATACAAGCCTTTATCTAGGCAATTGCATGCTCATGATCACCTGCATTGTTGATTTGTTGGTGAAGGCCACATAATGAGCTGAAACATCCTTTGATGTATCCAATTGCATGCCCTGACTTCACGCGGACCCGAGATAGATGGTAATTGAATTTTTTTGTTTTCTGGGCAAGTCAAAGTGGTTTCTTGTATAGGGTGACACTCCATGCATCAAGTGCATATGCAGAATCTGCCCAGATCCATTCTCCAGGTTCAAACAGGTTGTAACTGCTCAAATATGTACATGCAGACTGAAAGACTGTAGCATCATGTGCACTGCTGCAATGACCCACAATGTAGTTGATGATACATAAATCTAGGAGGGTAATAAGCTACCTAATCAGTTAGCATGGATTCCAAATGAATGACTAAGAACTTACTTGAACATTAGGTAATAATTACTTTTTCAATCAAAATATGCCTCTCCATGGTGGCCAGGCTTTTCAGCAAGTGGTATAAGGGTACCGTCAACCATACAGAAACCATCTCGCCAGGCTGGGTAGGGTTACCAAAGTTCAGTTCAGTTCAGTTCTTGACCCTCCTCAGCCTGAACTGAACTGAACCATTTAAGAACTGGTTCAAACTGAACTGAACTGAAGAACCATTAATTTGCTTATTTTGGAAAGATTACTGTACAAAGAACTTCCTTAGGTCCTAGCCACTTCATTTATATTCATATATGATCTCAGAACTCCTTGAGAATACATAAAACCACTGATTTGTATTTATTTTCCTAAATAGGTAGTGCTAATATATGCTGACATAATGACTTCACTTACCAAGTCTGGTCATTACCACCTTCTTCAATCATTATTTGATGCCCAAAAAGACTCCCAAATCATTTCCAATATTCATATATTACTGAGGGATCAACTCCCAGCAAATAGCAGTCAAAAAGTCAGAGTTACCTGCCCTTCCAGGACATAATGGTTCAGCAGTTCAGTTCAGTTTGAACTGCATGAACTGCAAATCTCTAAATTCCTGAACTGAACTTTGGCAATCCTGAGGCTGGGCAGGAATTCTCTTCAACTCATTGCTTGGCTTCCTGCTTTTCTGCTGGTAGCAGCCAGCAGATGATGTTGTTGTGTAACACAAGAAAGGCAATAATTACCTGCTGTGCGGCCTTTACAACAAGACCCACACTAATGCCAGCCCACTGTGTGATCACCTCAATGGGTGCCACATTCCCATCATGCCCAAACTAGAAAAGTGCAATGGCTAGGTGAATTTTGACAGGGTACTGTAGACAGTTGGAGCAGTTCTGGAAGATGGGGTGGTCCTGGATATATCTAACTAGCTCATCAAAGGTCAATGGTGAGACACAAAGATTGAGGTGAAAGTGTTTCCAATTGTGGACTTTGAAATCAACAAGCACAAGGTAGAGTTGAGAGCATTTTGGGACAGGGTTACTAGTATTGAGGACCCAGTTGGCAAGGATGAGTTCAAGAATGTGTCTGTAGTCATCCATGGCCTGAGTATATTGCCCCTCATCTGAATCCTCATCAGGCCCATCTGTCATGGTCCATGCTCGGTCACATTCTTTCTGAAGAACAATCAAAGGACGGCTCCGACAGAGCCTCCGATGATGGCCGCCTCACCATTGTTCAGTGCCACCATTACCACTGGCCACCCTCGTCAGACTTATATTGGAGCTCCATTGGAATACTTCATCCACTCCACTACCACCAACACAACCTGCATTCTTATCATTGTCATTACCAACCAACACCATGTGCTTTCTACCACAGCACAACCACAGCCCCACCATGCTCCACACACATTCCATGTTCCAGGCCAATCACATCGCGCACGCACCA
>Ga0193743_1002595_pt1 | contig 12581 bp, 9 predicted proteins | sample L2c2metaG_FD_143038 | JGI IMG/M metagenome (GOLD analysis project Ga0193743, IMG submission 143038) | Soil microbial communities from a riparian zone of the East river system, Colorado, United States - L2c2 | ecosystem: Environmental > Terrestrial > Soil > Riparian zone | place: USA: East River... | reverse complement strand
CCGCCAAAAACCAGGTGCCAGCGCTGGCGATCGGCTCTGGAGATGTCGAAAGTGTCGGGTGTCTGAAATATTTGCTCGTCGCGCATTGCCGACATGGTGGATAGTTGCATGAACTGGCCGGCCTTGATCACGTAACCATCGAGATCGATGTCCTTGAGCGCGAAGCGCGACACTGATCCGACGCTTGGTTCGAAACGCAAGGCTTCCGCCACGGCCCCGGATACCCGGCTGGAATCGCGACACACCTCGTCCCATTGCTTGCGATGCTGCAGCAGCAGAGATGTCTGTATCGCGAGGGCGCCGCGGGTGGTGTCGCTGCCGGCGCTGACGACGAGAACGATTTGGATCAGGATCTCGAGCGGTGACATCTCGCCAGCCTGGTCGGCCGCAGCGAGATAGGTGCTCAGGAAGTCCTCTCTTGGCGCGGCGCGCCGGGCATTGGCAAGCTGTTCGATGTAGCTCATCAACTGGCTTGCCGCGTTTTCGATTTCGGCGATCTCTTCGGTGGTGAATCTAAAGCTCAGGACACGGGTCGTGGTGTAGACCAGCCTGGTGAAGACCGGGATATCCTCTAATGGCATGCCGAGAATATGCCCGATCAGCCGAGCCGGAAGCTGCGAGGCATAACGATCCAGAAAGTCGATCTCGCCCTCCGCATAAAAACCGTCGATCAGTTCGTCCGCGACTTTGCGTATATACGGTCGCAGCTCGGCCATCGCGCGAAAGGCGAACGCCGTTGAGAATGCCGACCGGCGCCGAAGATGGTCGGATCCATTTGAAGTCAGCATTGAATTTTTGAAAAAGTCGAACAGAGTGCCGTCGTTGATGCCGCGCAGCTTGGGAAATTCCGTTTCCGCCTGCCGCGTGCGGGGATCGGTAAAAAGCTGCTGCACATCGCGGTTGCGAAGCACCAGCGCGGCGCCGTCACTTCGTTTGATGAATGGAAACCGGCTTCTGTAGCGACGAAAAATCCCGTGCGGATCGTTCTCAAGTTCTTCGATCGTCACGGTCGCAGGTTCGAGGCCGGAGCGCACTTCAACCACATTCATATCGCCCCTCCAGTGTTGTTCGACCGATTGTTGTCATCTGACGGCGTTGAAGACTGTCAGCGAAGACTGTGTGGTTCTTGTTGCGCGTTGATGTCAGGCTGAAGCCAAGGTGTTACGGTCGTAATTCCCCCGCTCAGCCAAAAGACTTCGAAGCCGGCAGCGAAGGTGAAGTCCCCTGCGCGCGCTTTCCTCGAACTGACGGGTTTGAATCTGATTAGGCGAACGCGAACGCTTAACCGATTACCTACGCAGTGTCCGGATGTGGACAGCGGACGGGCGGCGCTGACTATGGTTAGCAGAAGATTGAGATCGTGTTCAGGACGCCAGACCCCGTTGGTCCATTCGCCGGTTCGGTCGCTGTTTGCAGCAAATGAGCGGCCTGTTCGCCTCTGCATCCATCCGAATGCGGCTTAACCTTTACGCGTCTTTAATGGCGGCGACGTAGGGTCCTGTTGCGCGGCTCGGTATGGGCCGCGTCACCGTCCAGAACGGCCGGTAGTTCGCGTGCGTCGGAGTTCACAATGGATATCGCCACCCTCCTTGGCCTGATCGCCGGCGGCATCGTTCTGACGACATTGATACTGATGGGCGGCGACTTCCGGATGTTCTACGACATCCACGCCGTTATCATCATCTTCGGCGGCTCGTTCGCCGCGACGCTGATCCGGTTCCCGATGTCGGCGATGATCCATGGCTTGCCGCTGGGCGCGAAATTCGCATTCACGCTGAGCCGGCTGTCCGCGCGCGATCTCGTTGACGAACTTGCCCGCATTGCGGAAATCGCGCGCAAGCAAGGGCCGGTCGGCCTGGAAAAGGTCGAGACCGACGAGCCCTTTCTGGCCAAGGGAATTCGCTACGTTGCGGACGGCTACGATCTCGAATTCATTCGCGACAATCTCGAGCGCGATCGCGACAACTTTCTGATGCACCTGAACGAAGGTTCGAAGATCTATCGCGCCATCGGCGACTGCGCGCCGGCTTTTGGCATGATCGGTACGCTGCTCGGCATGGTGCAGATGTTCTCGAACATGTCGGATCCCTCGAAGCTCGGTCCCTTCATGGCGGTGGCTTTGCTAGCGACGCTTTACGGCGCGCTGGTAGCAAATCTGATCTGCCTGCCGATCGCCGACAAGCTGCACGGGAAGCTGCTCGACGAGGAGACCAACCGGACCCTGATCATCGACGGGATATTGATGATCCGGGACTCCAAGAGCCCGACGCTGGTGCGGGAAATGTTGCTGGCTTACCTGCCCGAAAAACATCGCCACGAAGAAGGCGAACTGGTTCCGGCTTGACCACGGCAGCGTACGGGCGCGGATCATAGATCATGGCCAAGAAAAAGCGCGAAGAAACACATGGCGGTCACGGCTGGTTCGTGACCTTTGCCGATCTGATGGCGTTGCTATTGGCATTTTTCGTGATGCTGGTCGCATTTTCCAACCAGGATCAGGCGAAGCTGAAAATCGTGGCGGGCTCGATGCGCGAAGCATTCGGCGTGCAGACCGAGGCCCGCTATTCCGGCGTCATCGAATCCGACGGGCTTCCGACACGCCCGAAGCTGAAGAATACCGCGAACATTCCGCCGGAAGAGGCTTCGAACACGCCCACCCCGGATGAGCAGGACCGCCGCAAAAAAGCGGGCGCACGCCTGAAGACCGACCGCGAATTTGCGCTCGCCTCGGCGTCGTTGCGGCAAGCGTTGCAGGATATGCCCGAACTGACTGAAGTTTCAAAACACATCATGTTTGAGGAGACCAACCAGGGCCTCAATCTGGAAATCGTCGATCAGGATGGCCGTTCGATGTTTGCCGATGGCTCCAGGGCGCCGTACGAGCGCACGCGCCGGCTGATCCAGAAACTTGCAGGCCCGCTCAAGGCGACGCCGCTGCGAGTGTCCATCGTCGGTCACACGGCGGCAGGCTTCGTGCCGGCGCGAAGCGACTATGGGGCGTTCGATCTTTCAGCAGATCGTGCCAACGCGGTGCGGCAGATTCTCGAGCAGGAAGGATTGCCCTCAGCCCACATTTTTGCGGTCTCAGGAAAGGCCGACAGCCAACCGCTGTTTCCCGACGATCCTTCGCTATCGGCGAATCGCCGCGTGACCATCACGCTGATGCGCGAGGATCCTCCGCTGCCGCCCGATCTGCAGCCGTAAAACTCCATTGCACTACTATGCTACCGCATTTCTGTGGTGACGAAGTCGCTTTGTATCGAGTCCGACGTTCCCAGCGGTGCTATGGTTGATCGGTTGACAGGCTTTCCAGAAGCGTCGATAGCCCGGATCAAATCAACCGACAGAGCGTTCCCTAAGCATCATGGCCCTCAGCGATACATCAACCGAAGCCCACGAGGCGCCGGTCACGACTGGCTTTTGGGCCCTCACGCTTGGAAGCATCGGCGTGGTCTTTGGCGATATCGGAACATCGCCGCTGTATGCGTTTCGCGAGGCTGCCGGCGCCGCTGCGCATGGCCAACCGGTAACGCGGGTCATTGTGCTCGGGGTGCTGTCGCTGATCCTGTGGTCGCTTCTTATCGTCGTCACTGCAAAATACGTGCTGCTGCTGCTGCGCGCCGACAACAACGGCGAGGGTGGCACGCTTTCGCTGATGGCGCTGGGTCAACGGGCGCTGGGCGAAAAGAAGAGCTGGGTGCTACTGGCGCTGGGCGTCGTAGGCGCTTCGATGTTCATCGGCGACGCCATGATTACGCCGGCGATTTCGGTGCTGTCAGCAGTCGAAGGCCTCAAGCTCGCAGCACCGGCGCTTGATCACTATGTCGTGCCGCTAACCGTTTTCATTCTGGTCGTACTGTTCTCGGTTCAGAGAACCGGCACAGCGCGAGTCGCAGCGGCCTTCGGGCCGGTCATGATCGTTTGGTTCGCGACCCTCGCGGTGATGGGCCTCGCTCATATCAGCGATGATCCGTCGGTCCTGGCTGCGATCAATCCCTATTATGCCATCGAATTCATGCTCTCGCACGGAACGATCGGATTGGTGACGCTGGGTCTGGTGTTTCTCGCGGTGACCGGCGGCGAAGCGCTCTATGCCGATCTGGGTCACTTCGGCCGCAGGCCGATCCAGGCTGGATGGCTCTTTTTCGTATTGCCCGCGCTTCTGATCAACTATTTCGGTCAGGGGGCCTTGGTGCTTTCCAATCCTGCCGCACTCGAAAATTCATTCTACCGGATGGTTCCGGAAATACTGCTGTTGCCATTGATAGCGTTGGCCACCGCGGCGACCGTGATCGCAAGCCAGGCGGTGATCACCGGAGCGTACTCGCTGATCCGCCAGGCGGTGCAGCTCGGTCTGCTGCCACGCTTCGAGGTTCGCTACACTTCGGAGACGCATGCCGGGCAGATTTATTTGCCGCGCGTGAACCGGCTGTTGCTGATCGGCGTATTGATGCTGGTGCTTCTGTTTCGGACCTCAAGCGGATTGGCTTCTGCCTATGGCATCGCCGTGTCCACGACCATGGTCGTGGACGGCATCATGGGCTTCGTCGTGATCTGGAAGCTGTGGAATTGGCGGGCGGCCACCGCGGCGGCGGTGATCGTCCCGTTTGTCGTCGTCGACATGACTTTTTTCACCGCAAATCTTTTGAAGCTGCTTGAAGGCGCCTGGGTACCGCTGTTGTTCGGTGTTGTGGTGGCGATCATGATCTGGACCTGGCGCCGAGGCGCGGCGATCCTGATCAGCAAGACCAGGCGCACGGAAGTTCCGCTGAACGATCTGATCAAGAGTCTGGAAAAACGCCCGCCCCACATCGTCAAGGGCACCGCGGTTTTTCTGACCAGCGACCCGAATTTCGTGCCGACGGCGCTGCTGCATAATCTCAAGCACAACAAGGTGCTTCACGAGCACAATGTGATCCTGACCATTGAAACCGCGCAAACGCCGCGCGTCGATCTCACCGACCGGGTCCGAATGGAAACGATCAGCGATAAGTTCTCGACCGTCCGGCTGCGTTTCGGCTTCATGGAATCTCCGAACGTCCCCAAGGCGCTGGTGATCGCGCGGAAGCTCGGCTGGCAGTTCGATATCATGGCGACATCGTTTTTCGTCTCACGGCGCTCGCTGAAGCCATCTGCACAGTCGGGAATGCCGCAATGGCAGGATCATCTGTTCATCGCGATGAGCCGGTCGGCGAACGACGCCACCGACTACTTCCAGATTCCAACCGGGCGCGTGGTCGAAGTCGGAACCCAGGTTACAATCTGAGTGCTATGCATTTTTGCATGTCTCTGGCCCAAAATCAGGCTAGGCTATGCTTTAAGCGCAGGGCTATAAGCCGCCTCGCTTCACTATTTGTGCAGTGAAGCATTTTGAGGCCCCCAGTCCAATGACCAGCGATGTTGCAACTCACGCCCCGGAAACGGCGGCGGCCAACGGGCATGGCGAAGCCCATTCGACCGCCACCTTCAAGGCCCTCACGCTGGGCAGCATCGGTGTCGTCTACGGCGACATTGGCACCAGTCCGCTTTACGCGCTGCGCGAGGCTGTAACCGCTGCCAGCGGTCACGCAGGCACCGTCGATCCCCAGGCCGTACTCGGCGTTCTATCCCTGATCCTTTGGGCGCTGGTCATCGTGGTGACGCTGAAATATGTGCTGATCCTGCTGCGCGCAGATAACAACGGCGAGGGTGGAACGCTGGCGTTGATGGCGCTTGCGCAACGGGCGGTCAGCCACGGCGGCGGTGCTATCGTGCTGCTCGGGATCATCAGCGGCGCGCTGTTTTATGGCGATGCGGTGATCACGCCGGCGCTGTCGGTGCTTTCGGCTATCGAAGGTATTAAACTCGTCACAGCAACGTTCGAACACTATGTCGTGCCGCTAACGGTGATCATTCTGCTCGTGCTGTTTGCGGTTCAGTCACGCGGCACAGCACGCGTCGCCACTTTCTTCGGGCCGGTGATGTGTGTGTGGTTTGCCGTCATCGCGATCGCTGCGGTTCCGGCGATTCTGCAACATCCCGAAGTCCTGCTTGCGCTAAACCCGCTCCACGCCGTTTCGTTCATGGTTCATCACGGCGTCATCGGATTCATTACGCTCGGTGCGGTCTTTCTCGCAGTCACCGGAGCTGAGGCGCTCTATGCCGACCTCGGGCATTTTGGCAAACGGCCCATCCAGGCAGCCTGGCTTGTCATTGTACTGCCGTCGCTGGCGCTGAATTATCTGGGGCAGGGCGCGCTGCTAATTGCCAACCCCAAAGCGATAGAGAACCCTTTCTTCCTGTTGTTTCCGGATTGGGCATTGTTGCCGATGGTCTGTCTCGCCACCGCGGCGACTGTGATTGCGAGCCAGGCCGTGATCACAGGCGCCTATTCGTTGACACGTCAGGCCATTCAGCTCGGCCTGCTGCCGAGATTTGAAATCCGCCATACATCGGAATCCCATTCCGGCCAGATCTACATTCCGCGCATCAATATGCTGCTGCTTATCTGCGTGCTGCTGCTGGTATTGCTGTTCCGTTCGTCAAGCGCGCTGGCGTCCGCTTACGGTATTTCCGTGACCGGGGCCATGGTGGTCACGGCCATGATGGGCTTTGTCGTGATCTGGAAAGTCTGGAAATGGTCGCCCTTCGCGGCTGCCGCGCTGATCGCTCCATTCCTGTTTCTCGATCTCACATTTCTCGCGGCAAACCTTTTGAAAGTATTAGACGGCGGCTGGGTACCGTTGGCGCTGGGGGCCGTCATAATGCTGCTGATGTACACTTGGCGGCGTGGCAGCCGGCTGCTGTTCGAGAAATCGCGCAAGCTGGAGTTCCCGCTGGCCGATCTGGTGGCGATGCTGGAAAAGCGACCGCCGCAGCGGGTTCCCGGCACCGCTGTATTCCTGACCAGCGATCCGGCCAGCGCGCCGACAGCTCTGATGCATAGTCTGAAACACTATAAGGTGCTGCACGAGAAGAATGTTATTCTCACCATCGAGACAGCCCCGACGCCGCGGATCGACCCGGCCGAGCGGGTGAGGCTGGAACAGATCAGCGCGACCTTCTCCAAGGTAACGCTGCGGTTTGGATTTATGGAATCGCCCAATGTGCCGAAAGCGCTGGCGATCGCGCGAAAGCTGGGTTGGCAATTCGATATCATGTCGACGTCGTTCTTCCTGTCGCGGCGCGCGCTCAAGCCGGCCGCGCATTCAGGAATGCCGCGCTGGCAGGATCATCTTTTCATAGCGCTCAGCCGCACCGCCAACGATGCTACCGATTATTTCCAGATTCCCAGCGGACGGGTGGTCGAGGTGGGAACGCAGGTGACCATCTAGATCTTCAAACTGCCTTCCGGCGCTTGATTTTCGTCGCGCGAGAGGCGAGGTTGGCCGCCCGAAGGGCAAGCAATCGGTATCCGCCGTTGCTGAATTCGCTCGTAGTAATGGATCGTTGGGAGGATTTTGAGTGGCGGACCAGGGTCATCAGGTTCACGATTTGACGCCGGAAGATGTATCGAAGGGGATGGCCGAGGGACGCTATCTTCTCGTCGACGTTCGTGAGCCGAATGAAGTGGCTGTGGAAGCGTATCCGGGTGCAGTCGTCGTTCCGCTTTCGAGTTTCGACCCGCAGGATATTCCGGATCCCCACGGCAAGCAGGTGGTTTTTGCCTGCCGCTCAGGGAAAAGGTCGGTAACGGCGTCACTCGCTGCGCAAGCCGGCGGTTTGGCTTACGACAAGCATCTCGCGGGCGGCATACTGGCCTGGAAGGCTATGGGATTGCCGACGAAGACCGGCGGCTGACCGTCCGATGACTTCCATGAACAAGATCTTCGCGGATCTTCCCGTTACCATCTTCGAGGCGATGTCGCAGCTCGCGCGCGATAACGACGCTATCAATCTCGGCCAGGGCTTTCCCGATCATCCCGGGCCGGAGGACATTCGCCGCGCGGCGGCGGACGCGGTGATGGACGGCTACAACCAATACCCATCGATGATGGGTATTCCGGAACTGCGGCAAGCGATCTCGGCCCATTACGGGCGCTGGCACGGCCTCGCGCTCGATCCGATGAGCGAGGTGATGGTCACATCAGGCGGCACCGAAGCGTTGACATCAGCAATTCTTGCCGTCGTCGAGCCTGGCGACGAGGTCATCGTGTTCCAGCCGGTGTACGACTCCTATCTCCCGATCATACGCCAGGCCGGCGGCATACCGCGTCTGGTGCGCCTTGAACCGCCGCATTGGCGGTTGACGGAGGAGGCGCTGCGAAAGGTTTTCAACCACAAGACCAAGGCTGTTCTCTTCAACAATCCGCTCAATCCCGCCGCGGTGGTCTATCCCCGTGAAGACCTCGAACTGCTGGCGCGGTTCTGTCAGGAGTTCGATACGATCGCGATCTGTGACGAGGTCTGGGAGCATGTGACCTTCGATGGCCGCGAACATATCCCGCTGATTACAATCCCGGGAATGCGCGATCGCACCATCAAGGTAGGTTCCGCAGGCAAGATTTTTTCGCTGACGGGCTGGAAGATAGGCTTTGTCTGCGCGGCGCCGCCGCTGTTGCGCGTCGCCGCGAAAGTGCATCAGTTTCTCACCTTCACCACCGCGCCCAATCTTCAGGTGGCGGTCGCCTATGGACTCGGCAAGCCGGCGGATTTTTTCTTCGACATGCGCAAGGAGCTGGCGCGGAGCCGTGACCGTCTCACCGAGGGATTGGAGAGCATCGGCTTTCCGGTTCTTCGGTCGCAAGGCACCTATTTCCTGACTGTCGACCTCTCGCCGCTGGGTCTCAACGAGACCGATGAGGCGTTCTGCAAGCGCATCGTGACCGACTACAAGGTGGCGGCGATTCCGGTGTCCGCATTCTATGAAAAGGATGCCGTGACCTCGGTGGTGCGTTTTTGTTTTGCCAAGAAAGATGCAACTCTGGACACCGCGCTGGAGCGTCTGTCGGACGCGGTGCACCGCCGATAAAAGGTGAGCAGATGATGCGCGCCCGGACCTGCACTCAAATCCGATTTGTTGTCGCGATTACCGCGGTCCTGGCATTGCTCTCGTCGCTTGCGAAGGCGCAGGAGCGTACCGTCAATTTCTACAACTGGTCGAACTATGTGGCGCCGGGGGTGCTCGAAGACTTCACCAGGGAAACCGGTATCAAGGTTGTCTACGATACGTTCGACGCCAACGAGACCCTGGAGACGCGATTGCTCGCGGGAAAATCGGGCTACGATGTCGTCGTTCCCACAGCCTATTTTCTGCAGCGCCAGGTCGCGGCGAATGTTTTCCAGAAGCTCGACAAGTCGAAGCTGCCGAATCTTGCCAACGCCTGGCCGGTGGTGACGAAACAGCTCGCCGTCTACGATCCCGGCAACGTTTACGGCGCCAATTACATGTGGGGTACGACGGGCGTAGGCTACAACGTCAAAGCGGTGAAAAAGATTCTCGGAGCCGATGCGAAAATCGACAGTTGGGACATCGTGTTCAAATCGGAGAATCTGGCGAAATTCAAGGATTGCGGGATTCACATGCTGGATTCCGCCGATGATATTTTTCCCGCGGCATTGAGCTATCTCGGCCTCGACCCGAATTCTACCAAACAGGCCGACCTCGAAAAGGCCGCCGATCTCGTCACAAAGATCAGACCATATGTCCGCAAGTTTCATTCATCGGAATATCTGAGCGCATTGGCCACTGGCGAGATCTGCTTCGTGGTGGGCTGGTCCGGCGATATCATGCAGGCGCGAAGCCGCGCCACGGAGGCGAAAAATAACATCGAGATCGGCTATGCCATTCCGAAAGAAGGCGCGCAGATGTTTTTTGACAATCTCGCGCTTCCGGCCGATGCGAAGAACGTCGCTGAAGCCTACGAGCTGATCAACTATCTCTATCGGCCCGAGGTTGCGGCAAAGAACTCGGATTTTCTGTCCTACGCCAATGGTAACCTTGCGAGCCAGAAGCTGATTGACCCCAAAATTCTCAATGACAGGAATATCTATCCGGACGAAGCGACACTCAAGAAGCTGTTCGTGATCACCGCGCGTGATCCGGCCACGCAACGCGTCATCAACCGGCTGTGGACGCGGGTGAAAACGGGGAGGTGACGCTCGGTGTCATTCCGGGATGGTCCGAAGGACCAGACCTCAGATGTGCAATTGCACATCGGGGAATCTCGAGATTCCGGGTTCGATGCTTCGCATCGCCCCGGAATGACGGCTGTGGATTGATTCGTCGCTTCGCTCGCAATGACGCGATGAAAAGCCGTAGGCGTAACCGTTATCGCCAGCGGCGATGCAGCCACAGCCACTGATCCGGATATTCGCGAATCCAGCTCTCGACCACCGACGTGACCGCCTGCATCGTTCCCTGAATATCGATTTTGCCCGAGGCATCGCGCACCGGCTGTACTTCTTCGGAGAGCTCAGCGCGAAAGCGATGTCCGGGCAGGCGGATTATTCGGACGCCATGAATCGGACACTCGATCTGCCGCAGCAGGCGAGCCAGCATCGGATTGGCCCTGGTCTTGCGGCCGAAGAATGTAACCTCGACGCCGTTGGTAAGATACTGGTCGACCAGCATCGCGACGTGCTGACCGTTTTGCAGGGCCTCCGCAAGCTTTAGCGGTGCGTCACGGCCCGCTGGAATCAGCGTGCCCATCTTTACAGCGCGTATTTCCTGGATGATGCGATCGGCGGAGGCGATGTTCGGTCGGCGATACAGGATCGCGGCGTCCAGCCCGTGCGCGACCGCGGCCAGCGCAGGCAGTTCCCAGTTGCCGAGATGGCTTGCAAAGATCAGCGCCGGCTTGCCATCGAGCCGCAACTGCGCAAACAGCTCATGGGTGCGCGGCTCGATTTCGATGCGGCTATCCTCTGGACGCGCAGGATCATGCTCCCAGATATGATCGAGATGCGCGAATTCGGCGCCGACGCGGCCGAGGTTGTCCCAGACGCCTGCGAGGATGGTCTCGATCTCCTCGGGTGATTTTTCCGGGAACGCCGCGGTCAGATTGGCGCGGCCGATCCGTTGCTCGCGCATGACAGGCCCGATAGCTCGGGCGATCCGGCCGAACAGGTTTGCCGTCTTGATCGGGTCGAAATAGCGGGTGGCGCGCAGCATTCCGATTGTCAGTGCGCCCACCGCGGCTTCACCGATCGGCTTGATCGTATCGCGAATACGGGCCCTGGAGCGAAGCAGCAGAGGATGCATCAGAAACCAACGACGATTTTGCCGAACACTTGTCGGCTTTCCATGCGCTTCAGCGCGGTGGCAACATCCTCGATCGGCACTTCGGTGTCGATCACCGGATGCATGCCGCCGGCCATTTTGTCGAGGCTCTCCGCAATATTGCGCATCGTCGCGCCGAACGACCCGAAGATGCGATATTGTTGCTGAAACAATTGCATCAGGTTGAGCGTCGTGGTCGGCCCGGAGGTCGAGCCGCAGGTCACCAGCCGGCCGCCGCGTTTCAGCGTCAGCAGCGAGCCGTTGAACGTGTCGGCGCCGACATGTTCGAACACGACGTCGACGCCTTTTTTCCGGGTTATCTTGCGGGTCTCGTGCTCGAACCGATCCTTGCGGTAATTGATGACGTGGTCGGCGCCGAGCGCCTTGACGCCCGCGATCTTGGAATCATCGCCGACGGTAGTGATGACGGTGCAGCCGATCGCCTTGGACATCATGATCGCGACAGTTCCGATGCCTGAACCGCCGGCATGCACGAGCACGGTTTCACCTGGTTGCAGTTTCGCATTGTCGAACAACATGTGCTGAACCGTGGAGAACGCGATCGGCGCGCAGGCTGCGTCACGCTCGCTGACGCCGTCCGGCACGGGAATCACCAGCCTCTCCCTGAGGTTCAAAAGTTCGCGCGCGAAACCATCGACATGGAAGCCCATGATGCCCGCGACGTTTTCGCAAAGATTGTCGTGGCCTTCTAGGCAGGCGCGACAAACCCCGCAGGTGAGGGCGCCGTACATGACCACCGGCTGTCCCGGCTTGAAGCGCGTGACACCCTCGCCGACAGCGACAATCTCGCCGGAGGCCTCGGCGCCGACCACCAGCGGCAGCTTCCGCTTGGCGAATGCCATGCCACGATAGCCCCAGACGTCGATGTGATTGAGCGCAACCGCCTTGACGCCGATCTGCACTTCGCTTGGGCCCGGAGGCGGTGGGGTCGGCATGTCCGCGATCACCAGCTGACGATCGGCAACAAGAGTGAGCGCACGCATAACGCCGTGTCTCCGGCAAGACGAAGGATTTCTGATCGCGTGCGTATCGCCGGTTCATACGATGACGTCAACCGCCGACATTGGGAGGGCTGCGCCGGCTAAATCGGTTCACGCGTCAGAATCAGGGAGGCATTCTGGCCGCCGAAGCCGAACGAATTCGACATCACAGCGGTGACGCGGGCGTCGCGCGCCTTGTTGGGGACCACGTCGAAGGGTATCGTCGGATCCGGAATATCGTAATTGATTGTCGGCGGAATCCGCTGGTGCTCAAGCGTCAGCAGCGAGAACACCGCTTCGACCGCGCCCGCGGCGGAGAGGGTGTGACCAACCATCGATTTGTTGGACGACACCGGAATTTCCTTGGCGCGCTCGCCGAA
>Ga0193743_1002594_pt1 | contig 12581 bp, 17 predicted proteins | sample L2c2metaG_FD_143038 | JGI IMG/M metagenome (GOLD analysis project Ga0193743, IMG submission 143038) | Soil microbial communities from a riparian zone of the East river system, Colorado, United States - L2c2 | ecosystem: Environmental > Terrestrial > Soil > Riparian zone | place: USA: East River... | reverse complement strand
CATATATATGTAACATAATATACATCGACTACTGTATTTCTTGGACACAATCTATTTTTAGTCCCATCTTTCCTCACTTTCAACCACGTTGATTTGCTATATTCTGTTTCATGACCTTCTTTCTCCCTTCATCTACATCTACACCTACTACCTCCTTATCACCATCTCCTCCACCTGTGCTAGCTTCACTTCAAGATTCGGAGGATGAGAGTGAACGGGGTTACAATGGGGCAGCATTTGAATTGAGGCATGGGTCTGACGATATTTCAATAGCAAGAAGTGGATTTACTATGTTTGGGTTACTCAGCCAGCGGATAGAAGATTACCTATCTGGAGAATCTGCTTCAGAGGTCAGTTCATTTGAGGATGATTCCGAGAGCGAGGTTGAATCATCATGGACGCGGAGAGCGACGTTTGGTGATGATGATGATGATCGTGATAGTGGTGATCGTGATACGAATACGAGGTCGCCACGTTCAACACGAGAGGATGCAAGATCTCCAAGCAGGCGCCAACATGGGCGAAGCCCACAACAAAGTCATGAAGTGGTGGAGTTGCAGGGACGGAGTGTTCGTGTGCATCAGCCTCGCGGGACACCCGAGTCCAATGTGGCATTCTCAACGAATCAAATTGAGGGGGAGGAGGCTGTGAGGAGAAGAAAGAGAAGCCGTAATAGACATGACTCTACAGAAATAGGTCAAAGTGCTAGAAGGGAGACGAAACTGCGCCACCGACGTGGCCATACCAGTGTCGTTGAGGCTTTGATTTGTACGTTCCAGAGTTATCAACTTGCTCCATTCATCGATTTTAAAAAATGTTTCTTTAATCATTCCTCCTCTCCTCTCAACTTTTTTTCTGGTTCCACATTCATGCAGCCCGGGATTTTTTCCTAATTGTTATCCTATGTTTCGGACTGGTTTGTGCGTTGTTCGTACTTGCTCGGCCGATAATGATGAATTGGTTTGGAAATAGAAGTGGGGAGGATGGATATATGTATATGTATATGGATGGATGAAAACGTAGAAGCTCCGAAGATTACAAAAAGGTGGTGTGGCCTAAAGGTTTAATACGGTTCGGTGGATAGGTCATGTATGTACCAAGGTGTGTGTGTTATATACTTATGTGGATCCAAAAAAAAACTCATGACTACAATTACCGCAAGGGTGATTTCTTAGATGTTCAAAGCCTTTCCTTCCAGGAAGGTGTTAAATAATTTATACCCGATGGACTCAAGAAGACATTACAATGCAAAGAGGGCTCATTTCCATTAGACCTTGTCTTTTTTCAAAAAGATTTTTTTTTTTTAGAATTATGATGCCAAGTACCCTGGCCATTTGCGTTTTTCCGTATTTGCCACCTGCTGCTCGGAAGGTTATCACAGATCAGATGAACCGATATCATTCTGGCTGCCGATGGGTATATCATCAAAGACAGCAATCCTCCTTTCCTCGGAAAACACAGGACTATGGCGTGCTGGACAAAATCCACCCGCTTTCAGCGGCTTGTCATACTATATCATCCGACATACAGCAGTAATATGCCCAATCCGACCAGGCTGGAACGAAACTATAAAGTGGAGGTATGTAGCTCCTTCTCGGTCGTCATTGATGACCACCACATTTGCCCACTACCTAGGGTCTTTCTTCTCTCCCTTCTGACTATGCCATCTTGTCATGCAACACGAATCTAACGCGCTGGAGTCTCAAAGACCAAAAACCTTAGAGATTGGCCGCCGACCAAAACGGCGTGAAAGTTTTTCAGATAAATTTTATTACGAACCCAACAAACCCTTCCATTGACGCTTATCCTCACGTTGATGTCCTAAAAACGCATGCGTCATCATGGAATCGACGCCTCTTCTCAGCAACCTGCCTGTCCCGCAAATTGAAGAGGAAGCTACAGCTAGCAATTTCTGGGTGAAGAATAACTCGAAGATGTTTTGGGAGAAACTCGCTTATCCTATAACGAAATATGCCTAGGCTACCTATCTTTGGGGTATGTCATTCTCTTCCCAAATGTCTGTCCCTGTTGAGGTTAAACCTTCGTCGACAGAAATCACCTCCCTCGTTATTAAGTCTGTCATTGGGGCATATTCCTACCGCCGCTCTCGCTGCAATCATCCTCTGCTCGATGACGGCGAGCGTCTCGGTTTACAGTATCATTCGGGATTTCACCAATGCGTTGGACACTATGCTTCCTTCCACGTGGACCTCCTCGTGGAATTTTGGACACCAAGAATGAGCGAGTTCCACATGGCCTATTCTTTCTCCTGGACCTAAACACTTCATTCGGCATTAAATTACTGACAATAAACCCTTTGGCACAGCTGTCGTTATGTTCGCAACCCCTGATAGCGAGCCTACCGAGCGCAGGGTGTTCGTGTGGGTGATGTAGGGATTCTCACAGAAAACGGGGGGTTTGATTTTCTTTTCAACATCTGCGTACCCAGAGATGATGTTATCAACCCAAGACAGTTGCCTGAGAACTTTGTTCCTATATCCCCACCTGTAGAACCGACAGATATTCGTAAATTCGCAGAATTCAGCCCGGGCAGCTACTTGGCTAGTTCGTCAGTAGCAGAATCCAGAACAGCTGGAAGCTCGTAGGTCCTGGTCTACTCTAATTTCTCGTACTTATTGATCAATGTTGTTAGTGGTCTAATTTTCGAATCGTCTGCATCCGAAGGGGCAATTCTGACTATGCCAGAAGGTGCATATTCCGAAGATCTAAGTAACTTCTCAAGACTCCAACAATATACTGCTACCCATGCCGAGGACTGGTACAAATTTGTCAACGGTCCTCGTGGTCGCGGAGCTCAAAATGGTGACCTTCGCGTGGTTGTAGGATGCGATAAAACCACTTCTTGGGGTATGGCCACGTTTGCCAATTCAAATTCGTCCCAGGATACAAAATTTCGATTGAAATTCTGTCCCCTTGGTGAACACCCATCGCAACGCAGCTCTGGGACTAAATACATGTGGGAACATTCAGGCGTTGAAGAGGTGAGGGTGGGTCCGGGACGTGACGAAAACGAAGAACTTGGAGAGACAGATTCAAATTGACTTCGAAATCAATGCATATTCCTACGGACACTCAACGTGACACTTTCAGAAAAAGTTTGGGAAGAAATATCTTCTCATCCTATCGTTGTAGCAGATCAGAATTCCCATTCAGGGATAAAGGATCAGTGTATCTGTCGTCCTCATGGAATCAGTATGGGACTTTCGCATCCATAGTCATTACAGTCAAATTCATCTCAAAACCTACCATCCCGAAGCCACAACTCTACAGTTCGACCCCCCCGATTTCACTAAATTCTCCAAAAGCTATGGAACGTTCAATGATCTCGTGCACCCCAATCTGATGGACTTGCCCCTCGAGAATCTTAATAGCTATGACATTGTTGATGGGGTGCCTCGCTCACCATCGATGTCCCTCCATGAGGAGATGAAGCAATCTTTAGACTCGGGTCCATCCATCGATAATTTCACCGATATGTTCCTTCAGGATGTCCTAGGAAGCACCTCCAAGGTGAAGTGCATTGCACTAACTTCCCAGCTCGCTGCCGAGGAAGGGACCAGTAGCCAAATCTCGTCCAATACATCTCCCAACTTGAGTACATACGAGGAAATCCATTACGATTCGAGCCCAACACCGGACGTGATCTTGACACGTTCATCGTCATGTAACGTAAGCGTTGCTCTGAATGGTATTTTCCTCCATCATGTCTGACACCTTTTGTAGAGCGTTTTGCATCCATCCAAGATAATCAACCAGTACTTGCTAAAACAAGTATGTAGAGTCCGTTGATATATTTATGCCGTCTTTGATTTTTATCTACCAGGTCCCACATGCTAGAGTCGCGGTAACCCATGACAGGGATTGGAGCGGTATCATTGACATGGTATGGTTCTTAGTGTTCAACGGAAATGTCAAAAACTGATTCGACAACCATTCACGTTATAGGTTTCATGCCATTCGGATCCCTCACAGTTGCTCTCGCTAGTCTGCTCCATGAACGACGTAGTGCTGGACAATGGTCAGTGCTACTTGTTGAGCAAAAGTGTATGTTACTGAGGCTATCTTGATAGACACTGGTCTCGTTTCCCTAGAACTAAAGGAAAAGAATGAAAATGTAGGCCGAGAATTATGCATTTGACTCAAAATTTTTGGTGAACCTTTTTTTCTTGCAGGGAGTACCAGAAGAAGAAGCGAAAGTCACATGGATTATCGAATCCTTAAAGGATGGGCGACTCACACTGGATCAGTATCTTTTTGGATTCCACGATGATCATTGCCTGCGCCTGCAAGACTTGTGTAATGTACTTCGATCAAGCTCGACCAAGGAGCCAATACCTCTGGCTTCATTCTTGTCAGCACACCCCGAACGACCCTTGTCTTTGGACGAACTTTTGAAAATTTTCAAAGGAGACCTTCATGTGCAAGGTTCTATACAGCGTCAATCAATAAGCAGTTTACGAGCCAAATTGAGCTTACTCCCAACTCAACATGCCGACCGATCAAGCTGTCTTTTATACCTTGCGGATGCTCTTTATAGAAGGTATTCCCAATGGGCTCAGAAAGACGATCTCGAGGAAGCGATATGGTCTTACAAAGAAGCACTGTCGCTCATACCAAATTCCCACTATTATTACTTGGAGGCGCTTCTTGGCCTTTGTTCTTCTTTGTACCAGCGATATTACCTTTTGGGTCATGCCGACGACCTCGAAAATCTCCTGTGGTATCTCGATTTACAGTGCGATGTACTCAACCGGCGGCGTTCACTTCTCGCTCCTGTCGAGGTTCAGCTTTGTCTTCCACCCCCCACCTTCAATGTGATTGATTATAGCCATCCGGTACAGGAGCGAATTATTGGCCTCCAGAGGTTTATGAACTTTTTCAGCGATTTTGGAAGACGGACCATGTCAGTTAGATCTCACATAGAACAAGACCCTTCATTACAGTTGCAGATCGGCAGTTCGTTGTTCACGCCAGTGACTTCCTCGCCGACACCTCCGGCTACGCCTCCACCATCATTGATCGTATCAGATACGATTCTAGGTACGTTTTATACTTCCCTCATTCTTAAACTGATACTTAAATCTCTAGGCTATGGCTCCCACGGTACAATAGTCTTCCAAGGTCCATTCCAAGGTCGAGCCGTAGCCATCAAACGTTTCAATCAAAGTTTCGCAACCTTAGCCACCCGCGAGATATCTATCCTCCAACAATCCGATGATCACCCCAATGTGATTAGGTATTATTATCAAGAATCCAAACCTGATTTGTGCCCCGCTTCCTTGGTTGATATTATCGAGGGTCTGCGGGGGGATGGGGGTAGAGGTTTCACAAAAAATAGAAGGGAGGAGTGGAAAAAGATTATGCAGGGGTTTGATGCGAAGAGGGCGATGAGGCAGATAGCAAGAGGGTTGAGGCATTTACATGGACTCGGTTTGATTCATCGGGATATTAAACCTCAGAATATCTTAATCTCCTCTTCTTCGTCTTCAGAGGGACGAGGTGGAATGGGACACAGGATGCTCATATCTGACTTTGGCCTATGCAAGAAACTTGACGTGGACCAGTCGAGTTTCTTACCTGCTGCAAATGATGATATGGCACCTGGGACAGTAGGCTGGCGAGCTCCGGAGGTTCTACGCGGGGAATATGAACTTCTTACTGGTGATGATTCCACGTCTTCTCGAGAAGGTGTAGCTACCATAACCGGCGACTCCTGCTCCTCCGGCACAACAACCCCAAAAACCCGTCTAACAAAAAGCGTCGACATATTTGTCTTGGGCTGCCTTTTCTACTACATCCTCACGCACGGTGGTCACCCTTATGGCGAGCGTTTTGAACCTGAAGTCAACTTCATAAAAGACGAAAAAGGTCTCTCTCTCCCCCTTTCTACCGAAGAATCAACAGAAGCACTCGACCTCATAACCTGCATGCTCCATCCACAACCTTCGCAACGTCCAGATATCAAAACATGTCTCCTTCATCCATTTTTCTGTGGATCCAATGAAACGCTTGGGATTCTTGCAAGACGCGTCGGATAAATTTGAATCTTTGTGTAGAGATCCGATGGATCCGATTTTGATTAGATTGGAGAGGGATGCGTGGAGTGTGGTCGGGGACGATTGGTATCAGATGTTGGATACAACATTGGTTGAGAATTTTGGAAAGTATAGGAAGTATGATGGAAGGTCTGTGCGGGATTTGTTGAGGGTTTTGAGGAATAAAGTAAGGCTCTCTTATCATTCAAATCATATTTTTTTAATTTCCACCGATTCTTTCTGTTTACTCACTTCTTTTTTTTTGTTGTTGTTTGTATCAATAGAAACACCACTACCAAGACCTTCCAGCCGACGTCCAATGCAACCTAGGTCCAATACCCGACGGGTTTCTTAGATATTTCACACGTCGGTATCCAAACCTCTTCATGCATGTGCACGAAGTGGTTAGAGATATGGGGTTGGATGGCGAGTCGATGTTCGAGACCTATTTTGAAGTGCTAGAATCATAAACTGGATTCTATTTAATCACACCTTGCTCCTTGTCGCTCTCTTTACAGTTGTAGAGTTCAAAATTTATCTGTCCAAGTACTTACTAAATGACTGTGTGGTTGTAGGCAGGGTCCAAAGGGTGGCATCATCATGTAGTAAATGACTCATCGATGCCTTACCACCCGCTATGAATCTTGGCACTAGGTATCACACGGTTTGATAAGAGAAGTATCGTATTCAATATAAACCCTCAAGACAGACCTTTCATTCGTGCACTAAGGATTACAACCATCGGGACTGGTAAGAATTCCGAGATTGTGGGCGCAAGTTTGAGATGACAGCTCTCCATACTTGTGGCGACAAATATGCCACTTTGGTTCGTGCCAGGCAACGGCGCAGGGTGGCCCGTATCTCCCTGCCCTCTTGATACTAATAAAGGGCTAACTTTTTTGGAGCCGACCGGATAAACAAGTGGATAATAAAAGGTATCTCTCCACTTGCCCAGCCAATAGGATTCTGAAACGTTTTTAACGGTTGCCATAGACTTCCACAACCAGGCTTAAGCTCCACAAAGCTCCACTATTGATAGAACCAGTATACCCCAATCAGCATTATTATGTGGGTAAAATACATATTAGCAGGGGGAAAATACAACGGAGGCTTCAAATCAAATTCGCACATGGTGGAGTTGATCTAACGCCAAATTCTTTCCTTTTGGAGCATTTGGTTGCGTCATTAGGAGTACATCAGGTTACATCGTGGAATCCATTGACTTACCTTGAGCAGAATTCCATGTAAAAAACGTTTAAACAACATGCATAATCTCTTATATTTTATCATATTTCATCATGCTTTTTTTTTTTAAAAAATCTTTTTTCCCTGTGAGACTGGATTCAGGGGTCATTGCGCCTGGTATCAACACGTGATCCAATTTCGCTCGGCTGTCAATGTTGTCATGCTGCAGGCGTTTAAAGTTACCCATTTGGTAATGTGAAAATTGACACGGGTCCTCTGTATAAATACGGCGCTTCAGGTTAATCCACAATCAGTTCCCTTTGTTCCTTTCCCGCCCTCCCTAAGCTCTCTCTCTGTAAGTTCCTTCTTACAACTTGAGTTTGCCACATTCAATAACTGATTTTAAATCGCAGCTTGCACAAAAAAATTAAAATCATATTTTCCAAGGTGACATTGCCATTCGCTTTTCCTTTTTTTTTGTTGGTATGAGTATAACTAAAGGTCGGATCTACAGAAGATGTTATCCCAGAAACTTACCACGTTCGCTGCATTGGCCTTCTTTGCCTCAAACTCCGCTTTGGCGGCTCCTATGCCCCTAGTCCCTGCCTTACCTTCCTTACCTTCCTTGCCCTCGATCACCGCGCCGTTGCCTATCGTAGGTGGCGCCGTTGATCAAGTGGTCAAAGTTGCCGGAGGTGTTGCCGGTGGTCCCCTTTCCAACGTTGCCCCAGTTGTGGCCGGTGTACCGGTCTTGAACAGCGTAATCGGTCGTTCCGATTCTCTTTCGACCGTCGAATCCGCCATCCCATCTGTAACCGTTAGCACTGTGGACCCCAGCAAGCTGGTCGGTGGTGTCTCTGCCGCCGTTGTACCCAACGTCGTCAATGATGTAGTCAGGAGGACCGACAATGTCGCCGCTGCCGTCGCCGTCCCTATCGCGCCCCTCCCATCTCTCCCAGCCCTCTCGTCCCTCCCCATCTCCCTTCCATCCCTCCCATCTCTCCCCATCCCATCCCTCCCGGTCGCTGTACCCAACGTGCCAGTCACTGTACCCAACGTACCAGTCACTGTACCCAACGTACCAGTCACTGCACCCAACGTCGCAGTCTCCCGCGATCTGAACAACCTTGGTGGTGTGGTTGGCGGCGCTGTTGGGAGCGTCCCCCTCGCCGGCTCCGTCGTGCCTAACGTACTCCCCACCGTCGGAGGCCTTCCAATTGCTGGCTCCGTCTTGCCGAACGTTCTGCCCACCGTCGGAGACGCTCTTACCCTCGTCTGAAATACCTTCTCGGAACAAGCTTAGGTCTCATTGGGAACAATTATATGACAATTTATCAGTGTGAGGCTCTTGGAAATGATCTTAATACTTATTGCTGACATTTTCCTCTCAGGCTCAACCCTCGACATTCATTTAAAAACGCCAGTCTTTACAAAAATCGCAGCTCCCCTTTTTTTTTTTTTTTTTTTTTGATGGGCCCCTCGTGGCGTACTACATCAACAATACCACCATCTTTGACTTGTTGTACTACATCATCATGATCTTTCATCATAATGTTCATACCCCTCCATTTTTCATTTTTTTTTTCGTATACAAGCACCAAGTGTGACTTTGGAATTCTCTTTCTATTTAATTGTCAATGTATCGTAGTTGTTCACGCTTCATGATGCGAATATCTACGTCACTATAAGCGCCAGATCGCTGATGATTAAACGTACTGCAATGTGCTCAATTGATAAGTAAAATTTTGTATTATGCTGGAAAACCAACCGTTCTGGTATCTTCCGCTTATTTTATTTTTCACGCACCGTAGGGAGGCCGGCTATCGAGTTTATTTATCTAACAAGCTACATTTGCTACATTACAAGTACATTACTGTTCCATTTGTTCAGTCTTCGTAAATACGAACGCCTCCCTTCCCCCAAGCATCCATCACTGCCTGTCCACTGCCAGTCGGTTGAGAAAATGCGATTTGACCTTTCTCAGGATCGAGGGGACACCCATAAATAAACGTTCGCGCAGCTGCCGATAGGAGACGTGTAGCGATACCTAAACGTCGATGTGTGGAAGGGACGAAAAGCCGTGGGATACCCATTGGAGTGGGAAGCAGCATAGGGTCGCAAAAGAGGTTCCCGGAAGGACCGATGGGAACTAGGTTGGTGGTGTCCGGATTATCCGTGGCATTTGGAATTGGAACAATGGCCATGGCTGTAGAGATACGCTGGGCGATAACGCATCCTATGATACGCTCACGATGGGTTATTTTATCATGTGGGAGAAGAAAGAGATAAGCTTTGGACACTTGGATCTCTGAGCTTGACAGCGGAGGCGCTGATAGTGCCATATTGACGGTTTGAAGGAGCGTCGTGAGCTAGCCATAATATTATTTAAATGAGAGAGTTTTAGTTGCCATGGATTAGATCTCATAGGGATTCTAAAAAAACTAACCTTTGCACCAATTTTCCCGTTGACGTCTGCAGGAAGACATATGATTCGACCTTTCTCCTTTACTCCGGTGAGCTTGACGTCGTTCTCTACCTCCAAAATTATACTCTGTCCATCTCGAATCCCGTCCTTCTCTTCCTCCCTTCCCCATTCCATGCCTTGCTGGACGCGTGCACAATGCATTTTATGCAAAGCCACATCATCTTCTGCTCCTTTAATATACGATAAATCGCACAAAGGGCATTTACGCAAGGTGGTTTGGTCAATGTTAAAATGGAGTTGAGTGAGTGTCTTTTGCTGATTGGCTTTGGCCTTGATGTGACCTTTCGTCTTGATCTTGGACTTTGAGGCAGTAGATAACACTTTGGGTAGTAAACCTTGAGTTCGCTTCTTCAACGGAGGGAATAGTGATGGATTTTCTTCGGACGACATCTCGGAAAGTGGCCGTTTTGTGGGTCTCGGTGTCGCAGGCGGAGATGACGAGAGTGTGGATGGTGGAGATGAGGGAAGTTGGAGTTGTTTTTGCCGGCTACGTGAGCTGTATGTTCGCTGGACGATGGAGGACATTAGTTTGACGCTCGAGAGGAATGACGCGCAGTATGTGGGTGACTCGGAGAACCTGAGGAGACGCGACGCGTTTCTTTGCCTTTGTTTGCATTTACTAATACTATGTATGTATTCTTTCTCGGCTTTCGTTCAACCTCTAACTTGAAGTATCCTCAATCGACGCGAATGACTGAACGGACAGGTTGGTCTCGAAGAAATTTACCCCATGAATATAAAGGTGAGATTTAGGCGTCTGTTCTATTCATGAAATAGAATACCGATATCTAAACAGACGAAAATCTTATACATAGACCCAGCGTCCAATACATCTGGAATCTAGAAGTGTCAATCATTATGCTCGAATTTACAATTTGACCCCCTCCCCAATTATAAGTGGAAACTTATTACTATTTTTGACCCTGCCTATCGCCTTCAACGCTCTCGTTCTCCATGAATCGTGCCCATTGTGTCTGGTCGGCCGTATAGCTCTCTGTCTCCGGATCGGGGAATGTCCCTGCTCTGACTGCTTCTGCATAATGATGCACCCCGTTGTCCCTCACTTCCTTCATATTTGCAAATCGACGGACAAACTTGGCTTTATGACCAGACCATGTTCCCATCACATCATCGTACACCAGTACCTGGAAGCAACAACGCTATTATAAACGAAGTCTTTAGAATCAGGTCGGATTCAAGACAAACCTGGCCACTTGTCCACGGTCCAGCTCCTATTCCGATAGTGGGTATTTTTAAGCGATCGGTCACATATTTCCCAAGCTCTCGTGGAACAGCTTCCACGACCACTGCAAAAGCGCCCGCCTCTTCCAACGCCAAGGCATCTGTGATCACCTTTTTCGCTCCTTCAGCGCTCCTTCCTTGGACTTTATAACCAGACATGGCGCTATGTCTCTGAGGTAAAAGTCCTACATGTGCCATCACAGGAATACCAACCTCAGTCAATCGTCTGACAATAGACACAATTTCCTGTCCTCCTTCGAGTTTGACCGCTTCTACTCGACCCTCCTGAACCAATTTAACGGCATTCATGACAGCGTTGTCTACTGACGTATGGTACGACCCAAACGGCATATCCGCGACCAGGAATGGATGGGTCGTGCCGCGTGCCACTGCGCGTGTATGATGCACCATCTCGCTGAGAGTGAGCTGGGTTGTAGACGCATATCCCAAACACACCTGGGCAAGTGAGTCGCCTACAAGGGTGATGTCGGTAAGGTGTGACGATGAACATGCCAACGCCGATGGATAGTCGTATGCTGTTAACATGGTGATCGGCGTTTGGGATCGGCGGAGCTCATGGAGGGTTTCGATCGTAACCTTCTTGCGGGGGATTAGGGCTGTCGACGACGTCTTGGCTGGCGGTCGAACACTCATCCATCGACACAATCGAGTGTTTGGATGGTCTGCAAGACGGAGGCGGGCGAAGAGCAATGTTGTGTTAGTCATTTGACAATCATGATTGTCACCGAAAAAAAAAAGTCAAGGCGTCTAACCTGTGGACCTAAATGGAGTTTGAAATTGACTTAACTACATTTACCCACACATATAAAATTGACCAGCAGGCTCACAAAAAAGTCTATGGTGTGCTATGTAGCCTATGGACCGTACTCTCGTATACGTAGGCAGTACTATTATGCCCTGCAATAATTCTTCTCCCCAATTCATTAATTCATTTCCGAGCTACCGGCAGTATGTGCCGCAGGGGTTCGGGATCCCGGTTATGTCCTAACCGGTGACCCGACCCCAATTTTCTTTCTTTTTGTCAACTGACCCTCACATGCGGTTGCAGGTGCGTCGGTCCAGGAACCATTGGACACCTTGAACCGCTACTTGTTTATGGGATACGAGCCCTCGCCAAGTGCCTGATCACCTCACATGCAGGGCTCCACTTGAAGTTCACCATCTCAGAGAATTTGTGCGACTCACCTGTCTTTCTACGACCCTAAACCACCTGTTGGCACAGAATCTGTCCAGAGGTACTTCTAGTGGAATGCTCTTTCTGGATGACCGTAGCTTCGGCAGCTACTTTAGGTTTAGAAAGACCGAAACGATGCGTTACCTGCATCACATTCAGGCGCATCAACGATCTAAACATGAATTTTTTACTTTTGTTGGCTGTTTTTTGTGGTAAAAGATTGGGTGCCTTTGTGTCTTGAGTAAAGCCCTGGTTTACACTGTGTCCTATTTCGATGTAAAATTTTTCTCGGCACGCCCCTGTGTCGTTTTCCGTTTCAATATGCCTTTTCATTAATGTCATTATTCATCGATTGAGACCGGTAAATCTACCTCTAAGTATGCTATATCTATTTATGCTACTAGTGCTACGACTTCAA
>Ga0193743_1002593_pt1 | contig 12584 bp, 19 predicted proteins | sample L2c2metaG_FD_143038 | JGI IMG/M metagenome (GOLD analysis project Ga0193743, IMG submission 143038) | Soil microbial communities from a riparian zone of the East river system, Colorado, United States - L2c2 | ecosystem: Environmental > Terrestrial > Soil > Riparian zone | place: USA: East River... | reverse complement strand
CTGATGGACAAGGGCTTGATTTGATACAGCAGTATAAGTAACAGCGCTACTACCAAACACCCCAATCTCAACTGACAGTGTCATAGGTAATGGCCCATCAAGAACGTGCTCAGAAAAATGTCCTTTACATTGATAATGAAATAGCGAACCCCCTACCGAAACTTAGTGTGAATTCAAGGCTAGTCAGGAATGCCATAGGTTGGATATTTGTTTGAGGAAGCAGGATAAGGCAGATGAAAATGAGACGAGGGGAAGTAATATATAGAGACGGATTCTGAGTGCAAGTGATGAGAGTAGACCTCGGAAATTTAGAAGAGAGGTTGCCCTCCCTTTCCTAGATCCGAATCCACCCTCTTGCATGATGCTCACCATCGTGGTCGATCCCCAAATCAAGGAAGCACTCGGCAGCGCAGCTGCAGACACCTCCAATGACCAAAAAACCAACATCCTAGTCGTAATCGTAGCCGTACAGTTAACACGGTCTTGCTTGGTTGAGTGACCGTTGCGGACCTCCCACGTCCATTAATAAACTACGGGCATGCATCAACGGCTGATTTCTTCGGGAACGGCGAGGGAGTAACTGTAGAATCTAACAGAAGGTGCTACCAAGAAGTTTGATCCCGCAAAAAAAAGGGTTGGTTGAATAACGAGACTGCATTGTTTATCAACGAGAACAAGATTGATGCGTTGTATCAAAGCCATTCATGACAACGTCGATGTCTTCAAGAAGACGGGACCACATCTTGGCGATACTCGCTCATGGCTAGGGGGTTGCGGAGGACCGTAAAGTCAGGGACATATTGGCACCAAGCTGATATATATAAAGAAATTGGAACCGGGACTCATTGTTGTTGTTGTTGAGAACGTATAGAACAATGATTTATTTCAAACTCCGATTGATGTCCCAAAAAGGCAGGTGCCAAACCCTCCTTTGTCTTTGGGTGAACAATCGAAGGCAAGTGCACAATGGCTACCTTGTATTTAAAAACAAGGGGCAGAATGCTTTTCTACCACCCCGTCTCCTCCGGTTTTGAATATCATTCACGACTCTCACCCGTTCTTGACTCGAAACCACCATGACTTCTAGCTGTAAGTAGCAAACTACTCTATTGGTACATCTTAACTCATTTTTCATACACAGTCCTTTCACGAGACAAACGTATATCGCTCAGTTTCACTACTGCCAACCCATATCTACAAAGTAAACCTTTGAACATCATCGTCGAACAAGATGAATCTCGGTCATCTTCCCCCAGCTCTTGCTACTCCTTGAGCTCCAACTCAGAGGACAACGGTCCAACTCTGGGTGTCAAGGCCAGACGAAGACATGCAACTGTCTCAGTCTCCGACATCAGACTTTCACGAGTACTGCCTGTTGATGACCTACCAGAAGACCTTCTCTCTTCACCACGACCCGCACCACAACCCCCCACCACCACCTACAGTCCTCCCCATTCTCCCGATTCCTTCAGGTTGAATTTCCCCGATGCGTCCTTCGAATTCCCCCATCCCCCCACTCCCACACCCACATCTCTCAGAAATTACCTTCGACACGCTGGATGTGCATGTGATTCACCGACACATTCTTTGTCTTCCTTATCCTCCAGCCCAGGCTCCCAAACAGAGGGTATGCCTTTGACCCCTTCGACCTCTGATGACGAATTCGGGGGTCCTTCTCGCAGATCCCGACGCTCCGCCATACAACCCCTTGTCATCACGAAACATAATCCACGACCTTTCTCACCCTTCGATGACGACTGTACTCTCTCGCCTTCTCTCTTACAACCATTCAAAACTCCTTTAGAGACTCTCACTGGATCGTCTGCTCCTTTATCACCTCTCTCTCCATCCTATCTGCCTGGGTACCAATCAGATGAAACCTCCGACTCGGAGCCTGAATCCGATTCAGAGTGGTACACCAAGGAATTTTCCAAAATCATCTCCCTCCGTTCACCCATCCCACCTTCCTTCCCACTCCAAAATCCAGCTCGACCAGACTCGATGTCCATCTCATCAGCCGAACTCCTTCCTTTGAGACGGAGAGTTTCCAAACCTCTTCCACCCACACCTTTATCCGGTGGGTTCCCCAGCCCTCAACTTGACCCTACCTTCTTCCCACGTAGAAGAGCAAGCAGGAGAAAGGGCATACCCAAGTATCCTCCTCCACCAGTTCCAACCCTCTCTCCTGAACCCAGCCCAACTGCAAGTTCAAGCCGCTTAACCCCCCTCCCTCATTCCAGTCGGCGACCACCACCACGCTCCAGCATCCCCACTGATTGTGTATACGATCTCGCAGATGTTGAAGATTCTTCATCCAACTTTTCTTTCTCCATCTACGACGTGTATATTGGTGATAAACTACTGGATGGACCTGACAGTCCTCCCAGCTCGTACTCTCAATCCTCATCTGATGACCCAATTGAGGGTGTCACATTTGACCTCGACTACACTATGATGCTACCCCTTTCTCTTCCTGGAACTCCGTTCGACTTGGAGGCGGATATCGCAGAGGGATTGGAGCAGTTGAGAAACTCCCCTGTTGACGTTCAACCTCCTGTGCTCTCTGCGGCTACGACTCTTTCTATGGAACCGGAACAACAGCCAGAAGAAGAAGAGGTGGTGGTTGTAGAGCATCCCCAACAACAGCAGCAACAACAGCAGGTTGTCGACGATGTGTTCTCGCCTTTCTCACCCACCTTCCCATCATCATCATCATCATCATCATCGCACAGTCCTACCAGCCCTTCATATCCTTACATCAATGAAGAAAAAACGTTGAAATCCAAATGGAGCACCTCTACCCTCGGCTCGATTCGTGAAGAACACGAGAGACGCGGCGGAGCTTCAGCCAAATTACGACTTTACTTTACAGAGCATTCACCTCTCAAGAGCAACAACAACAACAACAACAAACGGGCTCATAGGTCAAAGAAGACATTGACCAGTCCCATTTCTTCACTATCATCATTATCTCCTCTTGGTCGTAAAACACCTGCGGTTTCTTCTTCTTCTTCTTCCTCCCCTAGTCCTCCTCCTCCTCCTCCTGCTGCTGCTACTACCGGTGTTCGCTCACCTAGTAAAGCTCATCATCATCGTCATCATGTGCGCGGATTTTCGGATGTAATGGTGATTGGATATGGTCATCATACTCATGGTACGGGTGGTGGGGTGAGGCGGAGAGGCAGTGTTACCAACAGTGTGAGTGATGCTGGTAGTGAGGAGAGTTCTTCAAGTACTTCCAGTAGTGGGTTGAGGAGGAAACCTATCCCTGTGGAGATGTTTTTGAGAAGCGCCGTTTGATCCTCACAACAACAAAAAAAAGATTCTTCGACCAACCTTGTTTCGTTTTTTTCTTTTCTTTTCTTCTTTTATCTTCTTTTGTCTTCAGATTGTATTTTGTTTACTTTTTACTTTTTTTGCTTTTTTCTTTCACAATCTTTTTCACCATCCACATTCCCAATTCGTAAAAAACCCAACAACATTTTTTTTTTTTTGCCATATTTTCTTATCCTCTTCTGTTCGCTTTTTGCATAAACGAAACTGTATCCAACAAAACACAACAAAAAAACGTTCACATGTTCCCCCTGCCCCCTCTCTCCTTTCCTTTCCTTTTTTATATACACATACATACCTATATACATACATATAATTTATATACGCTTGGTTTTTTTTTTTTTTTTTTTTTTTTTTTTATTTATAATAAAAAAAAAAAGATAAAAAAAAACCATTTAGAACACTGTTAGCTTGTAGCAAATATAAACTCGTTTCAAATTATAATTTTTTTGCTTTTGAAATAATCAGAAAAAAAAATGCTGGGTGCTGAAGAAGTCGTCACCATCAACCCGATGTGTAACCCTTTTTTAAACAAGGTAAGCCGCTCGTTTCATAACAAAAGAACGATATAATATAATCGATTGCTCTGGACCCTCTCCTTGACGTCCTCTAGCAGAGAACAACCTAGTTTGCCATGTCGTTTTGCTCGTGGCCGGTGAATAAGCTTAGAGGAACCCTTCCTGGAGCATAAAACCCATGGATAAAACGAATTTGCTTTGGAGAAACAAGACTGGTTGTACGGCCAGATGCAAGCAATCCGTTGTAGATTATCGTTTATCTAATACACATAGCCTAAAAGTTTTCCTCCCACAGCTTTACGACGAGCTTCTTCGTGATCAAGGATTCCGGAAGAAGTGGTCTACAAAATAAAATAAAATAAAATAAAATAAAATTCCACGTCAGGGATTCGTTGCGAAAAAAAAAAAGAAAGTTAATATCCACGTACGAGGATGAGGAAACCGAAACCTCTAGCAGGTAACAACAAGTTGACCCATGACTCGATTTGAGAGTGTTGGATGTTGAAGCGGGGAGAGATGACACCCGTTTTGTTGAGATGGCCGTTGAGTTGGATGACGATTTTGCCGGAACGATGGTCATCGATGATCTCGAATTCGCCAATGTATCCTGAATAGAGAAAGAAAAAAAACAAATTATCTTTAGCGTTCAGAATGATGATGATGAGAAAAGAGAGGGGGGATATATATATATACATATAGTCTTCTCCGAGAACGTGTATATTGACTCACCATGGCGTTGCATGACGCTGAGGAATTTGACGACGACCTTTGATGAAGGTCGGATGAGTACCTGCCGCTTTCCACGGCGTTCAGCGTTGACAATGTTGTTCAAGCAGTCGTTCTGATAAAAAAGAAATGAATGGTTCATCTCGATTTTATTTTTTTTCAGACTTACAAGGACAGATACGCGAACCATTTTTGAGTTTATTTAGTGAGATGTCGAGTGAGGTGTAGTAACCTGGTGTAACTGGAAAATTTAGAGGAGAAGTAAGCGAGAGATTTCCAGAGCCCCAGAATGAGTGTCGTGCTATGGAAAGCACGAGTCAAACAGGCTTTTTTTTAAAAAAAGGATATTTCTCTTTCTTGTTCAAGCAATGAAACCGCGAACTAGATAATCACCTTGCGGGGTCTTGAGGAACGGAGACGACGACGGCGAGGACTGTTTTGGGGGATTGTCTGTATTTGGCAAATCAGGCCTCTCAGGGTGTTGTGTGTTGTGGCTACATTTCGGCTGTATAGTACCAGACAAGCCACCTCGGGATTTACCGACACTTCCTTGACTTCTTCCATCTGCGTGAGTCTCTTCATCGACGAAGATAATAATTTCAATATGGTACGCTTGTCAGTCAGATACGATGTTGCATGCTGATTGTTTTATTTATTAAATAGGGTCGTGTTCGTACTAAAACCACCAAGAGGGCATCCCGTGTCCTGATCGAAAAATAGTGAGTTTCATTCATCATTGATGTTGTTGGAGGAGGATATTAATTCGAAACTCGAATTTAACAGCTACCCCCGCTTAACCCTCGACTTCCACACCAACAAGAGAATCATCGATGAAGTCGTACGTGAACTACATGGTTTTTGAACACATTTTTTTAAAAAAAAGAACACACACAGGCTACTGTACCATCAAAACGTCTGCGCAACAAAATTTCCGGTTTCACTACCCACTTGATGAAGCGTATCCAACGTGGACCTGTACGTGGTATCTCCTTCAAACTTCAAGAGGAGGAGCGTGAACGTAAGGATAACTACGTTCCCGAAGTTTCTGCTCTCGACACATCCGCTACTGGATTGGAACTCGACGCGGATACCGAAGTAGGTTTTTTTGTTTTTGTCACCTCCTTGTATATATTGGATTTTTAGGCTAACCGATCGTTCTTTTTTCTTTTTTTTTCAGGCTCTTCTTACAGCACTCAACTTCGATATCCCCCATAGCCTCCAAGTCTCTGTTGTCGCTGCTCCAGAGCGCGGGCCCCGACGTGAACGAAGGGCCGTACCCGGCGCCGGTGGACGGTCATGAGTTATTGATCTTCCCTCGCTCCTTTACTCCGCTCATGGCTCGCAATCACCCATTATCGAATAGAAGGTCAGAAATGGTGCAGAGGAGTGGATTGTGTATGAGGTTTAATATGCGATTTTTTATGCCATGACATGTATCCCATTCTCTCTCCTTTTCATAAAAAAAAAAACGATGACAGTGATTCTTGTTGAGATACTGAGTGAACATGGTTCCTCATTTCTTGCGGCTTGGACAGAAGCCTGCGCTCACTTAGACCCCCTGCTTTGGTTTTGGATCTCTCCTACAGTTGCGGACAAGCAAACACGTCAAGTTTACTCCGCCAACTATGGCGATGGCCTACCTAGGACTTTTCAGAAAAGCACTGCAGGTTGAAGGAGTGGAACCGACTTGCATCAGCGACATTTTTTTAAGATTCGCAGTCCTCGTTTTGAGATAGATTTCAAATAAACGCATTCTGTTCCCAAAAAAAATTGTAATACTACGTACATGCGTTTTGTCCTCTAAACCATGACATAACCAAGGTAACCTGACAATGGCTCAAAATTCCTCACTCCTCTCAGAGCAATTTGGATGGAAAAAATGTGTAGGATATATTCATACTTTAAAGTAGGTGAAAATTTTCAGAGTCTCCGGGTCACAATATTCCAACTGGACCAGATCTAGGTGGATTCGGAGGTCATGTTAGTATAGCTTTTTATCAAGCCGTTCCCTCATCATAAATTCATCAAATGACCACCCAAGTACAAACATCTGCTTTTGGTAGGATACCTGCATCTATCTTACCTTCATCATTCGACATTGGGGGTTGCGAGGGCACATTTTGCGAGATCAAGGTAATGACACAGAAAACTGTCCGTTAACCGTGAACAGGGCCGGCGCCTTACCAAAAGCGGTTGTTTGTACATAGGGAGGCATTTCTTCGGAGGTTCTACATTGTAAATAATATGCTGCTTTCCCGTTAACTCCGCCACCTGATACTTAGCGATAGGGGTCCCTAGTGCCTCATCTTAAAGAAAAGTCGCCCTGATTCCGACCACCGGAAAAAAAAAAAACAGGCATGGTATGGGCTGGTCTGGGCCAGTTACTTCTCTTATGAGCCTTATTCACTCTTTCAGATACATGTTTTTCTGTACTTGCAAGAAGTGCACCACACCTAGTACAGCTCGATTCGGAAAATGGATCTCCCTTGTGTTGCAGAAGAGACCACTTGACCAGCAGCCCCCTTAAGAGGAATGTCGGACGCGACACGCAGATCCCATAATTTCCTAAAATGTCAATCTTGAATTTGAAATCATTGGATCAGTCTCCTTGGGTACCCTCCAAACCCACACCAAGGACGGGGACAGAACTCCAACCCTTCGGAAAGACCGAGTCTCGTGGGTCCGAACTCCTATTCTCTTTTCAACTTGTAACCGCCGTGTTCAATACTCTACTTGCCCAGGCTTGTCGGTGCCTCTGTCTGTGGCTAGTAGAGGCAATCTCTAACAGATGAATATCGTTGTCGACGACACGGACCCTTCCGTCACCTACTCAGGTCAGTGGAATCTCTTTTCAGGTGGCTCTTCGCGACAATGGGAGTCAACGGTTCATTCCACATTTCAAAACGGCGCCACAGTATCCTTCAGATTTCAAGGTATACACCTCTCTTTGTTTTTCCTGAATATTCATATCTAATTTTTTTTTTTTGTGGTGCAGGATCGGTTTGCAAGGTCTACGGAACTGTGCCAATAGGCAATGGTAGCAATGTCCTAATAGATGTCACCATCGATGGATCCGTTTCCCCTACTATATCGCGAACCACTACCTCAGCAGCGAACTACGCCAATTTGTTCTATCAGTCGAGCAACATGGAGAGTACTGTTTGGCATACTGTAGTTATCACCAACAGAGGCCGCGCTGGAAACGTGGACTTTCAGTTTGATCGAGTGGAATTAGATGCTCCTGACATCACACCATCCGTCTCTTCATTTGCTCCTGCTGCTCCTGCTGCTCCCACCCGTGCGCCTCCTCGTCCTCCTCCTTCTCCCCCTCCTCCTTCCCGGTCGTCGTCTTCAACCACATCTTCGAGCCTCCCCCATACCACCACGCCTACTATCGGCGGTGTCACCATCACCACCAGCGTCTCTTCAAATTCTCAACCACCCAAAACATCAACACAAACAAGTGAGTAGCGAATCTTTTTTTTTTGTTTGAATATTCTCTGACCATGCGAATCAGCGATAGTGTCTGTTACATCACCCCCCGTTTCGATACAAGTCATGACGACGACTCGGGATGTCGTGTCCGTTACTTCCCAAGTTATACCCATAGACGCTACCACTCAGAAATCTGGCCATACAATACCTGTCAACACCATTATAGGTATTATGGGAGGTATCATTGCTCTTTTGATTCTCGTCTTGTTTCTGATTCTATATCTTCAACGACGGAAGGATAAGCATCTTCGTTTAGGAGGCAGTAGCAACAACGGCGTGCAGGGTAAATAATCGAAATCTTGTCTCTCAAAATTCATCTTCTCATTCATTTCTTGTCCCTTCGTTTAGGCGGGTACCGAGATCAGACCATTGTGGCAACCCCTTTCACGCGTAGAGCGTTATCTGCGGATGTATACGGAGTTCATAACACACCTTGTCACCACCCACTACACTCCGCGATGTCAGTAAAAGGCCTACTACGCCAACAGGCCCGTGCCAATAGATTAGAAACTGAACATGAAGAGACTTTATCTCGTACCACCACTCTCTTTACCCCCTCAAAATCAGATGCGACGGCGTTAGTTTCATTCCCTAGCGGTCGTGGCACAGGCATGGTCTCACATTTGGAAGATTGGACATCCTCCTCTTCGAGCGAATCACCCTCCATTCCCCTTGCCTCAGCTGTACTTTTTCCGGAGCCACATCGGGCAGATGGAGAGAACAAGGCTTTACGATATTTATCCGAGCTCATCAGCAAAGCCAATCCTTCGGAGTCTACACATCGAGGTCTACGCTATTTATCTGGGTCTAGCAGTGAAGCCGGTCCTTCAAGATCTGCCTATGGGAGTACGATCATGGAGAGCATGTATGATGTACCGCCCGCATATCGACCCAACAAATAAATGTATATATATATATGTATGTATGTATATCGTGGTTGAGCCCATAATCACTATCTTTGGGCCTGTTTTTCGGGCGATAGTCCGTTTATTTACTTTTTTGTTGTTGTTGTTGTTGTTGTTGTTGTTGTTGTTGCAGTAGTTGTTATCCAGTCATTCTTTTTTTGTCATGCATCCCCCTCACCTTACCACATTCTTTTTACATTTGAATTGATATTTTTTTTTCTTTTTTTTTTTTTTGTCGCTATACCATACCCCTCACTATTTTATATTTCCATTCAATAGCCTGGGCTTCCTGTATCCTTTTTTTTCTTTTTTGTTGTTGTTGTTTTGAACAAATGTCATTTTATGTAGCTGTATAACTTTAGTATCAACTTATTATTACCAAAAAGGATAACACCAAAGTCCCTTCTCATCGTCTTTATGGTTTTTTGTAAAAAAAAGAACCTGGCTACTGAGCCCTGTTGAAAATGTTTTAAAATCAGGATCCAGATTCTCTGGATGAGTGCGACGATGGCCTGGCCAGACATGTCCGTCCATCCCTTGCAAGTTGGGCGCGAGTCGGAGAGAGGCTTGGTGGCCCGGAGCTTGTTCAGGTCTTCTTCATCGGCCGGCGCCCTCGCCATAAAGGTTTGAATTTGAAGGACCTAAACGGTATTGAATAAAACTTCCGTCTCGGGACCCTTTTTTTCTTTCGTTTCTTTCTTTTTTTGATTTTTTTGATTTTTTGATTTTTGTTTGTTTGTTGAGGGGGATCATAAGCGCGAATGTTTAAACGCACTAGTACATAGACCTAATTCGGGCATTTCTCTGTATTGCATTGTACACCAGTAAAAAAAAAGTCTTTGTCCATCATCCGTAGTATCCTTGGGCCCCTCATCTACCCTCTGATCTCTCTGCCTTGAACGTCTTGGTATATAAAAAATAAAAATAAAAAAAATTTCCGCATTTTCTCTTCGATTTAGGTGATTGTTTAGCTGGAGTGGGGTTAGGTCTAGTGTCCAGGGCCGTCGATGCGGACGTTTGTGGGGTGAGTTTGGCTGACTAGGTGTACGCTGACATCGAACCTCCCAGTTGTCTCGATAAGAGCATTTGTTCGATAGTAACGCTGCTATTGCTGGTGTGAACTGCGGAGGTCGTTTTGTGCTTGAGGCTAAGACGGTCCGCATCTCGGATCCGTGCATGGCTGTTGTAGGTGCTTTTGGAGATTTTTGGGCTCTGTGCGGTTGGACTTGGGATAGGGTTGGCAGCTGGGAACGAGGTTGGCGCCGTGTTTCACACCTTGAGGGGGACACTGAGGTCTTTGCTGTACTTTGGACATGGGATTTATAGAGATTGATCAATCAAATCTATATTTAGATTGATCTGCTGGGGACTGAAAAGCAGGGAAGGGTTAAGTATTTCAAATTTCATCCCCCGAAGTCAAGTGGTTACTTGCCTTGTTTCCCGCCAACTCTTTCGAAATTCGATTTGATCTTTTGGCTGCTCCAAGGTTCTCCATCAAGTACTGACTAGGACTACTGGGCGATCAAATGATTCAAAATAGTTGAGAACGAACCACGGAGATGAAAAGAAAAGCGAAACATGTATTCTTGATCTTTTCTTTTGTCGTGATAGGATTAGGGGTGATGGTCGCTATTTGATATATTGATACTTGAAGACATTTCTGATACGCCCAAGTTTTATAATGCGGTTGAGCATATCATATCGATAATTGCGATATGATGGCTGAAGGAATGGGGCTTGCGAGATTGTTAAAAAGAACAACATCGTAACAATTCCTGAAAAAGCGGTTAAAAAGATATACAAGTTGGCTGGAACATCGTAGATGGCGATAGATTATGGTGTCGGATTTATAGATATCTATCCGTTGGTCGTGTTTGGTACGGAAACAAGAAGCTCTTCTTACACCGACCACGATGAGCACTACCAATACAGACTCAAATTCAACCACAGCAGCGTCATCGACGATAAAGAAAACAAGTGGCGTTCGCCCTCCTTCTCTTAATCAACTAGCCGCCCGTCTCAACAGCAATGCCGCTGCTGCTAATGGTGGCACTGCACCTCTCCAACCACCTGTTGTCTCTGCTCCTCGTCCTCGTTTAGCAGCGTTCGCTCTGCGAACAGGATCAAACGCTTCCCTGAGTACCAACGACTCTATAGCCGTGAATGCACCCAGCACTCGAGCCGCATCTCCATCAGGCGCATCCACCACATCTCAACTCAGCAAGAGCAGTACTCCAGTAAACGACAATGGCGGGGAACCCTTGACGATTGAGAAGCTTGAGGAATTTAATCAGGAGACAACAGCGGCAGATCCCGTTAAGATCCCTGAAGCGATGCCAAAGATCCCTGAGGTGCCAAGGAGGAAGGTAGGGTATAAGAATATACCGAGCTTGGATGCTATCACGGCGAGATGGGCCAAGGCGCGTCGCAGTTCCTTGAGCGTGGATGGCTCGGCGATGCCACCGGAACCTCAGATGATAGAGGATCCCAAGACCCCTGGTCTGGTTATGAAAGCCCCAGAGCATCCTTTACAGTTCCCTTGGTGCGTTGATTGTTTCGTTGAGGAAATGTATCCTCATTTTTCAATGTAGGACTATATACCATGATTCGAAGGGAAAACTCCCTTTCACCCCCGCTAGTGGGGCTGCGGTAGGAGGTTTCAATCAACCTTTACCTGGTACAACGACAACAACAACAACAACCAACCCCAACGCCCAACCCGAACCTCCCTTCTCCGCCTCACACCCGCCAGAAAGCACCGAATATGAAGCTGGGCTGACTATCATCGGCGAATTCTCCACCGTCGAAGAATTCTGCCGCTACTTTAATTGGCTTAAACCTCCCTCCATGCTCGAAAAGAACTCCAACTACCACATCTTCAAATCTGGTATCAAACCCATGTGGGAGGACGAAGCCAATGCGAACGGAGGTAAATGGGTGTTGACGATGAAGAATAACCCGGCATTATTAGATCGGTGTTGGAATTGGTTGGCGATGGCGTTGGTAGGAGAGGAATTGGAGGATGGCGATGAGATTTGTGGTGCTGTTGTCAGTTTGAGAACGAAAGTGGATAGGATCCAGCTTTGGACGAGGAGTAAGGATGATGTGGAGAAGCTGAACGGGATTGGAAAGAAGTTGGTCAAGTTGTTGGATATTTCGGAGGCTGATCAGATTGGGCTTGAATTTCAGGTTCTTAACCTCTCTCTCTCTTTCTTTCTTTTTTCTTTCTTTTTTTTCTTTTTTTTCAATCGTAACCAACAGTGACTGAGACTGAACAATTTTTTTTTTCTTCTTTGCAGCATAATAGCGATGACCGACCTCTTCCGAATAAATTCATATCTATCCAAACTATACCCACCAGTTCTTTTCGTCCAGGTTTCCCACCAGGTCTTCCTACGACCACTGCTGCTCCTTCTGGGCTCCCTTCACGTTCTGGAAGCGGTGATGCACCTGCAGGTACTAGTAGTGGATTGCCGAATGGTAGTGGGTTTGGTCATTTCGGTACTGGTATGGGGATCGGCGGACAGACATGGAAAGCGGCCGGTTCAAAGAAAGCTTGATCAAATGGATGTCGTTCCGATGTGGTAATGAGATAGGTGGGGGGGGG
>Ga0193743_1002592_pt1 | contig 12591 bp, 9 predicted proteins | sample L2c2metaG_FD_143038 | JGI IMG/M metagenome (GOLD analysis project Ga0193743, IMG submission 143038) | Soil microbial communities from a riparian zone of the East river system, Colorado, United States - L2c2 | ecosystem: Environmental > Terrestrial > Soil > Riparian zone | place: USA: East River... | reverse complement strand
CGCTCCCGACTGGTCGCGGTTCGGTCCCGCGGACGAGCCGCGCAGCTCGACCTTCGCCGGGACTTTCAGGTGGCTGTTGATGCGGTAGAACCCGGCAGGCAGATAGACGATGCCGCCGCCGTCCCGGCCAGCCCGATCCAGCACCTTCTGTACTGCGCTGGTCGCGTCAGCCGCGGGGAGATACCCGACGCCATGCGGGGCAGCCACGACGTACAGGGCTTTCCTGGCAGGCGCAGGCAGCGGCTTCTGGGTGTATGTCGGGGAGGCACCGGACAGCTGGTGCACGATCCCGGAGAGCGCTCCCTGGGTTTCTGTGCCGGTGATCTTCACGTAGCCGCGGGCGTTGTTCTGAACCGCGGCGATGCTGCCGTCGACATGTCCGCCGGCCAGCGTCATACCCCACCGGTCGTCGATCACGTCGACCTGCACACCGATGTCGGTCCGCCGGATGTCGGGCTGCAGGAAGCTGCCGGTGAACTGGGCGCGCTGCCCGGCCACCACGTGAACGCCGACCTTGTAGTCGGAGAGCGTGATCTTGTGGAACTGGTCCCACTCCAGGTCGCCGAGCACTAGGCCGGTGCCGTTGGCCCGGGTCCAGGTGTCGAGCGCGGCGCGGGCCGGCGGCTTGTAGGCGCTCGGAGCGGACGCCCAGTACGAGTTGCTGAAGGCAATGTTCTCCCAGGTGCCGACGTCAGCGCCGTTGTAGGCCCGGGCGCCCTCCAGGAGAGCGGTGCCGCGGATGTTCCGGACGGTGCTCGACTCGTGCACCTGACCGGCGCTCGGCGCCTCGCCCTTGTCGCTGGCGAAGGTGCTGATCCCGATGCCGCGGTACGAGTTCAACATGGTGACGTCCGAGACGGTCGACATCATGTAGTTCTCGTTGCCGATCCAGGCCCGGCCGGGAAGCTCGAAGGTCCAGTTGTACGGCACCGGCTGGGTCGCGCTCTGCCGCGGGTAGTAGGTGGTCACGCCCATCACGGCGGCCGAGCCACCGATGCGGAACAACGACGGCCCGTCGTCTCCGGAGGCGAGATCCGCGATCACGAGGGTGCCGTAGTCGCCCTTGCCCTTGTCGGGATCGCGGCGGTCGCCACGGAGGGTGCAGAAGGCGTAGACCTCGAGCGTGTCCTTGACGAGGTACTTGCCGGCCGGGAGCCAGACGGTTCCGCCGCCTGCGTCCTGGCACGCGTAGAGCGCGTTCTGAATGGCCTTGGTCGAGTCCTTCCAGCCACTGCGGTCGGCGCCGTACCGGGTGGCGTCGAAGTCGGCGACCACGCCGTCCTCGGTCGGGTTGACGGTGTGCACCAGCGTCGGCTTCGGGACGACCACGGGGGATTCGCGGAGCTGCAGCTCCTTGACGGTGAAGCTGGGCGACCCGGTCATCGCGACCCGGATGTATCTGGCCTCCGTAGTCGCGAACCGCGTCTTGCTGAACTGGTTGGCGCCGGGCGCACCGGTCCGGCCGACCGTGGTGAAGGTGGTGCCGTTGTTCGAGACCTGCACGGTGTAGTCGGGGGAGTACGACTGCGCCCACTCCACCCGGACATCGTTCACGGCCCGCGGCTTCTTCAGGTCGACCTGCAGCCAGGAATCACCTTCGCCGCTGGTCCAGAGAGTCCCGTGGTTGTTGTCGTTGACGTTGGCGGCTCCGGTCCCGCCGCTGGCGGCCGCAGTACCGGTGGGAGCGAAGTTGGTGTCGACGGCGGATGCCCTGAACGCGTCGAGCTTGGTCTGCAAGGTCTGAAGGGCCGCCTTGACCTGGACGTCGGTGACGCCCGGGGTGGCTGCGACCGCGCGGGCATCGTTGATCGCAGTCAGCAGGGTCGCCCGGCTGCCGGCCGGGTACTGACCGTCACGCGTGCCCTCGCGAGCCGCCTTCTGGACCCGGGCGGCCTCGTCGATCAGGTCGAGCAGGCCTTCGGTCACGTCGAGCGTGGTGGCCACCTTGGCCACCCGCACCGCGGCGACCTTGAGCTCGATCGAGTTGTTGCCGGTGTTGATCCGGAAGTCCGAGCCGTTCGAGCGGTTCGTCATCACCGCGTCGTTCAGGGCGAACGTGTAGGTCTTCCAGGTCTTGGTGTCGCCGTACTGGATGACCTCGGAGTTCTTGAACATCTCCGGGATGGTCTGGCCGGGGGAGTCGTAGTGCAGTCCGAACTGGCCGTTGCCCTCGTCGAAGTAGTCGATGCTGACGAGGACCAGGTTCCTGTTGTCGTACAGGTAGGTGTCGGACACGTTCATGTAGAAGAAGTTCGCACCCGGCGCCGGGGCCGTGTGGTCGGTCTGCCAGTACGGCCGTCCGTCCTGGACCCCGGTGATGAGGCCCTCCGGGCGGTCACCCGCGCGCGGGGTGATCCCGGACTGGACCGGCGCCTCACCGAGCTGGACGGATGCACCGAAGGTGCGAACTCGATGTCGTTCAGGGTGAATGTTCCGGTCTGCCAGAGACCGGTGTTCTTCAGCTGCACGTCATCCGCTTTCGCCTGCGGATCGGCCGCGGCGTCGTACTCGAGCTGGAGCGTGCCGGTGCCGCTGTCGAGGTAGGCGACGCTGACGACGACGTCGTCGGTGTTCAGTTCGTTCACGTAGTCGTGGTCGACGTCGAACGAGAAGAAGCTCGTGTTCGCCGCCTGGTTGGTTCGCCAGTAGTTGCGGCCCTGCTCGGTCCCCGTCTGCAAGCCGGCGGGATCCTCACCGGCGGCTGGCTTCACGCCGAGGGTGGTCGGGGTCGGGCCGAGGTCGGCGCCGACACCACTGGGGTACATGGTCGCCGCCTGAGCGGGCGGCGCGGCCAGGATTCCGGTCAGCAGGAGTGCGGATATCAGCCCGGCAAGCAGGCGGCGTGCGGTCATCGGGGTACCTCCAGGTGGCGGCCAGGAGCAGCATGAGGACCGCCAGGAGGGGCAGACCAGCGTGATCTGCCGCACACACAGCGGTAACGTGCGTGTAAGTTAAACCATGCGTGTTACTTATTCAAGAGCCCACCGACCCGGCCCAGGGGAGTAGTTCGTTCAGCGGATGCCGCTGAAGGAGATTCCGCCGACGATGTGACGTTGGGCCAGGAAGAAGATGGCGATGCAGGGAGCGATCACCACGATCGTGGTGGCCATCAGCAGAGTGGTGTCGGTCGAGTTGACGGACGAGAAGCCGGCCAGTGCCAGGGGCAGGGTCTTCCAGGTGTCGGTGGTGAGGTAGATCGCGGGGGTGAGGAAGTTGTTCCAGGAGCTCATGAACTGCAGGACCGCGGCGGCCACGACGATCGGCTGGGACAGCGGCAGGTAGATCGACCACCAGGTACGGAACCAGCCGGCGCCGTCGATCCGTGCGGCATCGGTCAGTGCCGTCGGCAGGCGGAGATAGAACTGCCGGAAGAGGAAGATGAAGAACGGCGAGCCGAACAGCGCCGGCAGGATGATCGGATAGAGCGTGTCCATCATGTTGAGGGTCCGGAACAGGATGAACTGCGGCACGATCGTCACCTCGCCAGGCAGCAGCATCGTGGCCAGGACGACGGCGAAGGTGACGCCGGCTCCTCGCGCCGGGATCCGGGCGAAGGCGAAGCCCGCCAGGGACGAGATCAGCACGGTACCGACGACCGGGATGACGGTCGACAGGACCGAGTTGCCGAGGTACCGCCAGAAGGGGAACGAGGCCAGTCCCTCGGTGTAGTTGGCGAATCGCCACTGGATCGGCCACAGGTTGATGCCTGCCCGGGCGACGCCCTGGTTGGTGCGCAGCGAGGTGGCGACCATCCACAGGAATGGATAAGCGAACACGAACGAGCCGACCAGCAGGCTCAGGAACGCGAAGGCCTTTCCCGGCCGGGACAGTTCACGGGGTCCGGACACGGTTCTCCTTCGTCGGACGACCGGCTTCGTAGAACACCCAGAAGGCGCTGCCACGGAACACCAGAGCGGTCAGGATCAGGATCATCACCAGCAGGATCCAGGCCAGCGCGGAGGCGTAGCCCATCTGGAAGAACTCGAACGCGTTCTTGTAGAGGTAGAGCACCAGGAAGAGCAGCGAGTTGTCCGGACCGCCACCGGCCTGCGTGACGATGTATCCCTGGGTGAAGACCTGCATGGCACCGATCAGTCCGGTGACCACGTTGAAGAAGATGACCGGGCTGATCTGCGGCAGGGTGATGTTCCAGAAGCGCTGCCACCGGCCGGACCCGTCGATCTCGGCGGCTTCGTACAGCTCGACCGGGACGTCCTGCAGACCGGCGAGATAGATGATCATGTTGCCGCCGACGGTCCACAGACTCATCAGCACGACCGCCGGCAACGACCAGAACGTCGAGTTGAACCACGCGGGCCCGTGCACGCCGAAGACGTCCAGCACACCGTTGAGCAGGCCGTAGGTGGGGTTGAACACCCACAGGAACAGGATCGTCTGCGCCACGCCGGTCACCAGGCTCGGCAGGTACCAGACGGTCCGGAAGAAGTGGATACCGCGAACCTTCGTGTTCATCAGCAGGGCCACCGCCAGGGAGAGCGCGGTCGACAACGGCACACTGAGGACCGCGTAGAGCAGGGTGACCTTGATGGCCTGGCCCAGCAGCGGGTCGGCGGCGGCCTTCTGATAGTTGTCCAGCCCCACGAAGCTGGCCGGGTCGAGCAGGTTCCAGTCGAAGAACGACAGCACCAGCGAGTACACCATCGGCCCGGCCGTGAAGAGCAGGAACCCGAAGACCCAGGGCGAGATGAAGATCCAGAACGCGGCGGTCGACCGGTCGATCCAGCGCCGCGCCGTGGCGAGCTTCATCACTCCGAACAAGACCGCGTAGGCGCTCGCGACGATCAGGCCGAAGGTGGCGATCGGCTGCATCAGCCGGTCGTCAGTCCCGCTGGGCACCGCTTCTGCAGATCGGACAGCACCGTCGCCGGGTCCTGCTTGCCCGAGCCGATCGCGGTCTTGGAGCTGAGGGCCTCGCCGATGTTGCCGGTGATCTGGCCGTACTTCTTCACCGAGGCGCCCAACTTGGACTGACCGGCGGCGGTGACGAAGGCCTTCAGGTTGAGATCCGGCGCCGCCGCTTCGAAACTTTTCAGCCCCGTACTGGTGACGGGTACCCCGAGCGACGACTTCGTTGTGGTCAGCAGGCTCTGCGCGCGGTCGTCGGTACTCATGAACGCGGCGAACTTCTGCGCGGCACTGAGCTTGCTGTCCTTGGCCGACTTGGAGATCGCGATTCCGTTCACCTCGAGCTGCGAGCCGTTCCCGGGCACCGGGAGGATCTGGAAGTCGCCGCTCTTGAGCCCGGCGAGCTTGGCGATGTCCCAGGGACCGAAGTCGGGCTGCATGGCCAGGCGATCGACGCTCAGCCAATAGAACATGTCCTGCCCCTGCGCGGCCAACAGCGTCGGGGCGAATCCATCGGATGCCTGTGCCTCGATCATCAGGTTCGCCGTGGCCAGTGCCGCCGGAGTGTCGAGGGTGCACGCCTGCCCGTCGGCGGAGAAGAAGTCGCCTCCCTCCGCGACCAGCCAGCCGTTGAACCACAGGGGCGCCGATCCGTAGACCTTGGCCTTCCCGGTGCCCGAGGTGAGCTTCTTCGCCGTCGCGACGAACTGGTCCACGGTCATCGGCTGGGTCAGGGACGGGGCCGGTACGCCGCCCTTCTTGAACAGACCGAGATTGATCGCCATCACCTTCGGCTTGATCACGAACGGCACGCCGTAGTACTGGTCGCCGACCTTCAGCGCGTTCGGGATGTTCGGGGCGTAGTAGGCGGACGGGTCGACCTGGACCGGCTGGAACGCGGACTGGAAGTCGGCGAGGAACGCGTTCGAGGTCTGGGCGACGTCGGGCGCCTGGCCGCCGGCGACGGAGGTGGTGAGTTTCTGCTGGTAATCGGCCTGGATCCAGTTGTCCTGCACCTTGATGGTGGGATTGGCCTGCTGGAACGCCGCGATCATCGACGCGATCGTTTTGGCTTCCTCATTGTTGCCCCAGTGGGCGAACTTGATCGTCACGCTGCCACCGGAACCGCTGTCCGAGTCGCCGGAGCAACCGCCGAGCGCCAGGGTGAGGCCGGCGGCCGCAAGGGCGGCGATGAGCCTGCTCTTCTTCATGGTGATCACCTTCGAATCGATCGGTCGGCGCTCAGGCGGACGGTGCTGCCTGGCGCGAGCTCTGTGACCTGGGGAGGGGTGCCGGCGAAGTGGGCCTCGCAGCGGAGCGGTGAAGCGGTTCCGGCCAGCGTCAGTTCGGTGTGGTGCCGGCCCTCGTGGCGGATCGTCAGGAGGGCGTTCGCGATCGGTACGTCGCGGACCTCCACCCACTCGCCATCCGGCAGCTTGGAACGGGTCGAGATCGAGCCGTCGGCCGCGACCTCGAGTCCGGTGAGACCGGTCGCGAGGTTGGAGATGATCGTGAAGGGGATCTCCGGGTAGGTCCACCGGGAGTCGATCACCCGGCGCAGCCAGTACAGCGCTTCGTCGTCGAACCCGTAGGCGAAGAATGCCTCGGGCAGGTAGCTGGTGGATTCCAGGAAATGCGGTGGGTTCTCGCGCAGCCACTCCGCGAGCTGGGCCAGATGGCGGTGGACGCGGCGGTCGTCGAGCGGCATCCGCTTGACCATCGGGAACCAAGAAGCCTCGGACGCGAAGCCCTTGAGCTGGCCACCGCTCGAGAGACCGACGAGGTAGCGCCCACCTTCGTCGTCCCACCAGGAACTCTCGAACGCAGCCAGGACACGATCGGCTTCGGACCTCGCCTGCTTAGCGAGCGCGCAATCACCCAGTACTTCGCTGACCGTGTTCATGGCGGCCCATTGCGAGGCGACGCCATCGGCCGCGATCTGGAGATCCGGCAGGCCCGCATGCTCGTTGTACGTCGGTGATCCGGCGAAGATGTCGACCGTCTCGAGTTCGCCGGCCAGGCCGAGTCCCTGGATGTCATGCAACCTGACGAAGTCGTTGACGATGTGCTCGTAGTACTCGGTCAGGGCGGGGTCGGTCAGGTAGCGCTTGTCGTGCGTCCAGCGGTACAGCTCCAGCGCCAACTGGGCGATCTCGAAGGGCGCCGGGGTCTCCCGGACGAAGTCGGTGTCCGATCGGTAGTCGATCGCCGCCGGTTCCCCGTCGAAGGTGAACGCCCAGAGCGGGTAGTACTTGCGAGCCTCGGTCGCGGAGGCGCCGAAGTGGCGCAGCATCACGAAGTTCTCCTCGTCGAGACCGAGCAGGTGGGCTCCGAGGGCCTGATGCGCGACGTCACGTGAGTAGAACATCGGCCGGTCGAGCAGTCCGGCGTGGTAGCTCGGGATCGCTTCGGGTGAGCTCCCGGTACGGACCGTGGCCAGCGCGATCTCCTTCGCCCACGAGAAACCGTCCTCGAGATCGCTCAGCGAGGAGGAGAAACCCAGGGACGGGAGCCCGGACGTGGTGTTCATGGCTGGTAAGCTAAGCGCTTAACCTGTCCGGAGGTCAAGGCCCGGGCGCATAGCATTTATCCCTGCACGGGAACGAGCCGGACGAGGTGAGCATGACGACGATGCAGCAGGTCGCCGATCGGGCGGGGGTGTCGATCGCCACCGTGTCCTACGTGGTGAACGGCACCAAGGCCGTCACGCCTGCGACCCGGGCCCGGATCGAGGCGGCGATGGCCGAGCTCAATTTCCAGCGGAACCGGGCCGCCCGGGCGCTGGCGAGCCGTCGTACGCAGAATCTGGCCTTGGCGTTCCCGGCGTTGCAGCGGCGGTTGGGGACCACGTCGCTCGAGTTCCTGACGGGAGCGGCGACGAGTGCCAACGACTGCGACTACCACCTGACGCTCTGGCCGGTGAGCAACACTGCCGACGAACTCACCGACCTCGTGTCGGCTGGCCTGGTCGACGGCGTCCTGTTGATGGAGGTCCTGCTCGACGATCCAAGGGTCGCCGCGCTCCAGGCATCCGGTACTGCGTTCGCGTTGATCGGCCGGACCGCGGATCCGACCGGCCTGCTGCATACCGACATCGACTTCGACGCCACGGTCGCGGGCGCACTCGATCATCTTGAAGGACTCGGTCACCGGCATCTCGGCCTGATCGAGGAGCAGCACGCGGACTCGAGCTTCCTCGGGTACGGACCCCAGGTGCGCACGGCCGCGGCCCTCGATCGTCAGCTGAAGGAGCGCGGTCTGACCTCGCTGACAGTCGGCTGCGATCAAACGGCTGCCGCGGGAGCCGAAGCCACCCAGCAACTGCTCACCGATCATCCCGAGATCACCGCGATCATGGTCCGCAATGAACAGGCGATCCTCGGGGTCATGCTGGGCGTTCAGAGAGCCGGACTCCGCGTACCGGCCGACGTCTCCGTGCTCGCCCTGACCACCTCGGCCGAGATCGCCACCATGTCCGAACCGGCCCTCACGATCATGCGCTCACCCGGCGAGCAACTCGGCCGCCTCGGCGTCAAGATCCTGGTCGACTACCTGGACCACGGCCTGACCGCCGAGCCCCAACTCATCTCCTGCCCCCTCCAGCCCGGCGCGTCCACCGCCCCTGCCCGCTGACCGGGTCGGTGTTCATCTCGATTCGCCGCAGTGAGGGCAGGAGTAGGGGTAGCAGCATGGCTACCGCCAACACTGCCCCTCCGGTGATGGTCACAGCTGCGGTGCCAAAGGCCGCCGCCAGGAGCGGGGCTGCCAGTTGGCCGAGGGGAATCGACGCGAACGACCCGAACTCGTCGTAGGCGCCGACTCGGGAGAGGAGTCGTTCGGGGATATGGAGGTGACAGACCGTGGACCACACGACGGTGAAGAACTCAGCGGCCACCCCGGCGGCGAAGGCCGCTGCGGCCAGCCAGAAGGCATTCGCGCCGGTACCGAGGAGGATCAGCGGGACGGCGGCCAGCGTCATCAAGGACAGGGCCCGCACCATCGGTCGTCGTACGGTCAGCTTCACCATCACCACGGTGGCGAGTAGCGCGCCGGCCGCGCGGGCGCTCAGTACGAACCCCCAGCCTTGAGCACCGATCGTGTCGACGGCGATCACCGGGCCGAGGATCTGCCAGATCCCCAGGTAGACGGCGTTCAGAACAGCGAAGGCCAGGGTCACCGACCAGATCCACGGCTTGGAGCTGAAGTAGCTCCAGCCCTCCCGCAGTTCGTCGAGCATGGTCGAGCCGCCTGCGGCGCGATCCGGCCGATCGGGGAGCGAGATCCGGCCGAAGCAGACGGCTGCCAGGAGGAAGGACACCCCATCCGCGGCGAGAGCCCAGCCACCGCCAACGGAGACGGTCAGCAGGCCGGCGGCGGCAGGCCCGATCATTCGGGCGAGGTTCCTGGTGGAGGCCAGCAGCGAGTTGGCCACCTGGATGCCGCGTCCGGTCGCCAACTGCGGGACGATACCGCGCATCGTCGGAGTGGTCAGCGCCTGAAAGACGCCGTTGAGGGCCGCTAGTGGCAGCAGGAACGCGGGGTCCTGGTGAGTCAGGAAGCGGCCGCCCGGACGCGGGCGCATCCGGTTCGGGCATAACGAGCAATACTCGCCGCTCGCCCCGAGTTCCTCAAACAGTTTTGTCCTGGGGGAGCCAGGGTCAGGCGACGCCGACGAGGGTGCGGGGTGCTGCCGCGGGGAGGGCGGTGAGGAGGTCGAAGAAGTGGGGGGCGGCGTCGGCGAGGCGGAGGTGGCCGGCTTCGTGCTGGGTCCAGCCGAAGAGGAGTTCGCCGTCGATGGTGCGCTCGGCCAGGGGAGTGGCGAATGTACTGAGCGCGACGCGGGCCGGGCCGGTCTGCGGATGGTGGTCGCCGCAGCCGCACTCGGCGGCGATGGTGATCGTGGTGAGCGCGTCCGCGGAGTAGTTGCGCATCCGCAGGGTGGTGCCGCGGGCGGTGAACTGGGCGATCGTTGCGTCAGGCAACTGAACGAGCAGTTCGACCGGGACGGCGTGCGAGCCGGGCAGCAGGCGCAGCCCGCGGGACGCGAGCAGGTCGGCGAAAGCAGAGAGGTTCATCGCTGGGAATCCGGAATCCTGTGGTTGCTGGTGTCGGCGGGCGGGCCTCGGAAAAGCGGGCAGGGCCTCGTGCGCCGGAGACGGCGCGCGTCAGCGACAACAACAGCAACAACACAGCGAGATTCGCATGCGGAAGATCATGGCAGACCCAGAGTCAACTGCCAAACACCGCCCGCAATCTGAGACACGTGTCCAGGTTCAGCTGCGGGCGGGTGTCGGGAGCAGGTTCTAGTCCGCCTTCTTGCCGAACATGATTTCGTCCCAGCTGGGGACGCTGGCGCGCTTCGAGCCGCGCTTGGTCGCCTTCTTCTTCGGCTCAGCCGCGGCGGGCTGCTCGGCGCCGTCCTGCGCAGCCGGCGCCTCGACAGGAGCGTCACTCGGTGCGGGGGAGGACTCAGGCAGCGGCTCCGGCCGGGGATCAGCAGGCTTCGGCGCGAACTGCCGCGGGTCCGCGGGACGCGGCGCAGCCGCACGTGCTGCTGCATCGTCTCGCCGAGGATCCGCAGGACGCGGTGCGGCGGCTGCGGGCGCTGCGTCTGGCACAGCTTCCTGGCGTGCGTCGGTCTGGCGGTTGTCTGGACTCTGCCGTTCGGTGAAGCGGTTCTTGGGGGCGGCCGCGCGCTCTTCCGGGGGCGTCATCGGCGGCTGGTCGACCGGCAGTTGAGCCGAGCGCTCGACCGCCCGTACTGCGGGCCGCAGCGCCGGCGGCTGCTCAACTGGTACGTCGATGAGTGTGGGCTCGTCGTCGGGACTCGGCACCGAGTGCACCCGACGGGGACCGCGCTCGACATCCCGCGAAACCTCGCGGGCTACCTCACGCGAAACTTCCCGCGATACGCCGGGCGGGCTGTCGTGCCCCGCATCGCGACCAGGCCCGCGGCTGAAGTCGCGGCCGGTCTCTCTTTCGAGCTCGCGGCCGAACCCGCGACCGGTGTCCCGGTTGGCGTCGCGGTCGGACTGGTGGGCCCGTCCGCGCGGCAGGCTGATGGTGTCCTCGAAGCCCGCTTCGTAGCTGTCGGCGCCGTGGTCAGGAGCAAGGCTCAGGTCGAAGTCCGCGACCGCGGTGAGACGGCGCTCGGTCGGCGGCGCGATCACCTGCGCCTGCTCGCCGACGAGCCAGCGGGCCTCGTCGTCATCCGGGACCGCGTACCGCCCGGGAGCGTCGTACGCGAACATCGCGACCTTCTCGTCCTCGGACTCGGCGAAGTACGAGACGCGGACGGCCCAGCGGCCGTCGTCGCGGCGCCAGGCGTCCCACTCGGCCGAGGCCGGGTCGACCTGGCGGGTGCGGAGGCGCTCGGTCACCCAGGCGCCGAGGTTGCGGGTCGGGGCGTCGCCACCGCCGCGGCGCCGGACGGAGGCGCGCTGCGCGAGGTTGGCGACGTGGTCGCGCTCGGCCAGTACCGGGCCGGCGAACGCCATCACGCGTTCCATCGGCATCTGGGCGACGGCCGCGACCGCCTCGGGACTTTCGCCGGCGCGAATACGAGCCTGGATGTCTCGTGGGCGCAGCGCGCTCTCCATTTGAATCTCCAGCTGGCCGAGTCGGGCACGGTCGCCGCGCAGGGCCGCACGCAACCGGTCGTCGACCGGGATGGCGAACTCCTCACCCGTCTCTGCCAGCGCCAGGATGAGCTGCTTGCCATCCTGGCTCAGGCCAACGAGCCTCGCCTCGCGCATTGCCTTTGTTCTCCTGTGCGGTTCTAGACAGTCTCTCCCGGCGCCTGCTGCCTGACCAAGACCGGCGCGCCGTGCCCGGCGGTCATTGTGGAGGTTACGTCACGAAATCACATCTTGCCTGCTCACCAGGGTCCTCGTCGTCACACCAGTCACACTAGTCACAACCGACGGTGATCGTGACGGCGAGGTCCCGTAGCCGACCATGTTTTCACTCGATCGGATAGGCCGCGCGGACCGCGAGAGCACGCCGTACGTCGTCCGCGTGGTCGCCCACCGCGCGCCGGATCCCGGCCGACACCGACTCGTCGGCGACCAGGTCCTCGGACATCTGGACCACCCGCTCGTCGATCGCGTAGCGCGGGAAGCCGAGCCGGATGCTGTAGGCGACCACCCAGCCCGTGCGGAGCTTCTCCGTGCCCGCGATCTCTTCGAAGAACCGCTCCACGTACGGCGCGGTCAGCTCGGCCTGAGCGGGATGCCAGAAGCCCTCGCAAGCGGCGTACACCTCGTAGTTCGGGAGGTCCGCATCAGTCATGATCTGCGCCCAGGCCCGGTCCTTCGCCTCCGTCGTCGGCAGCGCCGCCCGGGAGCGGGTCGCGTGCACGACGCCCTCGGACGAGTTGTCCCGGGTGAGTTCGGCGTCGATCTCGGCATCGCCGACAGCGCCGAGCCGGGCGAGCTGCAAGGTGATCAGCCAGCGCAGGTCGGCGTCGACCGCGGCGCCTTCCGGAACACTTTCGCCGATCAGCCAGCCGCGCAGCAGCCCGGCGTCCTCGGTCACGCGGGTCAGCGCGCGGATCACCATCAGCTGGAGGCTGCTTCCGGCCGGAGCCGTCGCCAGCTTCTCGGTCAGCACCGCGGCCAGACGTTCCCGGTACGGCTCGTACGGCAGGTAGACCCCGAGCAGCCGGGTCTGGGCCCACGTGATCATCGCGCCGACGGCGAGGTCACTGGTCTCCGCGGGCAACGC
>Ga0193743_1002591_pt1 | contig 12591 bp, 12 predicted proteins | sample L2c2metaG_FD_143038 | JGI IMG/M metagenome (GOLD analysis project Ga0193743, IMG submission 143038) | Soil microbial communities from a riparian zone of the East river system, Colorado, United States - L2c2 | ecosystem: Environmental > Terrestrial > Soil > Riparian zone | place: USA: East River... | reverse complement strand
GTCCTCGCAGTATATCCTGTTATGCCTTAAGAAACAGCAACACGCGAGATGCTGTTTTATTTCAGCGGGTAGAGCTTGATGTTCCGGAAGAAAACTTCGGCCCCCTCGGATTGGAACAAAATCTTGCCGTCCGCGGGAGAAGGATCGGTTCCTTCATTGGCCAGTTTGCCGTTGACATACTGCTTTATGTCATTTCCCTGGGTCACGAGTTCAAGAACGTTCCACTGCCCGTGAGGCTTTTCCAGTTCACCAACGGGATCGCGGAAACCGGTGACGTTTTGCGAGGGACCTTTGCCGAAGCGGTTGATTGATAGTGCCTTACCAGGAGGTCCGACCACGCGTTTCCCGTCTTTGCCGGTAAGCGCCGCTTCATCGGTCATCCAGAAATCACCGGTACCACCCTCAATGATCTGAAACTCGATTGACCGGGGCCAGACCTTTTGTTCGCCCTGCACGTTATAAAGAATGCCGCTGTCGCGGGCCTTCCCTTCACGTCCCGCGTACGTGCCTTCGCCCCATTTGAATTCAGCTCTCAGATAAAAATCGTGGTAGGAATCCTTCGTGATGATGTAACCAAACTCTTTGCCGGAGACATGAATCACTTTCTGTTCTACCTGAAACACATGGTCCGGATCGGAATTCAGCCCCTTGCTTCTGAGAAATGTATCGAAGTTATCCAGACTCGAGCCATTAAACAGCACAACGGCGGCTTTGTGGGGCGGTATCTTCTGGGCGAGCGCGAGGCCGAGCGTAGCCGCGCATGCCATTAGAACGATCAATTTTCTCAAGGTCGGTATTCTCCGTTCGCTATCGCCGGTTCAGCCGGCATCGCAGGCGAACCGGAGTATGTTCTTCACGCGCTTTTCCGTTCCTAATGATACTCCTGGTGGCTAGCATTCCCAATGCGACACAATAATCCTTTGTTGGTACTCCTCGTCCTGTCGTGTTACGAATCTGGAATGAAGCCGTGGGCAGCCATGCGCAGCTGTCTCGGCCCCGGCAGCAAGTGGAACACCTCATCGCTCAGCTGAAACTTGACCGCTCAAGTACCGAGAAAGGGAAAAGAGTGTTGCAGGCGTTCTTGATAGCATCGGGCAAATGCGAACTTTATTCTTCGCCCTCTGCGTACTGGTTCTGAGTTCATCTTTGTCTGCCGCCGAGAAGGGCCTGCAAATATTTTTTATCGACGTCGAGGGAGGCCAGGCGACCCTCTTCGTGACGCCCGGCGGGCAATCTCTGCTGGTCGATACCGGCTGGGGCTATAACGGCTTTCGCGATGCCAACCGGATCGTGGCCGCTGCCAAGCTGGCGAAAACTAAAAAAATTGATTATGTCCTGATCACGCACTACCACTCGGATCACGTGGGCGGTGTGCCGCAGCTGGTGCAGAAGCTGCCAGTCGGCACGTTCATTGACCATGGGCCCAATCGGGAAGCCTCGAAGGCTTCGCAAACGCTCTATTCCGAATACCAAACGGCCATGGGAAGCTCGAACCACATATTGGCCCAGCCCGGCGCACACGTTCCCCTCAAGGGAATGGACGTCACGCTGGTGAGTGCCGACGGCAACGTCATCGGACAGCCATTGTCCGGCGCCGGTGGGGCGAATCAATCCTGTTCAGGCGTCGCGCAAAAGGCGGCAGACCCGAGCGAAAACGCCCGCTCGGTGGGTATGGTCATCGATTTCGGCAAAATGCGCATCGTGGACCTGGGCGATCTGACCTGGAACAAAGAGATGGAGTTGATGTGCCCCGATAATAAACTCGGGCGCGCCGATTTGTACATTGCGTCCCACCATGGGCTGGACCAAAGCAACAGCCCGGCGCTGGTGCATGCCCTGCAGCCGCGTGTCGCGGTGATTAATAACGGCTCAAAGAAAGGCGCGACGCCTTCCGCCTGGGACATTATCAAGTCTTCACCCGGTTTGCAGGATATTTGGCAATTGCACTTTGCCGACGCGGGCGGCAGCGAGCACAATACCACCGACCCATTTATCGCCAACGTGCAAGAGACTGACACTGGATTTTATCTAAAAGTAACCGCGCACGAAGACGGCAGTTTTGAACTGTTCAATCCACGTAACAAACTGCGCAAGGAGTATCCGGCTGTCCACTAACCGGAAGGATCAGTTAAAGAAATCGCGCACTTTTTCAAAAACGCTCTTCTCGGTGGGAGCGTTCTCGGTCGGTAGCAGTGCGGATAACTGCTCAAACAGCTTGCGTTCCTCGCGCGTCAGTTTTTTGGGCACCTGCACGTCGAGATGGACGTAGAGATCTCCGCGCGCGCGGCTATTCAACAGCGGTACGCCCAGGTTCCGAATCCGGAACTGCGCGCCTGGCTGTGTACCTTCCGGCACCACAATCTGCTGCAGGCCGTCGAAGGTATCAATTTCGATCTCCGCGCCTAAGACAGCTTGGGCGACGTTGATGGGCAGAATGCAGTGCAGGTCGTTTTCGCGGCGCTCAAAGATGGCATGCTCTAGCACCTTAATGACCACATACAAATCGCCCGGCTGGCTGCCGGCCGGCCCAGGATTGCCCTCTCCCGAAAGACGGAGACGCGTGCCGTTGTCCACGCCGGCTGGAATGTTGACCTTCAGCTTCTTTTCGACCTTAGTGGACCCCTCGCCTTTGCATTGAGCGCAGGCTTGACGGATCAGCTTTCCGCGTCCGCCGCAACTCGGGCATGTTTTGCGAATCGAGAGGAAGCTTTGCTGGAAGAGCACCTCGCCCCGCCCGTTGCAAACCGTACAGGTGATCAAACCGCCATTTGGCTCACCGCCCGTACCGTGGCATTTGGTGCAAGTGTCCCTACGCGGAATTAGCAGGTCCGCCGAAAGGCCCTTCATGGAATCAGCGAAGCTGATTTCCAGGTCATAGCGAATGTCTTCGCCGCGCTGAGTCCGGGAACGCCGGCCGCCGCCGCGCTGGCCGAACATATCGCCCAAGCCAAAAAGATCGCCCAGGATGTCGCCGAAGTCGGAAAAAGCGCTCTCATCGAAACCTGCCTGCCCACCGGAGCCATTTACGCCCTGGTGGCCAAAGCGGTCGAAAGCCGCCCGCTTTTGCGGGTCGCTCAGAACCGAATAAGCTTCGGCGGCTTCCCTAAATTTTTCTTCGGCTTCCCGGTCATCCGGATTCCGGTCCGGATGGTACTGCAATGCAAGCTTGCGGTAAGACGTCTTGAGCGCCGTCTCGTCACAATCGCGAGACACGCTTAGCACTTCATAATAATCGCGTTTGGCGACACTCATCTTACGTAAACAGACCCCTTCCAGGTAGATTTACTGGTTTACTGCTACCTTCACCATGGCCGGGCGTAACAATCGTCCCTTAAAATAATAACCGCGCTGATATTCTTCCAGGATAGTCTGGTCGGGGTGGTCTTTTGTATCGACCATCTCCACAGCGTGGTGTATATGCGGGTTGAATAAAGGTGAATCGGCCGTAATCGATTCCAGGCCCAGTTTTTTCAGCGCGTCGTAAAGCCGCTGATAGATCAACTCCATGCCTTTTACGACCTCTTTATCGGCCGAATCTACCTTTAGCGCTCTCTCGAAGTCATCCAACACCGGCAGCAGCGATTTGACGGTGTCCATGGCCGCAAACTCCAGTAGCTCACCGCGTTCGCGCTCATTGCGCCGCCGGTAGTTCTCGAATTCCGCTTGCCGCCGCTGTAGAAGATCCTGTATTTCCGCTTTTTCCCGTATCAGGCGGTCGCGTTCGACGGTATTCTCCGGCGGAGGGATATGAATCTCGCGTTGATCTACCGGTTCCGCCGCGCGTGACTGGCCGTCCTCGGTCACAACAGCATTATTATCGTTTTCAGCTTGCATTTGGATACACCATTAGGAATCGAGTGGTCACGCGATTCTCAAAAATTTAGCGTAGCAGAAGTGTAGCCGTTTTTGAAACCACCCAGGAGTTGATAGTCGCCAGGTCCTTTGTTTCTATAGCGATACTACCAGGCGACCGAACCGGGCGTCCGGTCGATTTACCGGCGTGCGCCAGCTGCTTGCTTGGGCGTGTCAATCGGCGTAGGCGGCAGAGCGGGAGCTTCGGGCTCGGTTGCCTTCTGTAAGCCGAGCACCTTACGCAGTTCCGCATCCACTTTGGCGCGCAGGTCGGGATTGTCCTTCATGAACTGGCGGACGTTTTCGCGGCCTTGTCCGATGCGCTCGCCTTTATAACTGAACCACGAACCGCTCTTTTCAATGGTATTGTGCGTGACGCCCATATCGAGCAGGTCGCCCTCGCGCGAAACGCCTTCGCCGTAAATAATGTCGAACTCGGCTTCGCGGAAGGGCGAGGCGACTTTGTTCTTCACCACTTTGATTTTAGTACGGTTACCGGTCACCACGTCGCCGTCCTTGATGGCAGCAATCCGGCGAATATCCAGGCGTACCGATGAATAGAACTTCAATGCCCGGCCACCGGTGGTGGTTTCGGGGCTGCCGAACATTACGCCAATTTTTTCGCGAATCTGATTGATGAAAATGAGACAGGTATTGGACTTAGAGACGATACCGGTGAGTTTGCGCATGGCCTGCGACATGAGGCGGGCCTGGGCGCCCATGTGCGAATCGCCCATTTCGCCGTCCAACTCGGCTTTTGGAACCAGTGCCGCCACGGAATCGACCACCAGGACGTCAATGGAGCCGGAGGTGACCAGCGCGGCTGTAATCTCCAGCGCCTGTTCCGCGAAATCCGGTTGGGAAACGAGCAGATTGTCGGTATCCACGCCCAGCTTCTTGGCATAGATCGGATCCAGCGCGTGCTCGACATCAATGAAGGCCGCCATGCCGCCCATCTTTTGCGCTTCGGCAATCACCTGCAGCGCAATCGTGGTTTTACCCGACGATTCCGGGCCGAAAATCTCGCAGATACGCCCGCGCGGAAGACCGCCCACGCCTAAGGCATAATCCACCGAGATGGACCCGGTCGGGATGGCTGCGACCGGAACGATGGCCTCTTTCGCTCCGAGACGCAAGATGGATCCTTTGCCGAATTGCTTCTCGATTTGACCCAGCGTAAGGGTCAACGTACGGATGCGTTCTTTGTCGTCCATGGGAATCCTTTCGGGAAAATTATCTCGGCGGGGGAGTCAACTTTAAGTATACCGTCAAACAGGAACGTGCCAACTTGTTTTAATGGTGTTCCGGCTCAGACGGAGGCGCGGCGGGCGTAATAACCCTTGCGGGCGCGCACTTCCAACTCCTTGCGGTTCTTGATTTTGATCTGCACCTTGTGGTATTGACCGTCGTTGTTGAGGGGTTCCGGGCGGTAAAACAGATTATATTGATGGCGCAGTTCGTTGGCGATATTTTCGAAGGATTGATTTAGATCCTTCGCTTCGAAGGGGAAAAAAGAAGCGCCGCCGGTCTGGTCGGCAAAGTAACGCATCACTTTATCTCCGTCTGTCTCGATGTGGCTGATATTTGTGGAAATCGAGTAGATCACAGTGTCGGCGCGTTGAGCCATCTCGAGCGCCTGCTCGCGGCTGTAGCGGCTTTCGTTATCCTCGCCATCGCTCAGCATAACCATGGCGCGCCGGAATTTATACATCGGCTGGTCGAGCATCAGGCGTTCTTTGCAAGCGAAGTAAATGGCATCATATAGAGCGGTGCCACCGCCGGGACGCAAGCCGCGAACGGCATTTTCGAGAATGCGCCTGTCGTTGGTCAGGTCGGCCGCCAGCTCCGCTGCTGTATCAAAGCTGACGACAATGGCCTTGTCCTGCGGCCGCATAACGCCGTTGATGAAATTGCTGGCCGCCTCTTGTTGAAAGCGGAAGCGATCGCGAATGCTGTTGCTGGTGTCGATCAGAATCGCAAGGCGCAGCGGCAGATCGCTTTCGGAAGTGAACTCCAAGATGGCCTGCGGCTTCTTGTTTTCGCTCACCGTGAAGTCGCTCTTTTGCAAATCTGTGACGAAGCGGCCATGCTTATCCGTTACGGTGAACAACATATTGACGCGCGTCACCTCGGAGCGGATAATGCCCGGATCGGGCGGCTCGTTTTGAGACGCGCTTTGACTTTGGGCGAGAGATGTGGTCACGGCGCCGGCCAAGGCCAGAGCCGCTAAAGAAAGGCCTACAGAGAGAACAGCGGACTTCATCGGGATGCTTTCATACTATACGGATTTGCTACGCGCTGCGCAGGCAGGCGAGCACTCCTTCGAGCTCGGGGGCGAGCGGAGTTTCCACTTGGATCCAATCTCCCGTCGAGGGCGATCGAAAGCCGATCCGGTGGGCATGTAGAAAGAAACGGTCCAGAACCGGCAATCCGGCCACCGCGCCCGGAGCGCCATACAGCTTGTCGCCGAAAACAGGGTGGCCGATGCCGGCCAAATGCACGCGAATCTGATGCGTCCTCCCGGTACCTATCCGAACCTCCAAATAACTCAACTTGTCGAACTGCTCCAAGACGCGGTACTCGGTCAACGCGTTGCGTCCAGAAGCGATTTTCGTGGTCATGCGAGTACGCCGGACCCGATCGCGTGAAATCGGAGCCGTGAGGCGGCCCTCTTCTTTTCCCATCTTGCCGTGGCACAACGTCAGGTAGACTTTTTCCACTTCGCGATCCAGAAACTGGGCGGCAAGGGATTGATGCGCGCTATCGGTACGGGCCACCACCAGGAGGCCGCTGGTGTCGCGGTCGATACGATGCACGATGCCCGGACGGACGTCGCCATTCACTCCCGACAGCGTTCCAAAGTGATGCAGCAGGGCGTTGACCAGGGTTCCGTGGCTGTGCCCCGCGCCCGCATGCACCACCATGCCGGCCGCCTTATCTACGACCACCACATCCGCGTCTTCATACAGGATCTTGAGCGGTAGGTCTTCCGGCCCGGCTTTGAGCGGGGCCAGCGCGAGAGGCGCCACGGCAATGCTCTCGCCGCCGCGCAGGAGTTGCGACGAACGCGCCGCTGCTCCATCCACTTGGACGCGGTCTTTTTTGATCCAGGATTGCAGGCGGGAGCGGCTGAACTCGGTTAGCCGTTCCGTCAGAAATGCATCCAGGCGTTTTCCCACATCGCCTGATTCAACAGTCAATATCACCTATACCCAGTGTCACCTAGTCTGTATCTCCCGGAGATTCGGGATGCCCTTTTCCGTAGCGCAGTTCTCCGGCTTCGACGGCGAAGGGCAGACGATTCTCCGCCGGCGGCAGCGGGCACGTGGCATACGGCGTAAACGTGCACGGCGGATTGTATGCGCGATTGAAATCCAGATGCACGACGCCGCTTTCCTCGGGCAGCGGCACGTTCAGCATCCGGCCGGCCTGATAAGTATGGCTTTTATTGGTTGTGTCTTTGAAGAGAAAGTACAATGTCTTGCCGCTGGCTGTGTCTTCATAGAGTGCGCGCAGATGATACGGCTTATCCTTCACCGTGAACTCCACCATGCCTGGACTCTCTTCGGTGTCGGTTTGCCCCAGAATGTTGAGAATCGGGATCTTTTTCGCGTCGGGAACAAACTTGGCTTCAAAGTTCATCGCCTCGTTGATTGGGAAATACTTCATCCCTTTGAAATTCACCAGTACCGGGCTGTAGCTGTCTTTCGCGCGAATGGCGTAGCGGTCGCCGCGTTTGATCAGGAACAGTGAGACGGTCCCAATCTTCGCGGTGGCGGGAGCTTCTTCGTCTGTCGAAAGCGTCTTGCTTGCGCCGGCCGCATCGACAAAAGTAACGGTGCTCCCGTCGAAATGAAACTTTCCCGCCGCGGCCGGCGCAGACTTTTTGGGCAGAACAAAGTCGTTCGAACCTGCGGACCCTATGGTGTTGTCGCCCGGCTTCAACCAGAACAGCCCGACCAGGCTCAGCCAGCCGGTTTCGGAGCGCAGCCCTTCCTCGCGATGCTTCTGCCATGCCCGGATCGAGTCAGCATGTGAAAGCGGATTTTCGCTAACGGCCATCAGTGTTGCAGCCAACATTGCTATGCCTATCGGGAAGCGGTACATGGGTAGAGTGTATCAATTATTCCCTCAGTTCAACAATGGTGGCTCCCGCGCCGCCCTCAGCTTGCGGCGCGGGATAAAAACGTCCGACGTGCGGGTTCGACGCGAGCAGGTCGCTTACGGCTCGTTTCAGGATGCCCATGCCATGGCCATGCACAATGCGCACGCGGTTGATGGAGGCGAGCGCCGCGTTGTCCAGAAATTTATCGACCTGTTCGGTGGCTTCTTCGGCGCGCTGGCCGATGATGTTCAATTCGCGGAACGAAACATCCCAGCGGGGGCCGGTATCCAGGCGCACATTTTTGGGCAGTTTGGCCTGCACGGCCTGCGCGGACACAACTTCCAGCACATCCTCCGGCGGCACCTGCATTTTCAAGAAACCGACTTCCACGTCCACCAGTCCGTTCTTCAGCAGGCGGCGCACGGTAGCAATTTCGCGGACATCTTTCAAGCGCACCTTGGCGCCTTCTTCCAGCACCAGGCGCGGCGTCGCGGCCTGTGCCGTCTCGGGCGGAGGGGCCATCGCTTCGCTGGCTTCTTCCCGGAACTCGCGCTTGGTTTTCGAGATGAGACGCTGCGCCTGCTCGGCGGCTTTGCGCTGCTCGGAGACACCGCTCAGCCGATCCATCAATTCTTGGGCGCGTTGTTCGAACCCGGCTACAAGCGCTTCCGATTTTCGCTGCCATTCGCGCTGGCGTTGTTCTTCGCGCTTGAGGGCCTCTTTTTCCAAGGCGGCCTGCCGTTCGCTCAACTGGCGTGTGGCGGCGTCCATTTCTTTGGCGAGCCGGGCATTTTCGTCTACCTGGCGCTGCAATTCGTTCAGTAGATCTTGAAAATCCACCTGCAGACGCGGCAGCACCTGGCGGGCGTGAGCCAGCAGAGGTTCCGGCAGGGCGAGGCGCGTGGCGATGTCGAGACCGGCCGACTTACCGGGCAACCCCAGACGCAATTCGTAAGTAGGCTCCAGCGTGGCTTCATTGAAACCCATGGAGGCGTTTAGAACGCCCGGCGTCCGGGTACCGTAGAGCTTCAGTGGAAGCAGGTGCGTGGAGGCGAGGCAAAAGGCTCCCGACTTGCGAAACTCGTCGAGTATGGCCACGCCGAGCGCGCCGCCCTCTTCGGGATCGGTAGCCCGGCCGAGTTCATCCAGCAGCACGAGCGAGCCGGGCGTGACTCGTTCGAGCATTTGTTTCACATGCAGCAGGTGCCCGGAAAAGCTGCTCAAGCTTTCGGCAATCGACTGTTGATCTCCGATGTCCGCGAGTACATCGTCGGCCAGTGGGAATTCGGCTTCAGTGCAGGGAACGGGCAGCGCGGCATGCGCCATCAGCGCCAGCAGGCCGGTGGTCTTCATGGTGACCGTTTTGCCGCCGGTGTTGGGACCGCTGATCAGCAGACAGCGGCGGGTTTCATCGAGTTCGAATGAAATGGGAACAATGGCTTTGCGCTGTTTGCGCAAGACCGTTTCGAGCAGCGGGTGGCGGGCCTCGCGCAGAATCAGCCGGCGCGTTTCGCCGCTAAAGCGCGGTATGACAGCGTTGTAGGCCTGCGCGAAGGCGGCTTTGGCGAAGACACAATCAAACTCGGCTAGCGCTCCGGCCGTAGCGGCGATCTCCGAGGCATGTTCACGCAGGGCTGAAGTGATTTCGGCCAGGATGCGTTCAATCTCGCGCAATTCGTCTTCACGCAGACGGACCAGTTGGTTGTTCAGGCCGATGGTTTCGAGCGGTTCCAGGAAGAGCGTGCGGCCGGTGCCGCTTGAGCCGTGAATGACTCCGTCAACGCGGCCCTTTTGGCCGGCTACGATCGGCACTACGTAACGGTCTTCGCGGATCGTAACGAAATCTTCCTGCAAAGTGCCATCGGCGCGGTGCGCGCGCATGAACTGCTCCAGCGACTGCTGAATGCTTTTTTGCTGCCGGACAATGTCGCGCCGGATGCGGCCCAGCGCAACGCTGGCTTCGTCCGCCAAACTGCCGTCGGGAAGAAATGCCCGGGCGTAATGGCGGGCCACGGTGCGCAGGTCCGCAAGCTGGTGCGCGCGGCGAGCCAGGCGGGGGAAGCGGACGGATACGGCCAGCAGCATTCCACGATATTCGCCGGCGATGGCCAGGTTATGAAACAGGTCTAGAATTTCACGGCCTTCGAGTGCGGCGCCCTCCACTTGCAGCGTGCCCACGGACCCGTCGATGTCGCGCAATTGATCGAAGCGCAGGCGGATCGCCGGCCCGCCCTTAGCTTCTTGCGCTCCGGCTACGTCACGCAAATAGAGGATGGCTTCGCCCGCTTCGGCAAGATCGGCCTCCAGATGCTCTCGATCGCTGCGTGGTTCTAAGGCAAGCAGAAGCGCGCGGCCGGCTGAGCTGCCGGCGTAGGTGGCCAGAAGTTCCTTGAGGTCGTCGAATTGAAGAAGTTCCGTACTGCTGAATGGCATGCCCAATTGCATGGTAGACTGCGCGTCTTCAGGGGCGCATGACATAGGAAAGCGTTGGCGGCCGGTTCCGGCAGGAGTCGATCACTTCGCGTGTGCCTTCCGTCATGGGGAGCTCCGCCAAAGAGGCGATATCGAACCACGCCGCCCGGCTTGAGTCGTCTCCGGCCCGAAGATCGCCGCCCTCGACGATGCAGTGAAAGTCGACCAGTACGTAATGATATTCACAGCGGCCGTCCGCGTGGGGCATGACGCGCTCGAAGACTGTGGCGATGGGGCCGGCCTGCACGCGCAACCCGGTTTCCTCGAAGACTTCGCGAACGATCGCATCTTCCAGGCGCTCTCCGGTTTCGACAAGTCCGCCAGGCAGAGCCCAAAACCCCACCAAAGGCGGTTTGCCGCGTTCCACCAGGAGAACGCGGCTGCCGTCTAGAATAAGCGCGCCGACCCCCACCAACGGGCGGGCCGGAAAACGGCGGCTGCTGTTTTCGCTCACGCCGTTTTTCCCGCGCGCTTGAGGGCTTCTACTACTGGATGGCCGCCAGGACTTCTTCGGCGTGGCCATCGACTTTCACCTTGGGAAAGATCTTCTTGATCACGCCCGCCGGATCGATCACAAAGGTGGTGCGCTCGATGCCCATATATTTCTTGCCGTACATGCTCTTCTCCTGCCACACTCCATAATCTTCCGCTGTCTTGTGCGCGGTATCGGCCAGCAGCGTGAACGGTAGGTCGAATTTGTCCTTGTACTTGGCTTGCGCCTTCGACGCGTCCGGAGAGACACCGACTATTACGGTATTCGCCTTGGAAAATTTCTGGGAAGTATCGCGGAATTCGCATGATTCTTTGGTGCAGCCGGGAGTGTCGGCCCTCGGATAAAAGTATAGGACGACGTTCTTGCCTTTGAGAGAGGAGAGTTCAAAGGGTTGGCCGGAATCGGTATCGAGGGAAATTGCGGGGGCGGGGTCGCCTTCTTTGAGTAGAGACATACGGAGAAGAGATGAGCGCGTGAGGCAAAGTGGTCCAAGGGAGTTAAGAATAAATAGCAATAGATTACTTGACAAGATTACACGCAGATTATATGCTGGTGACAGATCCAACAAGGATGAAAGGAAATTTAGAAATGCCACTGATTAAATACACTCCGTTTCGTGCCGAGGTGGAAGATTTTCCGGTCGGCTTGCGCTTGTTCCAGGATTCGCTCTCGCGCCTCTTCAGTGAGCCGGCATCGCGCCCGTGGTCGCCTGCCGTTGACATCTACGAGACCGAGAACGAGTTGGTCTTGAAGGCGGATATTCCGGAGGTCGATCCGAAGAATGTCGGTATCCAAATCGAAAACGGAACGCTGACCCTCAAAGGCGAGCGTAAATTCGAGGACCAAAAGGCCGGTAACGGCTTCCACCGGGTCGAGCGGTCTTACGGTTCTTTTGTACGCGCCTTCAGTCTTCCGGAAACCGTGGACGGCGAAAAGGTCAAAGCTGACTACAAGAACGGCGTGCTGACCGTGACGATTGCAAAAAAAGAAGTAGCAAAGCCACGCACCATCAACGTTGAAATCAGCAACAACTAATGTTCTGGCGCGGCGCTTCGACGCCGCGCTATTTATATATCCGGATGACCACCGAAGCCGTCCTTTCTGGATACCGGCAGCGCCGCGATGAGTTGCATGCCGGACTGGCGCGGCTCCGGTCGAGTCGAATGGCAGCAAGCGGCTTCTTTGGTTGCGCGACTGTCGCTGCCGTCGTTCTCGCGGTTTTTGCGCTCGCCATGCACAGAGTGGTTCCGCTGGTTTATTCGTTGGCGGTTCTGCCGGTGGCGCTCTACTGCGGGCGCAAGTGCCTGCGCCGCAATTCTGACTTGCGAAAAACACTCCGGCTGGCGCGTTATTACGAGCAAGCGGTTGCCCGCGTAGAAGGCGCTTGGGCTGGGGCCGGCGTGGACGGCGAATTATTCGCGCGTTCGAATCACTTATACGGCCGGGATCTGAACGTATTGGGAGAAGGTTCGCTGTTTGAACTCCTATGTACGTGCAGGACTGAAATTGGCCGTCGCTCGCTCGCGAACTACCTGTTGGATGCGCCGCTTCTCGAAGAGGCAATTGAACGCCAAAAAGCGGTGCAGGAGTTGCATGGCCGCACCGATCTTCGGGAGCAAATAAGCGCGCTCGGGGAGTTCAGCTTCCAGGAATCGACATCGGCGGCGTT
>Ga0193743_1002590_pt1 | contig 12594 bp, 20 predicted proteins | sample L2c2metaG_FD_143038 | JGI IMG/M metagenome (GOLD analysis project Ga0193743, IMG submission 143038) | Soil microbial communities from a riparian zone of the East river system, Colorado, United States - L2c2 | ecosystem: Environmental > Terrestrial > Soil > Riparian zone | place: USA: East River... | reverse complement strand
GCGTGGAATACGAAGGGTTCTCCGGCATGATGCCGTTGACGATCTCATCTTCCAGATGCCCCGGGATCAGCGATTGCGGATCGTAGTCGAACACCTCTTTGGTGATGTTGTCAGGGCCGATCATGGAGATCACGCGCGCGGTATCGAACCATTGCGGGATCATGTATTTCAGCTGGTAAGCGACCTTCGCATTCGAGCGCTCGATGTTGGCTGCGATTCCCTTGGCAACCGGGCCAATGCTTTCGAGTAGCTTGTCGGCTGTGTCGCTGGCGATGTTGGCGTTCAGCAGAGCGAGGTTGGCAACGTCCTCCAGACCGAGCTGCTTACCCATCTTCGCGCTCAGATATTGCAGCCAATCGAAGTGAGACTGGCGAACGTTCACCGACTCCGGCAAAAGCGATTGGAAGACGTTCTGCGGCGTTCCATCCACGCCTGCGCGTACATCCTCTTCGAACAGGTTGAAGTGTTCAATCTTCGGTCCCGCTGTAGCAGAGCGGTCGTAGCCCATCGGCGGGTTCAGCGTGGTGCCGATCACCTGATCCATCTTCCGCTCCAGCTTGCGGATCGCCTGCTGAATGGAGCCCACATCGCCCACCAGTGAATTCCCGATCCCCATCCATGGCCAGTCGTCCACCTCGTACTGCACTGCAGGCATCTGCCCATGCCAATCGAAGGCCGGGCCGTCGTACATCGGCTTCGACATGCCGCGATTGGAGATGATGAGCCGAAGATACGGATAGATCATGCAGTCTTCTTCGGTCGCTGGCCGGTAGACCGGAATGCCTCCCCGGATGCCGCCAAAGATCATCTCGCCGATAAACGGAACCACGTAGAACCAGCTCGTTCCCGGCTGCCCCATCGGCAACGGCTTGCCATATTTGTTGATGGAAATGTCACGAATGAAGGTGTAACGAATCTCGCAATTCAGACTGCCGAAGTTGCGCGGCTCTGTCCCGTAGCGAAATCGCTCGGCATGATCCACGCGACGGCTCTGCACGGTCGAGGTGTAGCGCATGCGATCAACCGGCTTCAGATCGTCCTGATACACCGGGAAGCGCGCGTGCGCCTCGGCAACTGGCATGTACTCGAAGACGGTGCAGGTGTAAGCGTCCTGCACGTCGTTGGTCGACGGCACCTGCGTCGGAATCACATCCATCAGGCCAAGCGGCTCGAAGACAAACTGCCTCTCGCCAAACCCGTAGTTCGCGGTTTTAACTTTCGGCCAGTTGTAGCCGCGTCCCATCACGGTCGAGTACTGTAGCGTCTTCCGGAGCTGAGCGGTAAAGCATGACTCCAGATACACCACCTTCGCCAGCCGGGTCTCCATCTCGGCGTATTGCTTGTACTGCGAAGCGTCGGAGCCAAAGGTCCCGATCTCGCGCATGTCCGAAAGAGTCTCTACAAACTTGCGAATGTCATACTTCAGCTCATTGGTGATGAGCGTCGATTTTGTCTTGTCGTTGAACACCGCATCGAAGATGCGCATATTCGTGTTCAGGTTCCTGTAGGAACGCTGCCCCTGCAGCCAGCCTTCACCCTCCTGAAGGTTCTCCTCCACCCACCCCATGCGCTCCTCTGGAGTCGACGTGAAAGGTGGGCATTGCCAGTACGAGGGCCTGAGCCTATTTGCCATGCTCGTAAGCCTCAAGATGGAGGTAACTCTGTCGCACGGTCTTCGCCTTCTCTTCCTGCTGATCGAGCATCTGCAGAGCCTTCTTCATGAACAGCGCATTCAGCCGCGCGTTCTTGGTGTCGACTCCAGCCTCCAATTCGCGCAGGCGACTTTTGATCTGCTTACGCAGGTCGTCACGCATCGGACCTTCGATCTGCTCACGCTCGTAATCCGTCATCTCCGCAATGCGCTGATCCTGCGTGCGCAAGCGCTCGCTCCACATCTCGGCCTCGTGAGCGTGGTTGCATTCAATGGTCTGGTAGCCCATCGGCTTCATCGAATCGTACTGTGGTGGCGCGCCTTGCATGATGTGTTGCGTGCGCGGGTTGTACCAGAAGTAAATCTTCGTCTCCATCTGCGCGTTTCCGCGAGGCGCGACGAATTCTGCGACTGGCTCTTGCGCAACAGGCTGCGCTGGCTCGCCTTCATTCGCGTTCAGGAGATCGAAATTTACGGGTGCGACAAGTTCCAATTCACTCATAGCGGGAGGGCTGCGATGTTGGCTACAGCCTACATTACATTTTCTCTTGCTCGCAAGGATTTCTCTCTACCAGTCACCGACAGCAACCAGTGTCGACTCCACCCACTCTGTCACCAGTTGCGGTTTGCGATCCGTAGGAAGCGTGAAGCGCTTGGTGGAACGCTCTGCCATCACGTCAAAATGATGACGGCTGAAGTAGCTCATCGCTGCAGCGAGAATTCGATCATCGTGCTTGCCGCTCTGGTGATCCATGCGCGTCTTCCCGCTCGCCAGCGTCTTGCGCTCCCATGCGCGGCACTCCTGAATCAGCCACTTCGAGTTGGGCTTGTACCAGCCGTTGTTGATGGCGTCTACAAAGCGCCCTGTCATCATCGGTCGCGTCACTGCGTTGGTGCGGAAGCCCTGAATCACGCTGCGACCTTCGCGTGGATTCTTGTGGTCGTACTGCGTGGCCGCGTCGTGATGGTAGTTGAAGCCCATCAACTTCAGCTGCAGCTGGCAATCGTCGCCGGGCCGCTCGCGTTGCTCGATGCAGAACTTCACGCCGCGCGGGTCTTTGGTCCTGCGTCCATACCACGCTCCAAGACACGCGGCGAAGCCCACCATCTGCGGCGAATTCACCCGGTTATGCACGAACTCGCACACCTGCTCGTCGCACATCTCTCCGCCCACGCTATGCGTAATCGAGAGGACCGATCGATCTTCATCCGGCATGCCGAGACCATCGGCGGTATCGATGCCGAAGGTGTAATCGTAGCCCTCCTTCGGAGCCTCCCACACCCGGATGCGTCCCAACGTCTCTTTTTCGTTGTCGTCATCGCAGGGCAGCAGCGGAACCATCACCCACTCATAGCGCTGGCCGCGATGCGAATTCCAGTAGACGCGAATACGTTCCTTGTCGTAGTCGATCTGGTCTTCGTGCGGCTCGAAGCCATCATCGATGCTGTCTCCCGTGATGGCGTAATCCTGAAACTCCTTCTTCCGGTCCTTGTCGAGGATCACGATGATCGCGTCATCGAAGACGGGATCGTTCTTGCCCTGCAGCGCCTCGTAGTCGTCAGCAGGCATCTGCGACAGCCACACCTTTTGCGTGTGCGTCTCTACTGCCTCGTCATAGTTGAACTCCCAATACCACTGTTGCTGGCGTGGCATCTTCCAGCTCTTGCCGAAAATCTTCGACAGGTACTCGGTGTTGCGGATGTAAGCCTCGCAACGCAGCACATGCTTGCGCGTCTCCTTGTGAGGCATCCAGCCCGACGGGATCGGGAACTTGCGCAGCCAGTCCGGCTCCGGGTATTGGTCCGGCGCACAGGGCCATGAAAGGAAGATCGGACGAAGGCGCGACCGGCGCTGTGGCCAGCCTTCTTTGATCGCACGCCACTTCTCCGCCTGCCAGCCGGTATTACCGTTGCCGGTTCCTTCGTAGACGGCGAACAGCTTGCGCGTGGGATGGGTCGCCTTGAACAGGCCTTCTTCCAGCACCTTCTTCGGGTTGGGAATGTCGCCGATCTCGGAGATGTGAACCAGCGTTGGCGTCCACCCCTGCGCGATACCGGTTGCCTGCGATCCTGACTGCACGGCCAGCACGGAGCCGTTGGCGAACTCCATCAGCTTGATTCGATCTACCGTCTGGCGCGGGATCAGCCACCACGGAAGATGCTTCAGGCAGATATCGATCATGCGGCCGAGCAGTTCTGACTTGTCCGTGTTCACCGAAGCCATGACCGCCTGCGTGTTCGACATGAAGAGCAGGCGATGCAGGAACTTCAGCGCCACCTTGGTCGACACGCCGAGCTGGCGCGCCTTCAACACCATCAGCTCAATCGCTACGCCTTCGTCATCGAACTCGGCGATGATCGAGTCAAAGACTTCCTGACTCTTGCGATTGGTGAACTTGTAGATGGTCGCGCTGTTGTCGCTGATGTAGGCATAGCGCGTCTCCCAATACGAAGAGTCGAGCGTGCAAAGCACCTGCTCGTTCTCGATCATCCGCCTGATCCAGTCAGCACGCTGCGCGGTCAGCCGCGTATTCAGGTCGATGTAGCTATTGCGGGAGTTGGCCTCGGTCTGCGTAATCGACTCGATGTAAGCCTTGAACTCTTCCACCCATTCCAGCGAGTGATACTCCGGCACCCACCCATTACGGCGTTCGAAGTCGACGAGTTTTTGCAGGATGACGGTTGGGGAGTACATGTGGCGTGTAGGTTACAGCCTACATCCGCCGCAGGACAAGAGGTCTTAAACACAAAAGGCATCGGAGTGATCCGACGCCTTCTATGCGGCCAATCGGCCGAGGAGTCCACCTCGCCAAAGGAGAACTGCGTAAAGCCTAGCACAAAAATCAGCGAGATCGAAGCATTTATCGTCCCGCCTCCAGCATGCGCGCAGCTTCCGGAACCAGCGCATCCTGCGTGCGCATCAGGCTCGGAAACAGGTGCTCCAGATCGTTCTCCAAAAGCTCCGGCGAAGGCGGAGCAGGAGTGCCGTCGCCCTCTCCGATCCCGGGCTTGGCAATCGGGTTGATGATGAACGTGCTGCCCTTGGTTGTAGGCAGGAATCCGAGGGCGGTATCGAGGGCCGTGCGATCCTTGTCGCCTCCCGGCTCCATCGCGTACTTCACCCGGCTGGCCGTGATGCGTGGATGGCTCGATAGAGCGATGATCTTCACTGCGTTGGCACTGTAAGCCTGCAGCGAGAGAATCGCCGAGCCCAGCAATCGCGTCGTGTCGATGTTCGCCGCCAGCGCAATCGCCTCCCATGGCACACACTCGCGATCCCGCTCCGGGATCAGGTCGTACTTCTCCAGAAAGGCGCGCACGATCAGGTCTGCAGAGAAGCGCATCGCCTGCAAAACCTGTTTCAGGCCGCCCTGCGATTGCTTCAGCAAAGAGGTGATGTCTGGCGTCTCCGCCAGCTGGTCTTCAGTGACCCCGAGTCGCTTTAGGGCGTCCTTTCGCCTGTCTTGCGGCTTTGTTGGCTTGAGCTTGGTTGAACCGTGTTTCTCGGGTGCCGATCCACTCTTCGTCTGACTCTTCACTGTGGCCCTGCTCTTCCCTGATCCGCTCTTCTTCGGTTTGACGATGTGTAACCGTGGCATCGATCACCTCTTCTTGTGGCTTCCGTGGCGGAAACCGGCGTTCATATACATCCGCAATTTTCGCAATGGATTCCGCAAGTATCTCCAACGCTCCGGCGAGGCGATTCATCGCATAGGTGTAATCGGGATCGGCCATCATTTAGCCTTCTTCGGCGCTGGCGGAGGAGGAACGTCCTTCTCCAAGAGTCCCGTCTGTTCGTTTAGGTGATACCCGGGATGATGTCTGGCGATGTCATCGGTCAGGGTTCGTATCTGCTGCAGCGCGACCTGCTGATCCTGCGCGACCTTCCGCATCATGTCTACCGTGGTTTTGAGAGCAACCTGTTCCGAATAGCTCAACTGCTCCTGCTCTGGAGGCGCGGCTGGCGCAGGCTGTTTCTCCTGCGCCAATCCCATTCCAACGAAGAGCAGCAGCGCCAGCGCGACAGCACCCACCTTCTTCGCGTCCTTCTTCGCGTAACGAACGCCTTTGATGACAGGGCGGCCGTCCTTGTCCTTGGTCTCTACCGGAACCGGCTGCGAGGTCTGCACCCGCACCTCGTTCGGAGGGGCCGGTTCGATGTCGAACTCTACTTCATGAATCTCGATCTCGTCCGGGCTCGGCTTGGTTCCGGTCTCGGTCTCGGCTTTGAAGCTCTCCGTCAGCAGCGTTCCCGTATCGTGCAGCTCCAGATCGACGCGCACCTTGGCCGCCATCCAGTCATAGCCGCTGTTGGGGTTCAGATAGCAGCTCTTCTGCAGCTGCGTGCGAACCTGATCCACCACCGCCTCTACCACTTCGGCTCCATTTAGCTGCTGGTTCAATACCCTCTCCGGCATCCGCTCTCCTCGATCACTGTCCTACCGCTATGGCTTCACGCTCATGCTTCCGTTTGAGCACATGAAACCGGGCCAAGGTCTCCGGCAATGGCATGCACAGCCATTCCGGTTTACATTTATTTCCGTGTTCGACGTATTGAACAGTCCTGCGCGAGATGCCGATGAGCTTCCCGAAGTCCTCCTGCGATAGCAGGTGATCGTTACGGAACTTCATCCACTCCTCGGCAACTTTTCTTTGCTTGGCACGCTGTTCGGCGGACGGCGCGATGGCTCGATTCACCTTAGGGTTAGCTCCTTCGCTTGCGCCATGCCCTCTATCCTGTAGGTTCCAACCTACATTGTCAATTCCTTTTCACCCCGCGCGCGATCCCACACACCGCTTTCATCTGATCCAGCTTCAACTGTGTGGCGTCCAGCTCTTTCGCATTCTTCAGCGTCAGCGCCGTAAACTCGTCACGAAGTTTTTCCATCTGTTTTCGGCGATGGGTGATACCGACCATCAGGCATATCTGAACCACCAAGCTCGCCAAACTTACTAGCGTCGTGATGAGTTGAAATTGAAGTCTGTTTTTCACTATCTTTCTCTCCTTTGCTTTTCAATACAGGGCCGCAGTTCATTGAACACTGGCCATCTTCCCAACAGTCTCCGCAGGGCGGGACCGAACGAATGCCGAAACGATAGTTGAAGATCACAACCCTCCTTAAATGGCGGAAGGCCAGAGCCACGTGCCTGTGTACCCTGACCTTCCGACTTCAGTTTTTCGAGCGGGAGTCGAACCCGCAAACGTCTGATCCAAAGTTCAGATGCCTTTACCAATTAGGCTATCGAAGACTGCGTACTTGAATCGCTTCCGCGTTGCCGACCTGAAGGACTTGAGCCTGACTGCCGACGCTCTACCACTGAGCTACCCTGCCATGATTTTTTTTGGGGGCAGGGACCGGATTCGAACCGGCGACTTCGGTTTGTGGATTTCCTTCAGCAACTTCGCTTTGCTACGACGCAGATTGAGCCTGTTTGGGTGAAAGCCTGAATGCCTCCGGCTTGAGAGCCTTCGGCGTTACGATCAACCTCAGAGTCAGCCTGAGCCTTGGACAACCTCTTTCGAGGCCACCCAAACTGTTAGGCGGTTGCCTGCTGGAAGATGTAATCCAGCAGCGTACCGCCGATCTTGTTTACCGTGGGATCGATCTCCTCACCGTTGGCACGCGAACGCGCCTTGCTGACCGCGCGAAGAAGCTCTTCGCCGCGCTCCAGATAGTTTGCCTTCTGTACCGGCGTAATCAGCGAAGACCACTCCTGTTCCAGAATCACGCCTACGCGTTCGTCCACCGTCTCCTTCGCCACCTGCGCGGGATGCTTGTCCGTGGACGGGGTGATGGTGATGTACTTATCCTTCTTCTGCGTGCTAGTCTTGCGCACCTCGCGCGCCTTGTACACGCCTGCCTCGCGCGCGTGGTCCTGCTGGAAGCCCTTCGCGGGATCGAGCGTCGGGATCGTCTTCACGAACTCCAGCGATTCCTTGATCCGCTTTTCGAGCTGCAGTAGAGCCGTGGCCGGTACATCCTTCGCCAGTACGTCTCCGCCCTCCAGAACGATGTCGCTCTTGGCGCGCGTGTTCGCCATGTCGATAGCGAAAGCCGAGTCAATAAAGCGGACCTGAATGCGCTTCAGCCAGTCGATCTCCTTGCGCACTGTCGTCTGGATATCCGACTGTTCGCGAGTCTCCGCCTGTTGCTTGTCGTCGTCCGGGGTGTAGGTCACAAGCTTCTGCTGAAACAGGTGACGCTTGTTCGCAAAGGTGCTCTGCAGGTCGGTTCTGCACTTCTCCGCCTGCCCCTTCAGGTTCGACTCCACTGCCAAAAGTTCGTGCAACTTCGCCATAGATCATGCCTCTTTCCTTCTGCGCGACTGAGAAGAAAATATAGCACGCTTGCGCTGTTGCTTGCGCCTTCTGCTACGCGAAATTTTCAGGTTTTTCCAAAATCGATGTAGGGAGTAGCCCTGTCCACTCGCAAACCATCGCAATGTAGTTCTGCGTATCGTTCTCGTTGGCTGGAGCATACTTCGCAATCGCCTGCGCCACCGTCAGTCCCCTGTAGGCTGGAGACGACAGCAGCGCATTCAGGGCATTGAAACCATGCTCCGCATCCGGGAAGATCGCGAACCTGCCATCGCTCCCCGTGGCTCCATACCGCTTCGCGAAGCTTCCATACTCGATGTTGCCGGGGTTGTTGTTGCGCTTGGCACGCGTGTTCTGAGAGGCGTAGAAGCCCTCCATCGTGGCGATGGCCTGCGCCAGCGTCTTCTTACTGGATTTGCTGTCCGGCATAGCCATTCTGCACCAGAACCGAGTTGTACATGCTCACAATCGCGTCACGGGTAGGCAGAACCACATCGCCACTCTGGATTGTTGGCTTGGTCGCTCGGGTTCTCGCCTGCGGTCCTGTACTGGCGCTCTGGATCGCGGGAACGATGATCTGAAGAGCTGCCACGATGGAGATCAGCAGCGAGATTCCGGCCGTGATCGCCGTTCGCGCCTGCGTGTCTGCGATCAGGATGCCATCGAGAATGCCGGGAAGCTGCAGCGCCAGCTCGGTCAGCGTAGTGCTGATCTTGCCGAGGATGGTGTCGGCTGGAGCCGCCTTGTAGCTCTGGATCAGCGTCACCAGCTCATTCAGCGTGGTCTGCGCGATCTGCACTGCCTGTCGAATCTTCGCGGCAATCGAGGCTGAAATCTGGTTATTCGCCTCGGCCACACCCACCACAGCGACAACGGAGACCAGAATGATGTTCGCAGTCTGCGCATCGCTCTCGGCGTTGTCCAGCCAGTTCTGCTCCGGGCAACCAACGGTTGCAAGGAGCGCAGGCGAAGCCATCACTGCAGCAGAACCACCCAAAAACGCGCGACGATTCATGAAACCCCCGTGTAGGCTACAGCCTACACAGAGATATCACAGTCGCTTCACGCCCGACAATTGAATCTTTCTATGTGTTCGGTTCCCTGTGGGATGCTTCTATCGCTTCGTCATCCAGATCAGCCCGAAAGTCCCGAAATTCGATCATCAGCGCTGCGGCTGCATTTTCCGGGAAGTCTGCCTTGTTAAAAAACTTCAGAATCATCGCGTCGGCCTCTGTGCGTGCGCACATCTGCAGAATATCCATCGCGATGTTTCGCGCTTGCGCCATCGAAAGCTGCGCAAGCATGGCGTTTTCATTCGATAGATGAATGTACGGCTGCTTATCGCGATGCGAGACGATTCCGCTTACCAAGATCGATGCCATTTACTGTTTCTCCTTCTCCGCTTGCTTTAACTCTTCCACCTTTCCCGGCAAGCAAAACGAACACAGAAAGGTGAAGTTCTCCTCGCCCTTTTCCGCCATCAACTCCTGCGACGAAGGCGCAATCCAGCCTTTTTGGCCGCAGGAACACGTCACCTGTTTCGAGCCGATGATCTCGGTTGAAGGTCCGATCACCATGCCGATCTTTTCGCCCGGCTCCGGAGGGCCAAGCTCCGCCGCATTGCCGATCAGCCCCTTGCGAAACGCATCTTTGAGCATGCGCGCCTGTGGACTGTTCCCCTCCAAAAACTTTCGTATTGCTTCCCGTTCCATCGGCATAGGTCTCTCTCCTCATTCAAATCCATAGTTCGACAATTGCAGGGTCATCGTTCGGGTCACGCTGCATCTGCACGCAATAACAAGGAACCTGTTCGCGAGCCTCCGGAAGCGAAGCGCATAGCACCGCGTAAGGCGCTGGCCGCGATCCTGAAGCATCCGCAACGTGCATTCGCACCACGAAATGCTCCGGGAAATCGCGCGGATGTTCGTAGATCGTCCACATTGGAAGCATGCCTGCACGCGCGACGACATCTGCAAGGCAGTGAGCTTCGTAACGCGCCTCTCCGTTGTAGTCTTCCATCGCTACCTCTTTGGTAGATACCGCTTGGCGAATCTCACCTGCATCTGCAGGTCCTCTTCCGCTTCTTCTGTGTCGACCGAAGCGGCTTGGCGAAGGAACGGCACGCCACTTTCAATACTGTCCAACACCTCTTGCCGCGTGGCCGCGCGTCCCTGCGCATACCACTCCACCTGAAACGGAGAACCCATATCGAAGAGCACTCCGGGATTCGCTTTCTCCACCTTGTAGCGTCGGCAAAACCAGAGCATTCCGACTCCGGGATTGCGCAGGATCGCCCCTTCGGTGATGACGTGTCCCTCCGGCTTGCCTTCTTCGCGACGGGTCATGTGCGGCTTCACCAGAAACGGACACGCCTGCACTGCGTAGCGCGCGCATTCGCGATGCGAGGGCGGTTCCGAGCTGAGCCGATTCACAGCGCACATCGGGCCAGCCACGAACACCATCTCGCGGAAGAGGGGTTGGCCGCAGACCCAACACAGTCGCTCCTTCACGCAGCGCACCAGCTTGTCTCCATCCATTATGCGAAACTCAGGCTTGCCATCGATCCACTGCACGAAGAACGGGACGGGATAGCCGCGCTCGTCGATGGGTAGCTTTCGCATGAAGCTTGGCGGAGCTGGAATGTCATGGCGAAGTGCGTTAGTTGACAAGGGGCACCACGAATTCCGAGTGAAAAACCTCTGTGTCGTGTCGGTCGCACCACACTTGAATCGTGTCATCGGCTCTCAATCCGACAGAGAGGCGGCTATAGTCCCGAGGACTGACCTTGATTCCCCTCGGCAACTCTTCAATGCACTTCCGGCAATGGAAGAAAGTTTTGATCTCACACTTTTTCAATCCGTAACCTCCTCAAAGCCCAAATAGGGCAGCTCTTCCGACTGCAGGCCGTGCAGTGCAATGTAATGCCGAGGCACCAGCCATGTATGCCCCTCGCGCGTTACTGCGATGCGCTCGCCACTCGCAGTCACAATCTTCTCCATCTGCTCCTGAATCGTCGGGCTCGAATAGTGCAGAGGCCTGCCACAGGCGCATAGTGTCTCCGTTGTCATCCCTTCCCCCTTTCATAGCGCTTTGACGACAAGTTATATGCGGCCTTGTCTGGATGACGCTTCTGAAAATCCTGCAAATCCTTCGAAGCCTGCGGCGTAGAGATACCGAACTTTCGTTCCAGATGTTCGCGATTGATGTGGCCGAAAATGTACAGCGTCTCTTCGATCCACGCCATCCGTTGCTTCCAGAACCATCGCCCTTCCTCCGCCATCAGTTCGGCCTCACCTTCCACATCTCTTCCGGGATGACTCCGATCTTCTTCGAAAACTCCTGTACCGCCTCCTGTGCTTCGAAGGGGCCTTCCGGAAAGGCCACGGCGAACACTTGGAAGAAAGTGCCCAACGCTTCACGCATCGTTGCCGCACCTTCTTCGTCTCCTCGAATCGTCGCCATTTTCGCCGCCAGATTGAAGGCAACGGAGATGACCAGAACCATCTTCTGCTCCAGCGTAAGCGTGTCGCTGGTTGCCCTCACCGCGTCAATATCATCTTTTATACCCATAGAAACTCCACTCTCACCCAATTGACATATGCCGGATGCGTGATCGATCTGGCGTAAGCATGCGCCTCGCGATCCATGCGCGCGAAGATCGTTTCGCTCATAATCTCTTTTTCGTGGTCCTGCTCGTAATCGACATTGCTATAGCACCATTGCTTCGAGTGCTCCGGCATAGCCTCACCCATCAGAATGCCAGCCGTGACCGTCCAGAAGGCCTTTGCGCGCGCTACCCTGCCGACTGCTCCAGTTCGATCTTCCGGCTGTACAGGTACTCCACCAGCTTGTTCTTCCATTGCAAAAACTCCTCATAGTTTGCGGTCAGGCAATTGGCAGCGTACAGCCGAATCTCTGCCAGCTCTTCTACTGTAGGTGCTCTCCAGTCGTCTTTCAGTGCGCGTGCGCCTTTCTCTTGTCGATGGACTCCTGAACCAGAGCGACTGCCGCGCGCATCTCCTCGCTGTTCAGAAGTTCTTCATCGGTAAGCTCTACGAGCTGGCGACGAGTGTTGTAGAGGTTCACCGCTGCACAGAAGGCACACACGATGCACATTCCCGGCTCCAGTGGGGGAGACAGCTTCTTCAGCTCCTCCGGGAGGGTCCTTTCACAGGCATAGCAACGCAGGGGAAGGCCGTTGCGCTTTACCTCTTCAAGGAATGTTTTCACCTGTTGCTGCATCTCCAGCAGCTTCGGATCGTTCAACGACTCCGGCCGATCTTCCGCGACGAGGGCCATGTCATCGCCGAAACGCAGCATCGCCGCACAGTAGATGCAGAAAGACACATCACCCGGTACGGGTGCGCCTTCGCTGTCAATCTTGGAGGCTCCATCCAGCTGTTCAAAGCAACTCGGGCACAGGCGCGCCGGTACGTGGAAGTCTGCGGTCTCTGCTCTCTTCACGCGTTCGCCTTTCCCGTGAGCCGATAGGCGCTGTAGCCGAGCAGGTTCCCTTGCGCCCGTCCGTCACGTCCTTCCGATTCGATCTTGCCCTCGCTCTCCAGCTTGCCGAGAGCATCGTAAACAGTCCGGTAGGGGACGGCATGCTGGTAGACCCACTCCA
>Ga0193743_1002589_pt1 | contig 12598 bp, 15 predicted proteins | sample L2c2metaG_FD_143038 | JGI IMG/M metagenome (GOLD analysis project Ga0193743, IMG submission 143038) | Soil microbial communities from a riparian zone of the East river system, Colorado, United States - L2c2 | ecosystem: Environmental > Terrestrial > Soil > Riparian zone | place: USA: East River... | reverse complement strand
CGAAGGGTGGTTCGTTTCCGACTATCGTGGCCACAAGCTTGTCTGGCATACCGGTGGCTGGCCCGGCCAAGTATCGCGCGTGACCCTGGTGCCCGACATGAAGCTCGGCGTGGTGGTACTGACCAACGCCGAAAGCGGCGCCGCTTTCCAGGCCGTGACCATGCGCGCACTCGACGCCTACATGGATGCGCCGAAGAAGGACTGGACCGCCGCCTACAACGCGGGCGTCAAGAAGACCGAAGGCAATGCCGACGAAGGCTGGAACAAACACGTTGCAGCGCGGGACAAGGCATCGAAGCCGTCGCTGCCGCTGGCGAAGTACGCCGGCACCTATCGCGATCCCTGGTACGGCGATGTCCGGGTAGCGGAGCAGGGCGGCAAGTTGCGCATGACCTTCAGCAAGACCGCCCAGCTCACAGGCGTCATGGAGCCCTGGTCGCACGACACCTTCCTGGTGAAGTGGGACGACCGCTCGCTCAACGGCGATGCGTTCGTCACCTTCAATCTTGGCGTGGACGGCAACATCCGAGAAGTGCGGATGGAACCGGCGTCGTCGCTGACCGATTTCAGTTTCGACTTCCAGGATCTACGGCTTACACCAGTTAAGTGAGTGACTAACTCAATATGAGGTGATTCTTGATATTCATCGCGTCGTGAAGTATGCGAAGGACCTCAATTGAGCGATTTTCATCGCTGGCGACGCGAAAAATGATCATATGCCGCGCTCGGCGATGATGTCTTGCCATATGGATCGAGAACAACCCTGATCCGATATCAAGCCGCTGAACCCCGGGGTGCAAAGGTCCTGCGACAAGATCCTTAAGCACCTGCGAGGGAGCTTGAGTGAATGCGTGAGACCTGAGCTGACCGAACTGATGGAACGTCCATCGAGTGATTTTATTTACGTCGTCCGATGCGTCTTTCGCTAGGTCGACGGTCCATGTCGACATGGGAATGATGGTCTATTCGGGTAATCGCTCTGCCTTTGCAAGTGCCAACGCATCAGCGATTAAACGATCGAGGTACACCTGCATGTCTTCGGCGGATGTGAACCTCACCACATGGCCGGCCTCCACGGAATCTATCCCCTTCTGTATCTCGGCACGAAGGACGTCGCGTCGCCTTTCTTCATCCGGCGAAAGTTTGGCCGTGGAGGGGATGTCGGGTAGGCAGGTTTGGGCATGGCAGGAAAGCACGCGGTTGCCTCGCTTCGATGATCGTGGGTATCTGGATTTTGTCATCGATCAGTGTCGTCAGAAATCGTAACTGTCTGGAATCCGCGTAGGAACTTTCCGTAATTTATCGTCATGGCGTGCTTTCGCCAGCGGCATCCGGCACGGCACCTCCGCGAATCACCATGTCCTGCGGCCGGATCAACGGTATCGCCGCGTCGCGCAGGCGCTTCAGGATCTCGAACAACAGATCGCTCTTCACCCCGCCAGCGGCGCGTGGCCCATCGACGAAACAGGTAGCGACGAAGGTCATTGCCGTATGGTCGACGCTGTCAAGCGTGACCGACGCCGCCGGGGTCTCCAGTACCGATGGGTGCTCGCGCATGGCGGTGAGCATCAGTTCCCGCGCCTTGCCGGCGTCGGTATCCAGCGGCATCGGCAGCTTGATAAGCACGCGCCCCTGCGGGTTGGCCAGGGTCATGTTGCGTACGGTCTTGGTGATCAGGAACGAGTTGGGCACGATCACCGTGGATTGATCGGCCACGCGGATCTCCGTGGCGCGCACGTTGATGCGGCGGATGTCGCCCTCGGCATCGTCCAGTACCACCCAGTCGCCCACCTTCACTGGGCGCTCCACCAGCAGGATCAATCCGGAGATGAAGTTCGAGACGATCGCCTGCAGGCCGAAACCGATACCCACCGACAGCGCGCTGGCCACCCAGGTTACATTGGCAACCGACAGGCCCAGCGTGAGCATGGCCATGGCGAACACGACAACGCCGCCCAGGTAGCCCAGCAAAGTGGTGATGGAGCTGCGCATGCCTGCGTCGATCGACGTCTGGGGAAGCAGCTTGTCTTCCATCCAGCGCTTCAATACCCGCACCACGATCATGCCGACAATGAAGGCGAAGATCGCATCGATGATGTTGCCGGGCTTGATCTTCAGCTCGTTGCCCAGCGCGATGTCATGGGTAAACCGGCTGGTGAAGGCCACGATGTCGCTGGGGCCTGTGCCGAAGAGCTGCGTGGACACCGACAGGCCCGCCAGGAACAGCACCACGCGGGCGATGCCGGCCGCCAGCACGGACAGCTGGTCGAGCTTGTTCGGTTCGATACCCAGCGCGTGCACCGCGCGCTGCCCCAGGCGGCTATTGGATGAAAGCAACGTATCGAAGAGGTCGTCGGCCAGGTGCATCAGCAGGAAGACGCCCGAGCCCACCATGCCGATCCAGACCATCTGCACGGCAATGGTCACCGCAAGGCTCACATAACCCAGCAGCGCGGCGATCCAGGTAATCACCACGGCAATGGACGCTGCCATGATCAACAGGTTTGCCCACACCGGCCGCGGTGGTGGAAGCTCGCCGCCATCCACGGGTACCCGGTGGGCACGCGCCAGCTGCACCAGCCCGAAGCCGATCAGGCCGCTGATAAAAAGCGCACTGAAACAATTGAGCATCGCCGTGGCATCCACGCTCACGCCGATCGTGGTGTTCACGCGATAGCCGAAGATCATGATGAAGCCAGCTACCGCGATCAGCCGCGGCAGGTACCAGACCTTCTCCACCAGTTCGTCCGACAGGTGGGGCAGCCGCCACGACGGGCGCTTGCGCGAAAGCAGGGCGCGGGATATGCCGGCGATGAAGGCCATGTAGAACATCACCGTGACGAAGTGGTGCGCCAACGCGGTGACGTCGTCGGAAATGGCCTTGTGCCAGGTCATGCCCAGCGAGAACAGCAGCGCACCGAAACCGGTGGTGAGCGTTGCCACCAGCGAGATGCCCAGCGCCATCGACGAACGGCGCAGCTTGCCGGCCGGCACGCGGTTGGTGGTGAGGCGGAATACCGTGCGCTCGATAAGCCAGCGCGCCACCGTCACCAGCAACAGGCCCGCCAGGGCGAAGCCGATGAAGGGCGTACGGTTGGGGGGCGTCATCAGCGTGTGCATGTCGTCGCTGATGTCGCTGCACAGCTGGCGCAGCAAGGCGCGGTCGCGGGTGAAGGTGTCGGCAGCCCCCGTCCAGAATTCCCGGGTCAGGGGAGAGGCCGAGCGGCTGGCCAGCTGTGACTGGAACTGCTGGCGCTTGATGTTCACCAACTGGGTGGCCAGCTGCGTCGATTGCGTGGCGGTGTCCCGGGCCAACTTCACTTGTGCGTCGAGGGCGTCGTGCTGTTTTTGCAGGTCGCGCCGCGCGGCGGCGACATCGGGCGGTTCGGTAACGCCCTTGGCGGGAGCGGGGCCGTAGTCGGTAAGGCGCTGGGTTACCGCCTCCACTTGAGGCACCAGCGCCTGGGTAGCCTGCTGGGCATTCGCTTGGGCCTCCGCCGCCTTGTTGCGGAGGTCGTCGATCTCGGCGCTTTCCTTGAGGTCACCTCCCTTGAGCGCCTTATTGATCTCGTCCACCTGGCCGCGGGCCTGGTCCAGCAACTGGTCGGGCGTGGGCGGGGGGGCGGAGCTGCTCGAGGCAGGGGCGTCCTGGGCCAGGGCGGTGGCCGTGGCGAGGAAGAGGAGTGATCCAAGCAGGAGTTTTCGTAGATGCATCGGGGGATGATCGAAGCCAGCGAGGGTGAGGTCAATTGCGGGGCTGAACCTCGCCTAGATCGAGTGAAGGTGACGTGGCCCCTGGCCGGGGCTATCCTCGGCCCCCTTTGAACCCGCAGGATGCTGGCCATGCGCAGGAAAGTCGTTGCCGGAAACTGGAAGATGCACGGTTCGCGTGCCATGGCGCGCGAACTGGTCGGCCAGATCCTCGCGGCCAGCCCCGGCGGCCCGGAGATCATCCTGTGCCCGCCCAGCGTGTATATCAGCGAGGTGGTGCGGCTGTGCGAGGGCTCAGCCCTGATGGTCGGTGCCCAGGACCTGGCCGAGCGCGACGGCAGCGGCGCCTTCACCGGCGACGTCTCGGCCGACATGCTTTTCGATGTGGGCGCTCGCTGGGTGCTGGTGGGGCATTCCGAGCGGCGGGAATATCACGCCGAGACCAACGAGATGCTGGCCCGCAAGTTTGACTCGGCGCAGAAATCCGGCCTTACCCCCATTCTCTGCGTGGGCGAGACCCTGGCAGAGCGCGAGGCAGGCCGGGTCGAGGAAGTGATCGGCGAGCAGATCCACGCGGTGATCAGGGCCAACGGCATCGCCACCTTCGAGAACGCCGTATTGGCCTACGAGCCGGTCTGGGCCATCGGTACGGGCAAGGTCGCCACCCCCGCACAGGCCCAGGAAGTGCATGCATTCATCCGTAGCCAACTGGCGCGTGGAGATGCTAATATCGCCGGTCTCACCCGGGTCCTATACGGTGGCAGCGTCAAACCGGCCAATGCGGCCGAGTTGTTCGCGCAGCCGGACGTGGACGGTGGGCTGATCGGCGGTGCTTCCCTGGCCGCCTCCGACTTCCTGGCGATTTGCGCCGCGGCGCGCTAAGCGCGACCGGCAAGAGCAACTATGTTCATTATCTTCAGCGTCTTCTACATCCTGATTGCCGCGGCCATGATCGTCCTGATCCTGCTGCAGCGTGGCGCCGGTGCCGACGCCGGTTCCGGCTTTGGCGGCGGCGCCTCGTCCACCGTATTCGGTGCACGCGGTTCGGCCAGCTTCATGACCCGCGCTACCGGCGTGCTGGCTACCCTGTTCTTCCTGCTTAGCCTCGGTATGGGTATCTACCTCGGCCGCGGCACGACGCCCCAGCCCACGGCCGATCTCGGCCTGATGGGTGGCGCCTCGCCGGCAGCGGCCACGTCCACCAATGCCGCCAAGGCAGTGAACGACGTGCCCAAGCCCACCAACCCGGCACCGGCCAACAACAACTCCGACGTACCCAGCGCCGCACCCGCGCAAAAGGACGTCCCGCCGGCTTCCCAGGAGCCCGCAAAGAAGTAAAATAGCGGTTCGAAAAGTTTAGCCCAGGTGGCGGAATTGGTAGACGCACTACCTTGAGGTGGTAGCGGTGAAAACTGTAGGGGTTCGAGTCCCCTCTTGGGCACCAATTGAAGGTTTCAGGACGGATCACCCCGTAATGAAGCCGCAGAGAAACCCGCTAAAAGGCGGGTTTTTTTGTACCTGAAGGGTGCCAAGTGGTCTCAAGGTGTCCCAGGGAGGCTGACGGTACGTGGCGGTATTTTTGGCGGTATGTGGTTAAAGGAAAAGCACCACGCGGCGGTCACCGACCCCCAGCGCATCGGTGAGTTGTTGCGGACCATCGGATTCACGGGCCAGTTTATGACGCTGAAGGCTCTCCAACTTGCTCCGCTCGTCTTCGTGCGCCCAGGCGAGTTGCGGAGGGCCGAGTGGTCCGAGTTCGATTTGGAGGCGCGCATCTGGCGAATCCCTGCCGAGCGCATGAAGATGAAGGCGGCGCACTTGATCCCATTGTCCGCCCAGGCCGTCACTGTGTTGCAGGAATTGTCTGCATTTTCTGGACACGGCCGCTATGTCTTCCCCGGGCTTCGTACCGCGACCCGCCCCATGAGCGAGAACACAGGGAATGCGGCACTTCGCCGGCTTGGTTATTCAGGCGAAGAGATGACCGGCCACGGCTTCCGCAGCATGGCGGCGACCCGCTTGAACGAGATGGGATGGCGCATCGACGCCATCGAGCGTCAACTCGCCCACGCGGAGACCAACAAGGTTCGCGAGGCCTATATGCAAGCCCGCTATTACGACCCAGCGGTCGGGCGCTTCCTAAGCGCAGACCCAATGACGCCGACCTCCGGCGAGTTGTTTAGATTTAGCAGATATGACTACGCCAACAATAATCCCACTACCAACATAGACCCTGATGGCCGCGACAACTGCCCAGGGCAAAGTCGCAGCAGCTGCATTCGCTCTGACTCGGAGTCAGCCCGCAATCTCGAATCGACCAAGCAACAGGACTCCGCAGCGGTGGAGAACAAGAGCATGGTGGAAACGTCCGAAAAGCCGGAAAGAGCTGTGGCCCTGATCGGAACCACGGATGTTACTGTGCTGCCGGTGATTGGGGAGGTTATCCAGACTACTGGCAAAGACGGTATAAACCTGAAGAATTTGCCGCCAGGAACAAGTGCCGTGGAGCACAGCCATATCGATGGAAAAACTGTGGGTGTCTCCTCTGAAGGTTTCGTTAGTCCTGGCGATGCACAGCCGCTCGGTCACGGCGTTATTAACTACGCAGTAAGTGAACGACGGGTCGCAAAGTACGAAATCGTCGGCGGACGGATTCAGGTTACGGCGATTGAGGGAAGATTCACTTCGCCCGAGTCAACCAAGCTTGAGCAATCCATTAATGCCCAGCAACCTGCGATTGATGCTGTCAGGCCTTCCGAATGAAGCTTTCACTAATGGCGCTGGCGTTTTTCCCGCTGCTGCTGGTCAATTCGGCCTGGGCATTGGGTAACTCATTGGACATCCAAGTGCTGAACGCTCAGCGTAAGCAATACGACGGCCAGAATTTAACCCTACATGGATTTCTGGTTATCGGGGCAGAGTCGATGTATTTGGTAAAACGCTTAGGTTATGACAAAGACTACTGGGCGCCAGACTCGGGTTGCTTGAGTCTCCTCAATACAGGCGACCTCGGCGCGAAAGAGGGTTTGTACAACGGGAAATACGTCGAAATCACCGGCGTATTTCGTGCAAGCAACTACTCGGATGGCATCAGTCTTTCCGAATGCGGCTTGACCGGATTGGACATTGATGGCGATCCTGCGAAGCACATAACTATAAAAGCCGAAGTGCCACGGGTGCCATCGAGTGTCGTCAAGTAGCGATCAAACGTAATGATGTATGCGGCGTTCGTTGCTGCCCCCTCGGTGTCCTGAAGGGGAAGGGGCGAAAGTCACTGGCGTTTGGCGCCGTCCTTTGCGTTGAGGCGGACCTTGTGGGCCACGATGGCGTCGCGGATGCGGGCCACGGTTACAGGGTCAGGTTGTGCGTATTCGATGCGCGCGATCCTCGCCGGCTGCAAGACGGTGACGCGGCGGGTGATTAAGCGTGGAATCGTCATGCCTTCGACGATCGGCATAAATCTAGGCTTCTTGCCAACCTATCTCCGGCGCTGGACGGAAGGCGGTTTTTTTATGGCCGCTCGCGTGAAGATGCCACCGCTACTCCGCTCAGCTGACAGTGGCCCCGGTCGCGCATCCCTTGATTGTTCGAGCTCAAACAATTCGAACAACACCCCGATGCTTCAACGCACGCAGATGTACCAGGCGTTCCGCTGGCAAGGGAAACGACCGGTTGTCGTCACCAGAGAAGACGGTCAGCCTGCTTCCGGCTGCCTTGAAACGGGGCCTCTCAATCGGTTCGAGTATCGGTGCGTCACCGGATGCCCAAAAGGTTGCTCCATCCGCCTCGATCACTAGGTAGGCAATCGTGGGCTCGGCGGAGAATGACCAAGTTTCAAAAGCCCCAGAAGCGTTTCGGTGATGGTCGCGCTGCTGCCGACACGCCCGGAGCAGTTCTGCGCATGTCTGGTCCCAAGTCGCGCGGACGGCTGCGCGGTCGGGGAAGAGCTCCCGCTGGTGGTGATCCAGCCACAATTTGAACGCGCGGGCGTCGGCGTTCGGCAGTGTCACATCCAAGCGGTCGGTCAGGACACTGGTTTGTCCTTCCTCTCCGCTGGCCCAATGCTGGGCGCAATAAGCGGGCAGGCGGACAGCCCGAAGTTGCACGCAGGTCTTCCCGGTTTCCACGGTGGTCCATATCGTCTCTGCCCAGTCGCTGGACGCCACATAGCGGCCCGTCGCCAACAACCTGCGCCGGTTTGAGGTCAGGGTAATCCTGCAGCGCCTCCTGGGGCGCTTCTCGTGAGCCACCGTAACGGTCTCGACCTTGTGTTCGACAACGAGGTGGCCGAAGGGCGCGCGAAAAATCCCCGCGTGGCCTTCCTCGAAGATGTGCACTTCACGGCGTGCGCGGTCGATGCTCGCTCCGAAGTCCTTCACCTGGAAGTGGTCTACGGCGCCCATGGCCACTTTGATCGCCTTCTCCCAGCGTCCCATGAAGACGGCAAAGGCAATGAGCCCGGCGACTACGGCACCGAGGGCGATAAGGGTATCGGTTGACATGCGTTGATTCCTTTCAACATGAGGGGCGAAAGTCGTGCCTCACCCTTAGTTCCGCCTTCGGTCCTAGCTTGGATCCAGATGCGCCAGCCTTGGTCCCGTTGTGGTGCGGGCACATTAATGCATAAATGGAAATCATTTAAATGAAGATCAACTAAACGGGACTCGGATATAGGTTTTGTGCCACATTGCATCCCGGGGCAAGGTTGTGGCTGGAAAGACGCTCTACAGAACCGAAAACCTAATCTTTGCCGGCCTGTTGCGGGATGCACGACTGCGCTCAAAGTTGACCCAGATGGAGCTGGTCGAAGCTCTGGGTATGACCCAGACGTATGCGAGTGAAGCTGAGCGCGGCATTCGGCGTCTTGATATGGTGCAGGTACGGGATTGGTGCCATGCCACGGGCACGACCTTGCCCGCGCTGATCAAAGAATTTGAGCGCCGGCTGGCAGATCCCGCCTACGCGAAGCCCCGGGAGGTGGATGGGCGAAAGAGGGCGGCCCGACCGAAGTAGGGCTAAAGCGGAAGGGGGAGCTTCCTTCGCTTCGTCCTCACGTACGAACGCGGATGACCGTCTTCCCTGCGCGCCGCTCGGTCGCGTTGAAGGTGGCGACAGCATCGTCGAGGGTCGAGACGTTGCCGATGTTCGTCTGCAGTCGCCCGTCCCGTACTCGCTGGACGATCTCACTCAGTTGGGCACGATCGGACTCGACAACGAAGTCGATCGCCAGCCCGTCGGCGGGTCGAGCTTCGACTGGCCCGACGATGGACACCAGTGTTCCTCCGGATCGAATCAGGCCTGCAGACCGCTTCTGGATGTCGCCACCGATGACATCGAATACCAGGTCGACTCCGCCGACGTCTTCCAGGGCGTCGTTGTCGAGGTCGACGAACTCCTTCGCGCCGAAGTCGAGCGCCTTCTGCCGGTCGGCGGCGCGCCCGGTGCCGATGACGTAGGCGCCGGCCTCTCGTGCGAGTTGCGTCACTATCGAACCGACTGCGCCCGCCGCGCCGTGCGCGAGGACGCTCTGGCCCGCCTTCAGGCGGCCGAGCTGGAATAGCCCTTGCCACGCGGTCAGTCCCGAGATCGGCAGGCTCGCGCCCACCGCGAAGTCGACGTCGCCCGGCAGCGGCGCGAGGTTGCGTGCCTCGATCGCCACGTACTCGGCCAGGGTGCCGTCGCGATACCAGTCCGCGAGGCCGAACACCCGTTGTCCTACCGACAGCCCCGTCGTGCCGTATCCGAGAGCGGTGACCACTCCGGCCAACTCGTGCCCAAGGATCGACGGTGTTCGGTTAACGTCGCGGCGATCGGTCCACGTCGAGGGCCACTCCAGCTCGGTCGGGACGAATCCCGACGCATGGATCTGAACGACGACGTCATTTATCGCTGCCTGCGGCTCGGGCCGCTCCACCAGCTTCATCCCGGCTGTTCCCGCAGCCGGGTCCGTCACAACGATCGCCTTCATGGGAATTGTCTCCGTGATGCCGGAAGGAGTGCCGTCCATCACGGATCTTGAACCCTTGCACGTCGACGAAATGTCGGCGGAAGAATACGGCAGGATCAGGCACCACCAAAGAGCGCAAGCGCTTGCTCGTTAAAGCCATTGACGAACGCATGCTCGTCCGGGCCGACATTGGAACGGAACGGCTTTGCTGCATCGACCACGATCTCATCGGCGTTCGTGCCAAGAATTGCCATGGTTTCGGCAATGAACTGGTCCAGCGGCATGGCTTGCTCGGCTTCCTGGCTGTTCATCAGTTCGGTGCGCACCCAGGGCGGCACGATCTCAAGAACGCGAACCGATGTATTCCGCAGCATGAAGCGCTGCGACAGTGCATACGAATGAATCGCCGCCTTCGTCGCCGAATAGACGCCGGTAACGGCCATCGGCACGAAGCCGAGCACGGAACCCAGGTACGCCACGACGGCGTTGTCCTTGCTTTTCAGATGCTCGATCAGCGCCGATGTCATGCGGATCGGCCCGAATACATTCGTTGAGATGGTCGACGTCAACAGCGTCTCGTCGACCTTTCCGGCAACGGTGTCCGGCTGCATGATGCCGGCATTGTTGATGAGGACATTCAGGCCCGGGTGATCGGCGATCAATTTTTCCGCGACGCTATCGATGCTGGAGGGATCAGTGATGTCCAGTTCGATCGCTTCCATGCCGGGATTGGCGGCGACCACCGTATCTAGATGGCCACGCCGTCGGCCGGAGATGATGACCTTGTTGCCCAGCTTATGCAGCGCTTCGGCGAGTCCGCGACCGATGCCCGAACCGCCGCCGGTAATGAAGACGGTATTGCCACTGAGTTTCATGAGGGTTTTCCTAGGATAAGTTCAGGCGGGAAAGCGATTGCCGAACATGGGCAATCCGCTCTTCGAATCAGCTTGTGTCGCTTCGTCCTGCAACACGTCCCAGTGTTCGGCGAGCTTGCCGTCTTCGATACGCACGACATCCGCGGCGATCCATGCGGCGGGGCGGCCGTTACCGGAGAAACGGCCGTGCACGATGACGTAATCGTCTTCGGCCATGATCAAGCCATGCTCGTAACGCAGGGTGCTGGGACCGTTGCGAATCAAATTGAGCAGACCGTCGCGGCCCGGCTCGATATGCGCGCTGTGCTGGATGTACTTATCGGACCAAAAGCGCTTGGCGGCTTCGTAGTCACGCTTGTTGAACAGCGTGTCGAATGCCTCGATGACAAGAGCCTTGTTTTGTTCGGGCGAAGTCTTTGACATGGTCGTTTCCTCTTCGATCGCGGATGGCTCAAGTAACGAGGCGCTCGAGCGCTGGTTCGTTGATGGGATTACAATGGTGATCACCATCGACATGAGATAGGATGATGCCGCGAGTGGCGATTGTCAATGACGATCACCATTGTAATTTGGAGCGATCCATATATGGGTCGTCAGAAGGAGTAGCTATATGGGTGTGTCAAAGCAGCAAGCTATTGAAAACAAACGGTCTATTGTCGCCGCGGCGGAAAGGCTCTTCCGCGAGCGTGGGGTAGCCGCGGTAGGGCTCGCCGAACTGACGAAAGCCGCCGGCTTCACCCAGGGCGGCTTTTACAACCACTTCAAGTCGAAGGACGCCCTGGTCGCCGCCGTCATGGAGAAGGCGATGGAAGATGGCGCGAGCGACCTTCTGGCCGGTATCGAGGCGTCGAAGGCAGAGGAAGCCGACGCCATGAAGCGGTACATCCAGTGGTACCTGTCTCCCAACCACCTCACCAATATCGAGGCGGGGTGTCCGCTGACAGCGTTCGCCGGCGACGTGCGGCGACTGGGCAAGGAAGCGCGGCAATCCTATGCACGCGGGCTGAGGTGGAATTTCGATCAGCTAGCGAGTTTGATCAAAGGCGAAAGCGCGCCAGAGAAAAGAAAAAAGGCCGTCGCACTTTTCAGCCAGATGGTCGGCTCGCTGGTACTTTCGCGCGCCGTCGCCGAGGCTGATCCTGCCCTCGCTGACGAGATACTCAAGGACGGGCGCGAGAAGTTGCTGCAGGCTATCGGTGCTTGAGCAGGGCTAGACCGCTCTGCTTTGAATTTCCCATGCCTTGAAATTGGTACTGTTTCGGGCGTAGTCTTCCCCCAGGGCCGATGCTGCCCGCCGCCCGCAGCCTGTCGAAGGCACGGTGAAAGCATCGCGGTAAACCTCTCTTTCGATCCTTACGATCGGTGGATGGGTCGGCAACGTGGGCACCGACATCTCATCTGCCGGATATCGGAGGATTTTCCATGACCAGCATCGACCAGGCCAAATCCATGGCCAAGCGCTTGCGTTCCGGATTGGCGGCGCGCGAGATCGATATTCCCCATGCAACGGCGCTTGAACTGGTAGCCGCGCAGTTGGGACACGACAACTGGAACGTTGCGGCGGCCAGGCTTGATGGCTCATCGGTACAAGGCATTGCTTTCAACCGAACCATTCCCATCCTGCGGACTTTCGACGAGACCAAATCGCGCGAGTTCTACCTTGGGTTTCTAGGATTCACCGTTGATTTTGAGCATCGCTTCGAGCCGGCGATGCCGTTGTACATGGGTATTTCCCGCGCTGGATTGTTCTTGCATTTGTCCGAACACCACGGCGATGCAAGTCCGGGCTCAAACGTGTACGTGCCCATGCATGGCCTGCGCGATTTCCATCGCGAACTTAGCGAGAAAGAGTACAACTACGGCCGCCCGGGCATCGACTCGCACCCCTGGGCCGATGTAATGCAGGTGTACGACCCATTCGGTAACCGCATCCGCTTCGCCGAGGTGCGCAGCGAAGCTGGTTGAACGTGGCCGCTATTGATCTAGTAGGCGAAGTAGAGGAAGGCCAGCAGGCCTAGCAGGACGCAGGCCACGATCCAGCTGGTGGGGCCCGAGCCGACATCGA
>Ga0193743_1002588_pt1 | contig 12599 bp, 9 predicted proteins | sample L2c2metaG_FD_143038 | JGI IMG/M metagenome (GOLD analysis project Ga0193743, IMG submission 143038) | Soil microbial communities from a riparian zone of the East river system, Colorado, United States - L2c2 | ecosystem: Environmental > Terrestrial > Soil > Riparian zone | place: USA: East River... | reverse complement strand
GTGCTGATCTCCTCGCTCGGCGCCCTCGCCTCCTACATCGACAACTACTACACCGAGAGCGTGGGCCAGTGGGTAGCGCATGACCTGCGCATGCGCATGTACAACCATCTGCAGCGGCTCTCGCTCGGCTACTACAACACCCATCAGACCGGGCCGATCATCAGCACGCTCACCACGGACATCCAGACCATCCAGGGTTTCGCCTCTTCGTCCACACTCGACATCCTGGTCGACATGCTCACCATCCTGAGCATGCTGGTGCTGATGTTCTGGCTCAATTGGGATTTCACCCTGATCGCCGTCGCGGTTACGCCGTTTCTCCTGCTCTTCGTATCGCGCTTCAAGAAAGCCGTCAAAAGCGCAACCCACGAAGTCCGCAAGGAACAAAGCGCCATTATGGCGGTGGTGCAGCAGGGGCTCGAATCCATGCAGGTGGTCAAAGCCTTTGGCCAGGAGAGCACGGAGGAGGAGATGCTCAAGGTCGTCAGCCAGGCCACGGTAAGCGCCGCTCTCAAGGCGCGCAGCGTAAAGGCTCTGCTTTCGCCCGTGGTGACGATCGTCGTCTCTCTCTGCACAGCGATCGTGCTATGGCGAGGCGCTGCGTTGATTCTCACCGGGACCATGACCGTGGGATCGCTGACGGTCTATCTGGCCTATCTCAGCCGGTTCTTCAAGCCGGTCAAGGATCTCGCCACGACTACCAACGCCATTGCGCAGGTGACGGTCGGCGTGGAGCGGGTCCGCGACATCCTCGACACCGACACGATCCTTCCGCAGAAGGAGAATGCGGTTGAGCCCGAGACGATCCAAGGAGAGATCGAGTTTCGCAATGTTGCCTTCGGATATGATCCCGCCACACCCATCCTGACCGATGTCTCCTTCCACATCCGGCCGGGCGAGTTTGTAGGCATCGTCGGGCCGACCGGCAGTGGAAAGTCCACAGTGGTCAGCCTTATCCCTCGCTTCTACGATGTGCAGGCGGGTTCGCTGCTGATTGACGGGGTTGACGTGCGGGACTACGGCCTCAAGAATCTTCGCGACCACATCGGCTATGTGCTCCAGGATACGGTTCTGTTCCACGGAACCATCTTCGAGAACATCGCCTTCGGTAATCCTCACGCGACCCGCGAGGAGATCATCGCCGCTGCGAAGCTCGCCAATGCCGACGAGTTTATCGCGCGCATGCCCCAGGGTTACGAGACGCCGGTGGGCGAGCGCGGCTCTACCCTCTCCGGCGGCCAGCGCCAGCGTATTGGAATCGCACGAGTGATGGTTCGAAACAGCCCCATCTTGCTGCTCGACGAACCCACAGCCGCTTTGGACAGCGAGTCGGAAAAACTGGTCATCGATGCACTGGAAAATTTGATGAAGGGCCGGACCGTCCTTGCGATCGCCCATCGGTTGACCACCATCCGGGATGCTACCCAGATCATCGTTATTTCCAATGGAGTGGTTGCGGAGAATGGCTCCCATGACGAACTGCTGAAGCGCAATGGAATCTACGCGGACCTGTATCGCACTCAGTTCGATACAGGCACGAAAACAGTCGTCTCGTAAAATGAGATAGTCTCAAGGCCAAACATCTGCTGCTGAATTTTCAAGGAAGCGTTATGTCCCGCTCAATCATTATTCTGCCTGACGACTCGGCCAAGCCTCTTCTCGACGCTATCTCCGGCGCGCGATCTTCCCTGCGCATCAAGATGTTCGTCTTCTCGGACCCTTCTCTGCTGGATGCGGTAGGTTCGGCGCACAAGCGTGGCGTGAAGGTTCGCGTAATGCTCAACCCTGAACGGCGGGATGGCGAAAAAGAGAATGACGAGACGCGCAAGCTGCTTGGAGAGTTCGGCGTCGAGGTTAAGGACAGCAATCCGCATTTCGACCTGACGCATGAGAAGTCCATGGTCGTGGACGACTCGGCCGCATTCATCCAATCGCTCAACTGGGAGACGCGCAACCTTACCGAGACACGCGACTACGCCATTGTGACTACCCACAAGCACGAAGTGGATGAGGTGATCCAGTGCTTCGACGCCGACTGGGATCGCGCCGAATTCACCTCCGGCGATCACTCTCACCTGATCTGGTGCACCGGGAACGGTCGCCAGCGGCTCTGCCAGCTGATCGACAGCGCAAAGCATACCCTGTGGCTCCAGAACGAACGCTATCAGGATCCCGTGATCATCGAGCACGTGGTGCGGGCGTTTCGCCGAGGCGTGAAGATTCACGTGATGGCTCGCCCACCCCACAAGCTGAAGAAGGACAAGCTGGTGGAAGGCGTCAGCGGCCTGCGTATCCTGCAAGACCTGGGAATTGCCATTCGCAAGCTGAAGCACATCAAGCTGCATGCGAAGCTCCTGTTTGCAGATGACTCCCGCGCCATCATCGGATCGATCAACTTCGCCCCCGGCAGCTTCGATAGCCGGCGCGAGCTGGCGATCGAGGTGAACGACGAGCCCATCACAAAGCGAATTCACAAGACATTGCACGACGATTGGGAGAACTCGAAGCCGCTCGACCTGTCAGACGAGGGCCTGCTGGCTGAGCTGAAGGACACGGATCCCAACGTGGTGGAGGATCTTGGCATCGCGAACCCAAAACACAAATGAATCGTGCCCGGGGCTAACTTCCGAATCGACCGGGAGATGCCGGTCATCTGGACATTCATAGCCGAGGTCAGGGCCTCCCCCCTGGCCGTGCGTCGAATATCGACTCGTCACGGAACGTCCCGCTTCCCGTTTTAGAATAGGAGCTACATGAAGATCGTCATCGCTGAAAAAGTCTCCCCTGCAACCCTTGCCATCTTCCAACAAGAATCTGGCTGGCAGGTCGTCACCGCCGATCAGATCAAAGACGGCCTTCCGGCCGAGCTCGCAGACGCAGACGCACTCGTCGTCCGCTCCGCTGTCCAGGCTGACGCCAAGCTGCTGGAGTCCGCACCGAAGCTTCGCATCATCGGACGTGCCGGCGTGGGCGTAGACAACATCGATGCCGACGCCGCAACCCGCCGTGGCATCGTCGTGATGAATACCCCCGGCGCCAATGCCATCGCCGTTGCCGAGCTGACCATCGGCTTTATGGTTTCCATGGCCCGCTCTATCTCACGCGCCAATGCGACCATGCACGAGGGCAAGTGGGAGAAGAAGACTTTGCAGGGCCGCGAACTTCGCGGCAAGACGCTCGGCATCGTCGGCCTGGGCCGCATCGGCCTGGAGGTCGCTCGCCGCGCCCGCGCCTTCGGCATGGATCTGATCGGCTACGATCCTTTTATTGCGCCGGTGATCGCGCGTGAAAACGACGTAACCCTCGTCCCCATCGACGAGATCTTCCGCCGCTCCGATTACCTCACCCTCCACGTCGGCCTCACCCCACAAACTGAAGGCCTCATCAACGCCACGTCGCTCGCCATCATGAAAAAAGGCGTTCGCATTATCAACTGCGCCCGCGGCGAGCTGATCGTGGAGCAGGCGCTTGCGGATGCCCTGAAGTCCGGGCATGTCGCGGGAGCCGCCCTTGACGTCTTCCACAAGGAACCGCTCAAGGAATCCCCCTTCTTCGAGCTCGAAAACGTCATTCTGTCCCCGCATATCGCCGGTTCCACCGATGAGGCCCAGGAGGCGATCGGCATCCAACTCGCCCGCCAGGTACGCGACTACCTGAAGCTGGGCGTAGTGCAGAACGCCGTCAACGTGCCCTCGCTGACCCACGAGGAGTACACCGAGATCTCGCCCTACATCGAGATGGCCGAGCGCCTTGGTCAATTCCTCTCGCACGCGACGCCGGGCAATCTGGAGAATATCCAGATCAGCTACACCGGACGCCTTGCTACCGGCAAGACCGACCTGGTCCGTAACGCAGCGCTGGCTGGAATCTTCGCGGGCTCTGAAGGCAACGGTGAATCGCGCAGCACCGCAAACCGCATCAACGCCGCGGCGATCGCCGAAGAGCGTGGCGTTCGTGTGCAGGAAGACAAGAAGGAGTTCACCACGGGAGGAGCGGGTTCCGTTCTCAAGCTCGTCCTGCACTCCTCCGACGGCGATGCCTCGGCCTCGGCGACCGTGCTGCACGGCTCTTCCCCCCGCCTGCTTACCTACGATGGCATCGACATCGAGGCTCCGCTTACCGGAACCCTGGTCGCGATCCGCAACCATGATGTTCCCGGCGTCATTGGCCGTATTGGAACCATCCTGGGTGACAATTCCGTCAACATCGCGAACTTCGCGCTGGGCCGTGCCCATGATCCTGCTCGAGGCGCGCGCGCCCAGCGCGTTCCCCAGGGACAGGCCCTCGCCGTCGTCCAGATCGATGTACCCAGCGCCGCGACGGCAAATGCTGCCGTCGAAGCCCTGCGCAAGGTAGAGGCCATTGCCAGCGTACGGCTGATCGAACTCGGCAAACTGTAGCCAGCCAGCGTAAAAGCCCCGCGGACCTCCATGTCCGCGGGGCTTTTACGTATTCAGCATTTAGAATCAAAAGAGTGAGCAATGCTGGCTTTGCCATTGCCCGAGTCCCACAATCAGGAACGACCCTACCCTATGCCACTCTACGAATACGAATGCACCGAATGCCACGAACGCACCGAGAAGATCCAGAAGTTCTCCGACCCGGAGATCACTGTCTGCCCACACTGCAGCGGGCATCTCGAGCGTGTGCTCTCGGCACCGGCGATTGCCTTCAAAGGCGGCGGATGGTACGCGGATGGCTACGGTAACGCCAAGCCAAAGTCGCAGGAATCCAAAAGCGAATCAAAGAGTGAGTCGAAGAGCAGCGACTCCTCCAGCTCGAGCTCAGCTTCGGACGGCGCAAGCAAGCCTGCCGCCGCACCGGCTGCTGCCAGCGCAGCGCCCGCAGCCGTCTCGGATAAGAAGTAGCTCTCCTATTCGTCTTCAGACGCATGCGGGATATGTGGCGAATGGATTCACCTCTAGAAGGGATGAGCCTACTTCAACATTTTTGAAGGTCTACTCGTATTTGAGGGTCTGTACCGGATCCAGACGTGCGGCTCGGTTGGCTGGGAGGGTTCCGAAAAGCACCCCAACCAGCATTGAGGTTCCCAGCGCGATCACTGCAGACCATGGTGAGATTGGAATCTGAAAGGGCGTTAGAAGCCGGACAGCCAGGGGAAGGGCGAGGCCAACCAGAGTACCGAGAAGGCCGCCGCTGAGAGAGAGGAAGACTGCCTCCGTAAGGAACTGCAGTCGGATCTCGTGGCTTGTAGCTCCAAGCGCCTTGCGGATACCAATCTCGCGAAGGCGAGCCTGCACATTGGCAAGCATGCTGTTCATGATGCCGACACCGGACACGATCAGGGTAATTGCCGCCGCAAGTGTGAGCACGATCGTCAGCATATTCGCGATTTGCGCCATAACGCTGAGGACCTGCTGCATGGTAAAGGCCGTATAGACCGAGCTGGCGCGATGACGTTCCTTGATAATCCGCAGAATCTCCGTGGCCGCCGGGGTCACGTCGGAGGTGTTCTTCATGCTGAAGAAGATCTCCTTTACCGTGTCACTCCCAGTGAAATAACGCGCGACGGGATAGGGGATCAGGATCGTCTGGTCTGAGACCTCGGACTGGCCAAAAGTATCGATACGCATCTTGAAGACGCCGATGATGGTGAAGGGAATGCCATGAATTCTGATGGCGCGTCCGACAGCAGCGCTCGAAGAGCCGTACAAAGCGCGCGCAAAGGGCTCAACGATCACGGCCACTTTGGCGTGAGTGACGGCGTCCTGATCATCGAAGAAGCGGCCTCCCACCACGGCGAGATTGCGAACGATACGATACTGCGGCGAGACGCCGAGGATCATGGTATTGCGCGTGATCCCTCCACCCATGCTGACATTGTCGTGGTCCTCCAGCATCGGCGAAGAGGCGGCGACTCCCGGAACCTGATCGTTCACCGCCGCCTCATCCTCGCGAGTCATGAAGTCGGGAGTGCTGGTATTGTCCGGCCCAACGATGCTGCCGCCGTTGTATTGCATCTCGATCATGTTGGGCCCGATGGACGAGATCAGGTTGAGCGCGTACTCCTTGCCGGTAAGACCGAGGGTATAAACCAGAATGATCGAGGCCGAACCAATGATCATGCCCAGCATGGTCAGCAGGAAGCGGACCTTGCTGGCTTTGAAGCTGTCGATCGCAAGTTTAACCACCTCGCTGAACATCATGGTCGAGCGGGCGCTCGCCAGGGTCCGCTCGAAGGAACTCGTCTTCGACCTCGGTGGAGCGACGGGTTTGGGGAGATTTGCGGTCGCCATCAACGTGATTCCGAAAGATTAGACGCTCTCTAGTATCGCAGCGGTGCACGCTTTCTGCCATTTAGGACGCCTAAAACCATGACTCAAGGAAGGCTCCGTCCATAACCATTCCGCTTCATTCACTGCGTCAAGCATCCCCTTGTATGTAGGCGGCACCCTGCAACCATATATAGATCAACTGAATCCGGCAGCAGATGTTCGTGGACCAGAGGTCCACTCGGTTGCCCTGCTCGAAGAGCTGGGTATAAGCTTCTCGTATGAACGACGCCGCAACTCGCGCAGATCAGACTGTTTTGCAGACACTCCTGCGAACCGGCCTTGCCGCGTCCAGCATTTCGATTCGGTCCATTATTTCGCCCATTCCAGGTGGCGGCATAACGTAAATCCTCCGAATCAATCCGGAAGTTCACGAATCCCGCCACAGCAGATGCTCTGGCGGGATTTTTATTTGGCCACAAGAAATGACGAGCAAAAAGAGGAGACCAAGATGGCATGGACCTATCGAATCACCGCCGCAGCCCGCCCACGGCTGGCAATGCGAGTAGCGCAGGTCTTCGATCAGCAACTGCTGGAGGTTGAGCGTTTCGAACTGATTCGAAAAGATGCAGTCACCACCATTCGCATCTCCGTGGAGTGCGACGAGCCGGTTGCGCGCAGGATTCATGCGAAGCTCTATCGTCTCGCCGACCTGGTTCAGATCGATCTCTTGGATGGAGCTTTACAAAAGGCAGGGAGCGAGGGAGAGCTCGTCAGCCCGGGCTCTCCTCCCTATCTCGATCCGTTCGGTCCTCAGCCCTAGAGCGGGGACCAGAGGGACAACCTTCCTTCCGAACGAAAACTCATCAGCGGATATTTGCCGACACGGCTTAGAGCGGCGGAGTGAACCGTCCATCCACAGCCGTCCAACCTCCATCGACGATGGTCAGGGTTCCGGTCGCGAACGATCCGGCATCCGAGGCGAGATAGACGACCGCTCCCGCCATCTCATGCGGCTTGGCCCATCGGCCGAGGGCGCTCTTGTTCGCGTATGCGCTGTACCAGTCCTTGTTGGCCGTAATCGGTGCGGTTAAGGGAGTATCGACAACACCGGGTCCAATCGCATTTACGCGGACTCCGTGTGGCCCAAGTTCAGCGGCCAGCGTACGACACATCTGCAGCACACCGGCCTTGGTCGCGGCATAGACGCCCTGTCCCGGCTCGACCGTCAGCGCGCGGATGCTGGCAAAGGCGATGATGCTGCCCTTTCCCCGCTTCTTCATGTTGCGTCCCGCCGCAGTAATCAGGCGGAACGTGCCCTTCAGGTTGAGCGTCAGAACCCGATCGAACTCTTCCTCGCTCATATCCAGCAGCTGCTTGCGAACATTGATCGCGGGCGTGCTTACCAGAACGTCCAGGTCGGCAAGCCCGTCGAGCGCCTTCCTGACCGCATCGCCGTCGCGCATGTCGAAGTACATCGCCTCGGCACTTCCACCGGCACCCTTGATGTCGTTGACAACCCTCTGCGCACCGTCGAGGTTGAGGTCGCCGCACAGGACATGCGCGCCATGGGCTGCCAATCCGTGAGCGGCAGCTTCACCGATACCACTTCCTGCTCCAACAATAAGTGCCTTCTTGCCGGTGAGATCGAAGAGCTTTCTGTAGTCGTACAAAGCGCTGCTTCCTTTCCAAAGAGAGTTGCCGCAGAAGTAAGTGCACTTGCCGCCTGCCGTCACAGTCTCGCCCACACGCTTCGGAAGCGCAACGGTCCCTACTCTAAACCCCGCAGATGGTGCTTTTGCAAAATGGTGCTGCAGCTCCAGATACGGTCGAGAAGGGGGTGCATACGGGCCTTAGTTCCGCAGGGGACTTCGTAGTTCATTTCCTCCAGCGCCAGCGTTCACTGGAGGGCTATCTCCGTGTAGGATGTTGGCCAATGGCGAGATCGCCGGGATTTCAGAATCCGCGGATGCGCCGAGGCTGTAATTAAGGATTCTGTAATCTATTGCTTATTATGCAATCCAATTTGACCATGAAGCAACTGGCAATCTATTTTGGTAAGCGCTGGTTTGCAATCTAAAGAAACGAGGTTTCCCCATGTCATCGACTATCGTGGCACCCGAGATCAATAAGACTGACAGCTCCAGGCCGCGCGAGATCACGCATTGGATTGGCGGTCAAAAAGTCGCCGGCGAATCGGGCCGCTTTGGCGATGTCTACAATCCGGCGACAGGACAGGTCCAGGCAAAGGTCCCGCTGGCAAACAGCGCGGAGCTGAACAAAGTCGTTGCCGCTGCGAAGGCTGCGTTCCCTGCCTGGTCGGCTCAGCCGCCGCTGCGGCGCGCGCGTGTGATGTTCCGCTTCCGTGAACTGTTCGAGCAGAATACCGACAGGTTCGCCGAGATCATCACCTCGGAGCACGGCAAGGTCTTCTCCGATGCAAAGGGCGAAGCCACGCGCGGGCTCGAGGTCGTCGAGTTCGCGACGGGAATTCCGCACCTGCTGAAGGGCGAGTTCTCCGAGCAGGTGGGCACGGATATCGATAGTTGGTCGCTCCGCCAGCCGCTGGGCGTCGTCGCGGGAATCACACCCTTCAACTTCCCGGCGATGGTTCCAATGTGGATGTTTCCGATCGCGCTGGCGTGTGGAAACACGTTCATTCTGAAGCCGAGCGAGCGCGATCCAAGCGCCTCGATCCTGATCGCCGAGCTTTTGAAGGAAGCCGGGCTTCCGGACGGTGTCTTCAACGTGCTCCACGGAGACAAGGAATCCGTGGATGGGTTGCTGGAGCATCCGGACATCAAGGCTGTGAGCTTCGTCGGCTCGACGCCCATCGCAGAATACGTCTATGCGAAGGGAACCTCGCATGGCAAGCGCGTGCAGGCTCTGGGCGGAGCGAAGAACCATATGATCGTGATGCCGGACGCGGACATGGACCAGGCAGCGGATGCGCTGGTTGGAGCAGCGTACGGTTCGGCGGGCGAGCGCTGCATGGCGATCTCGGTTGCTGTGACCGTCGGGAACGAGACCGCGGACGCGCTGCGCGCGAAGGTGATCGAGCGCATCGAGAAGTTGAAGATCCTTCCAGGGATGGAGGACGGCGCGGATATGGGGCCTCTGGTCACGAAGGTCCACCTGAACCGGGTGAGCGGATACCTGGAGACGGGCGCCAAGGAGGGCGCGGAGCTGGTGGTCGACGGGCGCAAGGGAGCTTTTCCAAAGGGCGAAGGCTTCTTCCTCGGGGCGACGCTGTTCGATCACGTGAAGCCGGAGATGCTGATCTACAAGGATGAGATCTTCGGGCCGGTGCTTGGGTTAGTAAGAACCAACAACTTCAAGACTGCGATGGACCTTATCAACGAGCACGAGTTCGGCAACGGCACCTCGATCTTCACGCGGGACGGCGATACGGCGCGGGAGTTCGCGCATTCGGTCCAGGTAGGAATGGTTGGCATCAATGTTCCGATTCCGGTGCCGATGGCCTTCCACAGCTTTGGCGGGTGGAAGCGCTCGCTCTTCGGCGATCACTCGATCTACGGGCCGGAGGGCGTCCGGTTCTATACGCGGATCAAGACGATTACTGCGCGGTGGCCGAAAGGCATTCGGGCAGGGGTGGATACGACCATGCCGACACTGGGGTAGTCCGCATCGATTTCGAAGGACCTGCGGTTCGCCTCGATCTGTCTACAGCAAATCGACTGTCAAGGCCAAAATCCTTCCATCTCTCTGATTTATCGAGACATAATATTGCCGATTCGTTCCCCTCCACCTGCTATTCTTTAAAAAAACAAAGGTAAAAACGCCCCGGCTAGCCGGGGCGTTTTCATTCTTCGCGAAAACATGACTCAAAGCGGAGGTCCGGACCTAAGTCGCATCGTTCCAAGATTTTGCGCAAAAAAGTACGGGGGACCCCAGGGCTGATTGGTTATGCTCCTGTCCTTCTGACGTCTTGCGGCGCATACGCAAAATACAGGGATTCTTCGACTCCGCTGCGCTCCACTCAGAATGACGGAATTGGAGAGTGAGTGACCTTGTGATGAGGCACCCGATTCGTCCACGCCAGGGATCAAAGATTAAGGGGATGACGGGAGAGTGACGAAGGCGCTGTGGTCGAAGTTGTCGAGCAGGTCGGAGATGTCTTTGTAGACCTCGATGCATCCGGCGTCGTACAGCTCCTGTTCGGTCCAGCCGCCGGTGGTCACGCCAACGGTCTGGACTCCGGCCTTGTTGGCGGACTCGGCATCCCAGGGAGTGTCGCCCAGGGCAAGAACGCGGTCGGGCTTTGCGCCCAGCCTGCGAAGCGCCGTCTCGAAGATGTCGGGGTGTGGCTTGGAGCGGCTGACGTCGTCGGCGGTGGTGGAGACGTTGACCAGATCGGAGATGCGGGCGATGGCCTTGTAGGTTTCGAGCTCGTCTTTGTTGGCCGAGGAGGCGAGCGCGGTTTTGATGCCTGAGGTCTTCATGCGCTGGAAGAGCTCGCGAGTGCCGGGGAAGGCTTCGACCTTGCTGAGGTAGTCCTGCTGGAAGACGAATTTGCGGAAGGCCTTCAGGGGCTCTTCGAGAATGCGGCGGCGCCAGAAGGGGACGAAGACGGGAATGAGTTCGTCGCCGCCCTTGCCGATCTGGCGGCGGATGGTCTCGACGTCGAGATCGACTCCGGCGACGGAGAAGGCATCCTTCCAGGCCGAGGCATGAAGCCAGTTGCTCTGAACGAGTGTGCCGTCGATGTCGCATAGAACTGCTTCGACCATGAGTGCCCTCCGGGCTTCAGGTGAATGAGATGCGGATTCGCCCAGCGGGACGAAGGTACGAAATGCGCCCCGGCTTCCGAAGAAAATCGTAGGCCGTTCGGCTTCAGGCATACTGTCTCCGGCGAGTATCTGTTGCGTGGTAAACGATGAAACTGCTCTTGTTAGCGGGATTGGCTTTGTCGAGTGCGTTGGGACTGATGGCGCAGGACACCCCATCCGGTCATGACGAGCCAGTTCGCACTTTGCATGTCTACACGGACCTTGTTCAGATGCCGACGCTGGTTCTCAACCAGAATCGAACGAGGATCGACCCGCGGATTGGCGAACGAAGATTTTCGATCCGTGTCGATGCGGGGCCTTGGTTCCGAGTTACCCATGTCCGTCCGGAGGGAGACGATCCGATCTCGCTTTCGATCCTTCTCGATCCGAGCGCGATGGATCTCATGCCGAATCTCAGTCGACAGATTGCGGACCTTGCCCCGATCTTCCTGACTCCACGAGATCACGTCTCGCTCTATAGCCTGGGCTGTGGTCTCACTCGATCCCTTGACGATAAACCGGCCGACAATGCAAGACTTCTCGATCGTGTGGATGTACTCCTGGCGCCGTGGAGGGCTCCCCGGGGGAACGAACCGCGTTGCGCACAGCAGCCCGTTTATCTATGGGACGCCCTGGCATTTATCTCCACACAGATGAAAGGGCTTCCTGGACGAAGGGTCATTCTGGTCCTAACCGATGGGCGCGACAAGGGAAGCGTACGCAAATGGAATGAAGTACGGGGCTTTGTTCAGGTTGCCGGAATCGCCGTGTTTGGTATTACGATGCCGTTTCGTAGCTCGTCCGCAGTTCCCGTATCGAGTACCAACGATGTGTATCCGTTCCTGTCGATCTGTGAGTTGAGTGGAGGCATACTGATGCCGACAACGCCCGAGCTGATGGAGGCGACGCTGCTACGGGCCATGGCCATGCTGCGCGAACGTTACATTCTGGAGTTTCCACGACCTTCGAATTCGACCCAAGGGGTGCACAACGTAGAAGTAAAGATTGCGGGTGGAGACAAATACTATGTCAGGCCGACCGGCGTCACCGTTCCCCTTCCGGATGACTCCGTCCTGAAAGATCCAACGACGGTTCCCTCCGATCCTTCGCGCTCACCGGAACAGGGAAAGCGCCGCGTTCTGACGCAACCAGCAATGAAGCCGAAGAACTAACAAAAGGGCTCTCATCCATTCCGACTTTTCGTTCAGCTGTTCGGGTATGCGAGCCCACTCATGCGATGAGGCCGCCTGAATGGCGGCACCCGGCCGAGTTGGTTATGTTTCTGTCCTTCCAGTATCTTGCGACGCATGGGCAAAATACAGGGATTCCTCGACTCGCTAACGCTCGCTCGGAATGACGTGGATGGCTCAATTGATCTTGTGCCTGCGGTTACTTGTCTGACATCGATGGAGGCGGAGCTCCGGTGTCCCAGTGCGTGGGTTTGTTGGTCATGGTGAGGTGGAGCTCGCCGCCCGCTATCAGCTGGTCGTGGGTGAACCACGAGCGTTGATAGGGTTTGCCATTCCATGTGGCACTGGCGATGTAGACGTTCGCTGGAGAAGAGTTCTCCGCGACG
>Ga0193743_1002587_pt1 | contig 12603 bp, 8 predicted proteins | sample L2c2metaG_FD_143038 | JGI IMG/M metagenome (GOLD analysis project Ga0193743, IMG submission 143038) | Soil microbial communities from a riparian zone of the East river system, Colorado, United States - L2c2 | ecosystem: Environmental > Terrestrial > Soil > Riparian zone | place: USA: East River... | reverse complement strand
TTTCGCGGACCCCCAAACTCGTTCAGGCCCTTGGCCCAGTTGGTCAACATTCCGTACTTGGAGGTGACAAGATGTTCACCGGTAACTCGGTCCAGGGTGAAGAAGTAGCCGTTTCGCGCGGCCGTCAATACGAGTTTCCGCATTTTCCCGTTGAACATTCCGTCAACCAGGATCGGTGTTTGCGCCGAATCGTAATCGTGCATGTCATGCGGGGAAGTCTGAAAATACCAAGCCATCTTGCCGGTATCCACGTTTATGGCGATGAGAGAGCAAGTGAATAGGTTGTCCTTATCGCCGCGGGTGCCCGTTGTGAAGGCCGGAGTCGGATTGCCAGTGCCGAAGATGTACAAGTTTGTCTCAGGATCGTAAGCTCCGGAGATCCAGGTTTGCGCACCGCCGTGTCTGGCGGCATCCAGGCTCGCCCAGGTATCTAAACCGGGATCGCCTTTCTGCATCGGCACCGTGTAGTGCTTCCATTGTAGGGCTCCAGTTTCGGGATCAAACGACTGCAGGAAACCAGGAGCATCGATGTCGTTGCCAGTGCCCACCAGGACATGGTTGCCGACCACGACGGGGGCAGTTGTCGAGAAATAGCCCTGGTCCAAATCGGCAATCGGCTTGTGCCAGCGCTCTTTGCCGGTCTTAGCCTCCAGCGACACGAGGTAATCGTCAGGGGTTTCCATGAACAGAAAGCCGTTCCACATCCCAACGCCGCGATTGCCGATGTGCGTGCCACCCTTGGTTTTCCAAAAGTAGTGCCACAGCTGTCTGCCGTCCCGCGCATCCACGGCCCAGGCATTGTCGGGCATAGTGATGTAAAGGGTGCCGTCCACTTCCAGCGCGGAAGCCTTGATTGAGCCGCCACGGATGGCTATGTCGCCCGGCCCCTCGCCTCCGACGATCAGGTTCGGCTCTTCGCGGCCGCGTGCGCCTGGTCCTGGTCCTGGCCGGCGATCCGAGGCGCTGCCGGCGCCGGGATTCATTTCGCTCATCCAGGCCAGGGTGAGTTGCTTGACGTTGGATTGATTTACCTGTGTGAGCGCGCTGTAGCGCTTGCCGGAATAATCACCGTTGTACGTCGGCCAGGAGTCCTTCAAGGGCTTCAGGAGCTCAGATGGCGCTACACCGTTGCCTTGGCCCCTCACTAAGGCGGACGGCAACAGGAAGGTCGCGATTAGGAGCAGTTTGTTAAGAGTCATTTTAAAGTCACTAGATAGGCCGTCACGTCGTGGATGTCCCTGTCGGTGTAACCGGTTAACAGATCTCTATGGATCTTCATGGGATCGCGGACGGCAACTTTCGGCGTTTCGCCATTCCGGCGGAAGGTCCGGACCGTCCCGTCGGCGAGTTTTATGGATACTAGAAAATCATCGATTTGTATAAGCTGCCCCTCGACGCTTTCCCCGGATGGCAAGGTGATGGCAGCGACGGCAAGGTGGGCAGCCGATTGTGGCGCCCCGCGGCGAGCGCCGCCGGCGACCCAGGTTGACTGCAGCGTTTTGGGGTCTGGAATTTTTGTGGCGAGGCCGGCCAAATCTCCCGTGGCGGAGTGGCAACTGCTGCACTTGGCGGCGAAATACGCCTTGCCTTCAGCTGGATTGCCAACAAGCACGCTGGGAGCTTGCTTACCGGCCGACGGAGGGGTGCCTTGCCTTCCGATCATCGCAATAACACTACGAACGTAAGCGGCGACGGCCTTCGCGTCCTCAGGACTCAATCCGATCGCCGGCATGCCCATGCTTTGGCGGCTGCCCTGGATAATGGGAACAATTAATTCGCCGTCCAGGTCGCCCAGCGCCGCCTGCGACCGCAGCAAGTTAGGTCCGCCCAGGTCACCGCCTCGCAGGTCCGCGCCATGGCACCCCCTGCAGTTGATGCCGAACAGTGTATTGCCACGGGCGATCTGTGCCGCGTCGCCGGGTGGCCGCTTCTGTCCTGGAACGAATCCACCAGCCCGGTTTCCGGCGGCCGCGGGCGCTTGTTGTGCTGGAAGGCGGCTCGCCCCCGCAATCGCCAGTCCTAATACGGCTGCCGCAATCGAACTGTACTTGACCCTCATTTTTAACCTCATCTTTTAGAGATACACCCGCGATGCGCCGGAATACCGGCACTTTCATAGGTAAACTTAAAAACTTACCATTCGACGGGAGATCTTGCTAAGAAACCTTCACCAGCGCGGGTGAGCGTTTGCTCTTGACCTCGGGTGTGGCACGCCGGAAGCCGCGCAGGCCGGCAGCCTGCAAGGCGAGCCAAACCGCTCCATGTAGCTGCGCCTCGCCGCCCAGGCTGCTCGTCACCAGGCGGGGCCGGGCAAATTGATTCCGTTCCAACCTGCGCTGTATGGCCTCCAGAAGCGACGGGTGCCCTCCCACCCCGCCGCTAAGCACCACCAGCGAAAGATCCAAGACAAGGCTCAAATTCGTGATTGCCATGGCCAGTTGCGCGGCAGTGCGATGAAGGAGTTCGCGCGCTTGGCGGTCGCCGGCGGCGGCAAGGTCGAAGATGTCGGTTGCGCGTAGCGCCGCGGAGCCTGCCGGCGCCGTCCAGGCTCGCTCAATAGTTGCCCCGCCGATGGCGCTTTCCAGCGCGCCCGGTTGGTCGGTCGTGGGCGGCTCATCTGAAAGTCCGGGCAGCATCATGTAGCCTATTTCTCCGGCGGACCAGTTCGCACCATGATGAAGCACCCTATTCACCACAATCCCCGCGCCTATGCCTGTGCCGATTGCGAGAAAGATGAAATCCGCTACGTTCCGGGCCGCTCCCTGCCAACCCTCCCCTAGAGCGCCCAAATTGACGTCATTCTCGACGGTTGTGGCAATTCCAGTCTTGCTCTCCAACAAATCACGAAAAGGGACGTCCTGCCAGCCTGTCAGATTAGGGGCGGAGAGCACCCGGCCGGCGGTCGTATCCGTCACGCCCGGAGCACCGGCCGCTATTTGAAGTATTTTCTTCGGGAGCACTTTCTGTTGCTGGCTTAGATGTGTTATGCCCGAGGCAATCATGTCTGTTATGACTTTCGGGCTGCGTTCCGCTCTCAACAACGAGGCCCAACGCCCGATAATGGTGCCGTTAAGGTCTGCCAGCGCGAGACGTAGATTCGTTCCGCCAATATCTGCGCCAACCACGTAGCCATGGCGCGCATTGAATTCCAGCAGGTCTGGAGGGCGGCCGCCACTCGAACTGCCTTGACCGAGAGAGGTAGCCAGGTCCCGCCGTTGTAGATTTCGAATACCGGCAGAGACGGTCGGCGCGGTCAATCCCGACAGACGCACCAAATCCGCGCGTGAACACGGAGAATGTGCTCGAAGCAGCCGCAGAAGGTTAGCGACGTTGGCCTCCCGCATGCGTGACGCGCGGACTGGCGCGGATGACTCAGCGGAGTTCGAGCCATTATCTAACGACAGGGTCGTAGTCGAATTCATTTCAAGACTATACGCGATTGTCAAACTAACTTAACTATTTTCACTAAGTCTGTCAAGAACCCTTGACAGACCTACGGACGCCGCCTACAATCGACTTTAATCTAAGTTAAGCAACTTGTTTGGCGCCACGATCCATCTGTCAGCGCCGCCAGGCGATAGTGGCAATCCTGGAATTGACTGCCGCTCTCACCTATACCCTGTTCAACCAAGCTACCCATCGTCACCAAGCCTGTGACTGCTCACTGCATCAACTCTAGAGGAGGCTCTCTATATGTTCGTTTCTCGAAGCAGGGCGGCGGTCGCCCTGTGTCTCTTCGCATTGATGCCGGTCGTTCCGGCGTTGGCCCAGCTTACTTCCGCCGACATTGTCGGTCGAGTCACGGATAGTAGTGGAGCGGTCTTAGCGAAGGCGCAAGTCGCTGCCGAAAACGTAGCCACGCACGCCGTCCGAACCGTTGAAACCAATACCTCCGGTGAATTTGTCTTTACGCTTCTGCCTATCGGAAGCTATACGATCGCAATCAAAGCGGACGGCTTCAAGACGTTCACCATGTCCGGCCTACAGCTCGCCTCGGGAGACCGCCAACGCGTGGATGCACAGATGGAAATCGGCCAAATCGCGCAAACTCTAGAAGTACAGAGCCAGGCAGCCGTATTGCAGACCGATAGCTCGACCGTCGGAAGTACTGTCACCGAAAAAGCCGTTCAGGATCTTCCTCTGAACGGGCGCAACTACATAAACCTGGCGCAACTGGCGCCAGGAGCCAACTCCGGATCGGCTACCGCGTTTACGAGCGGCACGCGCCCTGATGATAGGCGGCCCAACCAGACTATCTCAGTCGGTGCGCAGGGCAGCCAGGTAAATAACTTCATGGTCGACGGTATGGACAACAACGATCGAGAGATCGGGACTGTGATCGTCCGGCCGTCGGTAGATGCACTCGCTGAGATAAGTGTGCAGACCAATCTGTACACCGCGGAAGTAGGGCGTGCCGCGGGCGGCGTTGTCAACCTGATCACAAAATCAGGCACAAACGCCGTGCACGGAACTTTGTATGAATACTTTCGAAACGATGATCTCGATGCCGCGCCCTTCCGCTTCGTCGCTTCGCAGCCCAAGGCGGAGTACCGTCTGAACCAATATGGCGGGAGCGCTGGAGGTCCCATTAAGAAAGACAAGACCTTCTTCTTTTTCGACTACGAAGAAATCAGCCTCCGCCAGGGGCAGCCGGCGACAGTTACGGTTCCCACGGCAGCCGAGAAGACCGGTGATTTTTCAGCGCTGCTGCCAAAGACGGTAATTTACGATCCCGCGACTCTTGCGACTGCCGCGGGCGTTTCCACTCGCTCGCCGTTTCCGAATAGCGTAATTCCTACCACCCGCATCAATCCGATCGCGGCGAACTTCATGCAGCTCTATCAGCCGCCGCAGACGTCAGCCCTGACCAGCAACTTCGCTTCCGCGTACCCGAAGATTCAGGATGCGGGCACGTTCGACGCCAAGATCGATCATCGCTTCCGCGACAAAGACTATATGTTCGGGCGCTACTCGTACAACGACACCACCACTTTTGTCCCGGGTGACGAGGGCGTGGTAGTGCCGGGAATTTACTCCGGCGGATCGGCAATTTCGTACCCGGGAACGTCGCGGGAACGGGCGCAAGGCATCCAACTGAACGAGGTGCACGTTTTCCGTCCGAATCTGCTCCTGGAGTTGAAGGGCGGGTGGGTGAGATGGGCAAACCATGTGGCGCCGATCAACGACGGCAACAACGTCGCCAACCAGTTCGGCATTCCTGGAGCAAACCACGATGCGGCGAGCACCGGTCTTACGAACGTAACGGTGAGCGGCTATGACGGTCTGGGAGACTCCCAGTGGGTTCCTCTCATCACCATCGACAATACCTTCCAATACCAGGGCAGTCTGACGTGGACCCATGGGGCGCACACCCTTAAGTTCGGAGCAGCCTTGATCCGCCGCCAGTTCCTGGAATACCAAAGCCAGAATCCAAAGGGCTTGTGGAGCTTTGGCACGGCTCCGACCTCCAGTACAACCGCGGCCGGAGGAAACGGACTCGCATCCTTCCTTCTTGGCATCCCTACCTCGGCTTCGCTGAACCAGGCGTTGAATTGGCCCGGCTTTCGCACCTGGGAACCCAGCGCTTACGCTCAGGACGATTGGAGGGTAAACAGTCATCTAACGCTGAATTTTGGTTTGCGCTATGAAATTTTTACTCCTTTCACCGAAGCTCATAACGAGATTTCGAATCTCAATTTGACGACATTTAAGGTGCAGACCGCCGGGCAGGACGGACTTTCCGCCACCGCCGGCGTGAAGACCTATTACACGAATTTTTCGCCACGCTTCGGCTTTGCCTCCACTTTTAAAAACAACCTGGTTGTACGCGGCGGCTTTGGCCTCACGTATATACCCGGGCAATATATGTCACAGGCGAACTTCGCGAATCCACCTTGGATCGCAACATGGTCACCCATTATCACAGCGAACGTTCCGGTTAACCAAACCTACAACATCAGTTCGGGCTTTCCCGCGCCGGTGGCAATGGATCCTGCCACGCTCAATACAACAGTTGGCGGCGCGACCTTGATGGCTACGGAATATAATCTCCGCCCCACCTACGTCGAGCAGTTTAATTTAACCGTGCAGAAGCAACTTGCCGGTAGTGTTTTCGGGGTTGGTTACGTCGGCTCTCTGACCCGTCACAACGCGCAATTTCCGAGTAACATCGACCAGCCTCTGCCCAACGTTCCCAGCGTAAATGTTCAGCCGACCCGGCCATATTACGCCCAATTGCCGGGAGTCAGCACGATCTCCTATGTCACGGACAACGGGACCCTCAATTACCATTCGATGCAGGCCACGTTTGAGCACCGCTATTCGAATGGATTCTCGCTCAACGCCAACTATACTCTGGCTCATGCGCTCCAAAGCGGCGGTCAAGGGCAACTAATTACCAACTGGGATCTTGAGTACGGCAACAGCCCACTCGATGTCCGTCACCGCGTGACACTGGCCGCAAACTACGAGCTGCCATTTGGAAAAGGTTCGACCGGCGTGATGAGGCAATTGATTCACGGGTGGCAGATTAACACCATATATTATTGGCAGACAGGCTTACCTTATTCGGTGACGGAGCTCGCGGCGCGGACCAATCTCGGCATTACGGAGCGGCCGAACCGGATTGCCAGTGGACAGCTGGCCAATCCTACTCTGAACGAATGGTTCGACACCAGCGCTTTCGCGGCGCAACCGCTGGGCCAGATTGGGAACTCAGGCCCTTATATCTTCTACGGACCGCACCTGTGGAGCTTAAATGCCTCAGTATTTAAGAATTTTCAACTCCGGGAATCGATGCAACTGCAGTTCCGGACCGAAGCTTACAATCTGACGAATTCACCGAGCTTTGGGAATCCAAACGCGCAATTAGGAAACGCTTCGTTCGGTATCATCAGCAGCATGAATGGAGGATACAATCCTCGTCAGCTGCAGCTTGCCCTGAAACTCCTGTTCTAGGCGACTTACTTAGCAATAAACAATACAAAACAAAAAATCATGTATTCACGAAGAGACGTCGGTAAGATCGCTCTGGGTTGCTTTTCTTCATCTGTGGCCGGAGCTGCGAAGATCAACTCCACCGTCGACGGTGTTCGCCTCGGCACGATAACCTATAGCTACCATGACTTGCCTCGTACTCCCGGTGGCAATCAGGTGGATGTGGTGATCGCTGCCTTAAAAGATAACGGCATCGGAATCATTGAGCTATTCTCTCCCCACGTTGAACCGTCTTTTCAGAAGCCGCTTCCTCCCGGGGATCCTGCCGCCCGGCGCGCGAGAATGAAAAGCCCCGAGGCGTTGCAGGCCCGGGAAGAACTTCGCAAGTGGCGGCTTGCCGCTCCGGACGAATACTTCAAGGCAACTCGCAAGAAATTCGACGATGCGGGCATTGACGTCTACGCGTACACCATCAATTTCAGGGACGATTTCACCGACGAAGAGATCGACCGCGGCTTCCAACATGCCAAGGCGATTGGCGTCAAGGTTATTTCCTGTTCCACCCAGCTAACCATGGCTCAAAGATTGGCGCCATTTGCGGAAAAGCACAAAATGTACGTCGCCATACACGGGCACAATAACGTGAGCGATCCCAATGAGTTTTCGACTCCCGCCACTTTTCAAAAAGCGTTGAATATGTCGCGATATTTCAAGGTCAATCTGGATATAGGCCACTTCACCGCGGCAAACTGTGATTCCCTTGCCTACATAAAGGAAAACCACAAACAAATCACCCACCTGCACGTCAAAGATATGAAGCGGAACGGCGGAACGTACACGGAGTTTGGGGAAGGCGATGCACCGATTAAGCAGGTCCTGTTGCTCCTGAAAGAAAAGAAGTATCCCATCCCATGTTTTGCCGAATACGAATACAAAGGGAATGGAACTGCGACGGAAGAAGTTGCTAGATGCATGACCTACATGAAGCAGGCGCTGACCTAGCAAGGCAGCGAGCGACGCGATTGGGGAGAGGAGCGCAGTTCCTATCCCCATCACGCTTTTGAGCAAGCCGCGCGGCTCGCCCGCTGTTACAACGTACGCAGGAATGCGAGCAAATCTGCCTTCTCCGGCTGCGTTAGTTGCAGTTCGAGAATAAGGTTGAAGAATTCCACCGTATCATCAAGAGTCAACAGGCGCCCATCATGCATGTAGGGCGGAGAGTCTTTCACGCCGCGCAGGGGAAACGTCTTGATCGGGCCGTCGGCAGAGGCCATCATGCTATTGATCGTGTGCGCTTTGTAAAAGCGTTCCGCTTGCAGGTTATGCATCAGATTGTCCGTATAATACGGGCCCGGATGGCATTCCGCGCAGCGGGCCTTGCCGAAGAATAACTGTTGTCCGCGCAACTCGCCCGCGCTAGCCCTGCGGGGATTTAGCTTGCCATCCAGGCCGAGTTTCGGGGCTGGCGGGAAATCGAGCAGTTCTTGGAATTCCGCCATGGCATGTACTTGGCTGCCGCGGTCCAGGATGTTGACGCCCTTCTTTTGCGCGATCACCGGATCGCCGTCAAAATAGGCGGCTCGCTGCTCGAACTCTGTAAAATCCTCTACAGTCTTGAGCGCCCGCTGGGAGCCGAAGAGCTGTTGAATGTTGACTCCACGCAGCGAAGGAGTATTGATCCGGTGCCGGAATTCCTGCGGTCGTATGTCGCCAACTAGGTGGGTGGCGCGATTTGTGTGTCCGTTCGTGTGGCAGTCAAGACAGGCTACTCCCCGGCTCGCATGTTCAGATCTGCGGTCTTCGGTTTGATTGAATTGTTGCTGAGGGAAGGGCGTCAGCAACAGACGCAAGCCGTCCAATTGCTTGGGATTGAGAAGCCCATTGAAGATCTCGTAGTAGTTCTCAATCGTCACCAGCTTTCCTTGCGAGACATCGCCCAGATCGGGCCGGGTCGTCAGGTAGATGGGAGGCGGAAACTCCGGCAGGAAATGATCGGGAATGTCAAAATCGAGATCGAAACGGGTCAGGTCCCTATCTTCCTGCTTCTTGACCTCATCAATCTCGAACTTGGGGAAAAGCATTCCGCCTTCCGGATGATTCGGATGCGGCAGCGGCTGAAAGCCTTCCGGGAAAACGCCGCGCTCTTTGATATCCTCCGGCGTCATCTTGCCCAGTTGGTCCCAACTGACGCCCGCCGGCAACTTGACGCGTACGCCCTGCTGAACCGGCTTTCCCTTGGACATCGTGACTCCCTGAGCCGCATGGTCGCTCAAGTCATAGCGGCTAGCCAGCACCGCCATTTGGCGTTGCATCACTTCGCTCTTGGCCGCGCTCATACGGGCCATAATTGCGGCGAAACTCTCGTGGATATCGACCGGAGCATAGCTGGAAGGACGCTTTGCATCCTGGGCCAATAGGACCCCAAAGACAGTAAGCAAGCCGCCAGCGATTCCGGCCCACCGGAAACATTGTGTGCTCATTCTGACACTCTTCTTTCTTTTCTCGCCCCAAGTCCGGTCCGCACGCAGAAATGGCGCCGGAGCCGGGGCAGTGCTGTATCTGAGATGTCAACACCAGTCCATGCCAAAATAGTCCAGGGAATTTTTTGAGCAGCCCGGTGTTGTCTTAATCAAAGAGAATTTTTCTGACTTCGCTCGCCGATTGCATGTTGAGTTGTCATGCCTCGCTCTACCGGTACGCCCGCTCGTTGTGCGGTGAACAGGTAGCGGCGGAGGAGCTTCTTCAGGAGACCTACAAGAAGGCCCTGGCGGCAAAACGCGGGCCTGCGGAAGCCACGGTGGATCACGTCCGGCCATGGATGTTTACAATTATGCGAAACGCCTGGCAAAATGAGATTCGGCGGCAATCGCGTGCTCATGAAGTCTGGTTGGATGATGTTGATGCCTTGGAAGATCCTGACTCGCCTGATTCACTCTTAACCCGAAAACTTCTCGTTTCCGAGGTCCGCGCCGCGGTGGATTCCATGCCGGTCTTGTGGCGCGAAATTATCGTCATGCGCGATTTGGAGGAGCTATCCTACGGCGAAATCTCGTCGATTCTTGGATGCCCGGTTGGAACCGTGATGAGCCGCTTGGCGCGGGCGCGATCCGCCCTGCGGCAGATGCTGGTCGGCCGCGTCTCTATGCCTAGGGAGGTCGATCCGTGATCGGCTGTACCGAAGCCCGGCGTGATATTGCGCTCTATATTGACCACGAACTGGAGGGTCACGACGCGATCGAGATCGAAGCCCACCTCATCCTGTGCGCTTCCTGCCGGCTCGCCTACGAGGATTCACGCGCCGCCGTCGACGCTGTGCGGGGCGCCAGTCCTCTTTATGAAGTTCCCGGCAGTTGCTATCCGGCGATCAAAAAATTGGTAAAGTCCGGGCAGCGGAAACCGTTCCGCAATCGTTGGATGCTGCTGTGCGCCGCGGCTGCGCTCGTGGCGGGTGTCGCCATCGGCATGTGGTCTTCTCCGTGGCTGACCAGAAGAAATTCGACCCCCGCTCAATATGCATCCTTTGCGGCCGAAGCACACTTGCTCTACGCTAAGGGAGCATTTCCGCTCGATATCGTGTCGCGCCAGCCGCAGGTGGTCTCGGCTTGGCTGCGCGGAAGAGTGCCGTTTCATCTCAGACTCCCTGAATACCCCAACGGGGGCTGGCAGCAGAAACGCTATGCTCTTGTCGGTGCGCGCCTGGTCCAGTATCTCGATCAAGATGTCGCTTACCTCGCTTATGAAATGGATCACAAGCCGATCTCGGTGCTGATTGCCTCTTCTCCTCACCTGATTCGACCGGGAGGCGAAACTTACCGCTCCGGCGGCCTGACATTCCATTTCACCGAGGAGAAAGGCTTGCGGATGATTACCTGGACCGATCGCGGCCTGACCTACGCCCAAGTCTCCACTATCGCTTTGTCTGGGAAGGATTCCTGCGGAGTCTGTCACGGATCCAGTGAAGACCGGCCCAAACTTGAGAACCTGCGGCCCTGGCATTAGGCCTGCCCTCACAAGTGAATAATGCCGCGGCGCAGCGCAACCGTTACGGCTTCGGTTCGGTCTGTTACATTCAGTTTCGAGAAGATGTTGCGGACGTGCATTTTTACCGTATCCTCCGCAATCGAAAGCTCGGCTGCTATCTCTTTATTCCGTTTGCCTTTCGCTACAAGCAGCAATACTTGCACTTCGCGCCCGCTGACCGCGTCGTCTCTTATGTACTCCACCAGGCGCTGAGCGATGGCCGCGGGAATATGCCTGCCGCCTCGGAAAACGGTGCGGATCGCATTGAGCAACTCGTCACGCACCAAGCCTTTCGCAACATAACCTTGGGCTCCGGCGTCCAGCGCGCGTTGAATATCGGCATCACCGTCATACGAACTCAGCACGATCACCTTTGCCCCGGCGTCGAGATCTCGGATCCTTTCTATCAGCTCGAAGCCGCTCATGTCCGGGAGCCTCAGGTCGACAATGGTCACGTCTGGCTTATGTTCCTGAAATGCCTGGAGCGCCTTTTCTCCGTTCGGGGCGGTCGCCGCTATCTCGATGTCGGGTTGCATGGCTATGAGCGCGGACAGGCCATCGAGCACCACCGGATGGTCGTCGACGCATAGGACCTTAATCATGACTCTTTGCCTCGCAAAATGCGCGCTTACCAGGGACGGTCACGGTCGCACTGGTGCCTTCTCCGGCACGGCTTGCGATGGTAAGTACGCCGCCGATCCGTTCGGCGCGTTCTTTCATGCCAATCAATCCAAAATGCCCCGGTTTGCCGGCTTCGGCGATTCGCGGATCGATTCCACGGCCGTCATCCCTCACTTCGAGGCGAAGGTCCGATGTTCCATAAATCAGGCGGACCTCAATCTTTTTTGCCGCCGCATGCTGAAAGGCATTGGCAACGGCCTGCTTTCCGATTTGCACGAAATCTTCAACAACCGCCGGGTTCAGGCTGCGCGGCGTTCCTTCCACGATCAGGCTGGATACCACCTTGCTTTGCCGCTGAAATCCTTCAATGGTTCTCGACAGAACTCTGATGACATCGGCGGCGTCACGGGTCTTTGCGCGTAAGTCGCGGAGCACGTCGCGGCCCTGTTGCATCAACACACGGCATAAATCCAGCGCTCGGACCAGATGCTGCTTGGCCGCATGTGTTTCCTCAATTAACGAATCTGTCACTTCCAATTGCAAGCTGACCCCCATGGCATTCTGGAGCAGTTCATCGTGCAGATCTTGTGCAAGCCGCGTTCGCTCGGCCAGCCGCTCTTCAAGTCTGGCGTTCCAGGCTGCTTGCATGCGCTGCAGACGAAGCCTGTATAAGCCCCACGTGATAACTACTGCTGCTGCAAAACAGAATAGCTTGAATAACTGCGTCTGATAAAACGCCGGTAGGACGCTGAAGCTGGTACTTGCCCCGTCTTCATTCCACACGCCATCGTTGTTCGCCGCCACAACGCGGAACCGGTACGCGCCGGGTCCCAAATTCGTATAGAACGCCTGCCTTCGAGCGCCGGCATTCTGCCACTCGTTGTCATACCCCTCCAGCCGGTAACGAAACTGTACTTTCCGCGGTTCAACCAGGCTCAGCCCCGCGTAATCGAACTGGATGTCCTTTGTGTGGGGCGGGAACTGAAGGGGTCGACCAGTCCTCGCCTCATGGCTGTCGGCGATCAC
>Ga0193743_1002586_pt1 | contig 12615 bp, 13 predicted proteins | sample L2c2metaG_FD_143038 | JGI IMG/M metagenome (GOLD analysis project Ga0193743, IMG submission 143038) | Soil microbial communities from a riparian zone of the East river system, Colorado, United States - L2c2 | ecosystem: Environmental > Terrestrial > Soil > Riparian zone | place: USA: East River... | reverse complement strand
CAATGCGCGGTCCGTGATGGGCAGGATCTTCTGCGCATGCTGCTCGACGATGATGGCGGCGAGCCTCTCCTCGCGGAACAGGCGCGCGAGCGCGGCCAGCAGTTCCTGCACGATGATTGGCGCCAGCCCCTCGGTCGGCTCGTCGAGCAGCAAGAGACGCGGATTTGTCGCCAGCGCACGGCCGATCGCCAGCATCTGCTGCTCGCCCCCGGACAACGATCCGCCGGGCTGCTGCCGCCGTTCCTTGAGGCGCGGGAAGAGGCCGAACACGCGCTCCAGGGTCCACGGTCCGGGCCGCGCCACGGCGGTGATGTTCTCCTGCACGGAGAGGGAGCGGAAGATGTTGCGCTCCTGCGGCACCCAGCCGATGCCGAGCGCGGCCCGTGTCTCGGGCGCGAACGCGCCGACCTCGCGGCCACCCAGCGCGATCGAGCCCGCGAAGCGGCGCGTCACGCCGATCACGCTGTCGATCAGCGTGGTCTTGCCGACGCCGTTGCGGCCCAGCACGGCCAGCGCCTCGCCCTCGCCCAGGCGGAACGCCACGTCCGACAGCACGACGGCGCGGCCATAGCCGGCGGAGAGACGATCTACGGCTAGGAGTTCAGCCATCGCTTCTCTCGCCGAGATAGACGGCGCGCACGCGGCTATCGGCCGCGATCGCCTCGGGCTCACCCTCGACCAGCAGGCCACCGTCGACCAGCACCGAGATGCGCCGCGCGAAGCTGAACACCAGGTCCATGTCGTGCTCGATCAGCAGGACCGAGACGTCGGCGGGAAGTGCCGCGATGGCGTCCAGGATATCGCGCCGCTCGGCTTCGGGCACGCCGGCCGCCGGTTCGTCGAGCAGCAGCACCTGTGGCGCGCAGGCGAAGGCCGCGGCGATCTCGAGCAGTCGCTGCTTGCCGTAGGGCAAGGTGTCGGTGCGTCGATCGAGGACGTCCATGAGGCCGAACCGTTCGGCCACCTGCTCGACCTCGGCACTCACCGCATCGACCGCGCCGACCCTGCGGCGCCAGTCACGGCCGAGACCCAGCCGTTCGTCGATGGCGAGCGCGATCGTCTCGAGCGGCGTCAGGTCGCCGAACAACTGGTTGATCTGGAAGGTCCGCACCAGGCCGCGGCGCACCCGCGCCTCGGGTCGAAGCCGCGTGATGTCCTCGCCCGCCAGCAGGACCCGCCCGGCGGAGGGCGCCAGCACGCCGGTCAGCAGGTTGACGAAGGTGGTCTTGCCGGCGCCATTCGGCCCGATCAGTGCCTGGCGCGCGCCGCGCTCGAGGCGGAAGGTGACATCGTTGGTGGCCACGATGCCGCCGAAGCGTTTGGCGAGACCCTGGGTTTCGAGCGCGGCGTTCATCGGCGTACCACGCGCGCCAGCAACCCGCGCATCCCGCCGGTCAGCCGTTCGCGGCCGACCAGCGCCAGGATGACGAGGAACAGGCCCATCCAGAACATCCAGAATTGCGGCGCGTTGGACGATAGCGTGTCCTGCAGGATCTTGAACACAATGGCGCCGGCCAGGCCGCCATAAAGCCAGCCGGCGCCGCCGATGATGAGGGCCAGCAGCACGTCGGCCGAGCGCTGGAACTCCAGCACTTCGAGCGAGACGTAGGCCGTCGTCTGGGCGAGCAGGGCACCTGCGGCGCCGGCGTAGGCCGCCGCGAGCGTATAGACCGCGACCAGGCGCCGGTTTACCGGCACACCGAGTGCCGAGGCGCGCAGGGTGTTGCGCCGGATGGCCATCAACGACAGGCCGAACGGCGCGTTGACGATGCGTCGCGCCAACAGGAACAGGACGAACAGCGTCGCGAGGCTGTAGGCATAGGCGGTGCGCCCGTAGAGGTCGAAGTCGAAGCGGCCAAGCAATGGTCCCACGACCATGCCCTGCAGCCCATCCGCGCCGCCGGTCCATTGCGGCAGTGCATTGGCTACTTCGTGCAGCACCAGCGCAACGCCCAAGGTCACCATGAGGCGCGTGAGATCGCTGCCGCGCAGCACGAGGAAGCTGGTGAGCAGCCCCAGCAGCGCGGCTGCCGCGATGGCTGCGACAAGGCCGGCCAGTGGATCGGGGGTCACGAGCTTGCAGAAAAGCCCGGCGGCGTAGGCGCCCGTCCCGAAGAAGGCGGCATGGCCCAGCGAGATGATGCCGGCATAGCCCAGGATCAGATCGAGCGAGAGCGCGAACAACGCGAGGATCGCCACTTCATTCAGCAGCAGATGCTTGCCCGGCGGCAGGAAAAGCGCCGCGAAGGCCAGCACCCAGAAGACGATCTCGGGCACCCGCCAGCGCGCTCGCCGCGCCAGGGCTTGCGCCGCGATCGTCTGGCCCCTCGTCATCGGGCCCCTCATCATCGTGCTCGAGCGAACAGGCCGTTGGGCCTGAGCACCAGCACGACGATCAAGACGACATAGATGACGAAGCCGCCCAGCGCCGAGGAGAGATAGTACTTGCCGGCCACGTCGGCGATGCCCAGCAGCAGGGAGGCGACGAACGGACCCATGATCCCCGACGTGCCGCCGACCGTGACCACGATCAGGAAGTAGATCATGAACTTCAGCGGGAAATAGGGATCGAGTCCTAAAAGCTCGACGCCGAGCGCGCCGCCCAGCCCGGCCAGGCCGGAGCCGACGGCGAAGGTCGCGGCGAAAACCATAGCCACGGGGATGCCCAGCCCGCGCGCCACGCGCGCGTCGTCGACGGCGGCGCGCAGGCGGCTGCCGAAGCGGGTGCGCATCAGGCCGGCCTGCAGCCCGACCGCCAGCGCGCCGCACAGCACGATCAGGAACGAGCGGTAGATGCCGACATTGACGCCGAGGATCTCGCGTCGTCCCTGTAGCCAGTCAGGCAACCTGATGTTGCGTTGACTAGAGCCCAGCAGGTAGTCGGTGATCGCCACTGACATGAACACCAGGCCGATCGAGAACAGCACCTGATCGAGATGGCCGCGGCCGTACATGTGACGGTAGAGCGTGCGCTCCAGCACGAAGCCCAATGCCGCGGCTGCCACGAACGCCAGTGGTAGACAGGCGACGAACGGCACACCCCAGCGGTCCATCAGGATCACCGTGACGTAGCCGCCTGCCATGGCGAAGGCGCCATGCGCGAGGTTGACGAAATTCATCAACCCCAGCGTCACGGCAAGCCCGCAGGCCAGCACGAAGAGCAGCATGCCGTAAGCCACGCCGTCGAACAGAATCGTGGCCACGGCTAACCGTCTCCCGGGGACGAACGACTACGGCTTCTTCGCCGCCTTCACCGGGTCCTTGACGTTGGGGATGGTCGCGAACTCGACGTTGTAGAGCTCACCATTCACCTTATCGACCTTGCGGATGTAGATGTTCTGCACGATGTCGCGCGTATCGGGGTCGATCGAGATCGGGCCGCGCGGGCTCTCCCACGCCATGCCCTTCATGGCGGCCAAAAGCTTTTCGCCGTCGGTCGAGCCGTTGGTCTTCTTCAGCGCCTCGTAGATCAGGGCCATGCCGTCATAGCCGCCGACCGACATGAAGTTGGGCCGCAGCCCGCCGTTGGCCTTCTTGAAAGCCTCGACATAGCTCTTGTTGAGCGCGCTGTCGTGGTTGGCCGAATAGTTGTGCGCGTTGATCACGCCCACCACCACGTCGCCCATGCCGTTCAGCTGGTCGTCGTCGGTGACGTCGCCGGTGGCGATCAGCTTCATGCCCGACTTGTCGAGCCCGCGCTCGACGAACTGTTTTACGAACTGCGCGCCCGCGCCCGACGGCACGAAGACGAACAGCGCGTCGGCCTTGGCATCGGCCGCCTTCTGCAGGACCGGCGCGAAGTCGGGGCTGCGCAGCGGCACGCGGAGATTCTCGACGATCGTGCCGCCGTCGGCCTTGAACTTGTCGCTGAACGACTTCTCGGCATCGATACCGGGACCGTAGTCGCTCACCATGGTCACGACCTTCTTGATGCCGTTCTTGAACGCCCATTCCGCCATCGGCACGGAAGACTGCGCCAGGGTGAAGCTGGTGCGCACGATGAAGGGCGAGGCTTCGGTGATCGACGACGTACCCGCAGCCATCACGACCTCCGGCACCTTGGCCTGCGTGGCGATCGGCGCCGTCGCCATCGCCGAGGGCGTGATGCCGAAGCCTGCGAGGATGGCGACCTTGTCGTTGACCACCAGCTCCTGTGCCAGCCGCTTGGTCACGTCAGGCACGCTGGTATCGTCCTTGAGGATGACCTCGACCTTCTTGCCGGCGACCGTCGTGCCGTGCTGGGCCTGGTAGAGCTTCACCGCCGCGTCGATCTGCTTGCCGGTCGAGGCCTGCTGGCCGGTCATCGGCAGGATCAGGCCGATCTTGACGGTATCCTGCGCGGCAGCGGCTGAGGAGAACAGCGTGAGAGCGGCGATGGCCGCGATTTCACGTCTCAACATTTTGTTTTCCTCCCAAACAATCTTGCTTGCCAACTAGTAGCACAAAATATCGCGGGATGCTCTATGCTCCCGCCGCCAAAGGCTCGGGAGCACGCTCATGAAAAGCTACAAGGTCGTCGAATTCGGCAAGCCGCTGGAAAAGGTCGAGGAAGCCAATCCCGCCCCGCAGGGCAGCGAAGTGCTGGTGCGCGTCACCGCCGCCGGCGTCTGCCACAGCGACGTCCATCTGTGGGAAGGCTATTTCGACATGGGCGGCGGCAACAAGGTCTCGACCCAGAAGACCATGAACCCGCCGCGCACCATGGGCCACGAGATCGTGGGCGACGTCGTGGCCGTCGGTCCCGATGCTAAAGGCGCCAAGGTCGGCGACAAGGCCGTCGTCTATCCGTGGATCGGCTGCGGCAAGTGCTGGTACTGCCAGAACGGCATAGAACATCTTTGCCCGACGCCGCGCGCGCTGGGCGTCAACAAGGACGGCGGCTATGCCGACCACGTCCTCGTGCCGGATGCGAAGTACCTCTATCCCTACGGCAACCTGCCGACGGAACTCGCTTGTCTCTATGCCTGCTCGGGCATCACGGCGTTCGGTGCCGTCAAGAAGGCGGTCGGCCAGGACGGCGGCAAGCCGATCCTGGTGATCGGCGCCGGCGGCGTCGGGCTGATGGGCGTGCGCTTCGCCAAGTCCGTGCTGGGCCGCGAGCCGATCGTGGCCGACATCGACGAAGGCAAGCGCAAGCTCGCCCTTGAGAATGGCGCGATCGCCGCCCTCGATCCGCGCGACAAGGAAGCCCGCAAGCAGGTGATGGAACTGACCGGCGGCACCGGCGTCGGCGCCGCCATCGACTTCGTCGGCGCCGAGGCCTCGGCCCAGTTCGGCGTCCGCGCGCTCGGCCGCGGCGGGCGGCTGATCATCGTCGGCCTGTTCGGCGGCACTTTCTCCATGCCGCTGCCGATGTTCGCCTTCACCGGCTGCCAGATCTTGGGCTCCGTGACAGGTAGTCCGGCCGAGATGAAGGAGATGATGGACCTCGTCACGTCGGGCAAGGTGACGCCGGTGCCCATCATCAAGCGCAAGCTCGACGAGGCCGACGCCACGCTGCAGGAACTGCGCAAGGGCCTGATCATGGGGCGCGCCGTTCTGGTTCCGTGACGCAGGCCGGCCGCGCCCTCGCCTACGCCTTCGAAACCGGAGCGCTCGCGCCCGCGCGGGCGTTCTGTCTGCGCGCCGAGCCGCTGCCCTTCAAGGACGTCGACGCCGAGCAGTCGTTTCGCCCGGCCTATCTTCGTCTGAAGCAGACCGCCTGGTCGGTCACTCCGCGCATCGAGAGCGGCGCCTATGAACTCGGCCTGGTGCTGCTCACCAAGCACAAGGAAGAGAACTTCGCCAACATCGCGCGCGGCTGGGCGTTGCTCAGCGAAGGCGGTACCCTGGTCTGCGCTGGCGCCAATGACGATGGCGCGGCCAGCCTCGAAAAACACGTCGCCAAAGCATTCGGACCAGAAGGCTCTCTGTCGAAGTTCCATTGTCGCGTCTTCTGGCTGAAGCGCGGCGAGAGGCGGCCGCCCGACTACTGGCGCGACCTTGCCTCTCTCCAGTCCGTGGGCGACGGCTCCTGGCAAAGCCAGCCCGGCATCTTCAGTTGGGACAGGATCGACGACGGCTCGGCGCTTCTCGCCAGGCATCTGCCCGACGATCTTTCGGGCCACATCGCCGATTTCGGCAGCGGTTGGGGCTACCTCAGCCGTGAAGTCCTGGCCCGCTCTCCGGGCGTCACCCGAATCGACCTTATCGATGCCGAGCACCGCGCGCTCGAAGCCGCTCGCGTCAATCTTCCCGATCCGCGCGCGACGGTCCACTGGCTCGACCTCACCGTCGAAGCAGCGCCCGAGATCTACGACGCCATCGTCTGCAATCCGCCCTTCCATGCCGGCCGCGCCGCCGAGCCGGCGCTCGGCCAAGACATCATTGCCGCCGCGGCGCGCGCGCTCCGGCCCGGCGGCCGCTTCTACTTGGTCGCCAATCGCGGCCTGCCCTACGAGCCCCAGCTCAAGGCCAACTTCGCCGCGTTCGAGACCCTGGCCGACAACAACAAGTTCCGGATCTCGCGCGCTATCCGCTGAACAGGCCGGCGATCAGGAATTCCTTGTTGCCCTCGGCGCCTTCGATCGGGCTGTCGGTGATCCCCAGCACGTTCCAGCCCGGCTGCGCGGCGAGCCAGTCGGAAATCGTGGCGCAGACCTCGGCATGCAGCGCGGGCTCACGCACGATACCGCCCTTTCCCACCCTGCCCTTGCCGACCTCGAACTGCGGCTTGATGAGCGCCACGAGATGCGCGCCCGGCACGGCGAGCGCCAGCGCCGCCGGCAGCGCGGTGCGCAGCCCGATGAACGAGGCATCGCAGACGATCAGCTCGATGGGCTCCGGCACCTCCTTGCGCGTGACCTCGCGGATATTGGTCTTCTCCATCGAGATCACGCGCGGATCGGTGCGCAGCTTCCAGGCCAGCTGGTTGGTGCCGACATCGACGGCATAGACCTTGGCGGCGCCGCGCTGTAGCAGACAGTCGGTGAAGCCGCCGGTCGAGGCGCCGACATCGAGCGCGATTCGGCCGGCGACCGGGATCGCGAAATGATCGAGCGCCTTCGCAAGCTTCAACCCGCCGCGCGAGACATAAGGATGCGGCTGGCCGCGCACTTCAAGCGGAGCATCTTCCGCGACGGCGTGGCCTGGCTTGTCGAGACGACGCTCCCCCGAGAACACCAGCCCGGCCATGACCATGCGCTGCGCCGCGGCTCGCGTCTCCGCCAGCCCGCGCTCGACCAGCGCCACATCCAGCCGCGTCTTGGCCACGCCGCCTAGACTTCCGGAGCCGGCGAGCGGTGCTCGGCCGATTTGGGACTCATGAGGCCGACCGCTATTCCGTCCGGATCCTCGACCACGGCATAGCGGGCGCCCCAAAAGGCATCGTACGGCGCTTGTAGGCCGCGATGGCCGGCCGCGGTCATCTCGCCATAGAGCCGGTCGACCTCCTCGCGCGAGGCCACGTGGAAGCCCACCACCACTCGGCCAGCAAGGTCCTCGCGGTCGCGCCATCCGGTGTTCCAGCGCTGGGCGAAGGTCGTGCTGTCGATATCGAAGTGGAGGCCTTCGGATTCCGCCGCGTCCCCGGCGGTCACATGGTGCACACCCGTCGCTGTGCCCCATATGCTCTGGTCGGGAATATCGAGGCCGAGCCGGCGATAGAAGGCGATGGATGCTTCGGGATTGCTGCTTACAATGTTCAACTGGTTCAGGGTCGGCGGCGTCCGGTCCATGGGCTCACTCCCAAGAGAAGGCAGGAAACGTTTAACATGAGCACGAAGCTTCTGGAGGGCGAACGCGCCCTGGTCACGGGTTGCGCCGGCGGCATCGGCCGCGGCATTGCCAAGGCATTGAAGGACGAAGGCGCCGCGGTGCTGGGCAGTGACATCACAGCGCCGCCCGCCGAGGACGGCATCGACTTCCTCGCCGCCGATCTTGCCAAGCGCGACGGCTGGAAGGGCCTGCTCGAGGGCGCGCTCAAAAAGCTCGGCACGATCTCGCTGTTCGTCCATGCCGCGAGCCCGCGCCGCCAGGAGGTCGACACGCCGCTTTCCGTCTCCGAGGCGACATGGGACGCCATGACCGACATCAACCTGCGCTCGGGCTTCTTCCTGGCGCGCGAGGCCGGCCGGCAGATGCGCGACAACAGGATCAAGGGACGCATCCTGCTGATCACCTCGCAGCACCGCGCGATGCCCCGAAACCTGCCGCACTACAGCGCCTCGAAGGCCGGCATGACGATGGTGATGAAGGAGCTCGCCCGCGTGCTGGCGCCCGACGGCATCCGGGTCAACGCTATCGCGCCCGGCGCCATCCCGGGCGGCGGCTTCGTCGCCGACAACCTGGGCGAGCTTGTCACGCAAATACCTCTTGGCCGTGCCGGCACGCCCGACGACATTGCCCAGGTCGCTGTCGCGGTTTTGTCTGAAAGATTTGGCCGTTATGTCGTGGGGACGACAGTAGAAGTTGATGGCGGTCTGGGCCTGATCAGCTGGATTCCTTCCAAGGCTTGACCGGACCGGTCGGAAGGACGATCTAAGCCGTCTGAAATAGGTTTTCTCAGGAGGGGCTTCATCATGACACTTCGCATCAACTCCACCGCACCTGATTTCAAGGCCGAGACGACCCAGGGGCCGATCGAGTTCCACAAGTGGATCGGCGATGGCTGGGCGATCCTGTTCTCGCATCCCAAGGACTTCACGCCGGTCTGCACCACCGAGCTGGGCTACATGGCGGGACTGAAGCCCGAGTTCGACAAGCGCAACACCAAGATCGTCGGCCTCTCGGTCGACCCGGTGACCAACCACTCCAAGTGGGCCAAGGACATCGAGGAGACCCAAGGGCACGCCGTCACCTATCCGATGATCGGCGATCCCGAGCTCAAGGTCGCGACCGCCTACGACATGCTGCCGGAAGGCGCTGGCGCGACCTCGGAGGGCCGCACCGCCGCCGACAACGCCACGGTGCGCTCGGTGTTCATCATCGGCCCGGACAAGAAGATCAAGGCGATGCTCACCTATCCGATGAGCACCGGCCGCAACTTCGACGAGGTGCTGCGGCTCCTCGAATCGTGCCAGCTCACGGCCAAGCACCAGGTGGCGACGCCGGTGAACTGGAAGCGCGGCGAGGACGTCATCATCGTCCCGGCGGTCTCCGACGAGGCCGCCAAGGCCAAGTATCCCGGCGGCTGGAAGGCGCCCAAGCCCTACCTGCGCATCGTCCCGCAGCCCAAGGACTGAGCTAGGACCTGCCGCGCGCCCGCTCGGCCTGCCGGCCGAGCGCGGCCAGCGCGGTCGCCACGATCGCCGGCGCGTCGAGGCCGGCCTGCGCGTATTGGCGCGCGGGCGAGGCCTGATCGATGAAGACGTCCGGCAGGATCATCGGCCGGACTTTCAGGCCGTGATCGAGCAGGCCCGCGGTCGCGAGGTCCTGCAGCACCTGGCTGGCGAAGCCGCCGATCGAGCCTTCCTCGATGGTGATCAGCACCTCATGCTCGCGCGCCAGGCGGTGCACGAGATCACTGTCGAGCGGCTTGGCGAAGCGCGCATCGGCCACCGTGGTGCTGAGACCCTTGGCTGCCAGATCCTCGGCCGCGACCAGGCATTCGGCGAGGCGCGTGCCGAAATTCAGAATGGCGATCTTGGTGCCCTCGTGCAGGATGCGGCCCTTGCCGATCTCGAGCGGCGTGCCCCTGGCCGGCAATTCGACGCCCACGCCCTCGCCGCGCGGATAGCGGAAGGCCGACGGACGGTCGTCGATCTGCGCCGCCGTCGCCACCATGTGCATCAGCTCGAGCTCGTCGGACGCCGCCATGACGACGAAGCCCGGCAGGCAGGCGAGATAGGCGACATCGAAGGAGCCGGCATGCGTGGCGCCGTCGGCGCCGACCAGGCCCGCGCGGTCGATGGCGAAGCGCACCGGCAGCTTCTGGATGGCGACGTCGTGCACCACCTGGTCGTAGCCGCGCTGCAGGAAGGTCGAGTAGATCGCCGCGAACGGCTTGAACCCCTCGCAGGCCAGGCCCGCGGCAAAGGTGACACCGTGCTGCTCGGCGATGCCGACATCGAAGCAGCGCTCGGGAAAGCGCTCGGCGAACTTGTCGAGGCTGGTGCCCGACGGCATGGCGGCGGTGATGGCCACGATCTTCTTGTCGGCCTCGGCCTCGGCGATCAGCGCCTTGGCGAACACGGCCTGATAGGCCGGCGCGTTGGCCGCGGGCTTCGACTGCTTGCCGGTCACCACGTCGAACTTCACGACACCATGGTACTTGTCGGCGCTCGCCTCGGCCGGCGGATAGCCCTTGCCCTTCTTGGTCACGACATGGACCAGGATCGGCTTGTCGAGCTGGCTGTCGCGGGCGTTCTTCAGCACCGGCAGCAGGTGGTCGAGATTGTGCCCGTCGACCGGGCCGATATAGTAAAAGCCCAGCTCCTCGAACAGCGTGCCGCCGGCCACGAGGCCGCGCGCGAATTCCTCGGCGCGCTTGGCCGCCAGCTCGAGCGGCTTGGGCAGCGCCTCGGCGACGGTGCGACCGAGATTGCGCAGGGTGACATAGGGCCGGCCCGACAAGAGTCGCGACAGGTGCGCCGACATGGCGCCGACCGGCGGGGCGATCGACATGTCGTTGTCGTTCAGCACCACGATCAGCCGGCTGCGCAGGGCACCCGCATTGTTCATGGCCTCGTAGGCCATGCCGGCGCTCATGGCGCCATCGCCGATCACGGCGACCACGTGATTGCTGCCGCCGGCAAGATCGCGCGCGACGGCCATGCCCAGCCCGGCCGAGATCGAGGTCGAGGAGTGGGCCGCGCCAAACGGGTCGTATTCGCTCTCGCTGCGGCGCGTGAAGCCAGACAGGCCGCCCTCCTGGCGGAGCGTGCGGATGCGGCTGCGCCGCCCCGTGACGATCTTGTGCGGATAGGCCTGATGGCCGACGTCCCAGATCAGCCGGTCCTTCGGCGTGTTGAACACATAGTGCAGCGCCACCGTAAGCTCGATCACGCCCAGGCCGGCGCCGAGATGGCCGCCGGTGACCGAGACCGCCGAGATCGTCTCCTGGCGCAGCTCGTCGGCCAGTTGGCGCAACTGGTCGGCCTTCAAGCGACGGATGTCGGCCGGAATGTCGACGGTATCGAGAAGCGGCGTCTTGCTTTGCCCGGTCATGGAACCACTATACTCCCGCGCAGCGGCTCACGCCCGCCGCGCAACCACGAATTTCGCTGCCTGCCTTAGCAGATCGGCGGCCTCGCCGAACGGCTCGAGATGCTGCGCGGCCTGCCGCGCCAGGTGATCGGCTTGGGCGCGAGCGCGCTCCTTGCCGAGGATCGACACAAAGGTGGCCTTGCCCGCCGCCTGGTCCTTGCCCGGCGTCTTGCCGAGCTCCTGGGCAGTGCCCTCTATGTCCAAAAGGTCGTCGACGATCTGAAAGGCAAGCCCAAGATCGTGGGCGTAGGCCGACAGCGCCGCGCGCAGGGGCTCGCTCGCCTTGCCCAAAATAGCACCCGCCATGCACGAAAAGGAAATCAACGCGCCGGTCTTGAGTCGCTGCAGGTGGGTGATGGCGCCGATCGACATGTCGGCGCCCTCCTTCTCGGCCAGCAGATCGAGCATCTGGCCGCCGACCATGCCGTGCGCCCCCACAGCCTTGGCGAGCTCCGAGACAAGTGCCACCCGCACTGCGGGATCGCCATGCGTGTCCTCGTGCGCCAGCACCTCGAAGGCCAGCGCCTGCAAGGCGTCGCCGGCCAGGATGGCGGTCGCCTCGTCGAACTGCTTGTGACACGAGGGTTTGCCACGCCGGAGATCATCATCGTCCATCGCTGGCAGATCGTCGTGGATCAGCGAATAAGCGTGCACGAATTCAATGGCACTCGCAGTCCTGGTTGAGGACAACGCAGCCACCTTGAACAACGTTGCGCCGGCCAGCACGAAAAACGCGCGCAGCCGCTTGCCGCCGCCCAGGCTCGAATAGCGCATGGCCTCGACCACACGCGCCTCGCCGCCCTCCCCCTGGGGCAGCAGGTGATCCATGGTGCGCTCGACCGACTGGGCGGCGTGGACAAGCGCGGGCTCGAACGCGCGATACGATGACAGCGGCATGATGCGGGACGAACTAGCTGAGGTCGGCGGGCTGGCTGCCGACGGTGCCATCGGCGGAGAAGACGATCTTCTCGACCTTCATCTTGGCCTCGGCGAGCTTCTGCTCGCAGTGCCGCTTGAGCAACGCCCCGCGCTCGTAGGCCGTGATCGCCTCGTCGAGCTTCACCTGGCCGCGCTCGAGCTGCTGGACGATCGTCTCCAGTTCCTTCAGCGCGTCCTCGAACGACAGCGCGGCAATATCCTTAGGCAGTACGGGTTCTTTCGCCAATTTGGCCTCGCAGAGGGTCGGTCGATGGTAGCGCGGGCATACTGCCAGCAGGCGTGATCGGCAACAAATAGGGGTGGAAAACGCCCGAATCCGCGCTTTGAGTCGCGCTTTCACAACTGCAGATAGCGAATCACGCATCTGTGACATGGCTGTTTTGCATGTTCGCAGGTCAAAACCTGCGCGCGCGCATTGCGGCACTGTCGGCGCAATGGCACGTTCCGCCCCGCAAAGAAATAAACGGCCATTCACAGGAGATAAACGCCCAT
>Ga0193743_1002585_pt1 | contig 12620 bp, 14 predicted proteins | sample L2c2metaG_FD_143038 | JGI IMG/M metagenome (GOLD analysis project Ga0193743, IMG submission 143038) | Soil microbial communities from a riparian zone of the East river system, Colorado, United States - L2c2 | ecosystem: Environmental > Terrestrial > Soil > Riparian zone | place: USA: East River... | reverse complement strand
TAGTCGCCGGCGCCGTCGGAGCGCTGCACGAACAGCATGGTCGCCACGATCGCGCCGGGGCCGGCCAGCAGCGGCGTGCCGAGCGGCACCAGCGCGATGTTCGAGGTCGAGTGCGGCGACGGGTCGTCGGTCTTCCCGGTCAGCAGCTCCAGGGCGATCATGATCAGCAGCAGGCCGCCGGCGCCCTGCAGGGCGGGCAGCGAGACGTGCAGGTATTCGAGCAGGTTCTGGCCGGCCACCGCGAACAGCACGATCACGCCGAGCGCGAGACAGACCGCCTGCCACGCGGCCTTGTGCCGGTCGCGCGCCGCCATGTTGCCGGTCATCGCCACGAAGATCGGCACCATGCCGGGAGGGTCCATGATCACCAGAAGAGTGACGATGACCTCGCCGAATACCTTCAAATCCACGCGATCACGGTATGCGACGATCATTCACGTCAGCGCAGCACGGGTGTCACCCCGGACGACGCGGCCACCAGACGCTCGTACACGCCGGGTGTGGTGGTCTCGGCACCCAGCGCGACCGACTTGTGGGTGCCATGGAAGTCGGACGATCCGGTGACCGCCAGCCCGAGGCCCTCGGCGAGGGCGCGAACGTGCGCCCGCTCCGCCGGCGTGTGGTCGGTGTGCTCGCCCTCCAACCCGAAGAGGCCCTCCCGGGCGAGCGAGACGATCAGCTCGTCGTCGACGATCCGGCCCCGCCGGGTGGCCCGCGGGTGCGCGAACACCGCCACCCCGCCCGCGTCCCGCACCAGCCGCAGCGCGTCGAAGACGTCGAGCTCGGCCTTCGGCACCCGGTAGCGCCGGCCCAGCCACTCGGGCGCGAACGCGTCGCTGGTCGAGCCGACCAGCCCGGCCCGAATCAGCGCCTGCGCGATGTGCGGGCGGCCGACGGTGCCGCCGGCGGCGTGCGCCAGGACCTCGTCCCAGGTCACGTCAAACCCGTCGGCCCGCAGCAGCGAGACGATCCGCTCGGCCCGCACCTCGCGCGCGGCCCGCACCCGGGCCAGTTCGGCGACCAGCGACGGGTACGCCGGGTCGAAGAGGTAGGCCAGCAGGTGCAGCGAGATCGGCGGCTCGGCGCCGTGCCACCGGCAGGAGAGCTCGGCACCGCGCACCAGCGCCAGGCCAGGCGGGCGTGCACCCGCCGCGGCGGCCCAGCCTGCGGTCGTGTCGTGGTCGGTGATCGCGACCACGTCGAGCCCGGCCGTGGCGGCCGCGGCCATCAGCTCGGCCGGGCGCAGGGTGCCGTCGCTGGCGGTCGAGTGCGCGTGCAGGTCAATGCGGATCATCGAGGCCGAGGCTACCGGGCTCAGCCATCGGTGGACCCCAAGCGGGGCACCAGATCCCAGCCGCTGCCGGCCGCCTTGGGCACCGAGAGCAGCTTGCGCTCGCCGTTGGTCTGGCAGCGGACCACGCCGCCGTCGTAGGCCGCGACCACCGTGGAGCTGTCGACCCAGATCGGCGAGCGTACGCCCGCCGCCGCGCATTTCTTCGCGGCGCTCTCGCCGACGGCCAGCGCGCTGTCGACGCTGAACAGCGACAGTTCGTCGCCGGCGGGCTCGGCCAGCCAACCGCCGTCGGGGGAGAGGCTGTGGGTCAGACCCTCGGCGGGCGGCTCGAAACCGCAGACCTTGGTCGTCTTGATCGACATGGCCGGACCGTCGGGATGCAGCGCCGCCAGGCAGAGCTGCTCCTGGTTGGCGGTCCAGGCCAGCCCGACCGCGATGTCGCTGCGGATGCCGAACACGCCGGAAACGGTCGGGTTCCACACCGGACTCGGCACATCCGCGGCGTCGTCGACGGTCACGAACTCATAGCCGCGCGCGCTTCCCGCATTGCCGGCGACCAGCACCCGGCTGCCGAGCATCGCGGTCGGCGCGGCGTCGGCCGGCACGCTGGCAGTGCCGAGCGGCATCGCTCCCTCGCGGCTGAGCTCGGCCACCGACAGCTTGTCGCCGGTGACCACCGCGATCCGCAGGCCGTCTTCGCTGACCGACCAGCGGCTGCCCTCGGGCGCGATCTGCACCGGCCGACCGTCGACCGGTTGCAGGTAGACGCCGCCGGTGCTGCCGAACAGCCAGCCGGCCGGCACCCGGTAGGCGCGGTCGACGGCGCCGAAGCCGCCCAGGTCGAGGCGGCGGCCGTCGGTGGTCCACAGCAGATCGCCGATCCGCAGGTCGAGGCCGAGGCTGGCGACGTCGTGCGCGTTGATCGACGCGGTCACCGCGGGCTGCGGCAGGGCGGTCGGGTCGGCCGCGAAGACCGACGAGTCGTAGCCGGGGCGCGGCGAACGGAGCAGTTGCCAGCCGGTGACGCCGCCGATCAGCAGCACGAAGGCCAGCAGCGCGCCGAGCGTGGTGAAGGCCTTGCGCCACCGGCGGCTCCGGCGGTTGCGGTGGATGATGTCGTCCGCGCGGTCGCTGCCGGCCGGGGTCAGCTCGACCCGGTCGTGGAACGCGCGGCGCAGTGTCTCTTCGAGCATCAGCGCCCCTCCAGTCCTCCCGCCGGCGCGGGAATGCGGGGGGCAGGGGCGCGCACCGGGCGCGCCGGTGGTGGCGCCTGGCGCGGGATCCGCGGCGGCTCGGCCTGTGCGGCCAACTCGTCGACGCGGGCCTGGTCGGCGGCTCGTTCGGCACCGAGCCGGCCGCGCAGCGTGGTGAGGGCGCGGGAGGTCTGGCTCTTCACGGTGCCGGTCGAGATGTCGAGGATCGCGGCGGTCTGTGCCTCGGAGAGGTCTTCGTAGAAGCGCAGCACCAGCACCGCGCGCTGCCGGGCCGGCAGCGACTGCACATGGCGCCAGAGCGCGTCTCGTTCGAGTTGCTCGTCGACCTTGTCGGCGACAGCCCGCTCGGGCAGCACCTCGGTCGGGCGCTCGCCGTGCCAGCGCCGGCGCCACCAGCTGATCGAGGTGTTGACCAGCACCCGCCGGGCGTAGGGCTCGACCGCCTCGATCTCACCGAGTCGCCGCCAGGCCAGGTAAATCTTGGTGAGGGCGGTCTGCAACAGGTCTTCGGCGGTCGCCCAGTCACCGGTCAGCAGGTAGGCGGTGCGCAGCAACGCGGGCGAACGGGCGGCGACGAACTCGCGAAAGTCGTCTTCCACCGAGTGCCTGTCCGTCACCGGACGCCCTCCCTGCGGTTGCGCGCGTGGGTGCAGACTTACACACCAGCGCGAACCGGTAAACGGGCGAACGGCCTTCATGCGGGATCGATCGGCGGGTGTCGTTACGCCCCGTCGTCGGCGCGTGCCTCGTCGGCGTCTTTGCCGAGCCGGGCCTCGACGGCCTGTGGCTCATACATCTCCTCGACGACGCGCAGGTAGAGCTCGTTGGGGTTGGGCAGGTGCTTGATCTCGCGCAGCGCCTGCTCCTGGCCGGCCGACTCGAGCACGAACGTGCCGTAGTTGAGTGCGCGGCCGAGCGGCGACTGCTCGTATTTCATGTCGGTGACCCGCAGCAGGGGCATCATCGCGACCCGCCGGGTGATGATGCCGCTGACCACCATGACCCGCTTGTTGGTAAGGATGAAGCGGTCGAAATACCAGTCGCCGACCTTCCAGGCGACCCAGCCGAAGATGCCCACCCAGACCAGGATCGCGGCGGTGGTCAGACCTGTCGCTTCTTGCCGGAACAGGAAGCCGGACAGGTAGCCCAGGATGAACGTGGCCAGGATGATCACGAGGAGCGGCGTGGTCAGGTGGATCCAGTGCCGCTTCCATTCGCCCCGGTAGCGCTCCGTCGGGAAGAGATAGCGGGAGACCAGCGGGGTCGGCTCGTCTTCGAGGGGCAGCACCCGGCGCGGACCCAGCGGGAGGCCGGACGCGTCGACCTGGAGACCGGCAAGGTCCTCTTCGGAGATGTCGGTCGCGGTGTAGCCGCCACGGGGCCGGGCACTCTCGCCGCCGGCGTAGTCGGCCGAGTCGCCGAACCCGGCGCTCTCCGAATAGCCGGCGCTGGGTGAGTAGGCCGGGCCGTCGCTGTAGCCGGGTCCGTCGTCGATGGGCGCGCCTTCGCGCGCCCAGCGGTCGCGATCGGACTCGTCAGGGTCTGGTGACGGGGTGGACGGTCGGTCCATAGGTGACGGAGGCGCCTAGGCGACGAGGCTCGTGAAGAAGTCGCCAAAGCCCTCGGCGACATCCATGATGCCGCCGCCGATGTTCTTGAACACATCGGCAGACTCGTTAGGGCGGAAGGCAATGAAGAATATGAGGAAGGCGATTCCGCCCCAAGTGAGGATCTTCTTGAGCATTGCGGCCCATCCCCTCTGTCGCGGCGCCGGCAACTTGCCGCGGCAGGCCTCAGCGTATCAGTCGTTGCGCTCAGGTTGAATCAACTGCGCACAATCCGCACAAGCGGGAACGCCCGCCTCAGGCTAGGCCATGCAGGTACGGAGAAGGAGCACCGTACACGAGTTCCGGGGGGAGCCACTCGCAAAGATCGTGCAGCACGACGTCTTCCGCGAGGACGTAGCCGGCGTGTGCCGGCCAAGCTATGGCATAAAGCCACATTCCGCGCGCCTCCCCGACGTACGCGCTCCGGTCCTCCACCGACGAGATGGACCACAGTGGAGTCGGGTGTCCGTCCACCTTGATCTTGGCGTGCGCACCGTGCGTCTCGCCCGGGCCCGGGTCGGCCTGGGTCAGGTCGCGCACCAGGTGGGCACCGGGATCGGTGCCGGGCAGGCCGGCGAACCGGTTGCCCAGGCCGACGCCCGGCTCCTCGGCGACGATCACCAGGTCGGCCGGCCCGCCACCGAACGGCGCGGGGCCACTGCAGGCCAGGGCGGCTGCGCGGACGCCGGAATGATCGTCACCCGCCCAGGCGACACCGGTCACCGTCCAGTCGAGCAGCAGCGGCCAGGTGCACCAGAGCGGCACCGCCGCGCGGTTGGCCGGCGTGCCGGCGGCGATCGTGTTGATCACGGACTTCACGATCTCGGCGTTGTTGTGCTCGGCGATGTGCAGCGGCGGAACGTCACCGCACCCGTCGCAGCGCCAATCGGCCCGCATCAGGTCCGGCGGCCGAACGGGGCCACCGCATCTCGGGCAACTCACCGACACGCCCACACCGCCACGTTCCTCGCGGTCGGCGCCGGGAGTCAAGCATTCCGGCTCTTTCGGTCAGACCTCCGAGGGCGGGGGCTCCCCGTACGTCCGGATCCACGCATGCATGGCGATGCCGCTGGCCACGCCCGCGTTGATGGACCGGGTCGAGCCGTACTGCGCGATCGAGAAGAGCTGGTCGCAGGCGCCGCGGGCGGTCTCGGAGAGGCCTGGGCCCTCCTGGCCGAAGAGCAGCACGCAGCGGCGAGGCAGCGTCACCGTCTCCAGTGGCCGCGACCCGGGCAGGTTGTCGATGCCGATCACCGGGAGGTCGGCGCCGTGCGCCCAGGCGACGAAATCCTCGATCGTGGGATGGTGCCGGACGTGCTGATACCGATCGGTCACCATGGCGCCCCGGCGGTTCCACCGACGGTTACCGACCACATGCACCTCGGCCGCCAGAAATGCATTCGCATTTCGCACCACGGTGCCGATGTTGAAATCGTGCTGCCAGTTCTCGATCGCCACATGAAAGCCATGCCGCCGCCGGTCGAGGTCGGCGACCACCGCTTCGTGCCGCCAGTAGCGATAACGGTCGACGACGTTTCGGCGATCACCCTCCGCGAGTAGCTGCGGGTCGTATTTCGGGTCGGACGGCCACGGACCGGGCCACGGTCCGACGCCGATCTCACCCTCCGGTTCCACGTCCGGCAGATTAGGGGGTACGCGCGACGGCGCGCGAACCGGCCCGATGATCAGACCATCCCCAGGGCATGCCCGAGATCGGCCAGGAACCGGCGGTCGGCCGGGCCGAGTTGCTCGGCCGCGGGGCGGCGCACGCCGCGACCGCCGGCACAGACCCGGGCGGCGATCGACTGAACCCACTGCCGGTAGGCGGCGGAGTCGGCCGGGTCGGCCCGGCCCAGGATGCGCACGGCCGCCCGGCACTCGTCGAGCAGGTCGCCGGCGGGGCGGGTGGGTCCGCTGGGCAGCCGTTCCGCGTAGACGGCGGCGACGACCGCACGGACCAGGTCGCTGTCGAACGCCCGGCCGGCCGCCATCGCCTCGAGGCCGGCCAGTCCTTCCTGCACGGTGCGGCCCTGGCTGCCGGTGTGCGTCGCCGCCACGATCACCCGCCCGGGTAGCCGTACGAGCAGCTCCCACTGGTCGGCGGTGAACGCGTCGATGGCGACGTTCGGAAATCCGTGGATCGGGTATGAAAGCGGATCGCCCGGCGCGGGCTGGCTTGGCATAACGACCTCCCAAGGTCAGCATATGCCGGATTTGGCCCGTTGCGACCAGCCACTTTCCGGGGCTCTAGGGGAGGGCGCTAGCGGGGGAGGGGCTCGGGGAAGCTGGGGCGGTCCGGGTCCCGGCCGTCGCCGCTGGCGGCGTACTCCCGCTTGGGCACCATGACCTTGCGCCGGAAGATACAAACCAGCGTGCCGTCCTGGTTGAAGCCGCGGGTCTCGACGGCGACCACGCCGCGGTCGGGCTTGGAACCGGACTCGCGCTTGTCGAGCACCGTCGTCTCGCCGTAGATGGTGTCGCCGTGGAAGGTCGGGGCGACGTGCCGCAGCGACTCGACCTCGAGGTTGGCGATCGCCTTGCCGCTCACATCGGCCACCGACATGCCGAGTAGCAGCGAGTAGATGAAGTTGCCGACCACCACGTTGCGCCCGAACTCGGTCGCGGTCCGCGCGTAGTGCGCGTCGAGGTGCAACGGATGATGGTTCATCGTCAGCAGGCAGAAGAGGTGATCGTCGGCCTCGGTGACGGTCTTGCCGGGCCAGTGCCGGTAGACGTCGCCGACCTCGAACTCTTCGTAGTAGCGCCCGAACCGCATTCCCGCACCATAACGGCTCGCGAACTTAGTGGGGACGCAATGAGCGGCGGGGCCCTCCCCGGCACCCGCCGCCCACGCTTGTCCGTCTGATTTTGCCGGACCAAGCGGTACCGGAGAACCCTTCAGGAAGTGACGGGGGTCACCCGTTACTGTTTCGCAACCTTACTTATCGTAAGAGTGATCGACTTCAGGACGGTTCGTCACCCGCGCCGTTTTCCCTTGACCGGGCGGGGTAGATGAATAACGGCGGCAGGATGGGCCATACGTTATGGAATCGCTCCCATCACCGTACGCGATGCGGATCTTGAAGCCCTTCGCCGCTCCGGCGGCGCGCCGCGGGGAATGTGGCGCACCCTCGGATCGTTTAAACCCTCGGATGCCTCGTACGAGGCGCGAACGAGACCGAACGGAGTGATCCATGGCGACCGTTGAGCTGACGACCGAGAACTTTGACAAGGTCACCGGCGGTGACGGCATCGTTCTCGTGGACTTCTGGGCGAGCTGGTGCGGGCCGTGTCTGCGCTTTGCCCCGGTCTACGACCGGGTGTCCGGGAAGCACGAGAACGTGGTGTTCGGCAAGGTTGACACCGAGGCACAGGTTGAGCTGGCCGCGCGCTACGACATCCGGTCGATCCCGACCCTGATGGCCCTCCGCGACGGCGTGATCGTCTTCGCGCAGCCGGGCGCGCTGCCCGAGTCCGCGGTCGAGTCGCTGATCTCGCAGGTCGAGGCGCTCGACATGGAAGACGTGCGCAAGCAGCTGGCCGAGCACGAGCACACCTCACACAACCACTGACCTCCCCCTTTTCGAGCAGGGCGTCCCGTTACCACGGGGCGCCCTGTTCGCTTGGTGACCTGCGTGCTTGCAATCTTGCTCGTACACGTGTTCGAATCGGATAATGCGTTGGGACAACCTGTCGGCTCTCCTCGACTTAGGCGTCCCTGACGGGGCCGACGGCCCCGCCCGGGCGGCGTCGGCGACACCACCCCTGCCGCTGGCGCTGCCCGGCGCAGTCGCGCGCACCTTCGACACGCCGGGCTTCGCCGGCATGACCTTCTACGAGGTGCGGGCCAAGTCGGTCATCAACCGGGTGCCGATGAACTCGCGGATGGGCTTCGACTGGACGATCAACCCCTACCGGGGCTGCAGCCACGCCTGCACCTACTGCCTGGCCGGCGACACCGAGATCCTGATGGCCGACGGGCGCACCCGCGCGCTGCGCGACCTGGTCGTCGGCGACCGGATCTACGGCACGGCCCGCTCCGGCACCTACCGGCGCTATGTCACCACCGAGGTGCTCGCGCACTGGACGACGACCAAGCCGGCCTACCGGGTCACCCTCGCCGACGGCACCGAACTCGTCGCCAGTGGCGACCACCGCTTCCTCACCGAGCGCGGCTGGAAGCACGTCACCGGCACGATGGGTGGCGCCGACCAGCGCCCCCATCTGACCAGCGGCAACAAGCTGATGGGGGTGGGCCGCTTCGCGACCGGGCCGGACGACACAGCTGACTACCGCGCGGGCTATCTGTGCGGCATGAGCCGCGGCGACGCCAACGTGACCGAACGCGAGCCGCTCGACCGCACCCGCCGTTTCCTCCGCGAGGCTTCGCCGGAGGTGGCCCGGCTGGCCGCCGCCGGCCGGATGGCCGCGCCGCCCGCACCCGATGCCGACTGGCGCAAGGGCTTCCTGGCGGGCGTGTTCGACGCCCAGGGTGCGCACAACGGCACCGCGCTGCGGATCGGCAGCATCGACCGCGAGACGATCGACGAGGTCGCGGCCGCGCTGCGCGAACTCGGCCTCGACTTCGTCGTCCGCCGCACCGGCGGCGGTGCCCGCGGCTGGTTTGTCCGCGTCGTCGGCGGCCTGGCCGCGCGGCTGAGGTTTCTGCACACCACCGACCCGGCGACCACCCGCAAGCGGTCGATCGAAGGCCTGGCGCTCAAGTCCAACGTGCCGCTCGACGTGCTCAAGGTCGAGCCGCTCGGGGTCGACCTGACCCTCTACGACATCACCACCGGCACCGGCGACTTCATCGCCAACGGCGTGGTCAGCCATAACTGCTTCGCCCGCAACACGCACACCTACCTCGACCTCGACGCCGGCCACGACTTCGACAGCAAGATCATCGTCAAGGTCAACGCCGGCGACCTGGTCCGCAAGGAGTTAGGCGCCCGCCGCTGGCGCGGCGAACACATCGCGATGGGCACCAACGTCGACGTCTACCAGCGGGCCGAGGGCCGCTACCGGCTGATGCCCCAGATCCTGTCGGCGCTGCGCGACTTCGCCAACCCGTTCTCCATCCTGACCAAGGGCACCCTGATCCTGCGCGACCTGGAGCTGTTGAAACAGGCCGCGTCGGTGACCTCGGTCGGCCTGTCGTTCTCGATCGGCTTCGTCGACGAAGAGCTGTGGCGCCGGGTCGAGCCCGGGACACCCAGTCCCCGCCGTCGTCTCGACGCGGTCCGCACCCTGACCGACGCCGGCTTCTCGGTCGGCGTCCTGGTCGCACCGATCCTGCCGGGCCTGACCGACAACGAGGAGTCCATCGACCGCACCGTGGCGGCGGCCGCCGCGGCCGGCGCTTCGGGTGTCACCGGCATCTCGCTACACCTGCGACCTGGCACCCGCGAGTGGTATGCGGAGTGGCTGGCCCGCGAGTTTCCGGCGCTGGTGCCGCGTTATCGGGCGCTCTATCGGGGCGGGTCCTATCTACCGAAGGAATACCAACGGGAGATCACGGCCCGGGTGCGCCAGGCCGCCCGCCGGCACGGCCTCGACCGCAAGGACAATTTCGAGCGCCAACTTCCTGAGCCGCCACCAGAACCGGAACAACTAACGCTCCTCTGAGCCACGCGAGATCGCACCGTGGGGACGTCGCAGCAACGGCTTTGTTGCTAGCGTTCGCGAGTGCGCGTCGGTGTTTACGTCGATGGATACAACCTCTACTACGGTGCGCGGGGACTCTGCGGCCGTGGCACGCCGGGTTGGCGGTGGCTCGATCATGGGTGCCGGAAGCGTTGATCTTATCGAATACGGTTGGCCGGGCCCTCAGGGGAAGACCTGACGAGGGTGTGGGCTTCCATTGGTGGCGGCAACTCCGGGTCTTTATTTGCCCGAAAGCGCCTCGGCCCCATGTGTCGGCAATAGGCGGACAGTTCCGTTGGACACGCCAATAGCGAATACGAGTCCGGTCGCCGTGCTGAGCCTGGCCAGCGTGTCCAAGGTTGGCAGTGCCCCGGCATTCTCCAGTCGGGCGATCGCCGGCTGCTTCAGGCCGACTTCCGTGGCCAGGTCACGCTGGCTTAAGCCATGTTCGGTGCGGTACTGGAGAACCTGAACGGCGATCTCACGTGCGACGGCGAGCCGGTCCCATGCTTCCCGGAACTCCGGGTCCTCCTGCCGGCGCTCCGCTACGAACCGGTCCGATGTACTGAGATCGGTGAGTTTCATCTAGGACACCCCATGCCGTGACGATAACATCATTGTTATCGCCAGCGTCGGCAGTGAGCGAGACTGGCAGCACCCGCGGTGGTGACACGAAAGGCCCAGCCCGCTAGGGACTGGACCTGACGTCTATTGGGTGGAGCTGAGGGGATTTGAACCCCTGACCCCCTCGATGCGAACGAGGTGCGCTACCGGTCTGCGCCACAGCCCCGCCGCTGGAACAGCGTCCAGCGAACCGGCGATAAGGCTAACAGGCAGGCCCTCCCGACAGCGAACCGCCCTACGCCGTGTTGCTGCGGCGGGCCTCGTAGGGGCGGCCGCGCAGCCCACCGGCGCGGCGGTAGGAGACCGAGCCCGTAGCCGGCGGCGGCAGGTCGGCCGGGCGGTCCAGGCCCATCGCGGCCCGCCGGACCGCCTCGCGCTGTGTGGCCAGGCGCCGCTGCTGCTCCCGCCGGGCCTCGGCCCGCCGCGCCTGCTCCACCCGGACCTCCGCCTGCCGGGCGGCCAGCCACGCCGCCCGGCGGGCCATCCGGCGGCGCCGGGCCCGCTCGGCCAGGGCGCGGCTGCGCAGGTGCGCGAGATAGCCGACGAGCAGGCTGCCAGTCACCGCGACACCGACCCAGAACCCCGGGCCGACCAGGAACACCCCGACGAGCTCGACGAGGTTGAGCAACACCAGCGCCGCCAACACCCGGCGCCGGCGGTAGACCGCGGTCGGGTGCCGGCGCGCAGGACGGCGGCGGGCCGGTCGGGCCAGGACGCCCGGCGGCACGGCGCGAAGCCGGGGAGAGCGGCGCGGTGCGGGTGGCGCGGAGAGCGGCGGCGCCGAAACGGGCGGCGCGGAGACGGGGACTTCAGGGCGCAGTGGAGGGACCACCGCGCGGCTGCCGCGGATTGGGCGGCGGCCGGGCACGGTTCGGCTACGGCGGCGGCGTGAAAGCACGCGAGCCGCCGACAGTGCCCTCTCCGCCACGAGGCGCTCGGTCGCGTCGTACCGCCGGACAAGGGCCGGCGCCAGAGCGAGCAGCCCGGCCGCGGCGAGGACAGCGAGGAGCACCGAGGTCGGCACCCTCACCCCTCCCGTCATTTACGGTGACAACCCGATCATGCGGATTGATGAGGTTGCCGTACGTTCGTAATTCGAGGTTACGGGCGGGTACCGAACTATGTGGCGCAACGCGCCGACTGCCTCAAGATCAGGATGCGTTCGCCCGCAGTCGGTGCCAACGGGCCAGCAGACCGCCTTCGGCCGCGATCTCCTCGCTGGTCATCGCGTATCCGATGTGGTCACGCCAGGCGCCGTCGATGTGCATGTAACGGGGATGGTAGGCCTCTTCGCGGAAACCGAGCTTCTCCACCACGCGCCGGGAGGGTTTGTTTTCCGGCCGGATGTTGACCTCGATGCGGTGCAGACCCCCGTAGCGGAACGCGTGGTCGACCACGAGTGCGAGCGCGGTCGGGATGACGCCCCGGCCCGCGGTGCGGCCGTCGACCCAATAACCCACATAAGCCGAACAGAACGCCCGGCGTACGACGTTGCCGAGGTTGATGTGCCCCACGAAGCGGTCTTCGAGGCAGACCGCGAACGGCATGCTCTCGCCACGGCGGGCGGACTTGCGCTGGTCACGATGGACGAACCGGTAGGCGGCGACCGAGTTGAGCTCGTTCCAGTCGCCCGGCGCCGATGGCTCCCACGGTGCCAGCCAGGCCCGGTTGGAGCGGCGCACCTCCGACCACGCCGCCGCGTCGGAGCGGTGGTAGGGGCGCAGCAGGACCGGCCCGTCGCGTAGGACGACGGGCCAGCCCGGTGCGGCGCCGAACGACATCACTTTCGTCGGTCCAACAACAGAACATCTACTGTGGAGCCAGCGGCCGCGGCGGTCACCCGCTCGCCGAGGACGACCAGGCCGTTGGCCTCCATCAAGCCAGACAGCGTGTAGGGGCCGCCGTGCAGCGGCTGCACCGTGTAGCCACCGCCGCGGCGCTCGGCGACGTGTGCGGGACGGAACTCGCGCAGCCCGGCCGGCGAGGTGACGGTGTCCAGCAGGTGGGCCCGCACGCTCGGGCGGAACACCGGCTCGGCGCCGGCGAGCAGTTGGATCGCGGGGCGGGCCAACACCTCGAAGCCGATCAGCGCCGCGCCAGGGTCACCGGGCAGGCAGACCACAGGCACCTCCTCCGCGCCGACCGTGCCGAATCCGAGCGTGGTGCCAGGGTAGAGGGCGACCTCCGTGAATGCCACGGGTCCGGTGCGCCCTTGATCGCGGCGGGACAGGATGC
>Ga0193743_1002584_pt1 | contig 12623 bp, 10 predicted proteins | sample L2c2metaG_FD_143038 | JGI IMG/M metagenome (GOLD analysis project Ga0193743, IMG submission 143038) | Soil microbial communities from a riparian zone of the East river system, Colorado, United States - L2c2 | ecosystem: Environmental > Terrestrial > Soil > Riparian zone | place: USA: East River... | reverse complement strand
TTTACCGTGTGGACGGTTCGCCATTGGTCGGAGTTTGAATGTAACAAAGGAGCCGACGGTTTCAGGATGTGACATTGATGTGACTGGACGGTTGAGAGGGTGGAAGAACATCCCATCCAATATAGTACGTATTTCTATTCTAATGACCTTTTCATCAATGCGTCACCCATGTGGTCCAACGGCTCATGGCAGTGCCGCTGCCCCTCTCAGTGACAACAATCAGTAAGTTGGCAACAAAGTTCTATTTAGCCTTCAGGCCTCAGGGTCAGAACCACTCCAGGTTACGACTGGTTACAGGAAATGCGGAGAGGTTGACATTTCTAGATCTAGAACGCCGAACGACGGCAAAACCATGATCATGAACAGGGTGGCCTGGATTAAAGTTTCCCAAATTGCATTGTTCTATCTCGGTGACACATGTCCCCACTATGGTGCTTATAGCTTAAAAAGACCAGAATACGACGACATTCCTTTCTAGGCTATGGGCCACACCTATTTTACTGCCACTGCGACAAATCTTCCACTTGTGAGAGAGCCAATGGATCTTTAAAACGGCTAAGCTATAGCAGTCTCATGCTTTCCCATTCAAGTTGAACCTCACGCGACAAATCGCTCTACTCAGCTTGCGGCTATTAACTGTCAATGTCTTCCGCTGCTGCTGCGTTTATTGCTAAAAACGATGTCCATGTTTCGATCAGTGTTTCTCCGCAGAACTCGAGGACCATTGACCAGTTTGAGAATCGGAAAGAGCTGCTCTATGCACTTTCTGATGCAATTGCTCGTAAGCATTTTTGCTAAATCTGGTCTTCAGCATCGTTTCATTATTATTTTTTCTCGCCAGAGCATAGAGAGAAGTGGATGAGATCTGGAGTTGTGCACGGTAATATCAACCTCAACACGATCCGCATCGGAAACATGCACGGACTGCCTGGCACTCGTGGCGTCCTTGTTGATGATCACCAATCGTCGCCTGTGAGTTCCGTGTTTCTTGTCATCATCAACCTTATTGATGCGTCCATTGACTTATAGATTGCAACTCAACACGTTGCATTCCAATCCGTTATGTCTATTGTTAAGGCTGTCTCTGGTTGTACATGTGCTATAGCCTTAGACTACGTCGATGATCTCGAGTCCTTCTATTACGTTCTGGCCTACATTTGCACCACCTTTTCTGGTCCAGATACCAAGCTTGCTACTTCCACCATTCCATCCCCTATCAAATGTGTCTGGTCCATTTCCGAAGATGGATCGCTCTCGAGCCGAATATTCAAAGTCTCTTTTCTAGAGAAAGAAACTAACTTGAGATTCTTCAAGTATGGTGTGGGACGTGGCTGCGTCACTCCCTATTTCGCCCGCCAAGGCATCATCGAGTCGTTACTTGAGGATTTGCATTGTATCTTGCGGTACCGTTATTTGAGAAAGGTGGGGGGTGGAGGAATTGATGCGAGACCAACGACTCTGGATTTGGAGGAGCTACAGGCCCTTTTGGCGCAAGAGGCCAACGATGATTATTTCAGGTTCAAGGCATGTATTGAGTATGCCATTGAGCTTCTAGATGCGAGCGATGGCCGTAGTGTTTAAAAATCCCGCGGTTTTTGACACCCTCCCTCCCTGCTTCATTTTTACTAGTAAAATGCAACATATATATAACTCTTGTACATATACAATGCTCCTGACATACATTAGCTCACATTCCAGTATTCAAACCTGCCTTGGCTGTTGCCATCCAAGTGAACTCCCGTCATTCCACTGGCGGTTTCAACGATATCATCAACATTCAAGGCGCTCCTTTTCCACAGCTAGTTGATCCTCGCTGATACCAAAGCATTGATTCGAGTTCAGCGGCAATCCTGGGTCCTTTGTTTAGAGGTCCGCAGTTGGCATCATTTGGCAGCGCTGTTTGCCTTAAGCTTAAGAAGATTTCAAAAGTTGAGAATTGGATTACCTGTACAATAGTGAGTAAGCACTAGAGGGAAGCCTATGAATCGGATAATATATAGGGGATGTGAGAAGCAGAATTGTGAGGCTGTGGTTTAGCCGCTTTGATCCAATTTGGCATTGTGGGTGCCATTTGATGGCAAAAATGATCAAACTTTGATCGAGTCACAACCAAGAGGCCCTCATTCCTTGAAGGAGATTTATCGAAAGCCAAATTTGACAAAGGAACGAGAAAAAATGAAGGTGGCCGCCCAAGTATCCGGACTACATGGGGTTGTCTCGGAATGTGGAATAGAAAATCAGCCTAATTCGGGCAACTTTAACAATCGGTAAAAAAATTCATGTTGAATGAAACTTAAAGCGTTCCCATTGGCCACTTACTGTATAATCACTCCGCTCAGCCACTTTGAAAATGACACATTGTGATGTGTCAAATTGTCCTGCATTTTCGTTATTGACTGATTCTTGGTTTGGATGGACGGTTTGGAAAAATGCGTTGTTCTGGTGGCCAGCCTGACTGGTATAAATTAGTACGCAACTGCCTGGTAGTTTATTGTCGCCCTAGTCCCCTCACCGTATTGAATCATCTGCCCTGTCCATCCTCACTATTTACCCACAACCAAGTCCTGATCTAATGTATCATTCATCCCCACCCATCCCTGCGTCCTCTACTGCCAACCCCTTCATGGACGAAATGTGTCTTGGTTGCGACCTGCCTTGCGAGTATGCAGACCGTTTTTTTACTCCTCCACAAACGCCTGCAGCACAAGGTTTCTTCTTGGACTTGGCTAATCGCGGAGTCGACTCTCCTACTACAACCTCTGCTCCTGCGAGTCAAAGTGCCAACTACACAGAAACTCCTCACTATCCTCACGCCCCCCCGTCCACTCCGATTACAGCCCTTCAGCCTGATCAACCTGTCCAACTTTGGAGTTCCGAGGTTTACAAGGCTACTATCAACTTTTTGCCTTCAGAATTACCTGAGCATTTACGCGATGGTGGTTGGTGCCAGATGCCAATTTACAGCGAGTTTGCTGTATTATTTGGACCACAGGCTGCGATAACTTTTGATTGGACCCAGTCCGGCGCCACTCAAGTTCAGGCGCCTAACGACTCGGACATTCAAGTCTCCAACATTCCAGTTCCTCAATTTGTAACTTCGGCAACCGCGAAATTCTTTTGGGGACCTCCTCATCTTCTTTCACGTCCAAATGGTGAGGGACCACTTCCCTCCGTCGAATCTCAAGTCTGCGGCAAAACAGGAAGCATCCACGAGATCAACGCCGATGATCCTCGATCTTCTTTAGACTCGGAGGAGCTTGTCCCCCACAGTAACGAAGTTGAAGCTTAGCAAAGTCATATAGTAACTCATGATACACATAGTACAGAATTGAGACCAACTCATTATATACCCCTGTACTACTGCCAGTGAATTTTCATCCTATCCAGATCTCGAATCGATTACATCGCTCTATATGTATAACTACTACCCTCGCTTGTGTCCAATACATTTTTTCCAGTCCTTAAAAAATGTTGATATTAGAAAAGAGCTTGACGACGCATCCTTGGTGTCCGGTTTCAATGCCAATGAGTTTGGAAGACCCCTCTGCCATGAAATCGAACCCAAATAAAATTACAAGTCAGCGTCCTCTACAATCCCAACAAACCTTCATTTATTCAGTGCTCAGCACCAAGTCAAATATACCAAATCATCCTCTCCAAGTCACTCCGTAATTGAGGGAAGGAGTTTCATTTCTGCCCCAATTGCTCAACAAAGGGAATAATTCCCGACTGGCAGGACGTCGGATATCAACATTAGGAAACGCCCTGATCTATAAGAATAAAATATTTTAGACAACCAAAAAAAATGGTAAACACCAACTGCGCATTTCGAGAAAACGTGCTGGAAAGGCAGGCAAGCGGCAGAGGAGGCGGCACTGACTGATTTGTATTGGAGGTGAAAACGTGCTGTAGCCACTCGATGCGTAATATATCCCGATTGTCCCAAACTTGGTAAAAGAAAAGTCATTGATTATGAGGCCCTTCACCCAGCGGGGCCCCTCCCTCCATTCAGCGGAACTCGATTTAGTTAACAATTGGTTATCTGAGGGTTCTTAATTAGTATAAAGAGGCGGTTAAAGAAATTGTGTTGTTTTTCATCCAATCATTTCCCCATCTCCCCACCAACTTTGCGGTGACCGGTAATCATACTATATCCCCACATCCTTGAAAAATGGACAACCTCCTTTCCCCAACCGCCCCTGACCCCGGAGTCAAATTCGAAATCGAATTCGGCGCCCCACCCCTCTACACCAACCCTTTCCTTTCCCCATCCACTCCATCCGAGTCTCCTTCCGTACACACCTTGGGATTCACCCAATCCGAACAAACCATTATCGGCACAGTTGATTTGGATTGGACTATATATCATACAGGGTGGCCTGCATTTCATTGGGATGTGAATGCGTTAGAGTTGTATGCGAGAAATTGGGCAGGGAGTGAAGGCACCGAGATGGTTTGTGATATTGGTGCTGATTCGGATCTGTTTTTGGACCCGCGCCTGTGTGACTTGGGTTCGGATGGAGATAGACTTGTGGGTCCCATGGACTCAATTGTGCTTTCTGAATATGAGTCGAACGTCGTCGCTCCTGCTCCTGCCGTTGCTGACAATTCAGACGAGTTCTGCGACGGCGTTAATGCCAACACCGAGACCGCAGACATCATTTCCGATGACGTGAGAGGAGAGGATATCCCACGTTACGGTACTCCCGATTTCAAAATCCTACGCTCTTCCCCTTCATCCTCCGATCCTCGTAGCAACACTCCCATTCCAACAAACATCCCTCTCCCACCTTCTCGTTTGGGTTCTGAAGACTCCTCCTCTGAGTACTCTGAATCGGTATCCTATGGTGCTGATTGGTATTTCGATTTCGATATAGAGTGGTACTTGTTCCACCACTTCTCTAGGTTCCATCGCGCTTCTTTCTCTTTCGAAACCGAGGTTGAACCCGAATTTTCTTCAATTGAGATTGAAGAAACTCAAGTGAACACTTTGATTGGTTCATCTTTGATGGCACTCCTCGATTTGGATGAATTGGATGCTGAGTGCTTTGGTCAAGATGAGAAAGTCCCTACGCAGACGACCGAGGAGGGCCTTGACGTTGATGGTGATGATGAGGGGCTTGCCGTGGTGGTCTATAGCACCAGTGGTTATGAAGCCGCTTGCGCGTCTGGGGATACTCTGTCACCGGGAACTGGCTCTAGCCCTATAAATGTCGATGTTATTCCCGTCGAAGAACCAATCGAACCCATCAAACAACTAACCCAATTGTCAACCATCCCTGTAACAAACGACTCCTCTCTCCTTCTCTTCCTCTCTACCCTCCCTGATCCGCCTTTCCCCAAATCCCAATTCACCGATCCCCCTTCTCCCGCCCAACTCGAAATATTCAAAAAAGATTTAAAACGATGTACCAAACTCCAAATCATGGATACGATCACGAATGAAGTTGGAGCTCAGTTACGTTGTGGATGTGGTGAATGTCAACCTGTTGCTATGAAAGCATTGTTTGAAGATTGGGATTGGCCGTGGGATGGGGTATAGGGTTGTTTTTTTTGTTTTGTTTTGAAGGAGAGGTTGGAATGGCTAGAGATATTCCAGATGGGTAGTTCATATTACTATCCATTTATTCTGTGTGTAGCTATGGTGCTTGTTAGAGTATGCGTAGTTTGACAGGAGTGAGAAGTTTAACTGACTCCTCTTTTCAAATATTCTCAGTGTAGAGCCCAACTCTCTCTCTGTACCTGCGCCTGCTGCGGTGTTGCTCATTGCAGTCCACAGTTCAAATTTCAAATCTTGACTTCATTTTTAGCAAATAATTCAATGAATCAATTCAAACTTTACTTGCTCAGTTTTTCTGGAAAGCTTCTGCTAATCTCACGATCCCACTCCATTGGATAAACTCGCCTATTTCGGAATGAAATGAGATAGCTCAGGCCGATTTAAGTTCGTTGTCCACTAAGAACACACCTTTTGCCTGTCCACTCGGCGGTACGGGGATATACGGTGTGTGTGACGTCAGGGGGGGAGTACTAAAGCGAATAAATCATTTTTTTTTGTTTTGTTTTACCTCTCCCATGTCTGTCCTCCTCACAAGGAGACAGTCTGCTTCTCCCTCCACACTCCAGCCGCTTACTGAGCCCATTGCTAACGACCTAATGACCATGATTCACGAACAACACCCACATCAAACAGTCACCTTTGATCATCTTGCTGTGCCCGCAGAACAACACTCTTCTCACCAGCCCAAACAACATGCTCAAAGCGATTGTGGACACGACTCCCCCCCCAATCACTCACTCTTGCGCCATTTTAGTCTCCGAAGTAGGAATAGCTTTTCTTTGCGCAAGTCGAGGCATCAAAATCGGGTCCTACCGCCACCGCCGCTGTTGGCGCTAGAACCATATTCTAAGCCAGAAAAGGTTAGAACTGATTCTGGTTCTACGGCATCCCAATCCCATTCAACCAATGGTTCTTCGTTATCATTGTGGAAAAAATGGCGAGTGAGAAGCGTCAGTGAGTACAGCAGTCGGAATACCTCAGCTTTAGGTCTGGTGGAGCACGAGGAAGGCCCTGTCACCGGTTATCATAACGCCACCTCAACACACCAGGCACCTGTCAGAAAACGAAGTCTTTTCTTGCCTTTCGTCACTGTCACCAGGCTCATTGCGCCTTTCCAATTTTCATCGTCGGAGGCAGAGGACTCGTCTGTTGGTATCGTGAGTTTCTTGTTCCTTTCGTCAGTGATTCCAATCATCACGTCATCATCGAATGGGATGTCAAAAGTTGACATTTGTCATGATCCATCCCCATGCGTCATTCACATGATCTTTGGCTCATTTTTGGTTGTAGTCGCAATCCCAACAATCGGTACACAACCAGGACGGTAAAAAGGTGAACGAGATCGGGAACGGCAACGCGTCTAGGGATGAGGACCAGATTGGATTGATTCGACAGGTAGATGGATGGGTGGAAGTGGAGACTCAGGCTCGCATGCCAATGCCTCACCCCAAATCGGACTTGGACACGAACCGATCATTACTCCCACCAAGTTCTCCCCCATTACCGCCTCTTCCAGCAACTTCATTGACACTACCAAGTTCACCACCACTACCACTCCTCCCACTACCATCATCTCCAAGTTTGAATTCACCTACGTCTTCAAAAAGACATTTAGGTTGTGAACGGGATCTGGATCCTGATGTGGATTTGTCATTGTTGGCTTTACTGGTGGAGTTCGATGGTGATGTTTCTGATATAGGTTTAGGACAGGACGCGGAACAAGATTCCCAAATGCCTTCCATCGTGAAAGAGGACTTGTCTTGTACCCCTGTCGATGCTTTGGACCCGACGATAGGCGCGCCAGGACCACCGCCTTCGTCTTCCACTTCCACACCCAAATCCACTCCTTTTCATTCAAATCCCCAACCATCCTCAAATAACTTGAATCCGAGCCTGAAACCATCCATCTCTCAAAAGAGACGTGCCAAATTTACTTTGGGCGATGAATGGGATTTGGATCTATCTGCGTCTGTTTCAGAAGTAGCAGTAGCAGCAGCAAGGGGAGAAGGAGCAAGAGCTCTATCGAGCTCTGGCTCAACGCCGGTATATACTGTGGTTCCATCCATTAAGTCTACGACGACTACAGATATGGATATACATCGGCCGCCGCTCACGCGACGTGAAAAGCTTGTTGATAAAACTCGAGATCAAAATGTCATCACCACCTCTAGTTCTAGCACAGGCACCGAAACCGGTACTAAAACAAGCACTGCCAACTGCAAAAACACAAGACGATGGACTTTATCTAGCGCATTGACGGACGAAGGTATTTCGGATGAAGGGTTGATCAAAGAATTGGAGAGGATGCGTGAGATTCTAGAATGGGACTGTACACCCATTGACATGGATGGACACGACACCTCCTTCGTACCCTCTCCCTTAACCCGCCTTCCCTCGCCTTCCAACTCATCTCCAACGTGGCTCACAACCCAACGAGCCCTCTTAACAACCCGCGAACTCATCTTAACCGAACGACATTACCTCTCCTCTCTTCTCCTCCTTCTCTGTCCAGATTCGACGCTTACGCCTGTACCGGAAATGATGGTATCGTGTGTGAAGGAGTTGGTGGGTGTTAGTGAGAGGCTGTTAAAAGGGATGGAGGAGGAACCTAGTGTTAGAGGTGTTGCTGAGGTTTTCGTTGAGATTGGAGAAGATGTTGTGGGTGAGGGAGGACAAGTGGATGGGGACGGGGATAAAGGAGCGGAGAGGGCGTTTGTAGGTTGGTGTGGTGTGGTAGGCGGGTGGTTCCAAGATGATTTAGCAGTATCTGGAGATACGCAAGCTGTTGTTGGTGTTAAGAGAAGGAGGAAAAGATTGGAAGGTGGTGTTGGTGTTGGTGGTATTGGTGGTGAGGAACATTATTTGACCTCAGATCATGAAGGCTCTAGTTCCGGTCTGGGTGTTACTTCTTCTGCTTCTTCCTCTCCCACCACTACCACCGAACACGGGCATACAAGTCCTTTAATGCGGACTGTGAGTACTTTGAGGATGAGTATGCCTAGTATTGCTGGGTTAGGTGAAGGTGGTGTTTGGAGGAGAGACAGAGACAAAGACAGGGAGAGGAACAAAGATGAGGGCGATAGAGGCAGGTTGTCCCCAACTTCCTTTACGACTGGCGCAATCGGGTCTTCGTCGTCTAATTCGATGACGTCCTCAAGCAGCAGTAAACCAATACGCAAACCTTCTGTAAGAGATTTGGCGATTTTGCCAACTCAGCGGGTTATGCGGTATGTGTTGCTTTATCGAGGTATGTTTCTCCCTCCTTCTCTCCCTTGCCAACAGAACACAACTAATACATTTTTTAGATCTTCTTGCCAATACCCCACCTTCGTCTTCATCCTACCCCATAGTGGAACGTGCAGTGGAGGTGGCTTGTAGGATCGCTGAAAAATGTGATCGAGCACAGGGTAATGCAGCTTTCATTGCAGGCGGTTCTGCTGCTGCCCCCGGCAGTTCGTCGAGTGGGTCTTCTAACTCGATGTTGAACGACGGCAGCAATGATCGAAGGAGTAGGAGCAAACGAACGACACTGCCTGAGACTAATCCGAAACTAAAAACCGTTCGGGGTTCAACTGCGTATGCGACATCGTCGGGTTCTACAACTTCGAATTCGGTGACAAGTTCACCTACTGAATCTCATTTCGCCTCCTCTTCATCGCCATATCAGTCTCATTCCAAACTGCCATCAACTTCCATATCCCATTCATTGCCATCAAACTCAACGCCAACACCCTTATCCCTGCCAGCAAAACCTATACCACCACCGCCTCCATCTTCATTTCACTCTAAAATACCCGTGGCTAAGTCTGGTCAATCGTTGGGTTCGCTATCGACGCCTTCTGCTGGTTCTTCTTCGGATACCACCACTACCACCACCACCACCACCACCACTTCTTCGTCCTCTTCCTCCCCGTCGTCATCACCGTTTTCTTCCTTGCCGTCGTCTTCTGCGTCTTCTGCATTGTTCTTGCCAAAGTCTGCCTCCTCGTCTTTTTCCCGAATGCCAAAGTCCTTGTCGGCTGTATCCCTGATGTCGCTTGTGAATGGTTTGGGGAGGAGTGTCAGTGGACCTGCTGGTGTTGTTGCTGATTCTGGACCGGCTAGTGTGTGTGCTAGTGCTAGTCCAACGAAAATTCAAGTTTAAAAAACGAAGGGTGCTGACAGTCAGTCATTTTTTGTTTTTGTTTTGTTTCCAATTTTTTTCTTCGTCGATTTTATTTTCGTTTCTTGTTTTAATAACAAATGTGTATTATTTTCAAGCTAGATTTCTTTTTACAACCCCCTTTCCCCCTTCTACGCTCTTCACATATAGTTCATGTTCATGTTCATGTTCACGTCCACTTGTACGCCACAAATTTAATTCAATTTCACGCCTTATGATACATGTCCTTCATGCCATATTATTTCATTCCTTTCGTATTCGCATTTTCGTGTTTTATTATAACATCATGCAACATTCTTTTTTTTTACATACAAGCTTTTTCAAAAAGTTCTATTTTTATTTCTTTTCCCTGGAAATCATCATCTCGTCGTTTTTTTTTCCTTTTTTTTTTCGGTCACCATATAGGTGTCTTATTACATTACCTATTCATAACGACGATAGGCTATTTCGCCATATACCCGGGGTTTCATTTTCTACTATTGCATGCACACATTTTGCATCTGTATTACAATTTTGTTCAGATCTACATAGCACATTACGCCCCCACCACATTTTATAACTTGGGAAACTTTCTTTTTATCAAATTTCCTATTGAGCACTTCCACATATGCTGCCTATACCCTAACAAAAATGTTTGCCACGAGTTGGAAGGGTTTCCTTCCTCGTTTCCATTTCTTTTCTTTCTCCGTCAATTTGGGATTTTTCATTGTATCATATAATCCAAAAGGCTACTTACTGATGACTTTCGAGTCCTAATCCTATGCCTCTCCGATTGTATAGAAAATCCGCAGACATTTTACATTGCCCCGGAAATCATATTTTGTAATGTGGAAACATTTTATATAAGGAGGGCACCAGGGAACCTGCACCCTTACATAATCAAAAACCACACTCAATGGTGGCCTCAATTCTTTGCACAACAAAACTGTAAACCCTAATTGAATACAACAGATGTATGTAGAATAGGTCTAGCTATAAATCTATGCAAAAAAAATCCCCAAAAACAAAGGATATCTCAAGATTTTGAGAGATGAAAAATTTCAACCCAAAACACTGCCAAATGCCTTAATTGTTCCACAAATGCAAAGGATAAAAAAATTCAAAATCGTGAACACTGTATTTGGCCACTTACATAATTGTAGCACCATATGCAGACAATGGGAGAGGCATTGGTGCTGAAAAAATAGCTGAAAACACATCCAAAACCCTACTCTACTTCATCTAATCAATGGGCTGACAGTCCAAGGCCATCCAGGCATACTTGAAGAACCTCCAGAAGCATGTCACAACCCCCAACAAGGCATATGTTGAAGACGTCATGGATGAAGAGGATGCAGATTACAACCACACAAAAAAACATGGAACAGCTGACCTTCTTAAGGATGGCTTTTTCTTCTTGGATGAAGACTTGGACAGTGATGAGGGTTTGGAGTGTGGAGATGAGGATATCAATGAAGAAGAGTTAGCTGAGTTAAAAACAGAAGACAACATTCGCCATTTCAATGCCATTCTTGCAGAGGCTTAGGCAGTTGCAATCCAAGCTGCAAAAGAGGCAGCTGAGTTGAAACCTGAATGGAAAAGGCATTACACAGGAAATTCACATGCAGTGCCCAACACCATGCTATAAAACAATGTTACCTGGAGGCAACAGGCCAGAAATTCATTAATGCATGGTTTTCAAAGAAGAAGGACTCACCAGATATAATCACAGAGATTTCTGACAATGAAGAGGAGGGGATTGAAAGTGACAATGACCTTTGAAGAACCAGAAATCAAGAAGCAAATTAACTGTCTCTTTTTGAGCCCAAGTCCAGCCAGTTTACTTCTTTGAGTTATTCTTACCTGATGCTGCAGGAATCGGCTGAGATTTCAGCAACAGAGTCTCAAACGAGTCTATCTAACACTCAAGACATGAACACTCCACTGTTAGGGGATGCTCTGCTTCGTCCGACATTTCCTCCAATATTTCTCTGTCACCTCTGTATATTCCCCCTCATCGTCACTAGCCCAAGATGGAGTTCACTCGCGGCTCCGATACCAGAGTCTGATGGTCATGTGATGTAGCATTCCTATCACCTTTTCACCATTCCCCACCTTTTTCATCATTTTATTATTTCGACTCCGAGTTTTGGTATATAGACATGCATCCCACCTTAGCAAGGCCTTATCCTTTTCTTTTAGGATCCCCTGCTAGATCTCGACTAAGTTGTTCTGCAGATGCCCTAACATCAGAAAAGGATCTCCCAGAGGACTGATCCCAGCAGATAGCTAGTCCACCATAGTTGTCTTTCGCAGTTCCAATTTGGACTCCGCCGACTCCGTGTACTCCTCCGCTCTCAATCCCTCCTCAGCACTACCCCGTAATTTCCAACAAGGATCCGTTGCACTCCATGGAAGGTGAACGACTCGCGACCCTGGAGCAAGCCCTTGCTGAATTACAGGCAAAAGATGCAAACACTCAACACAAGTTAGACATCCTTATTTGCCATATTCCACAGTCCGAAAATCCGATCCCATCTACACAAATCACATCAGTCACTCCAAAGGCCCATGGCTTAAAACCGGCCCTTCTGTCGGAGTTCAACGGAGACCACACCAAAGGAATGGCGTTCCTTAATTCCTGCCAGGTCTATATCCACCTCTGTCTGAACTCCTTTATGGATGAACAAGCCAAAATTGTCTGGGCCATGTCATACATGAAGTCAGGACGAGCAGCCAAATGGTCCGCTTGCATATTCCGATGGGAGGAGCAACCGGAAAATGTCGGCTACCATAAATTCATCGATTGGGAAGACTTCCGAGACAAGTTCAAAAGGGAGTTTTGTCCGGTCTATGCAGACTCGGCGGCCATCAACTGATTGGAATCCACAGCCTATTTCCAAAAGAGTTGCTCTGTGGATG
>Ga0193743_1002583_pt1 | contig 12624 bp, 12 predicted proteins | sample L2c2metaG_FD_143038 | JGI IMG/M metagenome (GOLD analysis project Ga0193743, IMG submission 143038) | Soil microbial communities from a riparian zone of the East river system, Colorado, United States - L2c2 | ecosystem: Environmental > Terrestrial > Soil > Riparian zone | place: USA: East River... | reverse complement strand
TGCTCTCAAACCTTTAGACAATACTTGACCTTTACCGGTTAAGCACTCTTTAGGCTCAGCCTTTAAGGACCCAGATGCAGAACCGACTGTTACAATCATGACTGTAAAGTCTGAATTGTTTGAAGTTGTAACAGTCCAGCAGAACTGGCCCTAGCAAAAAAATTGACCCTGGGTCTTTTTTTTCGATGCCGGTGCACCCTTGTCTCCACGGTCAAAGAAGGTTGATTCATGTCAATCGTGGGATAGGATTCATGTAACCCATTGTGTTCTTCAATCTTCTCTTTTCTTCCTTACTCTTTCCTTCAGCCCACATTGTATCACGCTTCCTCCCCATTTTACAATGGTGATTGATGTCCTCGACAAGTTCAATGACATCACTGCCAAGCAGACAATCAATAGATCTCATCCAAATTCCCTGCTGATGGGGTAGTTGTGAACAAATTATGGCAGCTGCTTTTTTGAATGCCTTTGCTTTTTTTTCAAGAGATTCAGCAACCTCATCAAGCTGTAACAAGTAAGGTGAGCCTTTAGTTCTAGAACAGATCAAAATTTACCTCTAATTCATCTCCACTTCCATATTTACTTCCATATTCAAAGGCAGAGGAATCCCTCCTCAATTCATCAAATTCTGATGCAGGCAGCTCTTCCTGTGCTGAAGTTATTGGAGAACTCATCATAAGATCAACAATATCAGGCCAATTTGTCATGGTTTCCATGCTAGATTGTCCAGGTGAGTTTCATTCTATAACCTCATGGGCCTCATTGTCTTCCACCTCTTAATGTCTTCACTTTTTGGGAGCCACCACCAGTGACCGCAGGTTCAGATTTTTTATGGTGTTGGCCCAAGGGATTTTTCTTTTGCACTAGCTGATGCCATCCGCCATCACCTTCAAGTACCTTTTTGTCTCCTGACCAAACATTATCATTGTTTATTTCCTATTTTCCTTATTTATCTCATTCTTCTTTCTCATTGTCATCATGTCTTTCTGGCATGCAGTTCATTACAATCCTGATGTTTCTGAATGTAATGGTTCTATAACCTAGGGATTTCTTCTTTCCATGGTAGCATAGTAATCCCCTCTTCCATGGCTCATATTGTAACTTTTAGCTGTAATACAGACAGTCAGACAAAAAAAAATTCCCTGGGGTTCTCTGAGATGTCCTGAGATGCCCTGGGTTGCCCTGGAATGCCTCCTAGGATTGTGGGAAGCTTGACATATTCTGACAAATGGCCACCTTCCCAAAGCAGACTGAGCCCAAAAGGTGTTTTCCTGATGTCGCCTTTACATGGTGGAAGTGGAATGTTTGAAAGTGGAAAGGGAGGCCGAGATGGCATTCACAAAATGTAAGGAACAGATTGACAAAACCGTCCTACATGAGATTTACCCTACCATTATGGCCATCAACAAGGGAAACTTTGACAACATGGTCCTGGAGACAAATTAATGGCAAAAATATGTTGTATATTCAATTGTAAAAAAAAATTGAATGATGTAAATATAAAAATGAGCATAGTACAATGAACCCTACAGTATATATAAGGCTAAATGATGAGATTATTTATGACATCCCTGCCAGGTGCAGGAAGCCTGTCTCTGTCCCAAAAGTCTATTTGCTTCCTCTTGAGCATGTGCATCAGCATTTGTGAGGGTGTTTTTCTTGTTAGTGTTAGGGGACGTTCCGCTTCATCTGATGTTTCTTCCAATAAACACTCTGTCCCATCCAACACTGCTCCATCACCTTTGTACATTCCTCCTCATCGTCGCTAACTCAAGACAGAGTGCACTCATGGCTCCGGTAGCAGAGCCCAATGGACATGTGATGTAGCTACCTTTTGCATTCTTATCACTTTTTCACCATTCCTCATTTTTTCATCATTCTGTTATTTCAACTCCGATTTTTAGTATATAGACACGCACCCCACCTTAGCAGGGCTCCATCCTTTTCTTTTAGGATCCCCTGCTAGGTGCACTTTCCTGTCGTATTGTATGAGTATATATTATTTAGGATCCCCTGTTAGATCTCGACTAAGTTTCAGCCTGTTAAGCTTGGAATTCGGACGGAGATGTCAGGTCTGAAGTTGTGTGAGGCATTGGCTTCAACTTGTGGGTTGCGCCGCTCTCTTGATGGATGCCTCAAATTTTGGAGGTCCAGACGGAGTAGGAGAGTCCGGAGTCAAGCTGAGAAGAAGCTTAAGAAAGGCAAGAGTGAGTTAAAGAGAAGTAGGTTGCTAAGTTGATATTTGAACTAGCGAAATACATACAACAAACTGGAGTATTTATACAGAAGCAAAACATAAACATATAAGGAGTTATTGTGAAGAGCATATGGTAGTGGAATGAACATATAATGAGGAGACTCATATTCCGGATGGTGCCGAATGATGCTGACGTAAATCCTCACAGGTCCTTGTGGTGACCGCGACTCATGACCTTGAGAACTGGTGCGTGCGCGATGTGATTGGCCTGGAACATGGAACGTGTGTGGAGCATGGTGGGGCTGTGGTTGTGCTGCGGTAGATAGCACATGGTGCTGGTTGGTAAGGACAATGATAAGAATGCAGGTTTGGTTGGTGGTATTGGAGTAGGGGAAGTATTCCGACGGAGCTCCGATATAAGTCCAACAAGGGTGGCTGGTGGTAATGGTGGCACTGAACAATGGTGAGTCGGCCATCATCGGAGACTCCGTCGGAGCCGACCTTTGATTGTTCTTTGGAAAGAACATGACCGAGCATGGACCATGACAAGCATACCCTGAACATTGGACAAAGCGGAGCGTCCCCTAACAATATCTCAGTCATTTCTTGGTCATTTTGGCTGATTTTTGGTGGGAAAACCCGTAGGGTTGCAGGTAAGGGTCCCTGGGGTAGGGGTACGGGTATGCCAAAAAAACCCCAGGGTTCCTGTGACAATCACTACAAGTCAGCGGTAAGTGTGTACATACTTTGTCAAGTGTGAGTTTGAGTGTTTGAACCTTGACCTTGCACTTTTTATTTTGACTGTACAACTCAGAATTTACTTGTATATATTTTTTCCCACTGCACCAACCCAAGAGAACCAACTAGAAATGGATTGGTGTTGGAAAGCAATATAACAACAAACTACCTGCAATTGTTCCCCTTGAAAAATGGTCAAAGAAAAGCGAGTTACTGAAAATTCAGGGAGAGAAGACTAAATTTACTCTGTTTTATGTACAATGCCCTCTGTAAATGCCGAAATTGTTCTTTTTTAGCAATTTTCAGCCCTCTTGAAGCTAGATAAACCAATCCGGACAAAATTTGGCCAAAAACAACCCAGTTACCGTATCCGGACAAATTTTCAAAAAAAAATGGAACCCAGGTGCAATCCGGACAAAAACGATCATGGTGGCTTGTCCGAACAAAAATCTCATTTCAGTATCAGGGTGCGCCTGCTAATACTATTGCCCGGGGTCCTACTACAGGTCTGCCCTACCACCGTTTCCATTAGCAACGTCTGTCGCACTCAATGATTCAAATCGACGCTAGTACTTGGCACTAAATGCTATTTCCTTTTCGACCGTCTCTGACTTATCGGCTGACTGTGTCTTCTGGTATCTGTCGTATAGGATAAGACTTCCCAGCAACATGTCATTAATCTTCTCGTCACTCTCCTTCCATCACTTTTGCATGTAAATACCACTGCAGATCACAGGCAAGGGTTCCTTGTGAAAATCTGTAGGATGGAGTAATACAGATCCCGTCAAGCAATAAGCATATTGAACATGAAATCCCTGGTAATCATGATCAGGTGAAATTTGGCAATCGTTTGAGAGCAAATAGCCGTGCCGTGAGAGATGCCAGGGCGTCGTGACCTGGTCTCCCCGTTCCACAGTGGAGCGATGGGTCTCAGCCTCTAGCTCTATCCCCAACGGACCGCTGCGATCCAGACATCCCAAGAAGAGCATGAGAGAGAGAAGAGGGAGGAGGATGGAGGAGGGTCAAGGGATCGTGAGAACTCCTCACACGATGTACCAAAATTCACTCAAAAGAAAAACGTTTTCGCCACTGAATTGCTGATATGAGAACGATGACTCAGGGCCAAAGTCCAAGAGAAAAGTCCAACTACTACCCATCTTAGTCATCGTCGCTGGCGCCAGGATCCAGGAATGAGGCATGTGTTTATAATCATTCTAGTTCTTTGAGAATAATGATACTACAGTTGCACAGTGGTAAGTTCATAGAATTAAATCTTCAGAACAAGGAGATATCGGTAGCTCGGCAGAGGAAGGCGCCGAGTCAAGTGCCCAAAGCATAAGCTTTAAGCTTACGTCATTGCACGATCGAATTGAACCAGATACGGGATCATTGGATCCATGTCATCCTCCGAGTCAATGCCGAATTCTTTCTCATTGTATATGTACTTCCCTGCAAATTCTTTTTCTCCATCCTCCTTCCTTCCAACGTACCTTTCCCCAGTAGCTCAATGCTGAATCTAGCCACCGTCGCCCCATGGCTCCAAAATCAGGGTGTGTATGGTCCAGTAACGGCCACTCTGGACTGGTGTGAGGTAAGATTTTCACCCACCCCTTGTTGGAATCAATATTGAGCGCCGCAATGAACAGGTCAACTTTCAATTCTCGCCTTATATAGCTGAGATGGCGAACACTTTTTCAAATCTCTTTACGGTCGCTTTGGCGTTGTGCGGTGGTTTGCAGGCGACGAAAGAACGTCTGCCGTCGAGATTCCCGTTAGGTTACGCGGTTCGTCTTTTTTCCCTCCTGTTTCCTCCCAATCAAACTTCCCACTAACGCGTCTTCCTAAACAACAGGGCGTCGCTCTGGTCGGCGTCGGAAGTTTTTTCTTCCATGCAACTCTCCTCTTCGAAGCCCAACTCGCAGACGAGCTTCCCATGATCTACGTAGGCTCCATGAGTCTCTTTCTCCTCTTTGACAATAGACCGGGTTTCGGGTTACATTCGACGCGTTCTAAATTGCTTATTGTGCTTTTAGCATTATTTGACGTTCTTTTTACTTGGAGCTAGTGAGTGTTCTTTTCTTTGCTTTCTACGTGATTTCAAAACACGATATATGCGTCCTATTTGAAGTCTTAATATATCACTCTTTTACTCTATCTTACTGATAACAATGCCTCCACTGCAGCATGGTTTATCGCAACCCAGTGTACCACCAAATTGTCTTTGCTTCTATGATTTTTGCCACAGCCTTGCGTATAACCTACATCCTCAAACTATCAGACGCCTCCCCCCGTATTCCAGCAAAAGCGAAGAAGACTATTGTACATTTCTTCAGTATAGGCGCGGCGTTGTTCGCTCTAGGGTTCTTGATTTGGAATATGGATAATATTTTCTGTCATACGCTTACAACGTGGAAAGTGAACATTGGGTGGCCGGTTGCTTTTTTGCTTGAGGGTGAGTTTTGTTATTCCTGTGGGTATGTGTTTTTTATTAAAAAAAAACTTCTTTTCGGCAATAGGTCACTCTTGGTGGCATGTTTTAACTGTGCGCTCGTCTTTTCTGTAATCAGATTTTCCTTTTTCTAACGAAATTATGGTAGGGCGCTGGGGCTTATTATAAATTCATTGGTATCCAATGTACGTTTTTTTTTCTTTTTCACTTTCACCTTTCATAGGCTTTGCTGATGTATTTCCTCAATATCTTGAATTCTCGCTAGATATGTAAGTGCAAATCTTATCTCATTTCCCTTCGCACATCCGTTCCGATAAACTAAATAACTTGTCTTTTATTTTTGCCCTCGCTTCTTTTCATGTCCATTTTCTCATTTCCCAAAAACCACGTGTCGCAAACACAGAACGCTCTGTACAAAAGACGATCCCGAAAATTATACTGTGGAATACCGATATGGACTTCCGCATGTTACGCGTTTGCACCTTAAAACTTCATGAGGATTGGGTTTTGCATCGAGACTTGCTATTGGTGTATCTTGTTGTTTTTTTTTCATTTGATTGGGGGATGTACCATACCAATTCAGAGAGTTGAGGAAAAACAAAAAGACGAGTTAATTGGAGAGGAGCGTCCGAACGGGGCTGATAAAGTAGTGTTGTATTTATGTCATAGTCTTCTGAATTGCGTTGGTCCTGGGGACTTTGATGGGAGGAAGGAAGGAAGTATATGTTACTGACGCAGTAACCCTGTCTTCTTCAAAAAATTGTTCACAACTCTGCAAGCAAGGCTTTGTTTGCTAATTTTAAATATAGTCGATCGACACCGCCCATCCCTGCTATATAAGGTATAGCACATTAACGATGGGCTATTAGTAGTACGTACAATGATCGTCCGAATTCGTTCTTTTGGAGTTACTATGGTTTTTGCTTCTGTATATGATAATTTTTCCCCCAGGCTCACAGTCAAATTTTCCTAGTCCTCAAACCAGGTTGTTTTGTTTTTGTATTTAACCATGATGAATTCTAGATTTGGCTTTTAAAATTGTAAGAGGCATACGTTCAGGTTGGCATCCGAACCGGTGCCTCCGAAACCCGGAAAGCCTGTAAGTAACCTTGGAGGGCGCTTAGGGGCCGGGCGACAACTTTAACGATCCGGGGTACCTTTCACCTTCGGACCTCAGACGTTTCCGAGTACCCTATAATATCTAGTATAGCTCTCTCTTAAATAATATGTCAACCACTACTAGTTACAAACAATCTCCACCCGGTGCTCAAGGAAGAAATCGGAAAATGGGCGCTGAAGCTTATAGAATACAAGAAATGACTTATCGGCGATCTGGGTGCCAACATAGGACTGAGGAACAGGCAATCAAATGTAGTCAAACGTACCACCTCGAGGTTGATGGAAAAAGGAATTCTTTGAGTACAAACAGTACAAACCTGCCAGTGACTTCTTCACGAGGCTTTTGTTGACACCAGGAGTGACGAAGACACATATGAGATGATGAATCTCCGTCGAAAGGAGATGAAACAAACTGCCCTGAGGTAGAGGTGGTGGGAAAGCATGATGGTGATTATTGAGGCTTGATTTGTGGAGACGAACTGCCTGATATGACTTTTTACGACCGAGTGAGTCCGACCAACGCATCACAATTCTTTACTGATACTAGCATCAGTTCAAGTGGGGTATTTGGAATATCGGGCCGTGATAGACGAGTAGTATTGAGCCTCATGGTCTTGAGTCCAGGTCCAGTGCATGATGGTACACAAGAACGGCCCAGGCTTACTAGGATGACGGAGGCGTCGCACAATGCAGTACTATTTCAGACGTTCGGAACGAAAGTTCCTTCAGTAAAGAGTGCAATTACATAGCTAACAGAGACTTTGAAGATGGCAGGCGAACAGTGTGGACGCGAATAATAACATACTAAGTAGTATTAGCAACTTGATCCAAAGCACCGGTACCAGCACCCCACCAATTTATCCACGTTCCCACGAACAGACTTCCGTTGCGGACTGAGAAGAACCTCCTTTCTCCAGCTGCGTCAGAATCTCTAACTCTAGTTCTTCATCAAAAGTAGGGTTGACAACACTTGTATCAAACCATGCTAAAAAGTTTTATGCGATCTATCATTTACATACTGGGTTCTCGGGCAGTGCCAGTGGCAGTTATGAAAGGTGAACGGGCGTCAAACACAATCTGAATTCCTTTTTAAAGCAGGCGTTTACATTTATCCCTTAAAATTTGGTCTTCAAAACTGAAGCAATCCATCCTCATTTCTTCAACGCGTTGACGAATAATATTGTCGAACAAGACTGTTGATATGAATAGTTCACCAATGCCCAGTCCATTCGAGGCATTGTGTTCCCTTCCGCCCGAGATAGCGTTGCAGATGCTGGTCGCGAGGTACATCTCAGTCGGTACCTTGGCTGTGAGTTGGTTGGTGCCTGCCAACTAGTTTAATTGGCTAACTAGACCCAGGTATTCATATGGGAAACTCTGAACAACTTCCTCAACGATTACAAACTTCTCTTCGAGCATCGGATACGTTTCCCGACAGTTGTCTATTTTATATCAAGGTAAGCTTTGCTTTTTTTTTGTTGCAGTTTCTCCAACTTACTGTCTGCTGTCACAGGCTATTTTGTTTAGGATTGACTATATGTGCTACGATATTCCAAAGTGAGGCCAGAGTTTTCAAAACTATTTGATAACCAATGCTCTGATTCTTCTTCAGCAACACCTCTTCCTACGTGTAACGTACTTGGAAAAATCTTGAACATCATTTACGCTTTCACTATCATATCTTCATCTCTCCTTTTCTTATTCCGTACTCGAGCCGTATTCGATAGGAACCCATGGGTAGTTGCCTTTTTTTTAGGCTCGTGGCTGGTTGTTGTCGCCGGATGCATGGCTTACGCTGTTAGACTTGATGAAGCGAAGATCAGACCGGGCCCGGGATTCTGTGAGGTTCTCGGACTTGTCCAGCCATTTGCAGGACTCGTGCAGCCATTTTTAGCGGCAGCAACCATCATTCCTCTGGTCAATGATACTCTTGTTTTCCTTGCCATAACATGGTGTTTGTGTTGTAATTCTAGCGCTAGTCACACACTCAAGGATGGCATCAGAGTCTTGGTCTTTGGCGACTATCTGCCGGTGTTCACCAAGGCACTGTTACAAGACGGACAGGCCTACTACTTGTTAGTACTTTCCTAATTTATGTCTTATGCTTAACCAGCTAATAAGTTGGTCTTTCTGCAGGACCACCGCTACTGTTAATCTCGTAACAGTGACCATGTTATTCAATCATTCAATGCCTGATATTCTTCAGGTGATCTTCGCGATTCCCAATGTCACACTGATGAATATCATGGCCTGTCGAGTATACAGAAAGACGATATTAGGATCTCTCAGAGAGACCCAAACTTCTACCAGCCTCATTTCGAGCGAGATAAAGGCAGGCTCCTCAGTTACCCAACTTTGTATTGGAAGAAGGGCCAGGCGGTAGGACGAGGCGAGCAGGAGATGCAACTTTGAATATTGATGGTATCGCAATCACCGACTCGGAAGTGGTCAAGTGTACACATGACTGCACGACGCAATGGAGGCCATATATATATATATATATCATAAAACCCATAAACCATAATACACTTATGCCAAGAACGTCCTAGTACTGTTACCTAAACACATTTTCCTTATATATATCACATTTTGGAGCAATCGCAAGATATTTTCGTCAAGTTATATATCACTTTTAGGGTTGATTATCGATATTGGTAATATTCAACTTTGTCAATCATTCTTATCTGCATACAAGATTAGACGGACATGCAGGCCACTGTTTTGTTTCTAATATGGTATACTTGCACTAAACATTGACCCACACATCGGCCAGCGTAACAGCCCAACATTGGTAGGTATTGATTAATCTGCAACGACATGGTATAAGTCAACAAATAGAGTTGTGGGTCAATGTTAAGTATACTGCCCATTTGACTCCTTTGGGAACGGCAATCTATCCGAAGTCAGGCTCCGACATGGCATCTCCCGGCTAGCGTAGCAGTATTTCAATTTATACAAAAAAAAATGCACATAAATTATTAACGCTATGTACCAGATGCTATCTATGTGATTTGTTGAGCAAGATATTCGAAGTGGCGAAGGAGCTGATGGTTGGGGCGGCGATAGTATTCTCGTTCTACGGGAGGAAGTAAAAGTGACGTGTCACGAACTAATAAGTGCACGTCAAGGACCGATTTGGATTCCGATATATCTTAAGTAGTCAATATATTCAATCTAAACACATACTTAGCTGACTTTGGTAAACGCGGCTTTATTTAAGATTTGCGACTTTGTTTCGCTTCCGGCTGCCCCCCTAATAGTAATGATGGGATCAGGGGTGTGGAGTAGGAAAGGCGGAAAGGCCAAGTCTCTCCGATGGGGTATGTCTCAATTCTTCTCCAGCTGGAGATCCAAAAGTTGATCTAATGGTAATGGTAATAATATTAAGCTGACTACATCTAACTCTAGTCTCGTACCAAGATCATCCACTTGTGGACGATCTTGTAACAAAGTCTGTCACATAGGAGGGCAGTGCCACCATCAAAATTCATCGCCTTTAAAACGTCAGGTTTACATAAGATCAATGGATGGCTATCAGTTTGCGCGGGTCAAATAGCCTTCAGCAAGGCTTGTTGCTTGTTGGTTAGATTCCTGCCCGGCGGCATATTAGCTACGTCAGTTGTCGTCATTGTGAGGCCGTCTGAGCTGGGTTTTATCTGAGACAGGGAGGCGTATAAGCAGAATTTAGAAAGAGGTCTCAGTTACCCTCTTTTTGCTTGCTTATCGTCTCTCTAGGTTGGTAGAACCGGCAGTAATTTGTCTTTTTGCTTGCTTATCATCTCGCTAGAATCTAACGACTACAAGATTTTCATTTACCCTCCCTCCTCTCCCTATTTCTTTTCTACTCCTTCCTCGTACTGCTCTTTTTTCTGTAGCACTACCTGTACTCGAAAACGAGAAAACTATCTTTAAGCTGCTTTAGGAACTTGTCCGGCTCCTCGCCACCCGAGTTTCCACCCGCTATTTTCCTCTCCAGCGTGAGGATCCGGCCTGAATCCATTGGTTAGATATCAAATTGTAGTCTTGACCAAATTCCAATACAAACTTTTAGTTGCCGGTCTTATCAGCGTGACAGACCTAAATATTATTCCCCAGCCCATTCGGCATACCCTGTCATCGAAAAATGCACATACTTAATAATTCCATAACACCATCGCATCCTTCACCAAAATGGCTTTGTATTGGAAGAAATTTTCCATCAAAGACATTAGAAGACATTACAAGACAGATTTTTGGGTACTCACCGAGGATTTGGCAGACAAAGGTAGTGGAAAATGTGCTTAAAGGACATGACACCATTGTAATTGCTGGCCAGAAAGTCTCTGGTTTTTGCAATGCTTGCAATTGCAGCTGAACATGCAGAGTTTGTGTTACGATTCCATCTTCACACGAACGATTAACTTGATTTTTTCATTACATTTACTTTTCGAATAACATGCTACCAAAGCATGTTCTTCTATTTTCATTCTTCCTCATGCATTACGTGCACCTTACATGCTAGCGACGCATGTCATTCTATTTTCTATTTCTCCCTCATGCATAACGCGCATTTTACATGCTAGCGACGCATGATTCTATTACATGCCTTTTCCTCTTTGAAAACATGTAGAACATGTTTTGACCATGCGCTAGACGCATGTCTCTCTTATATAAAGACGTAGCTAGATACTCTGTAATCTTTAGCTAGTCTTTATTAGACAAACCTTTTACTTGAACGTAGCTCGACCTTAAGACAATACTTTGGAATAAAACCCAAAGCATTCTTTTGAGTCTTTGAAAAACCGAACGTCTTTAACCTCGACTGTCTTTGGTCACGACTGTAAAGTCTGAACCAATCGAAGTCGTAACAGTTTGAAGGTGTGGTCATTGTAATCTGTCCTCTAAAGTCTCTACAAAAAGATCAGGTGCATTTCCTCAATGAAATATGGAGCAACAGTGGCTACCTTACTTCCTCACATCTCTTCCGAATTCTAGGTGAGATGGCTCATTGAGACAGAGCCAGTTACTCTACCACAACGAAGTCACCCACTGAAATTATCAGCTGTTGCTGTCAACAAGGACAACCACGAAGATAAGATATCTACGGACCTTGCAAAAGGCTTGTTCCAGATATGCTATGCTTCCCCGGAGCCCTCAATCCAAAAAGCTTCTCCGCCAAGAAGATTTTCAACAACAAGTCATCCCAATGATATGAGCGGACTTGGTGGCTTGGTGTGACCCGCCTGTGACTACAGCGATCAAATGTTTGGGAGACTACAAAACTAGCATGAAACGAGACTGTATTTTCTATCCCATTTATTTTCACTCCAGCAAGCTCTAAAAATGACAAAAAAATGGTTTTTAGATAGATTTTATGTTATAGATGATCATTCGTCTAATAAGTAGGACTCAAAAGTCACTTGATTTTAACATAAATTCATTCCCGAAAACTTGACACTGCCCTGATGAAACTGGTACCTTTCTATAAGCTCCCTTCACGTGGGAAAGGAGAGCCTACAGTTCTTCGTAAAAGGTACGATTGAGCATTTTGGATCAAACCATATCATATGATCCTCAGTAAAAAAGGTTAGTCATGTTAGTCATGCGATGGTTAGGTGATGGTCAAAAAAATTGTAAAATAGTCGAGTTATAGTCCGCTTGTGAAAATAACTATAACTTGACTATTTTACAAAAGTGATCCAAAGGAGTTCAGCTTTTCAAATCAAAAATCTGAAGCTGAGGAGCCCGAGAAAGTCCTGAGCATCTCTTAACCAGCTGTACTGAAGGGAGCAGGTGGGTGGGGACAATAAGTGGGGGCAGTTATTTATTTGCACAGGCAAGCCATCATCTAAGATGAGTCTAAGTTGATTATGCCAAGAACGTGCTGGATCTGATTGTATCATTTTCGATCGCTACTATATCTTCCTAACATGGCCGTGTTGGCTTCAAGAACATAATGATGGGACCAGCGTGGGAGACGAGCGGGAGTCCCTGTATGGGTTAAGTATAAGTACTACAAGCCACGAACCCGTGCCTATGGCACGGATTCGAGGCTTGCTGGGGGCTCCGCCCCCAGACCCCTGGCTGCATCACAACAGTGAACACAGTCCCTAATCCTAACAGGAGACACAGTCTTTAATCC
>Ga0193743_1002582_pt1 | contig 12627 bp, 16 predicted proteins | sample L2c2metaG_FD_143038 | JGI IMG/M metagenome (GOLD analysis project Ga0193743, IMG submission 143038) | Soil microbial communities from a riparian zone of the East river system, Colorado, United States - L2c2 | ecosystem: Environmental > Terrestrial > Soil > Riparian zone | place: USA: East River... | reverse complement strand
GTCCGGAGCGGGCACAGTCATCGGAGCTTCAATCGCCGCAGTTATTGCCTTTTTGGGACTGGTGGTAAGCAAAGAACAAAAGACATCGGAGTTTCGGCAAGCTTGGATCGATGCGCTCCGCAACGATCTAGCGATTTACCTTTCGCGCATCAACTCAGCCTACGACGCGGCAGTTGCTGGCTTTGAAAGCACTGCAGAGCTCTGGAAAAACGTTCGAGAAGACGTTGTCAGCATGACTGATGCATCAACGCGGATCAGATTAAGGCTGAATCATAAAGAAGAACGTGAGCGCTATTCGAACAGCATCTTGTGGAGCTCTACTTTGAACGTGATTCTTGTGTCATGGGGCGTTACAGAGAAGAAGATGTGTTGCGGTGGCGAGGTCTTGTATCGGAGCAAGTAGCCAGCGGCAAGAGCGTAGCAGCGTTCTGTGGTGAACGCGGTTTGCGCGATTGGCAATTTTACGAATGGAAGAAACGTTTGCGTAAGGCCGAAGCAGCATCATTTGTGGCTGTCGAGGTAACAGTTCCAGCAGCGCCTGTGTCGTCAGCGCCAGTACCAGTGCAGATGGTGGGGATCGAGATCCGTCATCGCCGCGGCTGGAGCTTGATCGTAGAGCCTGGATTTGATGCGGGTCACTTGCGTCGGTTGCTGTCTGTTCTGGAGTTGGAGTCGTGATCGGTCTGCCGAGTCTGCGGGCGCTGGATGGCGCACCGGGGCCGCGGATCTGGCTGGCGGCGGAGGCGACCGACATGCGGTGCGGCTTCGATCGTCTGGCGCAGAGCGTGCAGACGGTGATCGGCGAAGATCCGCTCAGCGGCCATCTGTTCATCTTCCGATCGCGTGGCGGCAACCGCTTGAAGATCCTGACGTGGGACCGCGATGGTTATGTGCTGTGGTACAAGCGTCTGGAGGCGGGCGTGTTCAAGCTTCCGCGCGTTGCGCCCGGCATGGGTTCGATTGAACTACGAGCGAGTGAGCTGGCGATGCTGCTGGATGGCATCGACATGGCGAAGCTGAAGCGTGTGCCGCGTTATGAACGACCGCCGAAGAGTCGATCGAAGGACAGCGAAAACGCCATAGCGTGAGGTGACTTATCCCCTGGCACTTACGTCTACTTACGAAGTGGCGGAGATCGACTCTAACTTGTTCGAGCTTCCGAAGGACAGCGAATCGCTGCGAGCGCTTGTGCATGCACTGCTGTTGGAAAGCGAAGAACAGAAGCGCCATGCCGAAGAGCAGCAACGGCGCGCCGACGAACAGAGCAAGCAGGCCGAGCAGTTGCAGGTTGAGCTGGTTCGTCTTCAACTGGAGTTGGAGCGATATAAGAAGTGGTACTATGGCCCGCGCGCGGATCGTCTGCGCACTCCGGGCGAGCTGGCGCAGCTGCTGCTGCACTTCGCCGAAGAGCTGGACCGCAAGCCGATCCACGCTGACGATGTTCCGCCACATGCAGAGCCGATTGAAGAGCTGAGGCGTGTGAAGCGGCGCAAGGGCCGGCGCCATCTTGCTCGCTTCGAGAACCTTCCCGTCACTACGCATGTTTACGAGTTGAGCGAGGCGGAACGCGCCTGCCCATGCTGCGGCCTGGAGCGCAGGGAAATCGGCGCCGATGAAAGCTGGCAGGTCGAGTATCTTCCCGGCCACTTCGAGCGCATCCATCATGTGCGCAAGAAATATGCCTGTGCAGGCTGCGAGAGCAGCGGCGAGAACCCGCGCATCGCAGTGGCAAAGAAGCCGGAGACGGCGATCGACAAGGGCCTGGCCGGCCCGGGCTTGCTGGCCTACATCGTCACCAGCAAATACTCTGACTACCTTCCGTTGTATCGGCTGGAAGATATCTTCCAGAGGCAAGGCTTCGAGATCTCGCGGGCCACGCAATCAGTATGGTGCGGCGATGTGGCTGATCTGGTCGAACCGTTGTATGCGTTGATGACCGAGCGTGTGCGTGCCTCACACGTGGTGGCCACCGACGATACGATCCTGCCCATGCTGAGTAAGGGAAAAACGGCGAATGCGCGCATGTGGGTCTACGTTGGCGATGCATCGCAACCTTACAACATCTTCGACTTCACGCTGGATCGCGGCCGCGATGGACCGAAGCGTTTTCTGAAGGATTACAACCAGGTGCTCGTGGCCGATGCCTATGGCGGCTACAACGGCGTGGTCGCCGGCAACCAGATCACGCGTGCCGGCTGCTGGGCACACATGAAACGAAAAATCATCGATGCGGAGAAGGCCGCGCCTGAGGTCGCGCGCGAGGCTGTCGAACGCGTGCGTGCCTTGTATGCTGTTGAGCGTCACGCCAAAGATGCGACTGCGGAAGAACGTCTTCGGATACGCCAACAGCAATCGGCACCACTGCTGGCAGAGCTGCGCGAGCGACTGCTTGTCTGGAAAGAACAGTTGCTGCCCAAGCATCCCATGGCGGAGGCGATCAACTATGCTCTGGGACAATGGAGCGAGTTGAATGTCTTCTGTTCCGATGGCGCAGTTCCGATCGACAACAACGTCAGCGAACGCGAAATGAAGCGCGTCGTTCTGAACCGCAAGAACTCACTCTTCGTAGGCAATCCGCGCGGCGGACGAACTGCGGCGATCCTCGCCAGCCTGACCAGTTCCTGCCGCAGGCACCAGATCGATCCGCAGCTCTATCTCACGCAGCTGCTCATCAACCTGCCCTCCACTACCAATCAGCCAACTTCACGCCTGGCTACCTGACCAGTGGAAGCAGAGGCTGACTGAACCTCTCAAAAACATATAGTGCTTGAGCGCCTGGCCTTCACGTAGCGCTCACAAAACAACCCGGGAGCCGGGAGGCTGCATCGAGGAGGCATAGAGGTCAAGTCTGAGAGATGAACTGTCTAAAGAATTTTCTGTGCTTTGGCAGGGGAAAATTGCTCTGTCACGACCAGTCTGCGAATGGCGATGGTGGCGACGCTGGGACGACCATCCTCGAGCGCGGCCCGCCTCTAATAAATTTATCGGGTATTTGAAAGGAAGAACATGCCATCCAAAATCGAAGATTACGGGTTGATCGGGAATACGTTCACCAGCGCGCTCGTGTCGCGTAGCGGGTCGATCGACTGGCTGTGTGCGCCGCGCTTTGATTCGGACGCCTGCTTCACGGCGCTCGTGGGTTACGACGAGCACGGTCGCTGGTCCTTGTTTCCCACGGCGACGGTCCGCGAGAACCGGCAGCGTTATCGCGACGACACGATGATCCTGGAGACCGAGTTCGCGTGCGACGGCGGCGCGGTCCGGATTATCGACTTCATGCCGATGAGCGGTCGATGCGACGTCGTTCGGATCATCGAGGGAGTCGACGGAGAAGTGCCGCTGGAGATGCTTCTCGATGTTCGCTTCGGCTACGGCGCCGACACGCCCTTCATCGAAAAGATGGGAGACGGGGTGTGCTTTCTGTCCGGGCCGAATGCTCTGATACTTCGCACGCCCATGGCTCTGGAACAGTCGAGTCGGCGCGTATCCGCTTACTTCCGCGTGAAGAAGGGCGATCGCATCCCGATGCAACTCACCTGGTTCCCCTCGCACGAGGAGCCGCCCGCTGCGGCTGACGTCGAGCAAGCGCTGGCGTCGACGGAGCAGTTCTGGCAAGAGTGGGCGGGGCGCTGCGCCTACCAAGGTCGCTGGCGCGACGCTGTCGTGCGCTCACTGGTCACCCTCAAAGCCATGACCTACGCGCCAACGGGGGCCATCGTGGCGGCCCCGACGACGTCCTTACCGGAATCTATCGGTGGCGTCCGCAACTGGGACTATCGCTTCTGTTGGATGCGAGACGCAAGCTTGACCCTGGAGGCATTCATGGTTGGCGGATACATCGACGAAGCCCGGGCCTTTCGCGACTGGGTCGTTCGCACTATCGCGGGCGATCCTGAGGAACTGCAGATCATGTATAACATCTTCGGCGGCCGGCGCTTGACAGAGTTCGAGCTCGACTGGCTGCCCGGGTACGAAGGCTCGAAACCGGTGCGCGTAGGAAACGCCGCGTCTGGCCAGTTCCAGCTCGACGTCTATGGAGAGTGCATATTGTGCTGGTACACCGCACGCAAGATGGGCCTCCCCGGGACGGTGCAAGACTGGCATGTGTTTAAGCATCTAATAAGATTCATGGAAGATGCCTGGCAGCGCCCCGACGACGGAATTTGGGAGGTGCGAGGCGGGCGCCGGCACTTCACCCATTCGAAGGTCATGGCCTGGGCGTTTTTTGATCGGGCAGCGAAAGGAATTCAGGATTTCGGGAGCGGTGGGGATGAGGACCAGAAGATGCTGCGCCACCTCAGCGCGCTTCGGGAGCGGATCCACACCGAGATCTGCGAGCGCGGCTTCAACCAGCGAATGGGAGCGTTTACACAATCGTACGGCAGCGAGGCTCTCGATGCCAGTGTACTGATGATTCCGCGCGTCGGATTCCTCCCCGGCAGCGATCCGCGGGTGCGGGGCACGGTAGCGGCGATCGAGAAGCATCTCCTCCGAGATGGCTTTGTGCTTCGCTATGACACCGAGCACGGTACCGATGGTCTCCCCGGCTCGGAGGGGGCCTTCCTCGCTTGCACCTTTTGGCTGGCCGACAACTACGCCCTTGTTGGCAGGATCAAGGAGGCGGAGGAAGTGTTCGAACGGTTGCTAAAAATACGAAATCACCTGGGGCTTCTCTCGGAGGAGTATGACCCTAAGCTGCGTCGCCAGATAAGCAACTTCCCACAGGCGTTTTCGCACCTCGCGCTAGTGCGGGCGGCTCAAACCATCGAGACGATCTCAGCCAAAGGCGAGATTGCGGCCGCGGCCTAATGTAAGTCTTGGATTCATTTAGCGATTAACGAATGTTTTGGTGGACGAATGGTCATCATGCTCTGCATGCTGGTTCCTGAAGGCATCTCATACGCCCAGAAAGCACCTCCCTCCCGACCATCCTTGGGACGCTTCCTTGGCGAAGCAACCACTCAAAGCGCCTCGTTCCTGTCCCCATCCGTGACCTGGCGAAGATTTACACCTTATCCGAATTGGACAGAACAATCCACTAGCCGCGCGTGGCTTGGCAGAACGCCAAAGCGCGAGCTGCCGATCTGAAAATCGCCGAGTCAACCCTTTATCCGACGCTGGCGGGCCGCGGCCCTGGCGAGGAGTACTCGTTTACGACGAATTCGTTGGGCCTGGCTTTGAGCGGCGTACAGTAGAAACTTTATCGTTCTCCTTTACTACAGTCCAGGGCTGCTTTGTATGAGGCCGCCGTCGGTGATGATCGTTGTCGCTGTGACGTAGCTCGCCCCATCCCCGGCCAAAAACGCAACTACGCTGGCGATCTCCCGAGGCTCAGCCATTCGTCCCAGCGGTATGGCGGCGTCGAGCCTCGCCATCTCGGCTGGATTTTGCATTGTCGCGAGATTGATGGGAGTGGCGACCGCTCCGGGGCCAACGCCAGTGACCAGGATTTTATGCGGCGCGAGTTCGATGGCCGCAGTGCGCGTGAGCATGCGCATGCCGCCTTGGAGAGACAGTACGCAGTGTTGCCGGGCATGGGCCAATCCTCATGGACTGAGGTGATGTTGATGATGCGCCCACCGCTCTTTTGCTTGATCATCTGGCGGGCTGCAAGCTGCGTGCCGAAGAAGGCGCTTTTCAGGTTGACCTCAAGCACCTTCTCGTACTGCTGTTCGGTCGTGTCGAGGACTGAGGTGCGAGTCTCCATGCCGGCGTTGTTCACCATGATGTCCAGCCGGCCGAATGCTTTCACAGCCGTGGCGACGAGTTTTTCCAGGTCCGCGACCTTGCTCACGTCCGCGTCCACGCCAATGGCTCGATCGCCCAGCGCCGCAACCTGTTTCTCCAGTTCGTCGGTTGCGTCGGGATGGGAGATGTAGTCAACGACGACATTTGCGCCCTCCCTGGCCAGTTCGACTACGATGGCCTTGCCTATGCCGGAGTTGCCCCCTGTGACAATGGCGACTTTCTTCGTCAGCTGCATAAGATCGCTCCTGATGGTCGATGCTGTTCCTCACGATTCACGCGGCCGTTTTCACATCCGGCGGGGCACTGGCGTTTTCGCTCTCCCCGTCGTCACCCCAATCGATCTTCCTCTCATCCTTTCGATCCAATACCTGAACGGCCAGAGACCGGTGAAAATAATTCCATGCCCAACTGATGAAGGCTTCGATTCGTTCTCTGACCCCCGACATCAGCAAGGCGTGTACCCCCAACCACGCTGCGAAGGCGATGGGGCCGTGGAGTTCGTGTCTCCGCCCCCCGATTTCCGCGACCGCCGCGTTGCGCCCAATCATCGCCATGATTCCCTTATCGTGATAATGGAACGGCGCTCGCGGCCTGCCCGCGATATCTGCCAGGATGTTTTTCGCAGCGTATTCCCCGCTCTGTTGCGCAACGGAACCGAGTTGCGGAAGGAAATGACCATCCGGGCCGGAGATGTTCGCGAAATCTCCCAAGACGTAGACGCCAGGAAATCCCTCGACGGTGAGGTCGTGCTGCACCTCGATTCGCCCGCCATGTCCGCGAGGCAATCCTGCATGAGCTGCCAATGGCGCGGCCATAAGGCCCCCCGCCCAGACGGCCGTGTGTGTTTGGATCGAGGTGCCGTCGGAAAGCAGCACATGGTCCGGACCGACTTCTTTCACAAGCACACCGAGCCGCAATTGCACGCCCTTTTGCTGGAGCGTCTTGGCCGCATACTCGTGGGCCTCAGGAGAAAATGGACTCAGCAGAGTGTGCCCATGATCTATCAAGTAGACCCGCGCAGCCTTCACCGCGAGGTCCGTGTATTCGGTCGTCATCGTGAGGTTGATCATGTCGGCAAGCGATCCGGCAATTTCCGTGCCGGTGGGTCCTCCGCCTATGGTTACGAAATTCAGAGCGCCCTTTTCCACAAGGCGTGGGATGCGGTCGGCCTCCTCGAAAACGGCCAGGACCCGCGAACGAAGCCGCTGTGCTTCGTTCAGCGAGTAGAGCGGAAAGGCATTCTGTTCCGCTCCCGCCGTACCGAAAAAATTTGCCTGCGAGCCCGCAGCCAACACAAGGAAGTCCCCTGTATAGCTCCCGCCAGCCTTAGTGGTCACCGTCCGTGTATTAGGATCCGCAGCCGTCACCTCGTCCATCTTCACGTCCACATTGGCGCGCCCGCGCAGGGACCTTCGGAGAGAGGTTGCGATGTCGCCGGACCCCAGTTGGGCTGTGGCCAGTTGATAAAGGAGCGGCTGGAACTGGTGAAAATTGTTCTTATCGAGAAGTGTGACGCGCACATCGTGGCTCTTAGCCAGCTCTCGAGCGCAGGCGAGCCCGGCGAAGCCTCCACCCACAATCACCACGTGCTTCAGTTTGCTGGCCTCGTTCAAAGCTGCCGCCTTTCACCCTGACTTGCAGCGCCGGGAAGGTTTTCGTGTTGGCCAAATCCCCCGCGGCTCCGAAAGAAGACCAATGCGTTGGACTGGTTGCTGCCATTTGAATCTCCTCTTGTTAAGAGATCCGTTTTCGCGTCTGCTGGTTGGCCACTGTTCCGCCGACTTAGTTCCACCCGCTTCGGTTTCGGCGACCCCTTCGGTTGTTGGTTTGATGGACAATCCTGAAGTCTCAGCAGGACACGAGAAGCAAGCAGGTGCCACGCTATTCCGCCTTCTTTGGAGTGGCATATGGAGTACTGCAATTATCGGCGCCCAGAGGGAAGCAGTGGTGTCCGGCGGGTTGATCCATGGATTTTGGCTGGCAATGCCGCGCCGGTCGGCCGGTGTTTGACGCCATCACTCATATTGGTTTTCGATACTTGCGTTGATGAAATAGCCAAGAAGTCCACGCTCGATGCCGTCATACGGTTTTGTGGCATCATAAACGGGCCCGTACGGCATGCCACGGCGTCTGCTTCAGGGCGGGATTTTTGTTGCCGGGTGAACAGACGCTTGTGCTGCTGAACGGCTTGCGCATGGATGATGTGGAGACCTCGCACTTCAATTTGGACGTTCCCGTGCCTCTCATCGCGATTGACGGTCTGAACATCCTCCATGGGACGGGGTCGACTCTCTATGGCTCAGACGCTATTGGAGGCGTCGCGGACTTTCTGACGTGGAAGCCCACGGCCAGCACATTGCGGCTTCGCTCGGGAGTGGGAAGCTTTGGGGAGAACCAGCAGGCGTTTCTCGGTTCCTACGTGGGAAGCCGGGGGACCGAAGTCCTGGCGGCAAGCCGCGACTTCTCCGATGGCTTCATTCCAGATCGCGACTACAGAACGGAGGGAGCCAGCTCCGAGTCCTGGATCTCCTCTCGCATCGGAACTACCGATCTCCTCTTTACCGGAGATGATCGCGCCTTCGGAGCGGCGGGCTTCTACGGCAATTACAACTCATGGGAGCGGACGAAGGGATGGTTTGCGAGCGCAACGCAGCAGTTGAACTCTCACACCGAGGCCGCTGTTGCGTACCGACGCCACTCCGACATCTTCCTGCTCGACCGGGATCAGCCGCAAGGCTACAAAAACCAGCACCTCGACGACGGCTTTGAGGGAGTTGTGCGGGACCGCCGCGAGATCGCGAAGGACACCACACTGCTCTCGGGACTCGAGGAGAACACGGACCAGATTCGGAGCACGAATCTTGGCGACCACGGTCGCAATCGAGGTGCCGGCTATGCCCAGGCGGAGTGGCGTGTCCCCGGTCACGCTTCGATCTCCGCTGGACTCCGGGAAGAGCTGTTCAGCGGAGAACGTTGGGTGTCGAGTCCGATGATCGCGGGTGCGCTCTGGCTGCCGCATTCGCTCAAGCTGCACGGAGCCGCTGGATACGGGTTCCGGATACCCACATACCTTGACCTTTACTATAAGGACCCGGTGACCATCGGAAATCCGAATCTCAAGCCTGAGTCGGCATGGAACTTCGAAGCCGGCGTGGATTGGTTTCCAAGAGACAATCTCGCCTGGACCACCACTGTCTTTTACTCGCGCCAAAGGAACACGATCGATTACACACGTGCTTCTGCCGCCGATCCGTGGCAGGCCAGCAATCTACCTGGTCTGCACTTTAGTGGAGTGGAAACAGCCTTGGATTGGCGCCTGGGTCACAGCCAGCAGCTCAAAGCGAGTTGGACGCTCCTGGTGGGAGCGCAGGATGCACTTCACGGACTCCAGTCGGAGTACGTCTTCAACTATCCGACCAACAATGGCCGGATCGAATGGACCTGGACTTCTTCCCACGGCGTCTTGATCGACTCTCGCCTTGGTGTCGTTCAGCGTTTTCACGCCGATCCTTACCCGGTGTGGGACAGCTCAGTGGCTCGCGCAAGTGGTCGCATCCGCCCCTATCTCCAGATGACCAACCTGTCCAATACGGGGTATGAGGAGATCGTTGGCGTACGCATGCCCGGTAGGAGCTTTGTCGGTGGAGTGGAGTTGTCGCTCTCCTCCAAAGCGCATGAGCATTCAGCGCCGTGATTTCGGGTGAACAAGAGTACCTTTCGGGACGTAGAACATCTGCAGTCGCCGCTCTTCGATCGAATCTCATTCAGTCGAAGCTTCGCTGAGGGTGCAACGCTGTGCAAAGCAAATCCAGTAGCGGTTCTTGACTCTTCAGAATGTGCTCTCGCGCCGCAGAGACGTGGGAGCGTTGATGCAGATGGCTATGGAGCGGGCGCGTGAGTCGAATCCAGAGATCACAATCGGCCTCTGTGGCGAGCACGGCGGCGATCCGGAATCGATCGGACGCTCGATCTGAACTACGTCTCCTGCTCGCCGGCGCGCATCCCCGCAGCGCAACTGGCACTTGCGCTTGAGACGCTGGCGGTTGCCGTCGATACGAAGCCGGCCGGTAGAGCCCGAGCCGCTGCGTGCTCCAACGCCGACAATGGATTCGTTGCTGCATTCGCGGCCGTCGAGTCGCAGTCAACGGTCGACTATGGTTGCAGAGTCGTACGCGGCCTATTCCCGCTTCGCCTCGCGCACCTGGAGGAGTTGTTCTCCTATAGTGTGCTTTGGCACGTAGCAGAACTGATGGAAGACTGCAAAAATGGTCGAACTGCGGATGTTACGTCTTTGTAAAATCCTGCCAGTGCTCACGTAAGCAGCGTTGCATGGCTTCTGGTGAGATGTTGTAGCAAGTGCGTCTCCCCTGATCCTTCCGCACTGCCTCCAGCCACCCTTGCTCGATCCAGTACCGAATTTCTGCCTTCCGTACATGCATGGCTGCTGCAAGGTTGTTCACAGAGAACAGATCACACCTGAGTTCCCTCACTCGGATTCCCAAGCGCCCGCAGAGCTGCCTCACCGAAGACGTGCTTCGACCAATCTTGCTGGCGACGGCCTCTACTGGATTGGTTATCAAGAGATCACGCACCTGATCGATCTCCTCGTCGCTCCAGTCTCAAACCAACCCGCAACCCTAGCGAACTGCTGAGAATCAGAATGCATCGGAAGAAGCCCCAGCAATAACATCGAACAGCTCAACTGTTCCGCAAGCGTCCGCGACAAGTCGGGACCGTCAAAACGGCCTCTCTCTGCGGGATTTTCTTGTGCATGGCCGTTGACCATGCGCGTTCGTCCTGCACAGGCTAAAGCTTCGATGTCGATTGGCGTCAGTCGATTGCGACGCACATCCCGGATGCTGGTGGAACTGGCAGGCACACCATCTGCCCACCCGCTGCTTCCCTTTCTCTTGCAAATCTTTGATAGCACGAGCTGAAGCTCCTGCCTCGTGTCGCTTACAGACCATCAGCGGGTTACCGGCAGTATGCGCCAGTAAACGCCTGATGCAGGCAGTCGGTGCAAAATCCGGTGCAGCGCAGCCACCAAAAGGTGACGGTGGCGAGCGATGCGCTCCCCGTCGCTCTCTCCGTGATTTACATGCGGTGGCCTTCCAATCCGATCCAGTAGGACGGATTTTACAGACTGGCCGCCCTCGGCCATCACTTCGTCTTCTTGGCTTAGGGATTAGCGGCCAGGGATCCTCCACTGTTCGTCTGTTAATTCACGTGAATGGTGCATCGGTGTGTTGATGCTGTGGGGCACTGCAGCGGCTTTTTTGTCGGCGGTCCTCGTCGAACTCCTTTCGGATTGCCGACCGCTCGGAAACGATACCGCCATTCGGTATCGTTGCTGGGCCAGGAGGATCCCAGCGGTCGAAGAATTCAGCGATTGGTGTGACGAACGCCGCCGGCAGGAGCATCAATGCTCCAAACTGGAGAAGGCGCCAAGGGTTTTCATAGGGCTCCCTGGGGGTTCCGACAGGGTTCTACAATGAGGAATATGAAGATATCAGCCCGTAATCAATTCGAGGCATAGTCGAAGCCATTGACCTTGGAGTCGTCACAGCTAAGGTAGGGGTTCGCGTCGGCGATAACCTCATAGAGAGTGTCATTACTCGCCAAAGCGTCGAAGATTTAGGGCTCAAGGTTGGTAGTGAGGTGACCGCGGTCATCAAGTCGACCGAGGTCATGCTGATGGTCGACTAGACTCGTGGAAGAGGCCGCCGACGCCGACACCAGCGTTCACACAGGCGACGTCGAGCGACGAGCCCATCGATTCAACTCGGGACCACAACTCCTCAACCCCTTCTCGCGTTGCCAGATCCGCTTGAACTGGCAAGACCAACACACCCGTCCGGGCCAGTTCCTGGCTTGCCTCATCGAGCCGAACACCCGCCGAAGAAATAACTAACGTTATAACCACGTGGCGCTAATTCTTTAGCGAGCGATTATCCAATGCCGCTGGACGCCCCCGTCACCAATGCCAGACCCGTCGCCATTTCGCTGATCCTCCGTTCTGCTCTGTGACTAGGATGCGGCGCGTGGTCAATGCGTGCGGCTCCAACAAAAAGGACGCTGTAATTTGATGCCGTGGTTGTTGCCGTTGCTCACCCGATGTAGGCTTTGAGATCGGAGTTGTAAGCGCGGGACAAACTTCTGGGAGGATATTCAGTGCTCACGGACGAGGATGGAATGAGGTTGGCCATCGCGCAGGCTCGCGAAGGTCTTCGGGAAAAGGGCGGCGGTGAAGTCGGGTGTGCCATCGTGAGAGACGGAGTGGTCCTACAGCTTGCGCACAATGAAGTGGAGATGAGGAATGACCCCACCGCGCACGCAGAGATGGTCGCGATTCGCGACCTATGTGCCAAGCTGGGAGTTGCGGAGTTAAAGGGATGTACCCTGTACTGTACCTTGCAGCCTTGCGGTATGTGTTCTTTGGCGTGCGTATGGGCGGGAATCAGCCGCATCGTTTACGGTGCCACGCGGACTACTGTTAATTCGGTCTACTTCGAGACGCGACATGCAGATACAGCCGATTTTGTGCGAGATTGTTTTCGTGACGATCTGGAGATTCGGAGCGGAGTTCTCGAGGTGGAGTGCAGCTCTTTCTATGCGAAACCGGAAGAGTCGGCGGCCGACAAGGAAACCGCGGCACATCAACCTACTGAGTAGCGTCAAGGCTGGATCTCTATACTGTCGAGCAATCAGGCCAGTTCTCCGCTGAAATCCTGGACGAAACCTTCTTTGTCTCGGAACTGATCCAGACATCAGGCTAGAGCGTGTTAACACTACGTCCATTTTCTGTGATTTAGATTGTTAGTCGATGGAGATAACAGAGGAGCAGTACGCACGGATCAAGGACAGTCTTCCGGTGCAGCG
>Ga0193743_1002581_pt1 | contig 12632 bp, 10 predicted proteins | sample L2c2metaG_FD_143038 | JGI IMG/M metagenome (GOLD analysis project Ga0193743, IMG submission 143038) | Soil microbial communities from a riparian zone of the East river system, Colorado, United States - L2c2 | ecosystem: Environmental > Terrestrial > Soil > Riparian zone | place: USA: East River... | reverse complement strand
CGTCCGCTCGAACAGTTCGCATCCGGCGGCGACGGACTTGCCGAACTCGGTATGCGACAACGGGTTAAGCGGATTCTGAAACAGAATTTTTGTCGCGTCGGTCACGGCGCGCGCCGGATTGAGCGACGCATGAGCCATCTCGTACATCCAGTACATCGGCGTCGTAAGCGCCGGACTGCCTTCGGCCACCAGTGGCGGTGCACCGCCAAATTCACCAATCGGCATTTAATCCTCAAATCCCATTTTGCATCGCAGCATAGTGCCGAATGCGCAATTAAGCGTCAATGCACAGATCGTTATATCTACGTGTCCGCCAAGCCCCGGACCCTTCGATTCCGTGGGATAACTCGACTTATTCGCCGCTTTGGATCAGCGATCCATGGCGACGGGCGCTTTTCAAAAGCGCAAGGAATATCGCAAATGATGCAATAAAGAGCACGACGTTGATCAGCAGCGCTGAAATCATCAGGTCGGCGCGAAACACATGGTCCATCAACAACGCCCGCATTCCCTCGAACACGTAGGTCGGCGGCAGCGCCCAGGCGACATATTGAAGCCAATGCGGCAGCACCGATACCGGATAGTAGATGCAGGCCAGCGGCATCACGCCGAACATCAGCGTCCAGACGATGCTTTCCGCGCCGAGGCCATTGCGCAGCACCAGCCCCGACACGAAAATCCCAAGCGACCAACTGGTGAAAATCAGATTGCAGAAGAAGGCGATCAGCGGCAGTCCAAAGCCGAGCAGATTGAAATCGAAGAAGATCATCGCGAGCAGCGTCATCGGAATAACGCCGATCGCAAGCCGGATCAGGCTCATGACCATCAGCGCGATCAGGAACTCGATCGGCTTCAGCGGGCTCATCATCAGGTTGCCGAGATTGCGTGCCCACATCTCCTCGAGAAACGAGATCGAAAAGCCGAGCTGCCCGCGAAACAGGATGTCCCACAGAATCACCGCGCCGATCAGCGTGCCGCCGGCTTGCGCGAAAAACCCGGCATTCTGCGAGATGTAATTCTGCAGGAACCCCCAGGTGATGATCTGCAACGCCGGCCAATAGACCAATTCGAGCAGACGCGGCCACGACGAGAGCAGCAGGTACCAATAGCGCAGAATCATCGCGCCGATGCGATGAGGCGCGATGCCCCAATGCATGACGAGCTTGCTCACGACGTCCCTGCCTGAACGCGGCCGCGTGCGACGTCGAGAAATACTTCTTCGAGCGTCGCCCGGTTGTACCGGGCCATGATGTTGTCCGGGCTGCCATCGTCCTCGATGCGGCCGCGTTTCATGATGATGACGCGGTCGCACAACCGCTCCACTTCAAGCATGTTGTGCGACGCCAGCAGGATGGTCGCGCCATGCGTCTTGCGATAGGTCTCGAGATGCTGCCTGATCCAGTCGGCGGTGTCGGGATCGAGCGACGCGGTCGGTTCGTCCAGCAACAATAGCTCGGGCTGGTTGATCAGCGCCTTGGCCAGAGCAACGCGTGTCTTCTGGCCCGAGGAGAGTTTGCCGTTGGCGCGGTCGAGGAATTCACCGAGATCGAGATCGGCGGCGAGTTTCTCGATGCGCTCGCGCAAATTCGCCACCGCATAGAGACGGCCGAATATCGTCAGATTCTGCCGCACCGTGAGCCGCATCGGCATATCGACGTAGGGACTTTCGAAATTCATCCGGCCCAGCACGTCAGCGCTTTGGTCGGGCATCGAGCAACCCAGCACCTGAATGCGCCCTGACGTCGGTAGCACCAGTCCCATGATCATGGCGATGGTCGTGGTCTTTCCGGCGCCGTTGCCGCCGAGCAGTCCTGTGATGCTGCCGCGCGCGATACGAAACGATACGTCATCGACGGCGCGGGTGGTCTTGTAGAGCTTGACGAGGTGCGCGACCTCGATCGCCGAGGATCCTGCCGGACCGGTCGTGGGCAAGCCGGACGATGCTGCGTCGTTACTTATCATGCGGGCCGTTCATTGGGCCATCACGGCGGCAAGCGCAAGACTTTGGCGGGAATTTGAAGTCGACCGGCACAGGCCTCGATGAGCTAATTTGTAGTCGAGCCCCTGCGCGGCTAATCTCGGTAGCATGACCGACGTTGCCGCCTCCGATTTTCGCCATCCGCGCCGCTATGTCCGTCTGGATACTATACTGCGGCTGCGCTGGCTCGCCGTGCTCGGCCAGCTCGCCGCCATTTTCATCGTGGTGCAGGGGCTCGAATTCGACGTCCCGGTCGTCCCCTGCGTTGCCATCGTCGGCCTGTCCGCCCTGCTCAACCTTGTACTGCAGATCGCCTTCAACCCCATGCAGCGGCTGGAACCGGTCTATGCGGCGGCGTTGCTCGCATTGAACATTATCGAACTGGCCGGACTGCTGTTTTTGACCGGCGGCCTGCAGAATCCGTTTTCATTTCTGTTTCTTGCCCCCGTTCTGATCTCTGCGACAGCGCTGCCGGTACGGCTGACAATCGCGCTCGGCGTTCTGGCGGTTGCCTGTGCCTCCTTGCTGGTTTTCTTTCATCTGCCGCTGCCGTGGGAAAGCGACGAACCTCTGGTGCTGCCGCCGGTCTACCTGTTCGGCGTCTGGCTTTCGATCCTGGTCGCGATCGGCGTCACCAGTCTTTATGCGTTCCAGGTCACGGAAGAAGCCCGCAAACTCTCGGACGCGCTGGCTGCCACCGAACTGGTGCTGACCCGCGAACAGCATCTCACGCAGCTCGATGGCCTCGCCGCAGCAGCAGCGCACGAACTCGGCACACCGCTTTCGACGATCTTTCTGATTTCGCGCGAACTGGAGCGGACCGTACAGGATAACAGCCATCTCGCTGGCGACCTCAAGACCTTGCGCGAACAGGCGCAGCGCTGCCGCGATATTCTGGCCAAGATCACCCAACTATCCGCAACCGGCGCCCCCTTCGACCGCATGCCGTTGTCGACGCTGATCGAGGAAACAGTGGCGCCGCATCGCGATTTCGGCGTCGCGATCAAGGTGCGGATTGCGGTCGCGGGCGCACGCGAGCCGGTGGGCACCCGCAATCCGGCGATTCTCTATGGTGTCGGCAACATCCTGGAAAACGCTGTCGATTTCGCGCGGCAGGCCGTGGAGGTGAACGCGTGGTGGAATACCGAGACTGTCGAAATCGTCATTTCCGACGACGGACCGGGTATTGCACCCGATATGCTGAAGCGGATCGGCGAACCCTATCTGTCACGGCGGCGCAGTGCGGACGAGGCCCATGGCGGGCACACCGGCCTCGGTCTCGGGGTGTTTATCGCCCGGACGCTGCTTGAGCGCACCGGGGCCAAGGTTTCCTTTACGAACCGGACCTTTCCGGACCATGGCGCCGTGGTTCAGATCGCCTGGCCGCGCAGCCACTTCGAAGCGACCGAAATCGCCACTGAACCAGCGTCTTAGAGCATGATCCGCTTTCGCGAAATACGCGCCGAGATGGCTCTTGGATCGACTTTATGCGACCTTGGCAGCGCCGCGCTGCCACGCCATATGTTACAATGTCCGAGTCTGACATGAGGATACCCAAATCTTGAACGCCATCGCCGAACTGACTGGCCTCGCCGACCGCTCGCTCCTGATCGTGGAGGATGACAAGCCGTTTCTGGAGCGTCTCTCGCGCGCCATGGAAACCCGCGGCTTCACGGTGACATCCTGCGAGAGCGTATCCGATGGTTTGGCGCAAATCGGCCGCGCAGCGCCGGCCTTCGCCGTGGTGGATTTGCGGCTCGGCGATGGCAATGGTCTTGACGTGGTATCGGCGCTGAAGCGCAAGCGTCCGGACGCGCGCGCGATCGTGCTGACCGGTTATGGCAACATTGCCACCGCCGTGACGGCGGTGAAGATGGGCGCGGTGGATTATCTTTCGAAGCCCGCCGACGCCGACGATGTCGTCGCAGCATTGCTGGCGAGCGGCACCGAGAAGTCCGAACTGCCGAACAATCCGATGTCGGCGGATCGTGTGCGCTGGGAGCACATCCAGCGCATCTACGAGATGTGCAACCGCAACGTCTCTGAAACAGCGCGGCGGCTGAACATGCATCGCCGCACCCTGCAGCGCATCCTGGCAAAGCGCGCGCCGCGATAACGCTTGCTCAAAACTCTCCGTGGCCCTGCGGATCGACCAGGCGATTGATCCGCTGCGCCGCGGCCATGGCGAACCGCACTGTCATCAGCTTGCGGGTCGGGCCGGCAGACGATGCTCCGGCGCCTCACAATGCATATGCGCGCCATAGGCATCAGCGACGATCAAGCCGGTTTCCTGCGGAAAGATCTCGCACGGCAGATCCTGGGTGAAGGCGAAGAACAGCCGGTCGCAATGCGCCCGGTAGTCCTGCCACTTCTGGTCGGCGCGCAAATCCTCGATCGACGATTTGATTTCGACGATCCAGATCTCGCCACGCTCGTTCAGCGCCACCAGATCGGCGCGCCGCCCCGAGGGCAGCGGCAATTCGCTGATGCAGGAAAATCCCAGCGACCGTAACAGCCGCGCGGTGCCGCGCGCGATCGCCAGCGCCGTCTCCGACTGACGTCGGTCCGGTGGGGGCGCGAGACTTACCTGACGGGCGAGCGATTCCATTGCGGCAGAATAGAGCGCGACCGACAAAATTGGAAACCGGTTTGCGTCGGTCGCGCTCTGATTATCGATTGCGTATGGCCTTGTCGCCAAACCGCTTACACTTTGACGGACCATGCGCCTCCGATTTCCGCATCCGCCCAAGCGCCGTCCCGCGCCGAGTCAGCCGCAAATTTGTACCGGCCCGGCCTTGTTTTTGACCTCACGGGAACGTGAAGCGAAGGAAATCTCGGTTCCGAGGGACGGAACACCGGAGGAGAACCATGAAGTCAGTCATCACCATCCGCGCATTCGCGTTCGCACTCGCCATCCTGCCATTGTCGGCTGCATCTTCGGGGGCCATCGCCAAGCCATCGGTCGAAGTCGCATTCGTGCTGGACACCACAGGCTCGATGGGCGGACTGATCGAAGGCGCCAAGCGCAAGATCTGGTCGATCGCGACCGCGATCGTCGACAGCAATCCCGATGCTGACGTTCGCATGGGCCTCGTCGCCTATCGCGACATCGGCGATGATTACGTCACCAGGACATTCGATCTCACGACCGACATCCAGGATCTCTACGCCAACCTGCTCGAAGTGAGGGCCCGCGGTGGCGGCGACTGGCCGGAGAGCGTCAACGAAGCGCTCGACGTCGCCGTCAACAAGCTGCGCTGGACGCTGACCAGCGACGTCAGGCGGATCGTGTTTCTGGTCGGCGACGCACCGCCGCACATGGACTACGCGCAGGACACCAAATATCCGACCACGCTGGCGGTAGCGAAACAGAAGGACATCATCGTCAACGCGGTGCTCGCCGGCAGCGCTCGCGACGCCGATCGGGTCTGGCGCGATATCGCCCAGAACGGCAACGGCCGCTTCATTCCAATCCCGCAGGACGGCGGACAGGTCGTCATCATCGAGACGCCCTATGATGACGAAATCATCATTCTGCAGAAAGAGATCAACGGCACTGTGATTCCGTACGGCCCGCGGGCTTTGCAAAAGCACACCGAAGACAGAACTCGCCAGTTATCGCAGGTGGCGGCCGCGGCGCCAGCGCAGGCTAGCGAGATGGCGAGCTATCTCAACAAGCGCGCCAAAGCATCATCCGAAGCGCTCACCGGCGACGGCGATCTGGTCAGCGACGTCGCGGCCGGCCGGCAAAAGCTTGTCGCCGTCAAGGACGACGAATTGCCGGACAATCTGCGCGCGCTGAAGCCCGAGCAGCGCATCGACGAACTCAACAAACAAATGAAGCAACGAAACGCATTGAACGAGAAACTCGCCGCGCTTGTTGCAAAGCGCGACAGGTTCGTCGCGGAAGCGCGTGACAAGGCACCGCCAAAGGCGTCGTCCTTCGACCGCGTGGTCGAGGAAACCCTGAAGGCGCAGATCAAAAGGTAGCTCCGCTGCAGCGCTGCTTCCGAACTTGGCGTCCCGGCAAGCGAACAGCGCGAACCGGGACGACGCGGTATTTGAAGTCACTCAATTTGGCGAGCCGCAAAAAATCGGCATTGTGCTGGCATGGCACAGCAAACTGAAACCAAGGCAAAAGCCGGCGCCGTCATCGTCCCGGTGACGCTGTTCGAGCAGAACTGCACGTTGATGTGGTGCGAAGCCACCAAAAAGGCCGTGGTGATCGACCCAGGCGGGGACGTTGCGAAGATTCAGGCTGCGATCGAGCAGACTAATGTCACCGTTGAAAAGATCTGGCTGACCCACGGCCATATCGACCATGTCGGCGGTGCCGCCGAGTTGCGCGACGCGCTGAAGGTGCCGATCGAAGGCCCGCACATCGCCGACAAATTCCTGCTCGACAACGTGGTGACGAGCGGCGCGCGTTTCGGCATGACCGGCGTGCGCGACTTCGCGCCGGATCGCTGGCTCGATGAGGGCGACCAGGTCAATATCGGCGAGTTGACCTTCGACATCCTGCATTGCCCCGGTCATTCGCCGGGCAGCGTGGTGTTTTTCAACAAGGAGATGCGCTTTGCGCATGTCGGGGACGTGCTTTTCAACGGCTCGGTTGGGCGCAGCGACATTCCCGGCGGCAATCACGCCACGCTGATCAAGTCGATTACCGACAAGCTGCTGCCGCTTGGCGATGATGTCGGTTTCATCTGCGGCCACGGTCCCGGCTCCAGCATCGGCCAGGAGCGGATGACCAATCCGTTCCTCACCGGAGCGATGTGACAACCGATACGTTTGTGACGCCAGCTATTCGGCGGTGGGCCGGCGCTAATTCGGAACCATACCGCGAATCCGCTGCGAGAGATTGTCGAGGTCGAACGGCTTGGTGATCATCTCCATACCCGGCTGCAGGAAGCCGTCGGCAATCGCGGCGCTCTCGGCGTAGCCGGTGATGAAAAGAATCTTGAGACCGGGCCTGGTTTCCCGCGCCTGATCGGCGAGTTGGCGGCCGTTCATGCCGGGCAAGCCAACGTCGGTGACCAGCAGATCAATCCGCGCATTGCTACGCAGGATGCGCAGGCCCGACGGTCCATCGACGGCTTCGAGCGTCCGGTAACCTTGTTCACCGAGCATCTCCAGGATAACGCCGCGTACCACCGCCTCGTCCTCCACCACCAGCACGGTCTCCCCGGTGGCGGCATGTTCGGCCGCCCTGACGGCCGATGCGTGCTTGGCGGCGATGTCGCCGTGATGACGCGGCAGGTAAAGTTTGACCGATGTCCCCTGCCCCAATTTGCTCTCGATCGTCGCGTGGCCGTTCGACTGCCGAGCGAATCCATAGATCATCGAAAGCCCAAGTCCGGTGCCTTGCCCGATCGGCTTGGTGGTAAAGAACGGATCGAAGGCGCGCCCCGCCACCTCCGCGCTCATGCCCACGCCGGTGTCGGTGACATCGATGCAAATATAGTCACCGGGCGCCAGCGCGGGGGTATCGGCGGTGACGTAATCGAGCCGCGCGTTCACGGTGGCGATAGTGATTTTGCCGCCATCCGGCATGGCATCCCGCGCGTTGATGGCGAGATTAAGCAGCGCGCTTTCCAGTTGATTGGGATCGCACAGCGTACCCCACAGATCGTCCGACGTAACGATTTCAAGATCGATGGTCTCACCGATCGTCCTGCGCAGTAAATCCTCCAGCGACACCACGAGCTGATTGGCATCGACGCTTTTCGGAATCAGCGGCTGCCGCCGCGCAAAGGCCAGCAAGCGATGCGTGAGCGCGGCGGCGCGGTTCGCCGAGGTCATCGCCGCGTTGATGTAGCGCGCAACGTTGTCGGTCCGTCCTTGATTGAGACGGGTCTGCAGCAGATCCAGCGAACCCACAATTCCCGTGAGCAAATTGTTGAAGTCGTGCGCGATGCCGCCGGTCAGCTGCCCCACCGCTTCCATCTTCTGGGACTGAAGCAATGCCTCCTCGGTGGCCTTCAGCCGTTCGGCCGCAGCTTTCTCCGCGGTCACGTCGCGGGCCACCGCATAAATGCGATCCTGGTCCGGTACGCCGGTCCACGACAGCCAGCGATACGATCCGTCCTTGTGTCGAAAGCGGCTTTCGAACCTGACGGTCAGATGGCCCTGGATCAGGTTGTTCAGCTCAGCCCGGGTCAATCCGCCATCGTCGGGATGCTCCAGCCATTCCGACGTACGGTTCAGCAATTCGGCCTCGCTCCAGCCGAGCGTCCTGGTCCACGCCGGATTGACCGTTCGCCAGACGCCGTTGCGATCCGCGACCAGTAAGAGATCCTGCGACACGTTCCAGATCCGGTCGCGCTCCCGGGTCTTTTCCTCGACGCGCTGCGCCAGCGTCGCATTCAGCTCAGCCAGCTGGTCCGCAAGCTTGCGGAATCGCTCTTCGCTTTGCCGAAGCGCCAGATCCGACACGACCTGCTCGGTGACATCGGTGTGCGCGCCCACCAAACGGATAGCCTTTCCGTTCTCATCACGCTCGATCGTGGATTTGACCGAAATCCAGCGTATCTCGCCGTCGCTGGGGCGAATTATCCGGTATTGCACGGTGTAGTCGCGGGCCTTGCTTGCGATGGCGTCGCGGAATTTGTTTTCGGTGGCTTCGCGATCGTCGGGATGGATGCGCCGGACCCATTCGTCGTGGGATTCGTTGACCGCATCCGGCGGCAACCCATGAATCAGCAAATACTCCGGCGACCGGCGATTGTGGAAACCGGTCCTCAGGTCGACCTCGAGGCCACCGATCCGGCCGATTTGTTGCACGCGCGCGAGTTCGGCCTCGCGTTCCCGCAACGCGACGGAAGCAAGGTAATCCCTGGTCACATCGCGGCAAACGACGAGCACGCCGCCAATGCCGTCGTCTTCGTCAATCGGGCTGTAGCCATAGGTCCAGTAGACCTGCTCCAGCCTGCCGTGGCGCGTGACCGGTACGAGTTGGTTCTCATGCCATGTCGCGCCACCGCCGTTCATCACTTGCTCGATCTGGGGACCGATAATGTGCCAGATTTCAGCCCAGCACTCCCGTCCGCCCTGGCCCAGCGCACTCGGATGGCGCTCGGGTCCCATGGTCTGGCGATAGGCGTCGTTATAAAATTGAATGAGCCCCTCGCCCCACCAGATGAACATCGGGTGGTTGGTATTGAGCAAGATGCGAACGGCCGTCCGCAAACTTTGCGGCCAGGTTTCCGGTGAACCCAGTGAACTTGCCGACCAGTCATACGCGCGCGTCAACGCGCCCATCTCGCCGCCGCCGGCGAGAAAATCCGCAGAAGTCGGTCTGTTGATCTTCAACATGAGGACGATCGGTGGCTAACTCAGCCCAAATTAGCAGCCGGAAGGTAACCGCATGTCACAAACTCACGGTTCGGCGCTTGGTTCCAGTACCTTCTCCCGAGACTGAACGGCGAGGCATGCGCGGCAGCCGGCCATTAACCATCGTGCCGAATGCCGGTGACGCCTGCGGCTTCAATGCCCGGCCACCCTTATTTCATGAGGCCCGCGGCCGTGAGCGCGCGCGTGATGACGGCACCGACGTCGATCGCGCGACGTCGCGGTTGACCGGGCAGCTCGGGATGGCGACTTGGCGTCGGCAACGGCCAGAGCACCGGAGCAAAATCCGGCGTCCGCGCGTCCACCGAAGCAGCCGCCGGAGTTGTCTTCGGGGCTTCCTTTGAGGGTCTCGTTGAAGCTGCTTTGGGCTGACGGATCCATTCGGTCAGGCCGAAGAAATTCGCAATATGGTACGACGACGAGATTCCCGCCTCGATCAGGAACGCGCCCTGGGCGCCGTATCGCTCGTCGTTGTCACCGATACCAAGCGGAGTGCCGTGGGCCATATCGGTGATGGTGTAGGATTCGACTATGGTTTCGCCATCCGCATTCCACCAGATCTGGCGGGGGTAGCCATCGACGGTCGCCTCCGACATCGGCGTCGAAGGCAGATCATGCACGTTGAGCCACTGCTTGACGATCTCATCGGCATTCGCGGGGTTGACCGTGCGATCGGCGCTGCCATGCCACACCGAAAGCTTCGGCCAGGGGCCTTTATGAGTTGAGGCGTTACGCACCAGATCGCCCAATTCGCCGGCCGGGCGGGATGGCGACTGGAACATTCCGTTCAACGCTTCCCGCACATTTGTTGCAACGCCGAACGGCAATCCCGCGATGATGGCACCGCCGGCGAATATTTCGGGATAGGTCGCGAGCATTACCGACGTCATGGCGCCGCCGGCGGAAAGCCCGGTGACAAATATGCGATGCTGATCGATGCCGAAATCGCCAACCATCCGCGCGATCATCTGCCTGATCGAGCAGGCTTCGCCGCTGTCGCGTGCGGTGTCTTCCGGGTTGAACCAGTTGAAGCAGCCGTTGACGTTATTCGATGACTGCTGCTCGGGCATCAGCAATGCGAAGCCGTAATGCTTCGCCAAGGTGGACCAGCCGGCACCCAAATCGTAGCCAGCGGCGGTTTGGCCGCATCCATGCAGAACGACGACAAGGGCAGGCGTCTGCTGGAGGTTATCCGGTGCAAACGAGAACATCCGAAGACCGCCCGGATTGGACCCAAAGCCGGTAGTTTCAACGAGGGGGCTACGGAGGTCTGGCCTCAGATTTCGCCCGAAATCCCCAAAACTATTGAACCCATTCAGCTTTGGCAGACGTCGCAGGAATTCGACATTATTGGCGAGGGACACAGGCAGCTCCTTGGCGAGAGACTTCTTCTAACCCGACCAAGAACAGATAGTTGCTGCACTGCAAAATAAAAAGACCGTGTGCTGTCATTCCCCAGCATTAACGCTAATTTGGTTACGGGTTCAGGCCGCCGCGCGTCGCATCCATGACAGAAATGCGGCGCAGGTGACAATCGACAGTGCAAACAGCCCGAAAGACGCCATTAGCGCCAGCCGGGCCGATTGCGCGGCCTCAATTGCAAAAAATACCGCGCCGATCGCCGCGACTCCGGCTGCGGTCGCGATTTGCGCCGTGGTGCCATACATCCCGGCGCCGGAGCCGGCGCTTGCTGGCTTCACCGTCGAAAGCACGGCGCTGGACAACGGCGCCATCACCAGCCCCTGGCCGTAACCGAAAATCGTCAACACCAGCGCCAATAGTGGAGCTGCGGGCGCGTCGACCAATGCAACCGTCAGCGCCAGCATCGTCGCGAGACCGGCGATTTGAACCGCGCAGCCCTCGATCAGCACCAACGTCCCGCGATGCCGCGCCCGCGCGCCGCTGTGTCGCGAGGCGATCACAAAGGCCAGCGCCAGCGGCAGGAACACTAAGCCTGCCTGCAGCGGCGGGATATGCAGTGCTTTCTGTATGAAGATGGTCATGACCAGATAGAACGACAGGTTCGCGAAAAACGAGAAGAAAGCTGCGTACAGACCGCGCATGAACGCCGCATCGGACAGCAGCGCAAGATCGATCAGCGGCATGCCACCACGGCTTGCGACTGACCGTTCGAGCCACAGGAATGCTGCAACGATGGCGACGCCCGCCGCCATTACGAGCCAGACCAACGGCGACCAATGCACGTCGTAACCGAACAGCAGCGGACCGATCAGACACAGCAATCCCGTGAACAGAACGACCGCGCCGGGAATATCCAGCCGCGTGCCGGCGCGACGCGGCACCGAAGGCATGATCCCCGATGCCGCGGCAATGATGATCAAGCCGAACGGCACGTTGACGAAAAACACCGTACGCCAGCCCAGACCGGCCAGATTCAACGTCACCAGCACGCCGCCGAGCAAAAAGCCGGCCGCACCCGAAAGGCCAAGCACAATGCCGTAAATGCCGAAGGCACGGCTGCGCGATTGATCCGAAAACAACAGATGAATGGTGGCGAGCACCTGCGGCACCATCAGGGCCGCCGTCGCGCCTTGCGCCAGCCGTGCGACAATCAAATCGGGACCGGATCGCGCCAGGCCGCACCACAGCGAGGTGAGGGTGAAGCCGAGCACCCCGGCCAGAAATACATTCTTGGTGCCGTAGATATCGCCGAGCCGGCCGCCGGTGATCACCAGCGTTGCATAGGCAATGAGATAGATCGCGATCACCGCCTCGATCTGCGCCGAGCTCGCATGCAACTCGACCGCAATGGTCGGAATTGCCACGTTGACGATGAAGGCATCGACTCCGAACATGAATTGCGCGGCGACGACAATCGCGAGTACCCACCAGCGCCGCGATGAATCCACGGTGGCTGAAACGATCTGGTGCATGCGACGCGGCCTTGTCCGAAATCCTGCATCAAATGATCTCAGGTTTCGTTCATCACCGCGATTACCTCCGGGGTAAGCATTCTCAGCGGTATTGGCCCGATTGCTGCATAGGGAAAAGGCCTCGGGCACCTTTCCAGTTGATCTTCCGAGTTCGGGACCGCCTTCGATGTATGACTATGACATGCTGGTCATCGGCTCCGGCCCTTCCGGCCGTCGGGCCGCCATCCAATTTGCCAAGCTCAACCGGGCGGTTCTGGTGGTAGAAAAGGGCCGGCGGGTTGGCGGCGTTTCGGTTCACACCGGCACCATCCCGTCCAAGACCCTGCGCGAAACCGTGCTCAATCTTTCGGGCTGGCGCGAGCGCGGCTTCTACGGCCGGTCCTATCGGGTGAAGCAGGATATCGGCGCGG
>Ga0193743_1002579_pt1 | contig 12634 bp, 11 predicted proteins | sample L2c2metaG_FD_143038 | JGI IMG/M metagenome (GOLD analysis project Ga0193743, IMG submission 143038) | Soil microbial communities from a riparian zone of the East river system, Colorado, United States - L2c2 | ecosystem: Environmental > Terrestrial > Soil > Riparian zone | place: USA: East River... | reverse complement strand
CCTTGTCTGTCATTGCCGGGCTTGACCCGGCAATCCAGAGGATGTCGACAACTTCTGGATGCCCGGGTCAAGCCCGGGCATGACAGTGAGAGGGATTCCGGCCTCTTGAGGCTTTCCGGATCCCGGCCGCTACATCAGCCCGTCCCGCCGCAGCAGCGCATCCTGGTCCGGCTCGCGGCCGCGGAAGCGCTTGTACAGTTCCATCGGATGCTCGGTGCCGCCGCGCTCCAGCACGTTCTCCTTGAAGCTGCGGGCAGTGGCGGGGTCGAACAGCCCTTTTTCCTGGAACAGCTCGAAGGCGTCGGCGTCCAGCACCTCGGCCCATTTGTAGCTGTAGTAGCCGGCGGAATAGCCGCCGCCGAAGATGTGGCTGAAGCCGGAGGAGGAGTTGGCCTCCGGGATCGGCGGCAGCACCTGGGCGCGGGCGGTGGCGCGGCGCTCGAACTCCGGCACCGAGGCGATCGCGGTCGGATCGCCGTCGTGCCAGGCCATGTCGAGCTGGGCGAAGGAGGTCTGGCGCAGCGACTGCCAGCCGGCCATGAAGCGGGCGCTCTCGCGGATCTTCTCGACCAGGTCGGCCGGCAGCTTCTCGCCGGTCTGGTAATGCCCGGCGAACAGGTCCAGCCCGTCCTTCTGCTGCACCCAGTTCTCGAAGATCTGCGACGGCAGCTCGACGAAGTCCCAATAGACGTTGGTGCCGCCCAGCGAGCGGTAGGTGCAGCGCGACAGCAGGCCGTGCAGGGCGTGGCCCATCTCGTGGAAGAAGGTCCGCACCTCGTCATAGGACAAGAGCGAGGGCCGGTCCGCCGTCGGCTTGGTGAAGTTGCAGACGATGGCGACATGCGGCCGCTTGATGCCGTCGGCATACAGGCCCTGGTCGCGATAGGTGGTCATCCAGGCGCCGTTGCGCTTGGACGAGCGCGGGAAGAAATCGGCGTAGAACAGGCCGACATAGCGGTCCTCGGCCTCGTCATAGACCTCATAGGCCTTCACGTCCGGATGCCAGACCGGATAGGCGTCGGAGGGGCGGAACACCAGGCCGTACAGCCGCCGGCAGTGCTCGAACACGCCGTCGATCACCCGGCTCAGCGGGAAATAGGGGCGCAGCGCCTCCTCGTCGAAGTCGAAGCGGTGCTGCTTCAGCTTCTCGGAATAGTAACCGACGTCCCAGGGCTGCAGCGGCTCCGGCCCGCCGAGGGTCCTGGCATGGGCCTGGATGTCGGCCAGGTCGCGCTCCGCCGCCGGCTTCGAGGCGGCGAGCAGGCGGTCGAGGAAGGCGTGGACCGCGTCCGGCGTCTCCGCCATCCGCTTCTCCAGCACGAAGGCGGCATGGGAGGGATAGCCCAGCAGCTTGGCGCGCCGGAAGCGCAGCGACGCGATCTCCTTGACCAGCGGCTGGTTGTCGAACTCGCCGCCGAAGGCGCGGGCGTTGAAGGCGCGCCACAGCTGCTCGCGCAGCGCCCGGTTCTCGGCATAGGTCATGAACGGGACATAGCTCGGCGCGTCGAGCGTGATCAGCCAGGCGTCCGGCCGCTCGCGTTCCTCCGCCGCCAGCTTCGCCGCCTTGACCGCGCCCTCGGGCAGGCCGGCCAGGTCGGCCTCGTCCTCGACCCACAGGGTGAAGCCGTTGGTCGCCTTCAGCACATTGTGCTGGAAGTCGGGGGTCAGCTTGGCCAGCGCCTCGTCGATGGCGCGCAGCTCGCCCTTCTCGTTGTCCGACAGCAGGGCGCCGTTGCGGACGAAGCCGGTGTAGGTGTCGTCGAGCAGCCGGGCCTTCTCGCCCTTGAGGCCGAGCCCGTCGCGCGCGTCCCAGACGGCACGGACCCGGGCGAAGACGCGGGGGTCGAGCGAGACGTCGGAGGAGAAATTGGCGCTTTTTCCCCCGAAATCGGCGGCCAGCGCCTGCAGCTCGTCCGAGGTCTGGGCCGAAAGCTGGTTGTAGAAGACCGACGAGACGCGGTCGACGTCCTGGCCCGCCTGCTCCAGCGCGACGATGGTGTTCTCGATGTCCGGCGCCGCCGGGTTGGCCAGGATCGCCCCGATCCGCGCCTTGGCTTCGGCGATGGTGTGGTCCAGCGCCGGCAGGTAGTGCTGCACCTCGACGCGGTCGAACGGCACGGCCTGGTCCTGCAGCGGCGAGGGCGCCACCAGCGGGTTCTCGGCGATGTCGAGGGTGTCGTTGGCTTGCGTATCCATGCGGCCGGGGGTGTCCATGTCAGGTGGGCGACGTCGGGGCGGGCAGGGCCGTCAGAGGATGCGCCCCTCGAAGGGGTGCCGGCCCTCGCGGTCCTCGATCTCGACCACCCAGAGGTCGGGATCGCGTTGGACCGCACGGGCAATATAGGCATCGGCCTCGGCCTCTGCCAGGAGCTCGCCGCCCTTGGCCGGCAGCCATGCGAGCTCGCCGTCGAGATCGCGCGACTGGCTGAGCACCCGGCAGCCTGGGGCGCCGAGGTTGAGCTTGAGGATCAAGAGGCCGGCGCGCGGATCGCCCTTGCGCGCGACATAGGCCGCGATCGCCTGCTGCCCCAGTTGGCGCAGATGGGCCGAGACCCACAATTCGGTCGGAAGGCGTTCGGTGGTCATGCGGCAGGGTATAGCAGGTCGGAGCGGCAAAGGCAGGCCGTGCGCCGCAGGCTGCATCCCGCGCAGCAGCACCGTGGGATTTTGATTTGGTCCGGTTTTATGCGATAGTTAATGCATTGGGTTCTGTATTTTTATTCCAACATATTTGGGGGCATAAATGCTGAATTCTCGCAAGGCCTCATCGCTCTCCGTCCTGCTCCTGCTGGTGTCGTCTTGTGCCCCGTCGGCCCAGACGGGACCCGCCCAGCCGGCGCCATCGGCGGCGCCGGCGGACGCCCAGCGCATCGCCGACATTGCGGCCGGGTCCGCCTGCGCCCGGCACGACTGGAACAACCGTGGGCGGCCCAAGATCGGCTACATCAAGGGCATGGCGCTGGTCTATGCCAAGTCGTTCTGCGAGGTCAGACGCGACACGGGCGGCGCGGCGCCGGTGATCGCCGGGCCGTTGCAAAGCACGCCGAACGACGCGCTGCACCATTACGGCATCGGCGGAGTCACCAGCATCGACCGGTTGCGCGCGACCTACACCCTGCTGATCGGCCTGGGCATGCGCGAGAGTTCCGGCAAGACGACGGAGGGGCGCGACACCACGGTCCGGCACCCCACGGCGGAGAATGCGGAGGCCGGGCTGTTCCAGGTCAGCCACGATTCCATCAACGCCCACCCAGCGCTGCGCCAGCTGCAGTCGGATTATGCCGCGCATCCGGATGCCTGCGCCCTCTCCACCTTCATGGAAGGCCTGAGCGGTGGGCCGAAGCCGGATGTCGGCACCGGGCCCGGGGCGGAATTCCAGAGCTTCACCAAGGCCTGCCCGGCCTTCGCCACGGAATATGCGGGCGTGATGATCCGGGTCGACGCGACGCATTTCGGCCCGATCAACCGCAAGGAAGCCGAGTTCGAGCCGTCGTGCCAGGCGATGCTGCAGGAGGTCGAACAGGCTTCCGGCTGCGAATGAAGTCGGGGCCGGCCCTGCTCGATCCAGGGTGTCCGGTTCACCCCTGCTGTCATTGCCCGGCTTGACCGGGCAATCCAGGGGCTACCAAGAACTGCTTTGGTCGCCCCTGGATGCCACGGTCAAGCCGTGGCATGACAAGTGAGGGGGAGAAGTCCCCCTGCCGGTTGTCTCCCCCTACTTGAACAACCCCAGATCCACCGCCGCGGCCATCGCCTCGTAGCCGGCGGCGTTCGGGTGCAGGTGGTCGCCGACGTCGAAATCGGCGCGCAGCTTGCTGGGATGCGCCGGGTCCTGGACGGCGGCGTCGAAATCGATCACCGCGTCGCAGCCCTTGCCGGTGCGGATCCAGCTGTTCACCGCCTGGCGCTTGGCCTCGCCCTCCGCGGAATAGTAGTGGGCGAAGACCGTGCCCTCGAACGGCGTCAGCGTGGCGCAATAGGCCTTCAGGCCGCCGCCATGGGCGCGGGCGACGATCTGCTTCAGCCCACCGATGATCTCGTCGGCCGTGACCTCCTGCTCGGTCAGCCCAGCGGAGCTGGAATGGCCGATGTCGTTGATGCCCTCCATGATCACCACCCAGCGCGCGCCCGGCACCGACAGCACGTCGCGGTCGACGCGGGACAGGGCGCTGGGGCCGAACATCGCCTCCGGCAGGTCGTGCAGCACCCGGTTGCCGCTGATGCCGGAATTGACCACGCCGACCGCCGGGCCGCCGGCCTTGGCCAGCCGCTCGGCCAGCAGGTCCGGCCAGCGCTTGTTGGCGTCGACGCCCGAGCCATAGCCGTCGGTGATCGAATCGCCCAGGGTCACCAGCGTGCCGCCTTCGGCCGCCACCTCGACCCGGGACAGGAAGAACCGCGCCTCCAGCGGGGCCGCCTCCGGCAGCTCGGTGGCCGGGGTGCTGTCGCCGGCGATCGAGATCCAGGCGGTCTGCATCGACAGGGGATGCACCACCGAAGGGCCGGTCCAGCGCGGCAAATAGAGGCTGACCGCCAGGGTGTCGAGCGCGGCGACGGTGATCTCGACCGGGTCCGACACCACCGGCGCGCCGGGCGGCACGGTGATCGCGGCCTCGCCGCCGAAGGTCACCACCTTGCTGCTGGCGGGGTCGATCGAGCCGGGGGAATTGCCGGGCCGGGCGATCCGGACGGCGCCGATCACCAGCGGCTGGGTGCCGGTCTCGTTGGAGAAGCGCAGCCGTAGCTTGGTGCCGCCGGCGCTGAGCCGGACCAGCTGGCGGATGGTGGCGTTGCTGAGTTCGGGCCCCACCGGGAAGGCCGGGCTGGCGCCCCAACTGCCGATCCAGGCCTCCTGCGCCGTGGCCGCCTGGGACCCCGCCAGCGCCGCCATCACGCAGGCCGCCGCCAGCCAGGAACGTCCAATCCTGCTGCTTCCGATCATTGGTGTTTCTCCCCTGTCGGCCATCGATGAAGGCGACGCCGCCTGCCGGTCGTGCCGCCGGTGCTGCCGAACTATGCGCGGAAGACATCGGAAGGGGCAACGCCCGGCGGCCGGCCTCAGCGGAACAGGCCGAGATCCACCGCCGCCGCCATCGCTCGATAGCCGGCGGCGCCGGGATGGAGATGGTCGCCCGAGTCGAATTCAGGCTTCAGCCGGGACGGGCGGGCCGGGTCGCGCAGCACCGCATCGAAATCGATCACCCCGTCGCAGCCGTTGCCATTGCGGATCCAGGCATTGACCGCCTGGCGCTTGGCCTCGCCGCGCGGCGTGTAATAGCCGCCGAGGCCGGTGCCCTCGAACGGCGTCAGGGTGGCGCAGATTGCCTTCAGCCCGTGGCGGCGGGCGCGGGCGACGACCTGCTGCAGCCCGGCGACGGTCTGGTCCACCGTCGCCGCCCGGTCGGTGCGGTCCGAGGTGCCGGAATGGCCGATGTCGTTGATGCCCTCCAGCACCACGACCCAGCGCACGCCGGGGACGGCCAGCACGTCGCGGTCGAAGCGGGACAGCGCGCTGGGCCCGTAGGCCGAGCCGCGATCGTCCCGCAGCAGCCGGTTGCCGCTGATCCCGGCATTGACCACGCCGACGGCGGGTCCGCCGGCTGCAGCCAGCCGCTCCGCCAGGAGGTCGGGCCAGCGCCGGTCGGCATCGGTGCCGGAGCGGGCGCCGTCGGTGATCGAATCGCCCAGCATCACCACCGTGCCACCGGCCGCCGTCACCTCGACGCCGGACAGGAAGAACCGCATGGTCGATCGGGTCGCGGCGGGCAGCGCGGCCGCAGCCGTCGAATCACCGCGGGCCGACACGAAGGCGGTCTGCTCGCCATCCCTATGGATCACGGCGGGGCCGGTGGGCTGCGGCAGGTACAGGCTGACCGCCAGGGTCTGCAGGGCTGGGACCGCCAGCGCGACCGGGTCGGACACCGCCGGCTGGCCCGGCGGCACGGTGATCGAGGTGGCGCCGCCGAAGGTCAGGGCCCGGCCGCCGCCCGGATCGACACTGCCGGGCGCGGGGCCGGGCAGGGCGATGCGGGCGGCGCCGATCACCAGCGGCCGCGTCCCGGTCTCGTTGGAGAATCGGACGCGCAGCTGCCGGCCGCCGGCGCTGAGCCGGACGAACTGGCGGATGGTGGTGTTGCCGAGATCAGGCCCGACCGGGAAGGCCGGGCTGGCGCCCCAGCTGCCCTGCCAGCCCTCCTGCGCCGAAGCGCCGGGAGGGGCGGTGAGCAGGGCCAGGCAGAAGGCGGCGGCCAGCCGGAAGCGTCCGGTCTTGTGATGTCCGATCACGGGGTCCTCCGCCGGGATCGCATCGGCGAGCCTCGGGCGGAAGACGGTGCGCGACGGACGGCGACGGCGTCAACATGGTGCGCGGCCCATGGCGGGGCCGCGGCCCCGCCTAACGATAGCGCCGCAGCGCCGCCACCTGGTCGGCGGCGTCCTCGCCATCGGCGAGCTTCTCCAGGAGACCGTAGAGCCGGTCGATCTCGTGGCGGGTCAGCGGCGTCATGCCCATCGGCCCGGTGTAGGTCTCGCGCCGGCGGGCGATCGGCAGGTTCATCGACTTCCAGCACGAGATCGCGCCGATGGCGGAGTCGCGGGCCAGGAAGTTGCAGCCGCTGCGGAAGAAGTCCGTCTCCCACGGGTCGAGCGGCTGGTCCAGGCGTTCCAGGTAACGGCGGGCCCATTCGGCGGTCATCCGGGTGGGCTCAGGCTGTTCGATTGTGCGCATGATCAGTCCCCGCTTTAGACGATAGTGTCGGTCGATATCGTCTGGACCTTAGATCGTTGCGCGTTAAACCATCGTGAGCAGGCCGTAACGAAGCCGTAGCCGGGCGTAATGCGACCGTGCGGCTGGGCCCGGCCTGTGCCCCCCAGGAAACTTTCCATGATCGGGGCCGGCTGTAGGGCGGGATTCCGCCCAATTGAGTAAAATCCAATATATCTCCGCATACGTCGATATTCCGGATGTAGAATGATTTCGGATCGATGCCGTCAGGGCCCCGCAGCGGGGCCGGCGAGCGCGCCCGTCATAAATCGGGCATCGATCAAGGGGAGGACCTCATGGCGATCATCAACGGCGACAACAACGCCAACATCCTGAACGGCACCACCGCGGCGGACCAGATCAACGGGCTCGGAGGCGACGACACGATCAACGCGGGCAGACGGCCGACGGTGGCGGGCTCCGGCACCGACGTGGTCGATGGCGGCACCGGCAACGACACCCTGGTCGTCGACGCCTCCGCCGAGACCCAGGCGGTGCAGTTGTTCACCGGCGGGTCGCCGACCTTCCAGGTGCGCTCGACCTCCGGCAACCTCTATGTCGATGCCTACAACATGGAGCGGGTGCAGTTCACCGGCGGCTCCGGCAACGACCAGATCAGCACCGGCGAGCGCGGCGGGACGGTCAATGGCGGTGCCGGCATCGATTCCTGGAGCGCCGATCTCAGCGGCCTGTTCGCGAATGTGAGCTTCATCCTCGGCACCACCACCTCGATCGCCGCGGCCGGGCTGACCTCGATCCTGAACCTCGAGCGCATTTCCCTCTCGACCGGCAGCGGCAACGACACCGTCACCGGCGGCGCCCGCGACGACAATATTTCGACCGGCGACGGCAACGACATCATCGACGCCAAGACCCGGCCGACCGCGGCCGGCTCGGGCACCGACACGGTCGATGGCGGGCTGGACACCGACACGCTGGTGGTCAATGCCGGCGCCGAGACTCAAGGTGTGCAGCTGTTCAGTGGCGGGTCGCCGACCTTCCAGGTCCGATCGACCTCCGGCAATTTCTACGTCGACGCCTACAATATGGAGATCATCAAGATCGCCACCGGCAGCGGCGCCGACCAGATCAACACCGGCGACCACGCCGGCACGATCGACGGCGGCGGCGGCATCGATTGGTGGCTGGCCGATCTCAGCGCGGTCAGCGGCGCCATTGGCTTCGCCCTCGGCACCTCAACCTCGATCGGCGCGGCCGGGCTGACCTCGATCCTCGGCATCGAGCGGATCACGCTGATCACCGGCGGCGGCAGCGACCTGATCTATGGTGGTGCCCAGGCTGACAGCATCATCACCAATGCCGGCAACGACACGATCGACGCCAAGACCCGGCCGATCGCCGGCGGAACCGATACGGCCGATGGCGGGGTGGGGACGGACACGCTGGTGGTCAATGCCAGCGCGGAGACCCAGGCGGTCCAGCTGTTCAGCGGCGGGTCGCCGACCTTCCAGATCCGCTCGACCTCCGGCAATTTCTACGTCGACGCCTACAACATGGAGATCGTCAAGATCGCCACCGGGGCCGGCGCCGACCAGATCAACACCGGCAACCATGCGGGCACGATCGACGGCGGCGGCGGCATCGACTGGTGGCTGGCGGATCTCAGCGCGCTGACCAGCGGCGTGGGCTTCGCCCTCGGCACCACCACTGCAATCGCTGCCGCGGGGCTGACCTCGATCCTCGGCCTCGAACGGATCACGCTGGCCACCGGCGGCGGCAACGATGTGATCATCGGCGGCAGCCAGGCTGACAACATCACCACCGGCGCCGGCAACGACATGATCGATGCCAAGACCAGGCCGATCGCCGGCGGCACCACCGACACGGTCGATGGCGGGGTGGGGATCGACACGCTGGTGGTCAATGCCGGCGCCGAGACCCAGGCGGTGCAGCTGTTCAGCGGCGGGTCGCCGACCTTCCAGCTCCGCTCGGCCTCCGGCAATTTCTATGTCGACGCCTACAACATGGAGACCGTCAAGATCGTCACCGGCAGCGGCGCCGACCAGATCAACACCGGCGACCATGGCGGTACGGTCGACGGCGGCGCCGGCATCGACCACTGGCTGGCGGATCTCAGCGCGCTGACCACTGCGGTGGGCTTCGCCCTCGGGACCACCACTGCGATCGCCGCCGCGGGGCTAACCTCGATCCTGAATCTCGAGCGGATCACGCTGACCACCGGCAGTGGCAACGACTTGATCCATGGCGGCGCCCAGGCGGACAGCATCGCCACCAATGCCGGCAACGACACGATCGACGCCAAGACCCGGCCGACGGCGCCGGGGTCGGGCACCGACACGGTCGATGGCGGGGTGGGGACCGACACGCTGATCGTCAACGCCGGCGCCGAGACCCAGGTGGTCCAGCTCTTCGCCGGCGGGTCGCCGAGCTTCCAGGTGCGCTCGGCCTCCGGCAATTTCTACGTCGATGCCTACAATATGGAGAGGGTGCAGTTCACCAGCGGCGCCGGCGCCGACACGGCGAACGGCCTCAATGGCGACGACACGCTCAGCACCGGCGCCGGCAATGACGTGCTCCATGGCGGGCGCGGCGCCGACACGTTGACCGGCGGCGCCGGCACCGACCGGTTCGACTACGACCTCGTCCTCGAATCGAACCTCGCCAGCGGCAAGGTCGACAGCATCACCGACTTCGCCGTCGGCATCGACGATCTCGACCTCACCGCCATCGACGCCAACAACATCGCGTCGGACGGCAACCAGGCCTTCATCTTCATCGGCGGCGCCGCCTTCAGCGGGGTCCGCGGCCAGCTGCGGGCCGTGTCCGGGGTGGTGGAGGCGGACGTCAATGGCGACGGGGTCGCCGATTTCCGCGTGCTCCTGACCAACGGCGCCGTCGCCGGGGCCGCGGACCTGCTGCTGTAAGCGACGCCCGAGCCTGCGGCCCGCCCCCGGAGGGCACCCCGGGGCGGCGCGGGCCGGGGGCTACACCGTGACCACCACCTTGCCGATCTGCTCGTTGGATTCGAGGTAGCGGTGCGCCTCGACGATACGGTCGAACGGGAAGACCCGGTCCACCACCGGCTTCAGGCTACCGTCGGCGAGGCCGTCGAAGATGAAGTGCTTGGCCCGGTCCAGCCGGGCCGGGTCGGACACGATCTCCTTGTACTGGTAGCCGTGGAACGTCAGCCCCTTGACCAAAGCGGGGAACAGCGGGAAGGGCGTGGCCTCCGGGCTCAGCGCGCCGTATTCGACCAGGATGCCGCCCTGCGCCAGCGCGCCGGCCAGCGCATCGAAGGACGGGCCGGCGATCGGGTCGAACACCACCCGGACTCCGGCGCCGCCGGTGATCGCCAGGGCCCGCGCCGCCAGATCCTCCTCTTCGGTCACGATCACATGGGCCGCGCCGGCGTCGCGCAGCGCCGCCGCCTTGGCGCTGCCGCGGGTGGCGGCGATCGGCACGGCGCCGATGCGGTTGGCGATCTGGATCGCCGCCAGGCCGACACTGCTGGAGGCGGCGGTGATCAGCACCGCATCGCCCTTGGCCAGTCCCGCGATCTCGACCAGCGCGCCATAGGCGGTGACGTACTGCATCCACACCGCCGCGGCATCGACCCAGGACAGGGTGGCGGGGTGCTTCACCGCTAGCTCGGCCGGGATGGTGGCGACCTCGCCATAGGTGCCCCAGCGGGTGATCGACAGCGGCGGCACAAGGCTGACCGCGTCGCCGGGCGCGAAGCCGGTGACGCCGGGGCCGACCGCCTCGACCAGCCCGGCGGCCTCGTAGCCCAGCCGGGCCGGGAACACTGGCGCCTCGGGATAGCGGCCGGTGCGGAACATCGATTCGGCGCGGTTGATGCCCAGCGCCTTGACCTGGATGCGGATCTCGCCGGGGCCGGGCGGCGGCACCTCGACCTCCTCGATCCGCAGGACTTCCGGGCCGCCGAGTTCGTGGATGCGGACGATGCGGGCCATGGACGGATGCTCCTGATACAGCGGAATGCCGAAGCCTCAGATATGAATTCGTTTCCAACCGGGATAAATATCGGGTTCGGGGCAACACTCGGAACCAATGGTTTCCAATCATGGATCGGCTCACCAGCATGGCGGTGTTCGCCAAGGCGGTCGAAGCGGGCTCCTTCGCCGCCGCGGCCGAGGCGCTCGGCCTGTCGGCGCCGATGGTCGGCAAGCATATCCGCTTCCTCGAGGACCGGCTGGGCGCCCAACTGCTGGCCCGCACCACGCGGCGGCAGAGCCTGACCGAATTCGGCCGCGCCTTCTATGAGCGCTGTCGCATCGTGCTGGCCGAGGCCGAGGCGGCGGAGGCGCTGGCCGAGGATCTGCGCGCGGCGCCGCGCGGCCGGCTGCGGATCAACGCGCCGGTCACCTTCGGCGCCGATGAACTGGTGCCGATGGTTGCGCGCTACCTCCGCGCCAATCCGGAGGTCAGCATCGAGGTGACGCTGAGCGACCGCATCGTCGACCTGGTGGAGGAGGGCTACGAGGCGGTGATCCGGGTCGCGCTGCTGCCCGATTCCAGCCTGGTCGCCCGGCGGCTGCGGCCCTACCGCCTAGTGGTCTGCGCCGCACCGGCCTACCTCGCCGAACGCGGCGTCCCGGCGCGGCCGGAGGATCTGGAGAACCACGAATGCATCGGCTTCGCCCATTGGGCGCCGCGCGGCGAATGGGAGTTCAGGGACGCGGAGGGGGCCACTAGCCGGGTCCAGGTCGGCGGCCGGGTCTCGATCAACAGCGGTCAGGCGCTGCGCCGCGCGGCGCTGGAGGGCTTGGGCATCATCCTGCAGCCGGAAGGGCTGCTGCGCGACGACCTCGCGGCCGGGCGGCTGGTGCGGGTGCTGCCGGGCTACACCCCGCCGTCGCGGCCGATGCACATCCTGTTCGCCCCCGACCGCCGCCCGACCCCGAAGCTGCGCAGCTTCATCGACGCGGTGGTCGAGGAATTCGGGTAGCCGGATCGCGACGCTAACAGTTTATGCGCAGTTTTTGTTATATTGGGGCGGCGCGAGAATGTGAGGCCTGCGTCATGAACGTATCGATCGGCGACCGTTGGGAACGCTTTGTCGAAGCCGTGGTCAAGGGCGGGCGCTACGGCTCGGCGAGTGAGGTCGTGCGCGAAGGCCTTCGCCTGGTCGAGGAGCGCGAGGCGAAGCTTCGGGCCCTGCGCGAGACGCTCGACCGCTCGATCGCCGAGGGCGGCGAGGTGAACGAGGCGGAGCTGGACGCCGCCCTGGCGGCGAAGGCCGCGGAACTGGCCAAGGTGGGCTACTGATTGCGACGGCTGACGTACCTGCCGGCGGCGCAGCGTGATCTCGTCAAGATCCTGACCTACATCTCCCGCGAAAGCGGCAGTGTGGCGCTCGGTCAGGATTTCGTGGCGCGGCTCCGCCGGCAATGCCGGCATCTGGCCGAGTTGCCTGGAACGCTCGGGCGTGCCAGGCCCGAGTTGCGCCGGGACATCCGCAGCTTTCCGATTGGCAACCACGTCATCTTCTTCCGATACCGCGACGACGTCTTAGAGGTGGTGAACATCCTCGAAGGGCATCGCGACATCGATCAGCATTTCACTGAAGTGCAGTCGAGCTAGGACTTGGCGAATAGCGGGATGCGGGCGGCGGAGGGGCGGTAGCCGACAGCTTCGTCGGGCCACGCCGCTTCCGGGATCCGTTCCAAGAGCGCGTCCAGCCCGGCCACGGCGATCGCGGCGGCGATGCCGTTCTCGGGGCAGGCGTGTCGGCCATGGCCAAAGGTCAGCATCCGGCGGTCGATGCGATCGGGGTCGAAGCGGTCGGGGTCGGGATTGAACGCTGGGTCGCGATTCGCCGCGGCCAGCAGCACCAGGACGGTGTCGCCCGCCTGCAGGCCGTGGCCG
>Ga0193743_1002578_pt1 | contig 12646 bp, 9 predicted proteins | sample L2c2metaG_FD_143038 | JGI IMG/M metagenome (GOLD analysis project Ga0193743, IMG submission 143038) | Soil microbial communities from a riparian zone of the East river system, Colorado, United States - L2c2 | ecosystem: Environmental > Terrestrial > Soil > Riparian zone | place: USA: East River... | reverse complement strand
TTCGGGGGTGGAGAACTCGACGATGCTTCCATTTTGATAAAGGCGGTTGTAGCCGCGGCGGCGCAGCTCGGTGAGGCGCTCTTTGAGGGAGTCAGTGAGGTCGAGAATCGGCTCGGGCTTTGTGGTCTTCGCGGGTTTTTTGGCGGTGGTCTTTTTCTGTTTGGCGGGCTCGGATGTGGCCGCGTCTTCGGTGGAGGCAGCACGCATCGGCTCGAGCTTGATCTCGGCGCGTTGGATGGGGAAGAGCGCATAGACGCGTGTGCCTTCCGGCAGAGATAAGAGGGAGGTGACGATTTCGTCGACGGTGTCGGTCTTGACCACGCCTCCGCAGTGCAGGCAGGTGACGGTGCCGCAGCGTGCGTAGAGGAGGCGGAGGTAGTCGTAGATCTCGGTCGCCGTCGCTACTGTGGAGCGTGGGTTGCGCGTCTGGTTCTTCTGCTTGATGGCGATGGCAGGGGCGAGGCCGTCGATGTGGTCGACGTCGGGCTTTTCGATGCGCTCGAGAAATTGGCGGGCGTAGGCGGAGAGCGACTCGACGTAGCGGCGCTGGCCCTCGGCGTAGACGGTGTCGAAGGCGAGGGAGGATTTGCCCGAACCGGAGACGCCGGAGACGACCGTAAGGGCGTTATGCGGGATGTCGACGTCGATGCCCTTGAGATTGTGGGTGCGGGCACCACGGATGGTGATCTGATTTTGCTCGGGCTTTTTCTCGCTCATGGCCAAACTTCTATTTTCAGGCATTCGGCCGGGAATCGCCACTTAAGACGCCGAAGCTTTGATTTCACTGAGCGCAAATATTTGCGATGGAGGCAAACCGCAGGTCCTTCGACTACGCCTCTGGCAATGAAACCGCCAGAGGCTCCGCTCAGGATGACACTTTTATGAGGGATACCACTTTTCATTCATTTAGATAGATGTCGATAGAGCTAACGGACCGAGCCGGCCGGCTCTGGGGATTCGGCTTCTGGTTCTTTCTGCAGGAGATCCAGGATTGTCTCGAAGAGGAGGTTTCGTTTTTCTAGCCTAACGTTGGCACGGGTGATGTAGCGGACGACGATGTCGACCCCTGCGCCGGCGGGGCGGAGGTTGACCGACGGCATGGCGCTGAACTGAGGAGAGCCTTCTTCGTGTGTGACTCGCTTCCATTCGGATTCCGCCATCTTCGCATCGGTCTCGGTGGCCTTGACGGTGGCTTTGTAGATCTTCTCGATGAGCGGGTGGATTCCGGTTCCGGATGGAACGCTGACCTTGATCTCGTCCCACATCCACTGGCCGACTGTGGAAAAGTTGAAGTACTTGCCGCGGATGGCATAGCCGTTGAGGAAGGAGACGCGGCGGCCGGTGGGATGGCCGTTGGCGGTCCAGTTTCCGGTTTCGAGGAGCCAGGTTCGGAAGATTCCGAGCTCGACGACCTCTCCTCCGACACCGTCGATCTCAACCCAGTCCCTTATCCTGATTCCATTGGGACCCATGAGGACGAACCAGCCGCAGAAGGCGAGGATGAAGTCCTGGAAGACGACGGTCAAACCGGCTGTGACAAGACCCAGAATGGTGGGGGTCTGCTGAGGCACTCCAAAGATGACGAGCAGAACCAGCAGGACGCCGACCGCCTGGGTTCCGAGGTTGACGACGGTTTTGAGCGTCTGTCTCTGCCGGGGGTCGCTCATGAATCTCTCAAGGGCGAGCTGCAGGGCCCAGCCGATGAGCAACGTCAACACGCAGATGGCAGCGATGATCGCGAGCGATTGCAGGAGAAGGTGGGTGACGATCCTTCGCTGAATCTCGACCTGTTTGCCCCATCTGTCGTAGAGAGCTGCGAGCTGCTGCTGCGTGTCAAGGCGGTCGCTGAGGATGCTGAGGATGTTCTGCTGGGCGGACATCTGCTGCAGCTGGTCGATGCGTTCGGACCTGGATAACGGTGTGGTCTTTGCGGACGCCTGGGCGGCGGCCTGGTTCGCCTCGGCATGCAGCCTGGTTTGATCGCCTGACAACGCGGCTACGTCGGCTTTGGCAAGTTGCCCGGCTTGCGCGATCAGATCTCTTCGGCTGCGGAGCGAGCGCAGGGCGGAGATCTGTTCGGCCATGGTTCGGAATTGTTGTGCGGAGGCGACAGCGTTCTGCCCTTCGTTCCTGGAGGCGATATCGCTCTGGTACTTCTTCATGGCGGCTTGCCGGGCCGTCAACTCCTGCTGGATCTTGCTGCGTTGATCTCCGGTCGCGCGGGAGAGGTCTTCGAGGGAGTCAGCGAGCTCATTCTGGTCGAGTCCGAGTTGCGCCTTTGCGATCTCAAGATCGCTTGCGTTGGAAGTGGGATCGCCGGAGTTTGCGGAGGCGGTGAGGGAGGCGATGCGCGCCTGATCGCTCTTGATGGTCTCCTGGAGACGGGTTACGCGTTGCTGCAGCTCAAGTGCTCTGCCCGTGAGTTGAGGCTTTTCGAGACTTGCCTGTCGAAGCGACTGGGAGAAGGCCTGATCGACCTCGTGATCGGCGAGGCGCTCGGCCTCGCGGGCAAACTCTTTTTCTTCGGCGGATTGTGCGAGAGCGGAGAGGGCTGCCGCTGTCTGCCAGGGACGCTGATCGACAACTCCGCGCGCGACATACTCGCCGGCCCAGTTGCCCTTGCGGGCCTGCAGGAAGGGAAGGTAGGCCATCACACCACGCGTGAGGAACACTCCAGCTGAGGTGGCGGCCAGAACGGACAGCATTATGAGGAGGGAGAGTTTACGGGCCCGAGTCACGCACGCCTTTCGTCTGGGAGAATCTGAAGGGCATTCACTCATCCAAGCGTGTTGAATGAATCCATCTTCTGGTCGGATGCAGGTTTATGCATCAACGGTTTCAAACTCATGTCAAGGAAGCTATGCGGTCTTTCGATCCAAAAGCCTCCGGTCCCATTTGGCGGCGTCCGCGGCGGCTGAGTAGGCGCTCTCGATGAATTCCAGCAGGGCGTCTTCCGGCGATGGCTGGAGCCGCATGTCGTCATACCGGAAGACGTATTCTCCCAGGGCTTTGTCCCATGTGGCTGCCGCGGGCGAGATTTTCTTCTCGGACAGGCCGTCGGGCACGGGAGCGGCATAGCAGTAAAACGCCGGCGCGCCATATCCGCCGTTCCCCGGCCAGAATCCGGCGGAGATCACCTCGTGGGAGTAGGCTTCACGCTGAATGGAATCCGCGCCTTCGCGAGGTGGCGCGGGGCGACCGGAAAAGCGGGTGACGGCGAGGTCGAAGCTTCCCCAGAAGAAGTGGACTGGACTTACTTTTCCCAGGAAGCCCGGGGCCCAGGCTCGGCAGACTTTTTCTGTACTGGCCAGAATTTGCCAGAAACGGTGCGCGTATTCGGGGTCGTAGGATTTGTGCTGGGTGTCGAGGTCGAAGCGGATGGGATTCTGGATCTCGACCGGCATCGGCCAGATCTTTACAGAGACGCCGAGTGCTTCGAGGCGCTGTTGATACTCACGATAGAAATCGGCCACGGACTTTGGCTTGAGGGCGAGGCTCTCATTTTTGCCGGAGCCCAGCCGCATGCGCAGCTCGTGGGCTAGGAAATCGAACTCGATGTCGAGCACATCGTCGTCATAGGCCATCGCGGATGTGCTCAAGCCGTGTGCCGTTACGTAAAGAGGCACGTTCCACCAGTGATTCTGCAAAGGAGTGAGCGCCAGGCGGGTTTTGCCGACGATCTGGGTCCACATATGCAGAGTGCTGGCCGTGTCCGACCAGGTGTTCCAGGGTAGTTCAGGCCACGCAGCATTGCTCATATCGCCCCCTATTGTCCCTGGCGAGGAGAATACTACTTCCCAGGCAGGACGTTGCTCAGGAAGCCAAGGACAGTATCGTTGAAGGCCTTCGGCCGTTGTAGCGGTGCGAAATGGCTGACACCGTCAAGGAAGATGGATTCCGCGTTCGGAATGGTTCGCGCCAGGTACTCCGCGTGTTCGCGCCGGATGAATTCATCATGTTCGCCCTGCACGATTGCGACGGGCACATGGATGCGCGCGAGGTCTTCTTTGGTGAAGTTGGGCTGCGTGCGTTGCATCAGACCGACGGCTTCGACAAAGTCGCTGAATCGATCGGGTGTGGCCGATCGTTCAGCGTAGTCTTTCGTATGCCGGCTGAAGCATCGGTCGATGATCGGGGTGGGCACGAAGGGCTTTGTGCCGCTGGGGTCCATGTTGCAGGCAAAGAAGAACACGCCGGCCACTCGCAAGGGAGCCTTCGCGGCGAGAATCAAGGCGGTGCATGCGCCATCGCTCCAGCCTACGAAGGCAGGTCTTTCGAGGCCTAACGTGTCCATAACCGCAAGAACATCGGAGGCCAGGAGATCGTAGGAGTAGGGGCGCGAATCGCGGGTGCTGCGACCGTGGCCGCGACTGTCGATCAGGATGACACGATATCCGCTGGCGACCAACGCCGGGACCTGGCATCCCCAATTGCCGCTGTGGCCGAGGCCGCCGTGCAGCAAAACCACAGGCAAGCCGGAACCATAGGCACCGTACCAGATTTGGGCTCCGTCATTTTCTATGTGGCCGGAGCTGCTCGCTGGTGGGAGCGCAGGAGCTCCATCCGCTTCGAATCTTTTGAGCTCATCATCTTCGATCGTCGCAGTCATCGTGTCCTGAGCTAGTTTTCCGGCTGTGGGCGGAAGATCTCGATCATCAGCAGGCAGGCTCCGATGACGATGGCGGAGTCGGCGAAGTTGAAGTCGGGCCAGTGATAAGGGCCGATGTGGAAGCCGATGAAGTCGATGACGTAGTGGTAGACGATTCGGTCGTAGAGGTTGCCGACGGCTCCGCCGAGAATGAGCGCGAGGGCGATACAGGTGAACGAAAGGCAGTTGCAGGAGCGGATGAGCATGACGCCGACAATGAGGACGGCGACGACGGAGAAGAGGATGAGGCCGCGGCGTACGACGTCGGGCGAGGCGGTGTCTGCGAGGAAGCTGAAGGCCGCGCCGGTGTTGAGGACGTGGGTGACGTTGAGAAGTCCCGGAAGAATGGTGTGGGAGCGGCCCACGGGAAGATGGTGGCTGATAAATTTTTTGCTGACGTGGTCGGCGATGGCGACGAAGGCAGAGAGCGCAAGCAGGAGAGGAAAGTAGAGACGGCGCCGATCGGAGGCACGGCGAGGCTTGGGGTCGAACTCGGTCGGCGGGTACTCGTAACGCTCGGGCATCTGTCTGGCTTACTCCGTAGAAACCTCTGCGGCTAAAGCCGCGTCTTCTTTTGCAGCGTGACGGCACGGCTGAACCCGTGCCTTAAAGCAAAACCATTATTCAGCATTCGGTGGAGCTGTGTAAGGAGGATAGCCGATGGCATCGAGAGCTTCGGCGCAGCGGAGGCAGACGGTGGGATATTTGTCTTCATTGCCTACGTCGGGAACATAGCGCCAGCAGCGTTCACACTTGGGCGCGTCGGACTTTTTGATGTCAAACATCGACTGATGTGAGCCGATGGAGAACCCGGACGTATCTTTGGACGACTCCTCCGTCGGCGATGCTGGATCGACTTCAACACTCGAGACGTTGAATAGCTCGGGAAGCGCCGTGGAATATTTGTGGAGAAGGGTCATCATGGAAGGTGAACTCCAGTGCTTGATCCTCACCTCGGCTTCCAGGGCTTTTCCAATGACTTTGCTCGCGCGAAGTTTTTCAAGTCCAAACAGAATATGATCGCGGACTTCAAGCAGCCTCTGCCAGTCGCTCAGTAGATCACTTGTTCCGGAGGGAACGGTCTGGGCGAGGGCGGGGAAGAGTGCGAGGTGGACGCTGGCTTCGCGGCCTTTGACTTTCGGGAGCGACTGCCATACCTCTTCGGCGGTGAAGCTGAGGATGGGGGCGACGAGGCGGGTGAGGGTTTCGGCGATGTGCCACATTGCGGTTTGCGCGGAGCGGCGACCCGGGTGGTTGGGCGCGAAGGTGTAGAGGCGGTCCTTGAGGACGTCGAGGTAGAGCGCGCTCAGGTCGGTGTTGGTGAACTCGTTGAGAGCGTGATAGGCGCGGTGGAATTCGAAGTCGTCGTAGGCCTTGCGGATCTTTTTGTCCAGTTCGGCGAGCTTCGCGAGGATGTATTGATCTAAAGGCTCGAGCTTCGCGAAGTCGTGCGCAGCGTCGGTGGACGGATCGAAGTCGTGCAGGTTGCCGAGCAGGAAGCGGAAGGTGTTGCGCAGCTTGCGGTAGTTGTCGCTGACGCGCTGCATCAGGTTTTCGCTGGCGGCGACGTCTTCGCGGAAGTCGACGGAGGCGACCCAGAGGCGGACGATCTCGCCGCCAAGGCGCTTGGCGATGTCAACGGGATCGACGCCGTTGCCGAGAGACTTCGAGAAGGCGCGGCCTTGTTCGTCGAGGGTCCAGCCGGAGGTGGCGACCATCTTGTAGGGAGCTTTGCCGCGCACGGCTACGGACGTGAGGATAGAGGAGTGGAACCAGCCGCGATGCTGGTCGCCGCCTTCGGTGTAGAGATCAGCGGGCCAGTGCAGCTCGGGTTCGACGTCGAGAACGGCGTGCCAGCTGGCGCCGGACTCGAACCAGACGTCGAGGATGTCCATCTCCTTGCGGAACTCGGTGGCGCCGCAGGAGGCGCAGGCCGTTCCTTTAGGCAGAAGCGCGGAGACGTCGTGAGCGTACCAGGCGTCTGCGCCCTCCTTGTGGAAGAGCTCGACGATGCTCTTGTTGATTGCGGGATCATTGAGCGGCGTGTGGCACTTCTCGCACATGAAGACGGCGATGGGCACGCCCCAGATGCGCTGGCGCGAGATGGTCCAGTCGGGCCGGGTGGCGATCATGTTGGAGATGCGCTCCTGGCCCCAGGATGGGTCCCACTTGACGGTGGCGATCTCGTCGAGGGTGCGCTGGCGGAAGGTCGTCGGGGAGCCGTCGGGCGCGGTCGTCGGCGTCTCCATGGAGATGAACCACTGCTCGGTGGCGCGGAAGATGACGGGGTTGTGGCAGCGCCAGCAGTGCGGGTAGGAGTGGTGAATCTCGCTGAGGCCCATCAGAGCACCGCGCGAGCGAACCAGCTCGATGATTGCGGGGTTGGCCTTGAAGATCTGCAGGCCATCGTATTCTGGCAGGCCGTTGCGGAGGCGTCCGGCAGCGTCGACATCGCAGAGCTGCGAGAGGCCGTATTTGGTTCCGGTGGCGAAGTCGTCGGCTCCGTGCGAGGGTGCTGTGTGGACGGCTCCGGTGCCCTGCTCGGTGGTGACGTAGTCGGCGTTGACGCCGAGGATCTCGCGGTCGAGAAATGGGTGCTGGAAGGTGACACGGTCGAGCTGGGTTCCTTTGAAGCGCGCGATCTCTTTTGCTTCGGGAAGATTGCAGGCCCGCTTCGTCGCTTCCGCCAGGGCTTCGGCGACGATGTAGACGTTGCCGTCGGTGTTCCTGAGTGCGACGTAGTCGAGTTCAGGGTTGAACGCGACGGCGAGCGAAGCCGGAAGCGTCCACGGGGTAGTCGTCCAGATGATGGTGTAGACCGGCAACCCTGCAAGTGCCGGGTCGATGGCGGCAGCTTCGCTGGTCAGCTTGTAGCGGACGTAGATCGAGGGCGAAGTGTGCATCTCGTACTCGATCTCGGCCTCGGCGAGGGCGGTCTTGTCGTGGATGCACCAGTAGACGGGCTTGAGGCCTTTATAGACGAATCCCTTCTCGAAGAAGTCGTAGAAAGTCTCGACGATGGACGCCTCGTAGGGAAGCGACATCGTCAGGTAGGGATTGTCCCAGCGGCCGAAGACGCCGATGCGCTCGAACTGGCTGCGCTGCAGATCCACATACTTCTGGGCGTACTCGCGACAAGCCTTGCGGACGGCGAGCGGGTCCATCTCGAGCTTCTTGCGGCCCAGTTGTTCGTCGACCTTGATCTCGATGGGAAGGCCATGGCAGTCCCAGCCCGGGACGTAGGGGGAGTCGAAGCCGGCCATGGTCTTGGTCTTGACGACGAAGTCCTTGATGCATTTATTCAGGGCGTGGCCCAGATGGATCGCTCCATTGGCATAGGGTGGGCCGTCGTGGAGGATATATTTGGGAGCGCCCGCGCGGGCGGCTCGAATCTGGGTATAAATGTCCTGTTGCTGCCACGCGGCCAGACGGATGGGTTCGTTGACCGGGAGGCCGGCCTTCATGGGGAAGGCGGTCTGGGGCAGGTTCAAGGTTGACTTCAGGGGCTTGCTTTCGGTCATGGCCTCAGTCGTCTCGGGCTTGGTCGCGGTTACTTCCGGCATCGGTTCCTTTTGGCTCGCTTTTCAGGAGGTACAGCAAATATCTATTGTAGCCGGGCCAGAGCAGCGCGTAGTTCCGGCGAAAGCGAGCCCGGGGGGAGGGAGTGTTGAAGATGCAACGGGAATTGTCTGCAATTGCAGACAATTTTGAAAGAGACTATCCAGGGAGACGGTGCGTCCAATGAGACGAGCACAGAGGGACGAATCTTTGTAGAATATTATCGGAGCCAGTGGCCCTGCCTTTGCTGTACAACATGAGAAAGCCGGCGCAAGACCGGCAGGAGAGGGGAGATGCTTGATTTCCCAAAAGAAAAACGGCGGCGAGATCCAAAGGCTCACCCGTCGTCGAGGCAAAGCAGCTTAATGGCGAACACTTGGCTGAATACACCGGATGATGATTCCAGGGATGTAGGTCCGACGCTGCGTCCGGCAGCTGAACGAAGAGACGGAAGGCTCCATGTGGGCTTCGCTCATCGCGAACCTGCGCGACGCCTTCAATCCCGTAAAACAGGCTCCACTGACGCTCGAGTCGAAGCCGGTGGAGAGCGATCTCATCATCGAGGACGAAGGCATCTTCACCTCGTTGAAGAACAGCTTCCGCGATGTCTTCTTTCCGCAGAAGCTTCCGCCGCTGGTGCTGGAATCGACTCCGATCGCCGTTCCGGACCTGTTGAGGGCGAAGCAGGATCCGAAGGCGACGGGATCGGCCATCGCGGTCTATGCGCTTCTGTTTCTGCTTTTTGCGTGGCTGGTGCACAAAAAGGTTCCGTTCGCGGCTCCGGTCAAGCAACCTGAGCTGACCAATGTCACCATTCCGCCGTTGGCGCCGATGAAGGCTCAGACGATGGGCGGCGGCGGCGGACAGCGTGGCCCAACCCCCGTGACCAAGGGAACGCCGCCGAAGTTTGCGGAGACGCAGATCGTTCCTCCCAAGGCACCTCCGCTGGAGGAGCCGAAGATCAAGATCGAGCCGACGGTGGAGGTCCAGAAGGACGTTCACATGGCCTCCAGCATTCCGCAGATCGGTGTGGCGAACTCGCCGCTGGTGGGAATGTCGATGGGCAATGGCTCCGGCACGGGACTGGGCTCGGGCAGCGGCTCGGGCATCGGGCCGGGTTCGGGTGGCAATACTGGCGGCGGACCGAAGCGCATCGGCGGAGGCGTCTCGGCGCCGCAGCTGATCTTCTCGGTTGAGCCTGAGTTCTCCGAAGAGGCCCGCAAGGCCAAGGTCGCAGGGAATGTGCTGGTCAACCTGTGGGTCGATACCAACGGCAACCCAAGCCATGTGCGCGTCATTCGCGGCGTGGGCATGGGACTGGACGAGAAGGCCGTTGAAGCAGTCCGCCAGTACAAGTTCAAACCCGCGATGGAGAACGGAAAGCCTGTCCTGGTGGAGCTGAACGTCGAGGTCAACTTCCAGATCTTCTAAAGAGCAGGGAACAACGATACGGAAAAAGGGGCTTGCCTTTGTGGCAAGCCCCTTTTTCTGTGGAATGACGGTGGTCGTTACTGGGATGGGTTGCGTTGATCAGGCGGCTCTGTTGGCCGGGCTGGTGTGAGGTGCGAGGGGGCTGGCAGGCCGGGACAGCCTCACGCTGTTGGATTGCAGCTGGAATCGATCCACCTGTTCTTCGAGCGTGACTGCGGTGGTGCGAAGCGACTCGATGCCCGCGGCAGTGGTGGCCATTCCAGCCAGATTCTCATTGCTGAGAGAGTGGATGGAATCGAGGCTCGCCGAAGATTGATCGGCGGCCGCTGCCTGCTGCGAAGCGGCGATGGCGATCTGGGTGATCATCTTGTCGACGCGTTCGGCCATGCCGATGATGCGCTCGAGTGCCTCTCCGGCCTGGTTGGTGGTGACGACGCCCTGTTGCACGGTGCCGGTGCCGCTCTCCATGCTGGAGATGGCGACGCGGGTGCGATCCTGAATCTCCTGGATCATCGTGGCGATCTCACCGGTAGCCTGCGCGGTGCTCTCGGCCAGGCGGCGGACCTCTCCGGCGACGACGGCGAAGCCGCGTCCATGGTCGCCCGCACGTGCAGCCTCGATGGCGGCGTTGAGAGCCAGCAGGTTGGTCTTGCGGGCGATCTCGTCGATGACGGTGACGATCTGCGAGATGCGCTTGGAGTCCTCGCCGAGCAGGCCGACTGTGGATGACGTCTCGCTGACCGCCGAGGCGATGGAGTGCATGGAGCCAAGGACCTGCTTGACGATATCGCCGCCGTCGCGTGCGGTCTGCGCTGCGCTGCGTGCTGTCTCCGCCGCGGATTGCGTGTGGCGGGAGACTTCGGCGATTGAAGCCGACATCTCCTGCATGGCGGTGGCCGCCTGCTGGGTCTGCTGGCTCTGCTGGTCGATGCGGCGATGGATCTGGTCCGACGCAGATCGCATGGAAGCGGCGCTTCCGGTGAGGGAGCCTGCGGTCTGGACCACGGTGCCGATGATCGAGCCCAGGCTGGACTGCATTTTCTGCATGGCCTTCGCGAGTGTCCCGATCTGGTCGCTGCCATAGAGGTGGTTCAGCTCGTCTCCGGTCAGATTGCCCTCGGCGATCGCATCGGCGCGTTCGGCGACGAGGTCAATGGAGCGGGTGATGCGGCGCGAGAGGGTGAAGGAGATAAAGCCACCGCCCACGGCTCCGAGGATCGTCGCGATCCATAGCGTCCAGAGTGTGGAGCTGTTGGCGTGCTGGAGCTGTACGATCTCAAGGTCGGCCTGGGTCATCTGCGAATCGCCGAGATCGCCGGTCATGGCGAAGAGCGACTTCTCGAGCGGAAGGACCTGGTTCTGAAAGATCTCATACGCCTGCGCCGTACCCTGCGAGGTCTTGGACTCGTTAAGCTGCTCGATCTTCTCTTCGAGACTCTTCAGAGAAGCAAGGCCGGATGCGAGCTCGTTGATTCGAGTGGCATCGTAGCCCAGGTTGCCGCGCTCGGCGTATTGCTTCAGCTTGGTCATGGATTCATCGGCCTGGGAGAGATACTCCTGGCGAGCGCGCCGGAAGGCGGCCGAAGAGCCGGGATCGACGCCGAAGAGCATGTAGGACTCGAGCGCGTGGATGCTGTAGACCATGCGCAGGCGAAGATCGCGCGTGGCGGTGTTGATTGGAATGTGCTGGGTTGTGGCGCTTGCGGCCAGGCGGTTCGCCTCCCGGATGCGCATGGTTGCCGTAAAGGCGCTGAGGAGCATGGCGAAGATCAGGGCGCCTGTCGCAAGACCGAGTTTCTGTTCAAGTTTCATGAGTCTTCCCGTCGCTGAAAGTGGAATAGAGTTTGTGAGTTGTCGCCGCGTGGAGACGAAGGACTATTGACCGGAGAAGTTGACGTCGACGGTCATGCTGGTGGTCTCGGCTGCGGGCTCGAAGCGCCAGCGGCGCACCGCGTCCTGGGCAGCAGTGCCCAAAAGGGCGTGTCCGGATTCCACCTTGGCATCGGAGACCGAGCCGTCGGGGGCTACGACGAGCTGAAGGACGACGACTCCGCTGACGTGCATGCGCCGCGCGAGCTCTGGGTAGACCGGCGCGACCTTGCTGACGATGGCGCGGCGGCTTCCGGCCAGAGCGCTGGCAGGGCCGATTGCAAGAAGAGTGAGGAGAAGAAGGGGAACGAGAAAACGGCGAGAGAGTGCCACGATTTGCCTCCAAAAGGAATCTCAGAGGCTGTATCGGCAGAAAAAGCGTATGGCTTTAGTGACTAAACAAGGGCAGGATGCGCGATCTCCGCGAAGGTGAGGTTTTCAGCGGTGCTGCGGGTACGTTGTTTCCAGTCAAGAAAGAGCTTGCCGTAGCTGTCGGTGAGACAGGTCGCGGGGTCGATGGAGAGCTGGGCCAGAGTGCGCTCGATCCAGTCCGGAGAACCTTCGAGTTCAGCATAGGTCCCGATCGGGGTCTCGTCGACGACCACGTGGGCCCCAGGCTCGGAGGAGTGGGACCATTCGGTACGGTACTTCTCATAGACAAAGGCTGGAGCATAGCCAAGGTGCTCGAAGATGGAGGCGAGGGTGGGGCCGTCGGCAACGGTAGTCTCGGTCTCGATGCGGACCTTGTACCGCGAAGAATCGGGAGCGCTGTGAGGATCCGCGAGGCCCTTGTGCGTGACGGTATAGGTATTTCCGTACTGACGGATTCTGAGGATCTCGGTGCGGGCGCGGAGGTCGCGAGAGGGCGTGTCGTAGAGGGTGTTGTGCTCGAAGGTGCGCGGAGTATCGATGTGAAAGCCGAGCTCGAGGAGGCGCGACTGGAGGCCTGCGGGATCGGAGACGGGGAGCTTAAGTTCGATCTCGGCGTTCGACATGGGGTGAGTATACGGCGGTATGGAGCCCGATGGCGGCGATAGGATAGAGATATGTCCGGTGGAAAAACGGAATATTTAGAAGGGCTGGCAGGCCTTGCGCGAGCGGCGGAGATCCTCCGCGCCGGCGGCACGGTGGCGTTTCCCA
>Ga0193743_1002576_pt1 | contig 12659 bp, 15 predicted proteins | sample L2c2metaG_FD_143038 | JGI IMG/M metagenome (GOLD analysis project Ga0193743, IMG submission 143038) | Soil microbial communities from a riparian zone of the East river system, Colorado, United States - L2c2 | ecosystem: Environmental > Terrestrial > Soil > Riparian zone | place: USA: East River... | reverse complement strand
CAGCGCACAGGTCGAACGTGCCCGGAACCTGCGTGGTGTGCAGCTCAGCAACAAGACGCGGAGCGCCACCGCCACCGCCACCGCCACCTCCCCCGGCCCCGCACAGCGCGCCCGGCTCGGCACAGCGCGTTGGGCGGCTGTGTGAGCACCACGCGCGGGCTGCGTGAGCACCACGCGCGGGGCTGTCCGGTCCCCGGCCCGATTGGGCCCGGGCCGGGGTCGCGCACCGACTGCGCACGCACGACGCGGCGGGTCGACCAGCCATTTTGGGCGTGGCCGACAGTGCGGGCCAGAGTAGCGTCGGTGTATGAGCGATCAGAGCCTTCGTGACCAGGCCCGAGAGGCGGTCCTCAGGGCGATCATCAAGTCCGCTCCGACGGTCGGCAACAGTCCCTCGGGGGTCCGGGACCTCGCCGAGGCCTACGCCCTGCTCGAACGCGACCTGATCCCCAACGCCGGAGTAGTGCAGAGCAGGACCTAGGTCCGGATCCGAATGGCCTATCGCCGCTGCGCCGCGCCGTTGGACTGGCGTGGCCTGGGTATTTGGCTCATCGCTTCGCGGCGCACCGCGTCGTAAATGATGAACGCTTCATCCAGGGCGGCGGTCCGCAGCGCGGAAACGAACTGAGGCAGATTCACACCGACGATGTTCAGTTCGCCTGAGTCGTCGGCCAGCTTCGCGTGTGCGCGTGCTAGTACCGTCAGCAGCCAAGGATCACAGTCCATCGCGGCGGACACATCAACGACCAGCTGTCGGATGCCAACCGCGTACAACCCCCGTATCGCGCCACTCACCTGGACTGTTGCCGCGCGATCCGCCCGGCCCATCACCAGTACCCTGGGCCGGGCGCCGGCGTAGACAATGGCCCATCCGGGCGAAGGCTTTGTCGCTGTCGGGGCGGTGGGCGCTTCAGTCGACGTGCGTGAGAATAGCTCCATGACGTGCTCCCAGTGCACAGCGCGAAAAGATCGGCTGGCGCAACACCGGGGACTGGAGCGCGACGTCGGCCCCGACTGTACGCGCATGGGCGCGCCGCGCGGGCGGCAAAACTGGCAAAACTCCAGTAACTCGTCAGTGAAGATAATCCCGCAATGCTTGGGCAGGTGCTGGCTGGCGGAGCTTGTTCATCGCGTTTGATTCGATCTGGCGGATTCGCTCCCGGCTTACCCCGTAGATCCGGCCGATTTCGTCCAGCGTGCGGATCTGACCATCCTCGAATCCGAAACGTAGCCGGATAACACCGGCTTCCCGCTCGGGCAGAGTGGCCAGCACGTCCTGCAGGTGGTCCTGGAGCAGCGTGAAGCTGACCACGTCCACGACGTCGGCGGCCTCGGCGTCCTCGATGAAGTCCCCGAGCTGCGCATCGCCGTCACCGATGGCCAGGTCGAGCGAGATGGGTTCCCGGCTGTACTCCTGGATCTCCCGTACCCGGTCCGCGGTGAGGCCCATCAGCGCGGCCAGCTCTTCCCTGGTGGGTTCGAGGCCGGTTTCCTGCCGCAACTCGCCCTTGAGCCGGCCGAGCTTGTTCATGATCTCTACCAGGTGCACCGGAATGCGGACGGTGCGCCCCTGATCGGCCATCGCGCGGGTGATGGCCTGGCGGATCCACCAGGTTGCGTAGGTGGAGAACTTGTAGCCCTTGGCGTAGTCGAACTTCTCCACCGCCCGCATCAAGCCGATATTCCCTTCCTGGATCAGGTCGAGAAAGTCCATGCCACGCCCGGTGTAGCGCTTGGCCACCGACACCACCAGCCGCAGGTTGGCCTCGAGCATGAGCTGCTTGGCGCGTTCGCCACTGCGCACGATCCACCGCAGGTCACGGTGCAAGTCGGCGGAGTTCGGGTCTGAGTCTCGGTCTCCCGGGGGTTCCCGGCGCAGTCGCTCCGCCGCGTAGAGGCCGGCCTCGACGTGTTTGGAAGCCTCGACCTCGGTCTGGGCGTCGAGCAACCCGACCTTGCTGATCTGGTTGAGGTAGGCCCGGACTGAATCTGTGGTGAGCGTCGGTTCGACGCGCGGGCGTGCCCGGGGACGCGGTGCCGAGTCTCCTTGGGAGCGGGCGCGGTCGCGGCGAGTGATGGTTTTGGCGGAGCCGGGGTTCGGCTTGCCCGTCGCGACAACGGTCAGCGTGGTCGGCATGGCTATCTGCCTCGCTGGGCTGGCATGGCCAGCACGCCCTCGCCGGGATCAGTGGCCAGCGCCGCCGTGGCGGCGGCGACCGAAACAAGCTGGTGGCGGCCATAGTGCACGCGGCGGCGGTCGCGGTTACGGCGCAGCTGTGCCTCCAGCTTGCCGACCGCGGCGTCGATCGCGGCGTAGAGGTCGTGCGCACAGGCTTCGGCGCGCACGGTCGCGGCGTCGACGATGCCGTTGATCTCGACTCGTTGGCATGCTTTGGCCTGCCGGGGGTTCTTCTCGCAATGCAGCACAACCGAGTAGCCGACCACCCGACTGTTGTACCGCTGAAGACCGGCCAGTTTGTCGGCGATGTAGTCGCGGTGGTGCGGGGATACGTCGAGGTTGCGACCGGTCACCACAATTTCTTCGGCCCGCCCGATCCCGCGGGTCGTGCCAGATTTTCTGGAACGTGACCTTCTCAGGCCACTCACGTCGACAGATTGGGCGTTCAAAACAGCAATATGGTTCATGAGGTCCCACTTTCCAGGCCTGATACCCAGGCCCAGCTGGATTCGATCGGTGAATGGTGACGCCGCCGTGCCCGAAAAAGGCGACGGCGCTTCGATCGGTCCGATTCGCGCGGGCGAGGTTTCTAGGTCAAATCCCGGGGGTGCCCACCGTCGGTCTCCCAGCGAGAGAGCTCTGTCTGCTGCTCGAACCGCGACAACGGGATCAGCCCGGTCGCGACCAGGGCGGCGCTCTCGAACAGGCCGGCGCGTGCGGGCGGAAACCCGACGGGCCAATTATCGCGCCGACTAGACCAGATAAGTTCGATGACCGACGCCATGTCGGTGTCCTGTCTCCGGCCGCGCAATAGGCCGGAACCGCCGCGCGCTGACGATGACGCCAGCAGGGGCCGCTGACGCTCGAAAAACCCTCAGTGATTGCCACCATACTCCAGTTTCGCTCTATCGAGCGTGCTGGATACAGGCCGCGGTTTTGCGTCTACGACGCCGTGCACAGCCGGAAGATCGGGCGCCGGCGCCCCGGGGTCACCGGGTGGCCGCCCGCAACGGTGCGCTGACCGCGTGCAGGTGTTGCAGCACGTGCCCATACGTGCGCAGAAAGCCGCACTCGGAGTACTCGATGTTCAGTCTGGCGCAGTAATCCCGCACGATCGGCTGTGCGCGACGCAGGTTCGGCTGGGGCATGTTGGGGAACAGATGGTGCTCGATCTGGTAGTTCAGTCCGCCGAGGACAAAATCCACCCAGGGTCCACCGCGCACGTTGCGCGAGGTCAATACTTGTTTCCGCAGAAAATCCAGCGAGTGGCCCTGCGTCAGGATTGCCATACCCTTGTGGCCGGGAGCGAAAGAACATCCGAGGTAAAAGCCCCACAGGCCCTGGTGCACCACAATGAACACCACAGCGGTGAGTGGTGAGAGCACCAGGAAGACGGCCGTGAAGTAGGCGACAAAATGCCCGGCGAGCACACAAGCCTCGACCTTGCGTGACTTCAATCCGTCGTCGAAAATTGCGCGCACGCTGGACACATGCAGGCTGAGGCCTTCCAGCAGCAGCAACGGGAAGAACAGCGGCGCTTGATGCTTGGCTATCCAGCGGGTCAACCCACGCTTGGCGTGCCCCTGGCCTTCGGTGAAGGCGAGCACCTGGATGTCCAGGTCGGGATCGTCGTCCTCGTGATTTGGGTTGGCGTGATGGCGATTGTGCTGCTCGACCCACCACGCATAGCTGAGACCGACGAGCCCACCATGGAAAACACCCACGACATTGTTGGCCCGCAGGTTGCCGAAGATCTGCCGGTGACCGGCGTCATGTCCGATGAACGACAGCTGGCCAAACATCACGGCGAAGAACGCGGCCAGGAACAGCTGCCACCAGGAGTTGCCCAGGTACACAAAAACCACCCAGCCACCCGCGAACGCCAGGATGTTGAGCGAAATCCGCAGCGCGTAGTAGCCAAAACGGCGCTTCAACAGGCCTTCGGCCCTGATCACCCGAGACAGTTCCGCGTAATCGCGGCTCGGGTTCGCGGGTAGTCCCGCCGGGGGCGAGGCGTAGCGCGAAGTCATCCGGAACCACCGTTCGCAGTCGCGTCCAACAGCGCACCGGGGTCTGGGGCGGCACCGGATCGGGGGTTCCCCGCGATCTATCGCCAGAGTTCCATGGCGCGGGCCGCTCGGCAACCAACCGCTTCGTGAACTTGCTGCGCGGGCTCAGGTGCGGTTGTTGCGCATCAGCGCCGAGGTCAGCGCGTTCGGGTCGAGGCGGCCTTCGACGATGTCACGGGCCACCTGGCTCAGCCGCAGGTTGCGGGCCCGGGCGTACCGGCGGAGGCGGTCGAACGCGGAGTCCATGGTGAGGTTGGAGTGCTGCCTGATCACTCCCTTGGCCTGTTCGATGACCAGCCGGCTGTTCAGCGCGGTCTGGAGTTGCTCGCTGAGCGTCTCGGCGCGGCGGATGGCCCGTTCTTGGAGGATGCCGATCGTGGCCACGTCCGCCAGTGCCTGACCCAGGGCGAGCGCGGCGGGCGGCAGTGCCCCTGGCTGGGCGCTGAACAGGTTCAGCGCGCCGATGGCCTGCCCGCGTAACCGCAGCGGCAGCGCGTGCACCGCCCGGAAGACGCCCTGTTGCGCGACGGCCTCAACGAACCGGGGCCAGCGCTGTTTCTCCTCGGCCAGGTCGGCCACGCTTATCTGGGCGACCGACCGGTAGCAGTCCAGACACGGCCCCTCGTCGTTCTGCAGCTGCATCAGCTCCATCAGCTCGGCGTCCTCGCTGGACGCGGCCAGCACCCGCAGTTGCTGGTGGGCGTCGACCAGCACGATGCCCGCCGCGTCAGCGTGGAGCAGCTCGACGCTGTGACCGACCAGCCGGTCCAGGAGGTCGACGACGTCGTAGTCATCGACGAGGGTGTCGGCCAACTCCACGAACGCCCGGCCAAGTTGCTCGCGATCATCTTTTGGCTGGCTCACGTCGAATTCCTCCTCCACAGCTCCCACCGGCTAGCTCATCTCCGGCGAGAACTGCAACTGTCGTGACACAACGTCACGGGCGACCTCGCTGAGCAACCGCTGCTCGGCGAAGGCGTATGCACGCATGCGGGTCAGGGCTTCTGTCGCGCTCACCCCGAGCTGGGCGAGCACCATCCCAGTTGCTTGGTGGATCTCCGCCCGGTGGCTCATCGCCGGATCCAACCACCGGTCGTCGCCGTGGCCGGTGCGCAGGCCGAGCAGCAGTACCGAGGCGGTGTCCGCCGCGGCCAACACGTCCCGCCGCTGCACCTTGCTCAACCCACCCGGTTGGATCCGGTGCAGGTCCAGCACGCCGAGCGTGATCGCGCCCCACTGCAACGGCAACGCGAACAACGCTCTCACCGAGGTGCGCTCGGCGACGGCGTCGGCGAACATTGGCCAGCTCGACGCCTCACTGGGCTCAGCCAGGTCCGACACCAGGACCGGCGAGCCCATTGCCGCGGCTTGGATGCTCGGGCCCTCGTTCATGGCGAACTGGAGATCTTCCAGCAGCTCCGCGGTGGTATCGGTGGCCCACAAGGTGGCCATCTCCGCGCCCTCGATCAGCAACGAAATCGCCGCCCCGTCGATGTCCAGCCCGGTGACACAGAGGGTACAGATCCGCTGGGCCAGGTGGCTATCATCCGCCACCTCGCCGATGGTCTCTAGCAGCGCCCGGGTGACCGGGCCAGGCTCAATCACCTGGGCCCTCCCTGGGGCGTGTCCTCCAATTTCTACGGATTCACTTGCCGCTGAATCTGCCACGCCCATACATCGGGGTCGCGGGCTTCCCCGCGGCGCGGCAGATGCACGCGCGGTCCACGGCGCGGTCAAGGCTCGCCTGGCAGAACCGCGTTCCGGTCGTATCGTGCAACGACGTGTCGTGCCCGCATGCCTCACAGACTGGCGCCAGGCTGTCGTCGCTGAGCTGCTCGGACTTCGGCGATCGGTCCTCGAACGTGGTCGTCATATCGCTGACCTGACTCCGTCGGGGCACCCGACGAGAAAATGAACTCCTGGCGCGGCACGTCGAAGAGATGCTCTGCGACCAGGACGACTGTGAGCATACGCCAGCCCGGCTAACCGTCAGCGATAGTCGGCGGGGTTCGCGTCGAGCCCGGGCTCGCGGTTCGCTTCGACGAATCGCCAGAGGTCGGGCTGGGAGCCGTCCACGTCGGTGAAGCCGTACTCGTGCGCAACCTGGCCGGAGGTCACCGATTTCTGGTTCCACCCGGCCCGCTTCGGGTCGGCCGCCAGCGCGGCGACGGCACGCCCGACGTATCGGGGTGACTCGGACAAGACGAAGTCCGGCGGGGCCGGGGGGTAGTTGGGCACGCTGCCCGGGGACAGCGCGTCGCGCCAGTTTTCTTCGCGGACGCCGAAGTTGTCGAGCATCATCTCCGACCGCAGAAAGCCGGGGGTGATCGCAACCGCGGTTCCACCGTGCTTCGCCAGCTCGTGCCCCTGGGAGAAGGCGAGCCGGTTCACCGCGACCTTCGCCAGGTCGTAGTACACCGAGATGCGGTATCGGGATGCGTTGTAGTCGGCGGTGCCGTCGGTTACCTCGACGAGCAGGCCACCGGGCGTGTCGACGAGCAAGGGGAGCAGGTGGTGGGAAGTGATCAGGTGGGTGTCGACGGCGAGCCGGAGTATGCGCAGGCCCGTGTCGAGGGAGTGCTCCCAGACCGGGGTGTTCCACTGCGCCGGGCCGCCTTTGAGCTTTTCGGCGCCCCAGATGTCGTTGACCAGTACGTCGATGTGGCCATGATCCTCGCGGATTCGCTCGGCCAGCCGTTGCACCTGGTCGGGGTCGAGATGGTCGACTGCGACCGGAATGCCCGTCCCGCCAAGCTGGGTGACCAGGTCGGCGGTCTCCTCGATCGTCTCCGCCCGTTGGTAGTCGGATTGGATCGGGTGCACGCTGCTGGTGCGGCCGGTGCACACCACCGTTGCCCCGGCTTCACCCAGGGCGGCGGCGATGCCACGCCCGGCACCTCGGGTCGCGCCCGCGACGACGGCCACCCGGCCCCGCAGCGCTGCTCCATCCGGTGACCAGTTCACCGGGCAAGTCTGCCAGCGCGGGTGAGCGGCGCTCGAGCGAAAAAGCAGCTAGACGTGGCGGGGCCGGCCGGCGATGGCCCCGGCGACGGTCTGCGCCACGATCACCACGAGTAGCACGGCGAGCGGTGCGGACCAGCCGCCGGTCGCGTCGTGCAGCAGTCCGAACACCAGCGGGCCCGCCGCGGCCAGCAGGTAGCCGAACCCCTGGGCCATCCCGGACAGCCGGGCGGTGTCCGCACCGGTGCGCGCGCGCAACGCGATGACGGTCAGGGCGAGGGAGAACACGCTCATGCCCAGCCCGAGCAACAACGCCCAGAGCAGCGGTGCCGCCGAGGGAGCGAGCAGAAAACCCGCGGTGCCGGCGAAGCCGCAGAGCCCGAGGCCGACGATCCATCCGGTTTGGCTGGGCCGGCTGGCCGCGAGCGGGGGGACCAGCAGGCTGATCGGCAGCGCGATGATCGTCAGCAGGCTCAGCAGCACCCCCGCGTAGTCCCGGCTGATCCCGGCGTCCATCAGTACCTGGGCCAGCCAGCCGATCACCGCGAACGCCACGAACGCCTGCAGGCCGAAGAACCCGGTGATGATCCAGGCGAACCCGTTGCCCAGGAGCGAGCGGCCGGCGATGGGTTCGCCCGGGATGCCACCGCGGCGCAACGAGTGGCGCCGGCCGGCGATCAGCCAGACCACCAGGGCCAGCACGGCGAGCACCGCCCACGAGGCCAAAGCGGGGCGCCAGCCACCGAGCAGGCCGGCCAGCGGCGCGGACAGGGCGAAGGCGAGCGCGGCGCCGGTCTGCAGGGAGGCGGTGTAGAGCCCGGTGACGAGACCGACCCGGGCCGGGAACGAGGTCTTCACCACGACCGGGAGCAGCACTCCCGCCGAGGCCACCCCGATTGCCGCGATCACCGTGGCAACGGTCATCAGCACCGCGCCGGCCATCACCCGCAGGACCAGGCCGGCGGCCACCATGGCGAGCGCGACGGCGATGGTGGCGCGCAGCCCGGCTCGCCGCGCGATCGCCGGCGCCACGAGCCCGGCGGCGGCGAAACACAGCACCGGAACGGTGGTCAGCAACCCGGCCCAGGTCGCCGAGGCGCCGAGCGCGAGACGTGCCTCGTCGAGCAGCGGTCCCAGACTGGCCACCATGGGACGCAGGTTCATCGCGACCAGCAGCACCGCCGCACCGAGCAGCAGGCCGCCAACCGGCCGGCCACCGGGCACGCGCAACGGAGCGCTTGCCGGGGGACATTTCGGAGCGGGCGCTGCTGAACTCATCCTCGGTATCCCTTTCGGCGGCCGCGTCGGATGTGAGTGAACAGTGAACGAGTGCCTCGCCACTCAAATCGCCGGGTGAGGACCGGTGCCTTGACTGATACTGCTCTCACCAGACCCGGGGCCACGCCAGGCGCAGGTGACCGGTTAGGAATGTTGCGGCGACTTGCGGGTGGTGGTCCCGATATTTCTCGACTTTGCCGAGAGCGGCCAGGACGTTGTGCTGGAGGCCGACCTCTGTGTGATCGGCGCCGGCGCGGCCGGGCTCACGCTGGTCCACGAACTGCGGCGCTCGGCACTGCGCATCTGCGTCATCGAGACGGGCGGGCTCGACCGTGATGCCGCGGCCGACGAGCTCAGTGCCGCGGCCTCGCACGGGTCCACCACGCTCGACTTCATCGCCACCCGGCCACGGGCTTTCGGTGGCAGCACGGTGGAATGGGGCGGGATGTGCTGCCCCCTGGACGAGTGCGACTTCGAGACGCGGCCGTCCATGCCGCTGCACGGCTGGCCCATCTCCTTGGCCGACCTGGAGCCCTACTACCAGCGCGCACACACCGCCCTCGGGCTCGGGCCACGGTACTTCGACGAGCGCCTCTGGTCGGTGCTCGGCATCCCGCCGCCCGAGGTGGACCAGCGCCGGCTGCGGACCAAGTTCTGGCAGTACCGATCGCCTCGGCGGCTTCCGCCGCACAGCCCGCTGCGCTTCGGCCAGGCCTACCGGAACGATGTCGCCTCGAGCGACACGGTCAAGGCGGTGCTCAACGCAACCGTGGTCAAGATCGTGCGAGCGCCCGGACGGGATGCCGTCGAGCGTGTCGAGTTCCGCAGCATCGCCGGTCGGCGCGGCCAGGTCCGGGCCAACGCCTTCGTGCTGGCCGGCGGCGCTGTGGAGAACGCGCGGCAACTGCTGGCCTCGGACTTCAGCGGCTGCAGCGAGGCGGTCGGCCGGTACTTCATGGAGCACCCGCACGTGAGCGTCGGGCGACTGGCGCATGACGACACGCGCCGCCTGCTGCCGAAATGGGCGGTGTTGCAGCGGTCCGGGCAGGTGTCGTTCCGGCCCAAGTTCCTGCCTACGCCGGACTACCAGCGCGAGCGCGACATCCTGAACGCGAGCTTGACGCTCGAGGTGCGTTGCGGACCGGACTGCCCGCACCGGGCGCTGGCCGACTTCGCCCGGGGGGTGCGGGAGAAACGGCGCGGCGGCGAGCTGGCCCGCGCCGCCGGGCGGGTGGTGGTGCATTCCGGGGTGCTCGCCGGCGCGGCGTACCGGCGGTCCGTCGGCCGTCCCGCCTGCCCTGGTCACGGCGGCCTGGTGTTGTACTGCCGATCCGAACAGGAGCCGAACCCGGCGAGTCGGGTGGTGCTCGGCCGGGAGCGCGACGCGTTGGGCGTCAACCGGGCCGAGGTGTCCTGGCGGCTCTCCGACCGGGACCGGCGAACCGCGGTCGACTTCGGCAACCTGGTCGGCTCCGAGCTGCGTCGCCTCGGCGCGACGAACCTGACCATGGACAGTTGGCTGGACGAGCCAGACGGGTGGCCGGCGGACATCCTGGGCGGCCCGCACCACAGCGGGACCACCCGGATGTCGGACAGCGCGGCCACCGGTGTGGTGGACAAGAACTCGCGGGTGTACGGCGTGCCGAACCTGTACGTGCTGGGCTCGTCGGTCTTCCCGACCGGTGGCTACGCCAACCCGACGTACACGATCGTCGCACTCGCCATCCGGGCGGCTGATCACCTTCAGGCTCAGCTGCGGGGCGGGGTGCCCACCCACGCCTGGCAGGGGACGGTCCCGACCGCGCCGGTGTTCGACCCACAGCCAGGGCGTGACTCGGAACCGGATCTGGACACCGGTTCAACCGCGCCCGCGCCGACGCCCTGACCTGGCACTCTCGGGTTACCGGGTACCGGGCAGCATCGCGATGACGGTGTCTTCCGGGGTCAGCGCTCGCCCGTCGGTGGCGTGCACCTCGAGCCTCGCGACGGGCTGGTTGCGCTCCCGGTCCACCAGCCGGGCCCGGACCTCCTCCGGCAGGAAGAAGTACTCCTCCCCCCACTGCCGCAGCGCCACCAGGACCGGAAACAGGCCGCGTCCCTTCTCGGTCAGCTGGTAATCCTGGTAGGCGCTGCCATCACTGGCCGGCACGGTCTCCAGGATGCCGTGCGCCACCAGGCTGCGCAGCCGCGCGGACAGGATGTTCTTGGCCAGGCCGAGGCTCTTCTGGAACTGGCCGAACCGGCGCAGCCCGTCGAAGGCGTCCCGAATGATGAGTAGCGACCAGCCGTCGCCGATCGCATCGAGCGGTCGGGCGACAGCGCAGCTGGCCTCCGCGTGGCTGGTCCGGGTAACCATCAGACCCTTCCTGGACGTTCGGGCGGACGTTCGCACGGAAGCCCGCACAGACAACGCAGTTGCATTATAAAACCAGAGTCTGACACACTCCAGTGGTAGCAACTTGCAACCACCTTGGAGAGGGCATGGATGACTCAGGAGTACGCGCCGGCGCCCGAGCGTCCGTCGGTCGGCCAGGCCCCGGGGATGTCCGGCCCGCTCGCGTTGCTGTTCTCGGTGGCCTGCGGGCTCGCCGTTGCCAACGTGTACTTCGCCCAACCGCTGCTGGAGGTGATCGCCGACGACTTCCGGATCAGCCACGCGACGATCGGCATCGTGATCACCGTCACGCAGATCGGCTACGGGCTCGGGCTGCTCCTGATCGTCCCGCTGGGTGATCTGCTGAACCGTCGCCGGCTGGTCGTCGGGCAGTCGGCGCTCTCGGCGCTGGTGTTGCTCGCCGTCGCGCTCGCGCCCACCGGACCGCTCCTGTTGGCCGGGATGGCCGCCGTCGGGGTGCTCGCCGTGGTGACCCAGGTGTTGGTCGCCTACTCGGCCTTCCTGGCTCGGCCGGCCGACCGTGGCCGGGTGGTCGGCACCGTCACCAGCGGCATCATCATCGGCATCCTGTTGGCCCGGACCATTTCCGGTGGGCTTGCGGACCTGGCCGGTTGGCGGTCGGTCTATGCGGTTTCCTCGGCCGCCACGCTGGTCATGGCCGGGTTCTTGTTCGCCGCGCTACCCCGGGACGTCGCCCGTCCTCGGATCCGGTACCCGGCGCTGATCACGTCGGTGTTCCGGCTGTTCGTCGAGGTCCCGGTGTTGCGCACCCGCGCGGTGCTGGCGCTGCTGATCTTCACCGCGATCATGGTCCTGCTCACTCCGCTGGCGTTGCCGCTCAGCGGGGCACCGTGGCACCTGTCCACCACGCAGATCGGGCTGTTCGGGTTGGCCGGAGCGGCCGGTGCGCTGGCCGCCAGCTACGCGGGCCGGATGTCGGACCGGGGCCACGCCCAGCGCACCACCGGGATCGGGCTGGCGATCATGCTCGGCTCCTGGCTGCCGATTGCCCTGCTGCCCCATTCGCTGTGGGGGCTGGTCGTGGGGGTGCTGGCGATCGACTACGGGCTGCAGTCGGTGCACGTGGCCAACCAGGGCCTCATCTACCGGGTGCGCCCCGAGGCGCAGAGCCGGCTGACCGCCGGGTATATGATCTTCTATTCGATCGGCTGCGCCATCGGCTCGATCGGCTCCACCCTGGTGTACGCCTGGGTCGGATGGACCGGGGTCTGCATCCTCGGCGCCCTGGTCAGCCTGACCGCGCTGATTTTCTGGGCGCTGACCCACCACGGGGAAGGCTGAATCAGGCGTCGGGCCGCGATGAAGCCGTGGACATCTTGTGGTTCTACTTCGGCTACGCCGGGTTCTTCACGCTGGTCGACGACAACGGATGGTCCTATCCCCGCGCCGAGCAGTGGCTCTGCACCACAGCGGCCGCCGCCCTGCTCTGAGGACCGGCCTCGGGGCTGCCGCCGACCGGCAAAAACAGACGGACCAATCAGCTCCCCGGGGTAGCGTCCGCTAGCGATGTGGTCGGAGGGGGTCGGATATGACACCGGTGGCCGAGGCAATGACTGAACGGCTGCGCCAGGTATGGGAGGCGACCGACTACCACGCGGTCGCCGCGCGCGAGATGCTGGTCAGCGAACTCCTGGCGCGCGAGGTGGATGTGCACTGGGGCGACCGGGTTCTGGACGTCGCCGCCGGAACCGGCAATACCGCGCTGGCGGCGGCCCGCCGCGGCGGCCGGGTGACCGCATCGGACTTCTCCGCCGCG
>Ga0193743_1002575_pt1 | contig 12664 bp, 11 predicted proteins | sample L2c2metaG_FD_143038 | JGI IMG/M metagenome (GOLD analysis project Ga0193743, IMG submission 143038) | Soil microbial communities from a riparian zone of the East river system, Colorado, United States - L2c2 | ecosystem: Environmental > Terrestrial > Soil > Riparian zone | place: USA: East River... | reverse complement strand
CTTGCGCCTAGTGCTCTTGCTGTTGCTTTACAGAAGCAGGGCGCAGGTGACGCAGAGTCTCTAGGGCGCCTGAACATCGTCGCTGCCTCCGCAGCGTTGCGGGATACCGCCCAGATGGAGGGAACCCGAAAGGCCGTTGCGCATGAACGCAACATTTGGCTCTCCGTACTGCATGGCTTAAAACTTCAGCATTCGGAAGCAAATGCAAACTTCATCTTCTTCGATGCAGGTATGCCACAACCGAAGCTCGCCGCAGCAATGCTCTCGCAGGGCATAGATATCGGTCGCGCGCACCCACCGTACGCCAATTGGGCACGCATTACGATAGGGTTGCCTGAGGAGAATCGGCGTGCTCAGGCTGCACTGCGACACACCTTAGAGGGAACTGCTGCGGACAGTTCCAGCACTGCAGAATGAATCAGGAGTTAATCTCCGCCACTACGTTTCCGAGCCAAATGGTGGCGCTAGTTCAGCAGCGGGGTCATAGCGAGAGGACGGTCATATCGGTGATTCTCAAGATTTGCGAAGTTGGCAATCCCGTTCTGCGCAAGGTTGCGCGTTCCTTATTGGCGGACGAGATCCGCACCAAAGAGATTAAGGACTTGATTGGGTACATGCGAGACACCATGCGGGATGCTCCAGGGGTGGGCCTGGCTGCGCCGCAGATTGGAGAATCGCTCCAGATCACAGTGATTGAAGATAAGACCGAATATCAGAAAGGCCTCACCGCCGAACAATTGAGCGAGCTCTATGCGGCCAACTTTACAGAGGCCCGGGTGGACGTTTATGACAGCGCCTTTCACCGGGTGAATCTGCAAGGGATGGAGGGCGACGATAATCATCTTGGCGACGGCGACGATGATAGCCGGTACTCTTCCGAGAATGAGGCTTTTGTAGATCCGCGCCTGCCACACGACTTCGTACCTTTCAATGTGCAGGCTATCGGCAAAGATATTGTTGTGACCTATGTTCTTCATCAAGAAGGATCACCCTTTGAAACCGACGGCCCGGGACTCGGCTACGTGGATATTTACTCTTCGACTGGTCGACTCCTCCGGCGTCTGGAGCACGGCAACTTTCTAAACGCTCCCTGGGGCGTGGCTCTGGCTCCGCTCGACTTTGGACGCTTCAGCCACGATCTGCTCGTGGGACAATTCGCAGGAGGCGGGACAACTGAATCAAGCGGCTACATCGCTGCCTACGACTTGGCGACGGGAAAATTCGACGGCCTGTTGCAAGATGCCAGTGGGAAGCCGCTTTCCATCAATGGAATCTGGTCGCTCAGCCCAGCCAATGTCAGCCCTAGCAGTGCTGATCCAGATGAAGCGCCAGCTGCAGAGATATACTTCACTGCTGGACCCAAGCAAGCCTCCGGTGGCCTGTTCGGTTACTTGAATGCAGTTCCCACGGAACTGACCGAGTGGAGTGCCCAGTAACCAACGTCGTTAGTTCCCGGTTGCAGCGGGGAATGCATCATCCAAATCTACATTCCTCGCTGCAACTCGAGACGCCATTCTCATAGTTAGCGTGACGCCTGCATTCGTAACGTTCATTGCCAACGCTGGGCATCGCAGGGATCGATCCTGCACAGACGTTGCGAGATGAATGGACGTCGACCCAGCATATAGAGAATGTGCCCCCGTAGTGTTCTTAAAATTTAACGACCTGGATTGCGGCTCGCGACCAGTCGCAGACGGAACTCAACTTACTTAGACGCCAAGCCCGTCGCTCACAGCGACTCTCAGACGCCGCCCATAGCCAAGCGAAGCACTGCCTACATCAACTACAAATCGCCTTTACTGCAAACCCGACTTCTCACCGATCGCTTCGTCCAGAGTTGGAATAAAGCACCACGGTCGGTGTTTCCATTCTCATTTCCATCGTTCCCTTTGGAGACTGCCGTGGATACATATTTTGAATATTCAGAGCGGCCGGACAACCCCATTCTAGATCGCTATCTGCATGACGGCCTGAGATAGGCTGAGCCGGTTTCAGCGTATCGCGATATCCGCGGCTGATTCAACCGGCTTCATCCACGGCAAGCCTACGGTTCCCTAAAGACTAGCCAACACGGCTAGCGTTTGAGATTGGCTGAGACTTGCCGACCTTGGTTTCTCATCGACTCGCAGAAAGATTGGAGTATTGACAGGAAACTCCACGTTCGAGCCTTTCGCCAGGAAGGCATTGTAGACGTTCATGGCGGCGCCGAAGTAGCCAAAGCCGGTGGCCGTAGCTGCAGATGCCTGTGCCGCTCCGGCGCCAAGCAGCCCGAAGCCTTTACGTCCTTCTCCTGCTCGTGACCATGCCGTCTTGTTTACAGTCGAATCAGTAACTGACCTTGATGGCCCAATAAGAGACAGCGGCGCTCGCAACTGAGTGAAAAGGGACGTTGTTGCCTTTATATCTCCTTCTCCACCGACAGTAAGATCCTGGCCACCGGCAGCTTGGACACCAGCGACAGTCGCGCTCAAGTTACTAGCTGTCCCATTTGGCGTCAGCGCGGAATGAAAGGAGAACAGAAGAGTACCGTTCTTCTTCATCCAGTCAGCGTGTGTGGCTTTGCTGACGGTGCCTTGGAGCCTTGTGCCTGCCGGTAGGCCGATGGATATCGGCTACTGGCTGGACGGGCATCGGTGTTTTGATCGGGTCGAGCAAAGCTGCGTCGAAGATCGTTCCCTGATCGAGGTATTCGGGATGATATGGCAGGCTTGTGAGCGCGGCTTCGCCCAGCCGTTGTAACTTGTTTGGTTGCCGAAGAGGTTGAGCTGCATCCTTCACTTTTTGGCGAATGCCGGGACGCTGAGGCTTGGGAAGGTACTGCGCTGTCTTCACGCCACTGATGCCAACCGTTGTGTCGGTATGAATTGGCAGCGAAGTTCCATCGGAGAGAATGAGGTGGTCGAAGGTTACGTTAGCTGTCTTGGTAGGTGTGAAATCACCGCTCAGAAGCCGCCCAGTGCGCCTACTCATAGGTGCAGTAGAAACGGAAGACAGATGTCCTTTTATCGTCGATCCCTCTGGAATAGCAAGCATCGTTCCGATATAGACTGGATCCACTAGCCTCGCGGTAATTGGCTGGCCAGCCTTGGTTATGCGCAGACCCTTATCGAGTCTGCACCGAAGATCATTCCCTGATCCAACAACGATCGTATTCGGTGAAGGTTGAGCTTCTTGCGCGGCCGCAAGTGAGATAGAGACCGTCAAGACTGAAAACGATATAAGCATCCCCGTGATATGCGACTTCATAATTCACCTCATGTGGTTCTGACATATGCGATCTCGGCGGGAGCTGAGCGATAGCACCTGAGCCCGTTGTCTTGAAGCTAGTTGCGATCGCAGCGCTATGCCGTCAGGATATGTAGGGGGTGTGTAAGGATTTGTATGATCTGCACAATAGAAGCTCATACTGCCCGTTTTGCGGAACCAGATACTCGCACAATAACTAATTATGGGCGGTTGGTGATAGCTGTCTACCGCGTTTGTGGTCCTTCTATCTCTAGCCAGTCTTACGTATGTCGCATTAGGGATGACAACTACAGCACCTCTGGAGCTGTTGTCAGCCTATCCAACGTAAGTCCTCGGTGTGTCCGCAATGAAGTCAGGACATGTGAGGAGAATGTATAGATGTGCATCGAGAAGGAGGTTGGTTCACAGATTATATCCGGGGCGATGGAAGATTAATCGTGGCCTGTCTCCCTACCCTTGTGATGGTTGCTCTTGTCAGAAAACCAAGTCGAAGTCGACACGCATGCGCCGGTCATAATTCCCGAAGAACTGGCCATATTGAGGGTCGGAAGTGTTGGAATGAACTTCAAGTGCGTTGAAGTGGTTCGTAATGTTGCTAATTGATATGGAAGGTCTCAAAGTGTACTTGGAGTTTAGTCTGACGTCCTTAGCTACACGCGCATCCGCGGAGAAATACGTGGGAAATCGACCGCTCTCCGCTTTCATGCTCTGAATGTAATTTTGGTAGACATCGACCGATTGATAAGGGAAACCACTCCGCAACTCGACCATGGGATAAATTGTCACCTTCCATGGGAGTGCCACGCTGCCCCAGGTTAGAAAGCGGTTGGGAATATCTCCTGCTCGATTCGTATACAGGTTGCCACGTATGAAGGGTGAGGAGAAGTCGCCCAGGTAGGTGTCTGCTTCATTGATTGATCCCTCGGACACACTTCGAACGTACGAGGCGTAGATCATCCGGTTGGGTTGAAATGAAAGTTGGGCGGTCAGTTCAAATTGCCGATATAGGGAGCTTCCATCTCCTGCAAGTACAAACGCGTTTTGTCCCTGAACAACCTGCGGGGAGATGGTGATCAGCCCATTCCCATGACTCTCAAGATACTTGGCCTGCATCGCCAAATGCTCTGAAAAGCGATGTTGCGCTTCAAGGTTCCAGGCAACGGTGTAGGGCGCGAAGTTTCCGATTTTATGGTCCTGATCCACGAAAGGGAATTCTGATGCGGCTGCCTGCAACGTCAGGTTCAGATAGTGTTGGGGATTGCCTATCACTGTGCCATCTGGTTGATACGTTGTGATGATCTGCTCAGGGTAATGGCTGAACGCGTACACATTCAGAGGCACGCTGTCGTAGAAGGTGCCAATCCCTCCCCTGACAGTTGTGTGACCACTCGCCGTTGGACTCCACACAAATCCCACTCGAGGGGCAAAGCGTGTTGTTGCCGTAATGGTCTGTGCTTCCGCACGTATGCCGGTATCGATCGCAAAATGTGAGTTGAGGGTCCAATGATCCTGCACGAAGACGGCCGGTTGCTGATCGCTTCGATCAAACTGACCACCACTTGTAAAGTCGATCGTGCGAAGTTTTGCTCCCTGGTTATCGAAGATGGTGATCGTCTTTGCATGCAGTTGCCCCTCGTCATTCGCGATGGCAAGAGACGATCCAAATTGAATCTTGTGTATGCCGAGGCCGTTATAGGTTTAAGGGACCACAACTCATTCCATTCAAAGCGCCGGGAATGCCGTTGCTGTTGGGCAAAATAGTTTCCGCTATTGCCGGTGGGAAGAACGGTCATACCGAGGGGGCCCTGGGGCGAGATCGTAGTATTTAGGTCGCTCAAAGCGACGGTGCTTTGCAAGAGCCCTTCGCCTATTGCCAGCCGATGCGTGACGAAGCCGGTATAGGAGCGGGTGTCACCGTTCGGGGTGACCTCCTGTGGATTGAAAAAGTCGAGGTTTGCATAACGGATGGACTGAGGGACCACGTGGAAGCTTGTGGTCAGGGTTTGCCGGGGCGTTAGCGTGAAGTCCGCCTGAGTGAACGAGTTGACGGAGGTGATTTTGGTTTCATTGAAGGGAAACGGCAGTGTACGGATCGGTATCTTGTTGTCGACGAACTCCAGCCCTTCGGAGAAAGAGGCGCGATCCTGAACCAGTGGCCCACCGAAGGAGCTTCTGGGCGTCGCTGATTTGAGGCCCCGCAAGTGGCCGCTGCGAATCCGAAATTCCGGCAAAGGGTCATTGAGATCGTAATGCCATTTGTTGCCTCCTGGTTTGGTCTCCGCAGTCACCACTCCGGCTGTGAAGCGGCCATATTGGGCTAGGTAGGGAGAACTTAGAACATGGAGCGAATCAACGACATCGATGGGGACGCTCACGCCGAAGCGTCCCGTGGCCGGGTCTACTGTATCCACAGAGTCGACTACAAGAGCGCTGTGCATCTCGCCGGCCCCTTCGATCTGGGTCTGGCCGTTTGGCGCGCGCACAACTCCAGGGACAAGCGGCAGCGCATCAGTCAGCGTTATCGGCCGGAGTGGACTTTCATTGGCCTCCTCAGGCTTGATTGACGCGCCCGGCGAAGAGCTCTGTTCTGAAAGGTCTTCGGTTGTCCCTTGTACATTCACAGTCTCATGCGCCTGCGGAATGGGTACAACCTTGATTTCAAGGACAGGTTCAGCCACAGACCGGGTATCGACAACCTGCTCTACCGGCATGTAGCCGATCTGATGGACGGATATGGTGACGAGACCACGGCTCACTCGAGCTGAAGCACGACCATCAGCCCCGGTTTTCATCCGAGCGAGAAGTTTCCCCTGTCTCATGAGGACGACGTCGACATCTGGCATGGCTCCCCCATTGGCATCTGCAATGCTCACGGTGAAAGGCGCGTCCTGGGGTCCTTGATACCCCTGCAAGTGGATTCCAAGAGGTCCTACCAGTGCAAACGTAAGCAGTGCGAGTCGACGGGCCCAAGCACAGATTCGGGCGCATTTGACCGGTTCTCGCTCCTCCCTGGCAGCTCTAGACCAGAGCTTCATCGGATCGACCCATCCTCTTGAACGTGGCTCGAGTTTGTGTTGTGGCGTTCTGTCGTAACAGCATCAGGGCCTACGCAAGAAAGCCAATCTATCCCCACGCGCTTTCAAAGCGTGGGGGAGAAGACAGCAATCCTGGGGTGCGCAAGAAGGCTCGCGTAAGCCACGAAAACCTTGTGCGAGATAGGATCTACCGCTAACGTATGGGCCCCGTAGTGAGTACGGATCTCGTCCAAGACCCGATATGAGTCAGGACCGTCTTGCTGGATCACCGTCAATTTTCCAGCTTTTCCTGCGGCGTAAATGCGGTGGGAAGGTAGGTCCAGTGCAACAGAGTCGGGTCCGCCGCCGATCTTTAGCGACGTGATGACCCGATGCGTGTCCAGGTCAAACACGATTAACGTGGCATTTCCAGAGCAGACCGCGAAGAGCCTTCGCTGGCCGGAATCAATGGCCATCCCCGACGGTCCTTTGCAAGGAGCAAGCGGCCATTGTCCTACCACCAACCGCTTGCCGAGATCGATCGCAGCGAGTGAGTTGATGTCTTCAAGATTTTGATAGAGCAATCCAGTCCGCGAGTCTAAAGCGGGGAATTCCGGCTTTCCAGGAAGCTGTATCGTTCCGACCGTCACGCGCTTCTCAGGATCGATCAGCGTTGCAAGGTTCGCGTCTCCGTTCGCTACATATACGAGTTTTGCTGACGGGACATAGAGTATGGCATCCGCGTCCTCCGCAACTGGGATCCTCCCAAGTTGCCGAAGAGAGTTTGGATCGAAGACATCTACCGTGTTCTCTTCACTTCGTGTGATGAAGGCAACATTATGATGCTCCATCAGTAGCGCTACTCCGTGAGTCGCCCCACTCCCACGCATCACGGATACCGAGCTGACAGATGGTTGAGCCGGATCTAAATCGACCTTGAATAAGGCGCCCGACGACTCACTTGTAACGAATAACGTACTGCCGTTTAGTGTTAGATAGTCGAGAACGTTGAGTAGCCCGCCCTTCGGAAGCTCAATATACCCCTCGAATCTCATGAACTTGGATTTGCCTGGTGTGCCTGGGTAAACAAGACAGGCGAATACCACTGCTAAACAGGCAACGATCGCGGCTGCAAGTGCCGCCGTCATTTGAATACGTCCTTTTACGAATCCGCTCATTTTGCTCCCTATCACTGCGTTCTGGCCAGAGTTGGTACATTCAGCAAGCATCGTTGATGGGCCTCCAAAGGTTGTTTCACGCTTCCAAGGAGCCGGTTGCAGAGCCCAGTTGCAGAACCCGGTTGCAAGCGTCCACGAATTGCTTCGCGGAACTACCTCATTTGCCGTCAAGCTGTTGTAAGGCTTGCGCGATGCTTGTATCGGATGCTACCGATTTGAAGTTGTTGTGAACTTCGTCCTGCTGTTTGCTAATCGTCTTGAAAAACGCGAAGCGACCGTGGATATCGATCCTGGATGAACTTGTTTTCCATATGCCCGGAGATACCTGAAGTCTAGTGACATTGATGGTCCCGCCTTGATTGAGACTACCGACCGCTCCATAACCTAAATCCACCTTCTGTATTAGGGTCGCGGAAAACTGGGCTAGTCGTTTCTCCGTGGGATCCACCAGGATGATGCCACTCATCGCGTGAACTGCTCTCTCCTCATACGTCTTGGGCGCGTATGCTGGATTTGGACGGAAGGCGACCCTTTCCAGACCTCCTTGATTACCCTGATCGTCGAAGAGAAATGCCTCCGGAATCACCCGAAGAAGATCGTCAACTTTTCTTTCATCTGCATCGCGGTCTTTTTTGAGCGCCAGGCGCGCCTTCGGACTTTGCGCCAAGTCATGGAGTTGAGCGTCGTCCTGCTTTCGTTCAGAAGGCGATGGCTCATGACCATCTACCGAAATCAGACGATGAATTGGGCCGTCGATCGTCTCAATTTCCTCTTCAAGATAGACATGACCGGCAGTACGGCGCTTTACCTGGCTCGCCCATAACGCGTTTTGTTCGCGCTGGTGGACTTCGTTGTAGCACGCGTCGGCTATCAACACTTTCCCTGTCTGTGCTGACAGCAATGGCCGGACCGACAGCAAGCAGAACGAAACCAATGAAAGATATCTGCCCTGCGGGCACAAGAGTTTCATTATTGTCATAGGGGAAAGGACTCCTAAAGCTGGTGAAGTGCGACGGCCCGTCGCAACCAGTTGGCCGACCAACGAGATGGAATTGTCATTGCTCACGGAAGACAATCGCTTATCCAAAAAGAATCGCTATACGAATTGCGAAAAACGACAGTGCCCACGCAATGTAGTTGAAGTTGACCAAGATGCCGCGCTTCATATGTCCCTCCATGGTTTCCATTGTCGCGAGAAGGCTTGGACCGTGCTGTCAGGAAAGCTCTGCAAAGTGTCAAGATTTGTATGCTCACCGGCCACTTCGATCCCTCGAGGTAACGTCAGGTTGGCGAACCAGTAGAAGGACGCCGGAGGTATCATGGAGAGTGAGCTGGTCCTTCGGCTCGCGGAGAAAGACGCCTTGCAAAGCTCGAAGGGGACGACGCAGAGAGCGAATCCACGTCTGCTGGTCGTGGACGACGACCGTGACTTGTGTCATCTGGTGACGCAATACTTAGAGCCGGAGGGTTTTACTCTTTCCGTCGTCCATACGGGAGGCGAGGGGATAAGGACGGCAGTTGAAGGCAACCACGAGCTGATCGTGCTGGACGTCATGTTGCCGGACAAGAAAGGTTTTGACGTTCTACGGGAAATAAGAAATCGCGTCCGCACGCCTGTCCTGATGCTAACGGCAAGAGGGGACGAATTCGATCGCATCCTCGGCCTTGAACTCGGCGCTGATGACTATTTGCCGAAGCCGTTTAGTCCTCGCGAATTGACCGCTCGAATCTCGGCCATACTTCGCAGGTCGGGGTGGCAATCCGAAAGCAGTACCACAACGCGTCCGCCTACAATTCGTTCCGCAGATATCGAGCTCGATCTCGCGGCGCGCACGGTGTCGAAGGCGGGACAGCCTCTGAAGTTAACCTCTGCGGAGTTCGATCTATTACGCGCATTTTTCGAAGCGCCGGGGCAGGTTTTGACCCGCGAGGTACTTGTTGAGAATGTTCTTGACCGGACGTTCTCTCCGTTCGATCGAAGCATCGATCTCCACATCAGCAACCTTCGCCGCAAGCTTGGCCCGCAGAGCGATGGCGCCGAGCGAATCCGGAGCGTACGTGGAATTGGTTATTTTTATGTTTGGCCTATGCAAGACTAAATGGACGCTGGATTCGCGAGCACCATTCGGTCCAGTCTCGCATCGGCCAATCAGTACGTAATCCCGCGAACTCTTGTCCTGGTTGATCACCGGTTCATGGTTGTCCGTTCCCAGGCACATTCGGTTTTCCATTGCCGGGTACATGTGTGGTGAGCGGCCTGGAAAGGAACTCACGGAGAACAGTCGAGCCAGCACGTCCAGCAAGACCGATGGCGGCATTGGTGAAGACCAGATTCGCCCCCCGATCCGCATGGGGATAGTAGGCATTGGACAGCGCGCCGGAGCACATATCCCCGAGGAGATAAGAATAGTTCGGCATGAGATGGCCGCTATCGCTACGCGCGACAAAGGCGTTACTCAGTGCATGATACAGGCGCGATTTCTTAGATCCGGTTCCCTGGTAGAAGTAGCGTGGATCCTGGTGAAAGAGTGAGGGAAAGACTGCGTGACTCAGGAAGTCACTTGAACGCCCATCGCCAAACTTCGCTGCCCAGCGCTTGCCATATCCTGCGGCGCCTTGCCCGTATCCGGCATAGGTGTTGTTTGCCTGCTCGATGCCTGCGGTTATGCTGACGCCCACGAACGAGATCGGATCGAATGTATCGCGTGCAGCGAAGGAGAATTTTTGCTTTGTACTGAGCGGAGCAGCATCCCAAATGTAGCTCGTGTAGAAATTGGGGACGACACCGATCACACGTTGCCTTTCTGCCGCCTTTATCTGCTCAGCGGCGATCACTTCGGTGGGACGGACCGTCACCTCCGTGTTTGCCGTCGCAACGGATATTGAGATGTTAGGAATCTCATAGGCCTGCTGCGGCGTGAGGACGAACTCAGCAGAGGTGAAGGGCGCAAAACCCTTAGCGTCGACGGTCACGAGATAAGAACCGGGAGGAAGCTTGGTAATGGTAAAGTCGCCGTTCGCCCCGGACACCACCGTGTGCAATTGCGCTCCGTCCGGATGCGTCAAGCTGACCTGTGCGCCGGGAACGGCCGCTCCGCTTTCGTCCAGCACGGTGCCTGAGACGCTGGCTGAGCCCTCCGCAGGGGGTGTTTGTTCAGTCGGGCTCTGCGCGCCCGACTGGGGTAGAGGCGCATCCGGGAGGGAGCTGCTGCTAGTCCCTAGCGCGGCCGTTTGTTGTTGAGCAAATGCAGTCGCTGTAATGAAACACAGGAGAATGGGGGTCAAGCTAAGGATCGCATGTGGCCGGAGCCATACGGCCCTTCTCAAAAAGCGTCTCCACACCAGAGAGGAGGAAGCCACGGTGCGAGGCGCAATCAATCCCAGGTTGGTCAGGCTAACTGCCAGCGCAGGATAGAGAGAGCGGCACGAGGATTTGTCACTTCTGAAACGCATGAACCTCCACCAGGACGAACGCCCTTATCCGAAGGATAGGTAGCGGACGCATGGAGTACTGTCAGGAAACGTGAAGCGTCTGTAAGGATTTGTATAGATTTGGCCCGGAGGCTGTTCGCAGGCAGACTTGTATCGTATACATCAGTAAGATTCGAAGATCGGAAGGAAGACCATTTGTCTCTTAATCTTCAAGCCAGATTCCTCCGGGTGAGAGCCAGGGTGCCTATGTACCGGCTCTTCCTGACGATCTTTCTTTGGTTTTGGCTGACCGCCTGGGGCATTCTCGCTATTGTGTTTCTCGGCAGTCGCCTGACTGGCATGAGGCAGGTCTCAGCGCCAAACATGTATGCGACCGTCGCGCCTATCCTGGCGGCGGAGGCTGTCAAGGCATATGAATCTGGCGGCCCTGAGGCGTTTGCTCGTTTCTCACAAAGCAATGTGCAAAGTCACTCACACCAACTCTTCCTGCTCGACGGATTTTATAAAGACGTGCTATCGCGGCCGCTAACAAGTGACGGTCTTCGAGTTGCTCAAGCAGCAAAGAATGGCCAACTCATCGTGCTCCGAGCCCATATCGCAGCCTACAAGTTTGTCTCTTCCTCAGGGCGTCCCTACGTACTGGTGCTCTATCTGAAATCCGGCTTTCGTACGATAACAGATACGGTGTTGGGGGAGGGCCTCCTATATACCATCTCCCTGATTCTTCTGGTCACCCTACTCTGCTTCGCGCTTGCGTATCATATTGCGTCACCCATCCATAGCATTCAGTCGACGGCTAGAAGAGTCGCACAAGGAGATCTCAAGGCACGGGTGCCGGCTTCGGTGTCAAAGCGCTTTGACGAGTTGGCAGCTCTGGCAAAGGATTTTGATTCGATGGTGGGCCGTCTTGACGTGTTGATTCAAACACAAAAAAATCTCTTGAATTCCGTATCGCATGAGCTGCGTTCTCCTCTGGCTCGCATCAATCTCTCTCTGGCGATTTTAAAGAAGCGTTCCTCGGCAGAATCCGACGACATGTTTCAGCGCCTGGACCGTGATGTTGCGAGGATCGATCTCCTGATAGGGCAGATTTTGATGCTCTCCCGCCTTGAAGCCGGGCTTTCCTCTGCCGAGAGAGAAGATGTTGATTTTACTCAACTCGTCGAGGAAACAGCGGCCGACAGCAACTTCGAAGCACAAGCGTCGGGTAAGTCGGTGAGTCTCAGCACAAAGGGTTCGGTCATTCTCGGGGATGCCGATCCACATGCGCTTAGAAGCGCGTGTGAAAACGTCATTCGCAACGCGGTTCGCTTCACACAACCAGGAACCGACGTCGAGATTGTTTTGGAGATCGATAGGACTGCACCGGAACCGCTGGCACTTCTCTCGGTCCGCGACCATGGTCCGGGGGTTCCGGAAGATTCTCTCCAGGCAATCTTTCAGCCCTTTTTTCGGATAAATGCGGAAGCAACCGGGGGGAATGGTCTTGGCCTTGCTATCGCCTATGAGGCGATTCGTTTGCATCGGGGAAGAATAAGCGCGACGAATCTTCTTCCGACAGGCCTCGAAATAAGCATTCGATTGCCAATGGCATACGACGTAGCAGTCTATGGCCATGAGCAATCAAAGCTAGAGCACAGCACCATACTATAAGGCTCTTGCGTCACTCGGCGAATGCCTAGGGAACCTCTGCGCAGGTTTCTGATTTTGCAATGACGAAGCAATGCGGCTCATGCTGTGGCGTTTCACGGCGATGATGCCTCGAAAACGCCTCTTGTGCAGCTTCGTTGGTGC